>Ga0187892_10000165_pt1 | contig 169715 bp, 151 predicted proteins | sample MA1701073metaG_FD_139345 | JGI IMG/M metagenome (GOLD analysis project Ga0187892, IMG submission 139345) | Bio-ooze microbial communities from a basaltic lava cave in the Kipuka Kanohina Cave System on the Island of Hawaii, USA - MA170107-3 metaG ...
ATGCGCTCCCCTCGCCGATCTTATGCACGGCAAGGGAACGCCGAATCAAGAGGGTAGGTTGGCACTACACGCGCTTTCCGAAAACCGCGTGCTGAGCCCAAAGGACTTGCGCCGCGACGACCCACTGAAATCGTCGCCGATCGCACTGAACTGGCGAAGTTAGGCTAGCCTGCCCCGCGCCGCCAGCGCGACGAGACCCTCGAGGTCGTCGGGGCGGTAGGCCGCGGCCCAGCGCAGGTAGCCGTGCGGCGGGACGTCCCACGCCGCCACCGCCAGCCCGTGGTCGTCGAGCAGCCTCTCCGCCGCGTCCCGCGCGCCGGCCACCGCACGGCCGCCGACGCGGGCCGGTGCGCGGCTCAGCAGGTACATGCCGGCCGCGGCCGGGAAGACCTCGAAGCCGAGCGCCGTCACGGCGGAGGCCAGGCGATCGAGCCGAGCCTGCGTCTCGCGGCGGCGCTCCTCGACGTGCGACCACTCACCGAGGCAGCGCGTTGCCACGCGCACTTGCAGCGAGCTGAGCTGCGACCAGGCGTAGTCGCTGTATTCGCGGACCCGCGCCAAAAGCTCCGCATCGCCGGCGAGGAACGCGACGCCGAGCGGTCCCAGCGAGAACAGCTTGCCCAGCGAGTGCAGCTCGAGCCGAGCGGTCCCGTCGCGGCCGGGCTCGAGGATCGAGAACGGCCCGCGCTCGTGGCACAGCGGCCCGTAGACCGCGTCGTTGAACACCACGGCGGCCGGGCCGAGCGCGCGGCGCAGCTCGGCCAGCGCGGCCGGCGAGATCACGGCACCGGTCGGATTGTTCGGGTAGTTCAGCGCCGCCAGGCGAATCCCGTCGCCGGTCCCGGCGAGCGAGCGGACGTCGGGATCGAAGGCGCGACCGGGGTCGAGCGGAACGGCGAGGATCGACGCGCCGTGTTCGAGCGCGAGCCGGGCGAAGGCGGGGTAGCCGGGCTCGGTGACGAGCACGCGGTCACCCGGGGCGATCAGCGTCGCGACGAGCGCGGCCATCGCGGCCCGTCCGCCCGGCGCCGGCAGGATCGCCTCCGGCGCCAGCCGGACGCCGTAGACGCGCTCGAGCATCGCGACCGCGGCCGCGACCAGCGCGTCGAGTTCCTCCGCCGTCCGCAGTCGCCAGGCGAGCGCCGCGTTCTGCTCGACGAGGGCGGGCAGCCAGCCGGGCGGGGGCTCGGAGCGCCGGCCGAGGGCGAAATCCAGGACCGGACCCGGGTGCCGGCGCAGGCGCTCGCGGAGCAGTGTGAAGGGGTAGACCGAGCCCTTGCGGGTGGCGGGGGCCGGGGGCATGGCGCGCCTCATGGTAGGGAGGCCGCGGAGCCGCGTCAACGGCGCCGCGGCGGTCGCTCGGCCTCGTCCGGCGCGGGCGACGCCGGCGCAAGCAGCCGTGGCGGGCCTGCGCCCGATATAATCCACGCCGGATCGGTGGCAACCAGTCGCCCGCGACCGATCCCCGGCGTGGTCTGCGTCCCGCAGCGCGTGGGGCGGTGCGCCGGGTCGGTCCGCGCCGATTCCGGGCGGGAGGAGCGAGGTGGCGATCGCCCGACAGCGCATCCATCTTCCGCCGCGAGCCTGGCGCTCGGCCGTGGCCGGAATCCTGCGACGGGACCTGCTCGAGGGCGACGCGGTGCAGCGCTTCGAGCAGGCGTTCGCCGCGTTCATCGGCGTCCCGGCGGCCGTCGCCGTCCCCTCCGGCCGCGCGGGGCTGCGCTTCATCTACGAGGCGCTCGGCCTCGAGCCCGGCTCGGAGGTGATCTGCTCCGCCTTCGCTTACCCCGTGGTCCCGCACCTGACGCACTCGCTCGGCCATCGGGTACGCTTCGTCGACTGCGAGCTCGAGACGCTCGGCCTCGATCCCGAAGCGCTGGCCGCCACGATCGACGATCGGACGCGGATCGTGATCGCGACCCACCTCTACGGCGTGCCGTGCCGGATCCGCGAGATCGCCGCGATCGTGGAGCGACGCGGGGCGACGCTGATCGAGGACTGTGCGCACTGCTTCGGCGCCGCGGTCGGCGGCAGGCGCGCCGGCGCCTGGGGCCGCTTCGGCTACTTCAGCTTCGAGACCTCGAAGCCGGTCAACACGATGGGCGGCGGGATGGTGACGGCGAACGACGCCGCGGCCGCGACGCGACTGCGGGAGATCGCGCGCCGCGAGCAGCACAAGGACCTGCGCTGGCTCGCCGGGCGACTGCTCAAGACGACGTTCGAGGCGGCGGTGACGCATCCGCTCGCCTTCAGCCTCGGCGTCCAGCCGGCGCTACGCCTGCTCGAGCGCCGCCCGGCCGGACCGGAGGCGCAGCGCTTCGCCTCGGGCTACCAGCGGGACGAGGTCACGATGCAGGGGCGCATGGGTCGCTACACGAACTACCAGGCCCGTCTCGGGCTGGCCCAGATGGACCGCGCCCGCCGCCAGCTCGAGCGCCGGACCGAGCACGCGCGGCGGCTGATCGGGAGGCTGGGCGACGCGGTCCATTTCCAGCGGCACGACGCACCCGGCGTCGAGTCCAACTTCATGCTGGTCACCGCACTGTTCCCGCGCATGCCCGAGGTGGCCCGCGAGCTGCTGCAGCGGGGCGTGGACACCAAGCACCGCTACATGCGCGATTGCAGCCGCCTGTTCGACTCCGGGAGCTTCCCGCGGGCGGCGCGGGCCGAGCGCGAGGTGCTGCATCTGCCCGCCTATCCGGAGCTGGAGCCGGAGCAGATCGACCGCATCGCGGCCGCCGTCGCGAGCGTGGTCGAGCGGCTCGGCCTGGCGGGACGCCCGGATCAGCGGTACGGATCGTCGGTCGCGAGGTAGCCGCGGACGTACTCGCCGACTCCGGCCTCGAGCTCGGTGAACGGCTCGGTGAAGCCGGCCGCCGCGAGCTTCATCATCTCGGCCTGGGTGAAGTACTGGTAGCGCGCGCGGATCTCGGCCGGCGTGTCCACGTACTCGATGCGCGGCTCGCGGCCGAGCGCGGCGAACAGGCTGCGGGCCAGGTCGGCGAAGCTGCGGGCCCGGCCGGTCCCGACGTTGTACAGCCCGTTGACGGACGGGGTTCGCGCCAGCCACGAGATCACGCGCACGCAATCGTCGACCCAGATGAAATCGCGCCGCTGGCCGCCGTCGGCGTAGTCCGGGTGGTGCGAGCGGAACAGGCGCACCGCACGACCCGCCGCGGCGTCGGGGTAGATCCTGGCGACGACGCTCTGCATCGCGCCCTTGTGGTATTCGTTCGGTCCGTAGACGTTGAAGAACTTGAGCCCGGCCCACTGCGGCGGCCGCGCCTGGCCGCCGGACAGGGTGCGCGCGACCCAGCGGTCGAAGGCATGCTTGCTCCAGCCGTAGGCGTTGAGCGGCCGCAACGCGGCCAGCGCCTCCGGCCGCTCGTCGTCGCGGAAGCCGGCCTCGCCCGCGCCGTAGGTCGCGGCCGACGAGGCGTAGATCAGCCGCGTGCCGTGCTCGGCGCACCAGGCCCAGATCCTGCGGGAGAGGCCGTAGTTGTCGCGCGCCAGCAGGTCGGCATCGCGCTCGGTCGTCGAGGTGACGGCGCCCATGTGGACGACGACGTCGAGCGCGCCGTGGCGGGCCGCGAGGAAGTCGTCGAGCCGCTCGGGAGCGACGAGCTCGGCGATGTCGTGCTTGGCGAGATTGCGCCAGCGCTCGTCACGGCCCAGGCGGTCGCAGACGACGACGTCCGCCGAGCGGGCCAAGGCGGCGACGACGTTGGAGCCGATGAACCCCGCCCCGCCGGTCACGAGCACGACGCGTGAGCTGCTCGCCACCGCGGCAGGATACTACGGCGATCGGACCGGGAGCGCGGTGCGAGGTCGGCGGCGGAGCGGTCGCGGTGCCGCCCCGCGGCGTCGTCCCCGACCGGCTCCGGGGCCGGGCGCAGCGCCCGGTACCACCGCCGGCCGGACCCGGTCGGCGGCCGCGGAGTGGCGCGGCCGATCGACCGCTCGCTCGCTGCCGCGCCCACGACCGCCGGCCACCCGCAGCGGATTGCTGGTAGAATCGGGCTCCGCATTCCGAGGCCGCGGAGCCCAGCGCGATGATCGATCGAACTTCCGGCGTGACGGAGCTGTTCCGGACGGGGTTCGACGAGCATCAGCGTCTCGTGGACAGGACCCGCGAGGCGCTCGCCGAGCCGTTCGCCGCCCTGGTCGAGGCCTGCCGCTCGAGCCTCGAGAGCGGGGGCAAGCTGTTGCTGTTCGGCAACGGGGGCAGCGCGGCGGACGCCCAGCACCTCGCGACCGAGCTGGCCGTGCGCTACCGGCGAGACCGGGCCGCGCTGGCCGCGCTCGCCCTGACCACCGACGGCTCGCTGCTGACGGCGGCGGGAAACGACCTCGGCTTCGAGCGGATCTTCGCCCGCCAGATCGAGGCCCTGGGTCGGGCCGGCGACGTCGCGCTCGGGATCAGCACCTCGGGCAACAGTCCCAACGTGGTGCTCGCCCTGCGCCGGGCCCGCGAGCGCGGGCTGCGCACGGCGGCGTTCACCGCCGGCGACGGCGGTGCGCTGCCGGAGCTGGTCGAGCACTGCCTGATCGTACCCTCGGCGGTGACGGCCCGGATCCAGGAGATGCACATCACGCTCGGCCACCTGCTGTGCCACGCGCTCGAGGTCGAGCTGGGGCTGGCTTCGCGATGAACGCCGCCGCCCAGCACCTGGCCCCGCACGTCGCGGCGTTTCCCCGCGCGCGCGTGCTCTGCCTGGGCGACATCATGCTCGATCGCTACGTCTACGGCAGCGTCGAGCGCGTCTCGGCCGAGGCCCCGATCCAGATCCTGGCGCACCGCAGCGAGCGCACGATGCTGGGCGGGGCCGGCAACGTCGCCCGCAACGTCGCGGCCCTCGGCGGGCGCGCCACGGTCGTGGCCGTCGTCGGCGACGACGACGGCGGCAAGGAGATCGCGCGCTTGATCGCCGAGGAGCCCAACCTCGAAGGCGACCTGCTGGCGGTCCCCGGCCGCTGCACCACGCTCAAGGTGCGCTACGTCGCGCGCGGTCACCAGCTGCTGCGGGCCGACCGCGAGGAGACCGGCGCGCTCGACGAGCGTTCGCGCTCGCGGCTGGTCGAGGCCTACACCTACGCGCTGCGGAACGCCGACGTCGTGCTGCTGTCGGACTACGCCAAGGGTTGCCTCGGCGACGACGTGCTGCGGACGGTGATCCACCGCGCGCAGGAGGCGGGCAAGCCGCTGATCGTCGATCCCAAGGGCGCCGACTTCGCCCGCTACGCCGGCGTGAGCGTGATCAAGCCCAACGCGCGCGAGCTGGAGCTGACGACGGGGATGCCGTGCAGCGACGACGCGTCCGCCGAGTCCGCCGCCCGCCGCGCGCTCGCGCTGGCCGACGTCGGGGCGGTGCTGGTCACCCGCTCGGACCAGGGCCTGACGCTCGTCCAGCGCCGGGGAGGGCCGGCGCAGCACTTCCGCGAGCGGAGCAGCGAGGTCTACGACGTCTCCGGCGCCGGGGATACCGCGCTGGCCGTCCTCGGGTTGTGCGTGGCCGTCGGCGCGCCGCTCGAGGACGCGGCGCGGCTGGCGAACAAGGCCTGCGGGATCGTGATCTCCAAGGTCGGGACCGCCGTGGTCTACGCCCGCGAGCTGATGCAGGCGCTGCGCTCCGCCGAGTTCGAGCATGCCGGCGAGAAGGTGGTGCCGGAGGTGCTGCTGCTCGACCACGTCGGCCGCTGGCGCGCCAAGCGCCTGAGAGTCGGCTTCACCAACGGCTGCTTCGACCTGGTCCACGCCGGCCACGTCGAGCTGCTCGCGCGGGCCAGGGCGGCCTGCGACCGGTTGATCGTCGGCCTCAACAGCGACGCCTCGGTGCGGCGGCTGAAGGGCCCGGGGCGGCCGATCAACAGCGAGATGGCTCGCGCCATCGTCCTCGCCTCGTTCAGCGCGACCGACGCCGTCGTGGTGTTCGAGGAGGACACTCCGCTGCGCCTGATCGAGAGCGTCCGCCCCGACGTGCTGATCAAGGGCGCCGACTACACCGAGGATCAGGTCGTGGGGGCCGAGCTGGTCCGCAGCTACGGCGGCGACGTGGTGCTGGTCGAGCTGGCGCCGGTTCCGAGCACGACGCAGACGATCGGCCGGATCCGGGGCTGAAGGCCGCGAGCCGGCCTCACGCGTCGCGACCGGATTCCACCGCGTCCGCCCGCCGGCGCGCCGTGCTCCCGCCGGGCCGCGCGTCGCGCCCGGCGCCCGCCGGATGCTCGGCCCGCCCGCCGGCGTCGCGCTCGTGCGCCGCTCCGGCCGGGCGTGCCGACTTCTCGCGCTCGGCGATCATCACCGGATCGATCCCGACGCGACGCGCCAGGTCCGAGGTGAACCAGCCGTCGGGGTCGAGGCGCCGCTTGATCGCCAGCAGCTCGCGGTAGCGGGGAAACACGCGGCCGAACTGCTCGGGGGTCAGGACCTGGTCCTTGGCCAGGTGGACCTTCCCGCCGCGCCGCGCGGTGGCGTCGATCAGCCGGTCGACCGCGGCACGGCTCGCGGCCTCGTGGCGCAGCTTGGGATGGAACTCGAAGTTGAGGCTGTAGCCGTCCTCGGAGAACGAGATCAGGCAGTCGTCCCGGCGGTGCGCCCGCAGGATCGTCGTCACCGGCGGGCAGGGCGACGAGCGGCAGATCCCCAAGAGCTCGGCGATCGCTTCCCGCGCGCAGGCTCGCGGGAAGATCAGCTGCACGGTGTAGCCGCGCGGGCCGCAGACGAGATGCGCCGGCGGCACGGTGAAGCTGGCCTCGAACGCGAAGCGCAGGAACAGCTCGCGGTTCGACGCCCGCCCGGCCCGGTACAGCAGCCGGCCCATCTGGTAGTACAGCCGATTGAAGCCGGACATCAGCGGTCGCTGGGCGTGCAGCAACAGCGACAGGATCGGGCCGAACCGCTCGTGCAGCGCGAGCCCGAACTGGCGATGCCGATCGAGGCGCGCGAACCCCGCGGTGAGCGCTTCGCGGCGCTGCTCCTCGGTCTGCTCGCGCTCGATGAACCTCGCGGCGTGGATCACCGAGCGGCCCAGCCGGCGCCCGTCGGCGTAGGCGTCGAGCCACACGACCGCCGCGTCGTGCGAGCGCTCGATCCGGGCCAGCGCCGCCAGCAACGTGTCGATGTCCCGCGCCGGGATGCGCTCGATCTCGACGTACGGCGACGGGATCCGGCGGAGCTGGAGCGTGGCTTCGACGATCACGCCGAGCAAGCCGATGCCGCCCAGGACGGCGTGGAACAGCTCGTGCCCGCGGTCGATGACGTGCAGCTCGCCCTCGGCGGTCAAGAGCTTGAGGCGGACGACCTGCTCGGCGAAGCTGCCGTGGCGCCAGGCGTCCTTGCCGTTGACGTTGGCACACATCGCCCCGGCGACGCTGGAGTGCGACTCGGTCGGGCTGGCGGGGAGCATCAGCAAGCGGTGGTGGACCGCCTTGTAGATGTCGACGATCCGCGCGCCGGCCTCGACCGTGACCTGGGCCGATCGCTCGTCGAAATCGAGGATCCGGCGCATCGAGCTCATGTCGAGCAGCGCGTGCCCGTCGTTGAGCGCCAGGTCGCCGTAGGTCCGCCCGGCGCCGCGCGCACAGATGGTCAAGCCGTGCTGGCGGAAGAAGTCCAGCGCCTCGATGCATTGCTCGAGCGTCGTCGGCCGCGCGACGAGCGAGCGCGTGTGGATCGAGCCCACGAGAGAGCTCAGCTCTCGCCACTCGATGTAGCTCGGCAGCGGCAGCCCGGCGCGGGGCATCGGCGGTCGCCCTCGGGGCCCTCGGTCCCGGCGCATGATACACGGGAAGGCGCAATCCGGCAGGACGCGAGACGCGGGCGTGGTCCGCGCTCACGGTCGGGCGCGGGATCCGCGGGCGCCGCTCGGCGGGGGCAGCTCGTACGGACGGAGAAACTCCTCGTACAACAACTCGTTGTTCAGCGGCCAGCTCCCGTGGCGCGGGTCGATCGAGACCCCGTGGTCGGTCAGGTGCAGGTCCTGCACGACGCGGTCGTTCCGCGGCAGCACCCAGCTCCATGCCTCGCGCCCGCCGTGACGGTACTGCTCCGCGCCGAGCGCCATGCCCAACATCAGGACCACGGAGAGTCCGATCCACACGGCCAGGCCGCGGCCGAGGTGCCGGGCCAGACGCGTGCGACCCAGGACGTCCGCGTACAGCACGAGCGGCAACACGGCCGCGTGCAGCACGATCAGGTTGTGCCACCACATGACCACCGTCGGCGACAGGGCGTTGGCGATCAGACAGGCGACGAACACCCACAGCGCGTAGCCGCGTAGCCAGGCACGTCCGGCGGGACGTCCCTCGCGCGGCGAGCGTCGGGCCCGGAGCTGCCGCCGGACGAGCCAGACGTTGGCGAGCAGCGCCGGGATCATCGTCGGCAGCGCGACCAGGCGGCCCAGGCCGAAGCACAGGGGCGCGAGGACCCGATCGGCCACGGCACCGACGGCCGGGGTGAAGTCGTAGACGTTCATGCCCTCGGAGCCCGCGAGCGAGGCGTAGCGCAGCCAGTACGCGGCGCCCTTCAGCACGGGCCAGGCCCGGAGCAGGTTGCTGCCGATCGGGTCGGCTCCGCCGGGGAGGATCTCCGGACGCCGCGCGGCCTCGAGTGCGAACGGCACGAGGCTGAGCGCGGTCAGAAGTGTCCCCAGCGCGATCCCGCCCCAGTGCGGCCGCCAGTAGCCGCGCCGCCACAGCAGCACGGCGGCGAACACGAGGATCACGGCGTCGAGGTGCAGCTGGGCGGTGAAGCCGACCACCGTCACGAGCAGCGTGGAGTGGATCCAGCTCGGCGCCCGTCGCTGTCGCAGGCAGGCCCAGAGGTGGACCGCCCCGCTGAAGAACACGTAGTTCGAATTGTCGAGCCAGGCCGACTGGTACAGCCGCCAGGGGTTGAGCCAGTAGACGGCCGCGAGCAGGATCCGCGCGCGGCCGCCCAGCTCGCGCGCGACGATCCGGTCCAGCAGGAAGTAGGCCGCGACGTGCAAGAGCAGGATCAGCACCACCGGCGCCCGATGGTCCATCCAGATCTTCAGCGGCAGGCCCACCAGGAGCGCGGTGAGCCCGCCGGGCAGGAACCCGCCGGCCGAGGTGGCGGCGGGGTTGCCGAACGGGACCCACACGCCCTCCGCGGCCAGCAGCCAGCCCCGGCTGAGCAGGCTCAGCGCGTCGCCCGCGACCTGGGAGCGCGCGAGCATGACGAGCGAGATCGCGAGACCGATCCCGAACAGCAGCATCGACGAGCGGGTGGGTGACGGATCGCCGAGCGTCGCGCTCGGCACGTGCCGCGGCGCCTGCCGCGGCGGCGAGAGATCGCTCATCGGGCGAGGATGGTAGCGCAGGCCGACGGCAGACCTGTGCTACGCTGCGCGGGCTCGGGCCGGGCGAGCCCGCCGCACGACGATCGCCACCGATGCGTGCCCCGTCCCATCCCGCTTCCCCCGGCGAGGGTACGAGCGCCGCGGGCCGGGAAGCGCCGCCGCGCGCCGGTTGGGCCCAGCCGCTGCTGATCCTGGTCGTCGTGATCCTGGGCTACGGGATCGCCCCCGGCCGCTTGCCGCTGATCGGCGAGGAAGCGACCCGCGCGCAGCACGGAATCGAGATGGCCGCGAGCGGCGACTGGCTGATTCCGACGGTCCAGGGAGTCGCGATCATCGATCGCCCGCCGCTGCAGTACTGGCTGCTCGCGCTGGTGCACCGCTTCGTCCATCCGCTCGATCCGCTCACGCTGCGGATGACGATGCTGGTGCTGACCTTCCTCACCGGGCTCACGGTCTGGCTCTACGCGCGACGCATCTTCGCCCCGGCCGGGGCGCTGGTCGCGGGGCTGGCGTACCCGACGATGGGGCACGTGTTCGATCTCGGGCGTCGGGTCGAGACCGACGGGCTGTTCACGTTGCTCACCGCCGGGGCGCTCCTCGTCTGGCACCACGGCTACCGCGAGCGCTGGCCTCCGGCCGCGACCTGGGCCGCCGGCTGCGGCGTGGCGGCGCTGGCCACGCTGACCAAGGGCACGCAGGGGCCGATCGTGTTCTACGGGACCGTCGGGCTGTTCTTGGTCCTGCGCGGCGAGTGGCGCTCGCTCCTCGGCCGAGCGCACGCCTGCGGCCTCTCGCTGCTGGCCGGCCTGGTCGCGGTCTGGCTCGTGCCCTTCCAGCTGCGGGCGGGCCGGGACGGCGCGCGCATGACGTGGATCGACCCCTTCACCCGGCGTGTCGACTCCGACCCGCTGCAGCTCGTGCGCCAGCTCGTCGGTTTTCCGTTCGAGATCCTGGTCGCCTGTCTGCCCTGGTCGGTGCTGCTGCTTGGCCTGCTGCACCGCAACCTCTGGCGCGCGCGTGACGAGCTGCGCTCGTCCCTGGTCTTCGTCCTGCTCGGGATCTTCGTCATCTTCGCTCCGGTGTGGATCAGCGCCGACGGCAAGCCGCGCTACGCGATGCCGCTCTATCCGCTCGTCGCCGTCGCCTGCGGCGCCGTGGCCGACCGCTGCCGGGAGCGCGACGCTCCGGCCGGGCTGCGGCGGCTGTGGCGCGGCACGCTCGCCGGAACGGCCGGTCTGCTCGCGCTCGGCTCGCTGGGCCTCGCCGCCGTTCGCCTGTCCGGCGCGCCCGGGGCGTCGGAGGCGCTCGCCCGGCTCCGGCAGCCATGGTGGCTGATCGCGCTGTTGTTCGGGGCCTCGTCCGCGGTCGTGATCCTGGCGTGCCGGCGCCGCGTCCGCGCGCGGTCGCCTCGGGTGGCGATCGAGGCCGTCGCGCTGGCGGTCGTGGTCGCGATCGCCTTCGGCGGCCCGGTGCTCGACGCCAGCGCGTGGAACACCGACCGGCTCGAGCAGGAGATGGCCGAGCTGCGACGACGCCTCCCGCCGGAGGCGCGGCTCGTGAGCTTCGGCCGGCTGCACCGCAAGTTCGTCTACTGGTATGCCGAGCCGATCCCGATCCTCGCGGACGAGCAGCGCAGCCGACCGCCGGCCGATCTCGAGTACTTCGCGATCGACGTGGAGGGCGGCGCGCCGGCCGCGCTGTCGTTCCCGTTCGAGGAGCTGGCGCGCCTCGACATGGACCCCAAGCGCGAGCCGAGCGTCCACGTGCTCGTCGGCCGCCGGCTTCCCGCCGCGGGGGTTCCGCGCCGGGATTGAGCGGACCGCTGGCTCAGGGCAGGGAAGGGGACGAATGGCCGCGGTCCACCGCCGGCGCGAGGGGCGCGATCGCGCCCGGCGCCGAGGTCCAGGCCCGCAAGCCGAGCCGGCGGCGCACTCCCCAGGCGACCACGCCCAGCGCGATGTGCAGCCAGTAGTCGATGATCCGGTTGAGGAACGTGAACGAGGCCGCGACCGCCGTGGAAGCGCCGACGACGATCAAGCAGGAGTACAGCGCCAGCTCCACCGCGCCGGTGCCCGACGGCGTGAAGGGGAACGCGGAGGCGAGCAGCGGAATCGTCGCCACGAAGACCACGGTCGCCGGTCCGAGGTCGAGTCCGAAGCCGCGGGCCAGCCAGTGAATCCACAGCAGCTCGAGCAGCCAGATCAGCGCGGTCACGAGGACGATCCCCGAGACGCGCTTGCGGCTCGGAACCATCCGCTGGCGCAGGTCACGCAGGATCCGCCGCACCGGCTCCGGCACGCGGTCCGGCATCTTGCGGTTCACGACGAGCAGGCCGAGCGCGATGGCCGAGGTGCAGAGCGTGACGACCACGCCTCCGACCAGCGCCCAGAAGACGAGGGGCGGCAGCCGCTCGGCGAACTGCAGCCAGCTCGAGATTACCGCCAGGACCAGCACGACCCAGCCGTCGATCAGTCGCATGAAGACGATCGACCCCAGCGCCTCCGACCGTCGCACGCCGAAGTTGATGCGCGCCAGATGCGCGGCGTAGACGTCCCCCAGCTTGGCCGGAACCAGGTTGTCGACGAAGTTGTAGAAGAACACCACGAGGCCGTACTTCAGCCGGCTGGCCTCGAGCGGCGTGCGGTTGAGCACGAACTTCCAGCGCGAGCCCCGGATGTAATACGTCGCATAGTGGGCGACCAATCCCAGCACGACGTACGACTTGCGCGTCGCCGCCAGCTCGCGCAGCACCGCCGCGAAGTCGACGCGGGCGGCGAGGAGCCCGAGCGCGCCGAAGGCGAGCGCCAGGCTGGCCCAGGTGCGCCAGCCCCACAGCCGCGGCGGTGCCGCGGGAGCCTCCTCGGGTCGGGGCGGCGCGCTCGTGCTCATGCTGACCGGCCGGCCGGGCGGCGCCGGTCGTCCGATGCCGGATTATGACACGGGCTCGGCGCCGCGAACGCGCCGGCGCGGCCCCGGGGCCGGGTTGCGGCCGTCGCTTCGACGATAATGTCGCAATGTCGCTCCGCAGCACCGGGACGGCGCAGACGAGGCGGGCCGGCGCGGTGCCCGGCCTCGCCGGCGCCGGCCGCGCGGAGAGCGTCCGCCGCGCCCGAGGCGCCTGATGTGCGGCTTCGCGGGCGTCGTCGCCGGATCCGGGGGCGAACTCGATCGCCGGCGATTGCGCGCGGTGGTCGAGGCGATGAGCGTGACCCTGGTCCATCGCGGGCCGGACGACGCCGGGACGTGGATCGACGAGCGGAGCGAGATCGGGCTCGGGCACCGGCGGCTGACGATCCTCGACCTGTCGGCCGCCGGGCACCAGCCGATGGTCTCGTCCTGCGGGCGCTGGGTCATCGCCTACAACGGCGAGATCTACGAGCTGGACGAGCTGCGGGCCGCGGTCGAGGGCCGGGGCCGGCGGCTGCGCGGCCGCAGCGACACGGAGGTGCTGCTCGAGGCGATCGCGGAATGGGGCGTGCGCAGCGCGGTCGAGCGGCTCGTCGGGATGTTCGCGTTCGCGGCCTGGGACGTCGAGCGGCGCGAGCTGCACCTCGTCCGCGATCGGCTCGGCAAGAAACCGCTGTACTGCGGCTGGGCGGGGAGCGACCTCGTGTTCGCCTCGGAGCTGAAGGCGATCCGGGCGCACCCGGCGTTCGCCGCGGAGATCGACCGCGCCGCGCTGACGCTGTACCTGCGCTTCGGCTACGTGCCCGGGCCGTTCTCGATCTATCGCGGCGTCAGCAAGCTGCCCCAGGGCACGATCGCGTCGATCCGGCTCGACGAGCTGCGGCCGGGCCTGGACGTGGCGCGCCAGGCGCAGCCGTACTGGTCGGCGCTCGAGGTGGCCGAGGCGGCGGCCGCCGACCCGCTCCGCGCGACCGACGCGGAGGCCGTCGAGCGGCTCGACGCGCTGCTCCGGCGCGCCGTCAGGACGCGGATGTACGCCGACGTTCCGCTCGGCGTGTTCCTGTCGGGGGGGATCGACTCGGCCACCGTCACCGGGATGCTCCAGGCCGAGAGCGCGACGCCGATCCGCACCTTCTCGCTCGGCTTCGAGGCGCGCCCGGGCGGCGAGGAGCAGCGGGCCGCGCAGATCGCCGCGCGGCTCGGGGCCGTCCACACCGGGTACCGGGTCGGGGCCTCCGACCTGCTGGCCACGATCCCGCGCATGCCGGCGCTGTTCGACGAGCCGTTTTCGGACTCGTCCCAGATCCCGACCTACATCATCGCCCGTCTGGCGCGGCAGGAGGTGACGGTCGCGCTGACCGGCGACGGCGGGGACGAGCTGTTCCACGGCTACCGGCGCTACTACCGCGGCGCGAAGCTGTGGCAGCACCTCGAGCGCACGCCGCGCCCGCTGCGCTCGGCCCTGGCGGGAGTCGTGGGTGCGCTTTCCCGGCTGGGGCGCGGGGAGAACCGGCTGGTGGGCCTGGCCGCGGACCTGGACGCCGACTCCGTCGGCGAGATGTTCCGCAACCGGGTCTCGCGCTGGAGCGAGCCGGCCGCGGCGGTCACGGGGGGATCGGAGCCGCCGACGCCGTTCGACACCGTGGCGGCCACGACCGCGATCGCCGAGCCGGCGCAGCACATGATGCTGCTCGACCTCGCGACCTACTTGACCGACGACATCCTGGTCAAGGTCGATCGCGCGACGATGGCGGTGAGCCTGGAGGCCCGCTGCCCGCTGCTCGACCATCGCGTCGTCGAGTTCGCCTTGCGGCTGCCGCTGGCGCTCAAGCTGCGGGACGGCCGCGGCAAGTGGATCCTGCGCCAGGTGCTCGCGCGCTACGTGCCGCCGGAGCTGACCGAGCGCCCGAAGCAGGGCTTCGGCGCGCCGGTGCGCGCCTGGCTCACGGGGCCGCTCAAGGAGTGGGCCGCCTCGCGGCTCGACCGGCAGCTCCTGCGGCGGCAGGGTTACCTCGACGCCGCGCTCGTCGAGCGCATGTGGCGCGACTGTCTCGCCGGCCGCCGTGAGACGCATCAGTACGTGTGGGACGTGCTGATGTTCCAGGTGTGGCTCGCCGGCTGATCATCCGGGGCGGAGCCGGGCGTCGGCCCGAGGCGCCGGCGGGCGCCGCCGAGGAGCGGGGGCGCCGCCGCCACGGGGGCCCGCCCAGGGTCGCGGGACGGGCCTGCGACGAGCCGTGATCCGGCCTCGGCCCGGGAATCCGCTCGGCGGGACGACCGCCGGCGGAGGGAAGGGTCGCGAGAAAAAGATTCTTCGAATCCGCCGTCGAGTCGTGGTACATAGATCGTCGCGGCCCGCCGGAGCTCCGACCGGGGTGGCCCGGGGTTCGGCCGGCGTTCTCGCGGTTGCCGTGGACCGGGCGGGGAGGGGGAGATGCGCGCTCCGTCGCAGCCGGCGGTCGTCTTCCGACTCCTGCTGGCCGCCGCGGCGCTCGCTCCGGCCGGCGCCGCGGCCGCCCCGCCGGAAGTCGGCGGAGTGCGTTTCGCCGACGCGAGCAGCCTCGCCTGGAACCCCGTCATCGGCGCGAGTCACTACAACGTCTACCGCGGCAATCTGTCCGAGCTGGCCTCGGGGGTTCCGCCGCGCTGCCACGGGTTCCGCCTCACGTCGACCTCCTTCTCGACGCCGGCGCCGCCCCCGCCGGCCGCGGCGTTCGTCTACCTCGTCACCGCCGAGTCGCCGGCGCAGGGCGAGGGGACCGCAGGCAGCGCCTCGTCGGGCGTGCCGCGGCCGCTGCTCGGATCGTGCACCGCCGTGATGCGCAATCACCTGCTCGATCGCGCCGGCTTCGGCTGGGACGAGTGGAGCCGCGACCGGATCCGGACGCTGGGGCTCGATGGCTACCTCGAGGAACAGCTGCAACCCTCCACGATCGACGAGTCCGACAACCTCGAGCTGAACGAGCGGCTGGCGGCGATCCTGCCCCCCGAGTCCGTCGCCGACCTCGTGGCGCACCAGGTCGTGCGCGGGGTCTACTCGCGGCGCCAGCTCGAGCAGCAGGCGGTCAGCTTCTGGGTCAACCACTTCAACACCTTCTGGCTCAAGCTCGAGGACTGGTTCAACCTGCTGTTCCCCGAATGCGAGTCGCCCGGCGTGCCGCCGCCGTGCGACCCGCTGTTCCCCGCGCTCTCGCAGAGCCTGGCGTCGCAGCTCCAGCTGCGCGAGATGGAGCGCTTCCGCAGCCTGGCCCTCGACGGGAACTTCCGCGAGCTGCTCGAAGCCAGCGCGCTCAGCCCGGCGATGCTGATCTACCTCGACATGGTGCTGAGCGTCGCCGGCAACCCCAACGAGAACTACGCGCGCGAGCTGATGGAGCTGTCCGCGATGGGCGTCGACGGCGGCTACACCCAGCAGGACGTGGAGCAGCTGGCGCGGGCGCTGACCGGCTGGAGCGTGTGCAAGAAGGCCGCGGCCGAGATGGACGACCCGCTCGCCCCGTGCATCGCGAGCTACTGGGAGCACCAGCCGTACGGCCAGTTCACGGCGCACTTCGACCCGGCGCTCCACGACTGCGCGAGCAAGACGATCTTCCTCGGCACGCCCCAGGAGTTCACCTTCCCGGACAGCTGCGGGGATCCGGCGCAGGCGCTGCAGGAGCTGGAGCTGGCGCTCGACCAGGTCGCGGCGCACCCGTCGACTCCGCGGTTCATCAGCCGCAAGCTGCTGGAGAAGTTCGTCGTCGAGGAGCCGACCGAGGCGGCGATCGACGCGCTGGTCGCGGAATGGAACGACGCGACGAACCCGCACGGCATCGGCGACCTGGAGCAGGTGATGCGGAGCGCGCTGGGCCTCGCGCGGTTTCTCGACCCCGACGAGGTCGGGACCAAGATCCGCACGCCGCTCGAGCACGCGATCGCGGCGCTGCGCGCGACGCGCGGCCGTACCGACGGCCGGGCGGAGGTGGTGCCGTTCCTGTCCAGTACGGCCGGCCTGCCGTTCCTGTGCCGCGACCCGACCGGCTGGCCCGAGGCCGGCTTCCACTGGATCAACACCAACGCGACTCTCGACCGGCAGAACTTCGGCTACGCGCTCGCGGTCTCCACCGATCCGGACTTCGCGGCGCAGGTGACCCTGCTGCTGAGCGAGAACGGCGTCTCCACCGCGCCGGGGAACGCCGCGGCGATCGTCGACTTCTTCGCGGACGTCCTGTTCGGCGGCGCGCTGACGCCGGCGGAGCGGCAGCGCGCGATCGAGTTCCTGAACACCGACGACCTGGGCCAGCCGGGCGCCTACGACGCGCAGGACATCCGCGAGGTCGTCGGACTGCTCCTCGGCTATCCCCAGTTCCAGGAGCAGTGAGCGTGAGCGTGAGAGGAGGATGCCGATGCCGAAGCAGCACCTGAGCACCTGCTCCTGTTCGCGGCGCTCGTTCCTGCACGGCTGCGGGCTGACCCTGACCGGGTTCGGGGTCGCCTCGCTGTTCCCGACCCCATGGATCCGGCACGCGCTGGCGGGAGCGCCGGGCAACGACCGGCGGCTGTTGTTCTTCTTCCTCCGCGGAGGGAATGACGGGCTCAACGCGGTGATCCCGCACGGCGACCCGGCCTACAGCCCGGCGCTGCGGCCCACGCTCTACGTCTCGCCGACCCAGGCGCTCGACCTCAACGGGTTCGCCTCGCTCCACCCCGCGCTCGCACCGTTGATGGAGCTGTACGACGCGGGCCAGCTCGCGGTGGTCCACCGCATCGGCTATCCGAACAGTACCAAGTCGCACTTCGACGGCTCGCGGATCTGGGAGAACGGCGACCCCAGCCGGCCGGGGCTGTACGAGGGCTGGCTCTACCGCTACATCCACGAGAACGCGGTGTCGCTGGGAGTCGAGCTGCCGGCGCTGTCGGTGCAGCCGACCCCGCCGGTGATCCTGCAGGGCGCGGAGAAGTTCGTCAACATCTCGAGCCCGGACGAGTTCGACTACGTGATGCCCGATCCCAAGCCGGCGAAGTTCGGCGGCGCGTGGAACGGGGTGGCGCGGGAGCTGGTCGGGCTCGAGCCCTACCGGCCGGTGCTGTCCGAGACGCAGGTCAAGCTGGCCGACATGCTCGACCTGTACGCCTCGTGGGACCAGGCGAGCTGGAACCCGCGCGACCCGGACCGCGGCTGGTCGCTGTTTCCCGTGAGCCAGGCGACCAACGAGCCGGGCTTCGCGCCGCCGGCCTTCTCGTTCTTCCAGGCGCTCAAGGTCTGCGCGCTGTCGCTGCTCGAGAGCGAGGGGTCGAGCCTCAACGGTACGCGCATCGCGGGCACCCAGCTCAGCGGCTTCGATCACCACACCGAGCAGGGCGCGCTGGTCGGCCAGCAGCCGGAGCTGTTGTCGTGGGTGGCCTACGGCATCCGCTCGCTCTCCATCGTCTTGTCGGGGGCCGCGAGCAACGAGCCCCGGGGCTATCCCAGCATCTGGGGCAAGACGGTCGTGGCGACGCTGTCCGAGTTCGGCCGGGGAACGGCGGAGAACGGGAGCCTCGGGACCGACCATGGCGCGGCCAGCTCGATCTTCCTCGCCGGCGGACCGATCCACGGCGGCGTCTACAATTGCGACGCCGGGAGCTGGCCGTCGGGAGTGATGTTCGGGGTCGAGGGCCGCTACCTGGCGATGGAGACCGATTTTCGCTCGGTCTTCTGGGAGGTCCTGCGCGACCACATGGGCGCGAGCCCGGCCGGCGCGGACAGCGTGTTCCCGAGCTACACGGCGCTGGGCCTCGGGGCGGGAGAGCTGGGCCTGATCCAGCTCTGAGCGCGCGCGGCGGCAGGTTGCGCGCCTGCGCTCGGCGTTCGGCGTCGAGGCCGCGATGAGCGACGGGGTCGTCTCCGCGGGCCGGAGACGACCACTCGCAAGCGTGGCGACGTTCCGGCGGCGGCACCGGGTCGCGGCCGCTCCAGCCCGCAGGCCACGCCCGAGCACGGGCGGACGGCCCCCGCGGCGGCGCTCGCCCGCTACAATCGTCGGTCGTCGCGGGCCGGCGAGCCGGCCGCGCGAGCGAGGTGTGGATGGGGAACCTGGCCGGCTGGCTCGGCGAGTTCGGCGTGGCCGGCGTCGCCGACGTGGCCGTCATGGCACTGTTGATCTACGGCTTCCTCGTGTGGCTCAAGCGCACGAAGCAGGCGGCGCTGGCCGTGCGCGGCGTGCTGCTGATGACGGGACTGTACCTCGTGGCCCGGCTGTTCGATCTGCACCTGACGGCGGCGGTGTTCCAGGGCTTCTTCGCCGTGATCCTGGTCGCGCTCGTCGTCATCTTCCAGCAGGAGCTGCGCTACCTGTTCGAGCGCATCGCGCAGTGGAGCCTCGACCGCCGCGAGGAGTTGCTGCGCCGCGGTCCGCGGCCCGCGAAGGAAACGCCCGTCGATCTGCTGGTGAACGTGGTCCGCGACCTCGCCCGGGACCGGATCGGGGCGCTGATCGTGCTCCGCGGCAAGGACCCGCTCGCCGGTCGCGTCACCGGCGGGGAGCGGCTGAACGGCGAGCTGAGCGGGGCGATCCTCAAGAGCGTGTTCGATCCGCACTCGGCCGGCCACGACGGGGCGGTGATCCTCGAGGGCGGGACGATCCGGCAGTTCGGCTGTCGCCTGCCGCTGTCGAAGAACAGCTCGGCGCTGCGTGGACTCGGCACGCGGCACGCCGCGGCGCTGGGTCTGTCCGAGGGGACGGACGCGCTGTGCATCGTGGTGTCGGAGGAGCGAGGGGTGGTCTCGGTCGCGCGGCACGGCGAGCTGCGGGAGATCGACGGGCCCGGCCTGCGCCAGCTGTGCGAGCGGTTCGTCGGTCCGACGGCCGTGGCGAGCGGGCCGGGTGTCGCCGCGCGGCTGCTGCGCTCGAACCCGCGCGAGAAGCTGACCGCCATCGGTCTGGCCACGGCGCTGTGGTTCGTGCTCGTGCACGAGGCGCGGATCGTGCAGCGGACCCTGCGCGTCCCGGTCCAGGTCGTTGGCCCCGCCGGCGAGACGATCCGCTCGGTACGGCCGTCGGCCGTCGACGTGACGTTCTCCGGCCCCCGGCGCGCGTTCCACTTCGTCGGAGCCGAGGACGTCGAGGTCAAGCTGCGGCCGGTGGATCCGGGCCAGGGGGTTTCGACGGTGCCGGTCGGGCGCGGCGACCTGGTCTACCCCGCAGTGCTCGAGCTGGAGGACGTCTCCCCGGGGGAGGTGAGCGTGCGGTTCGACTCGGTCGAGCGGGTTCCGGGGCCGTGAGCCCCCCGCCCCGACGCCCGCGGGGAGGGTCCGCAGCGGCCGCCGCCCACGCCGTCCACAACCCCGTCCGCATCCGCATCGTGTCGCGCGCCGCCGACGCCCGACGGCTGGTGCGGGGCGGATCCTGCGCGCTCGAGTGCTCGTTCGGCTCGGAATCGGTCGTGTGTCCGCTCGAGCTCGACCACCACGGCTCGCGGCACGAGCTGCCCGGCGTGGCGATCCGCGCCTATGGCGAGCTGTTTGGAGCGCGCCGCGATCGCCCGTGGTTCGTCGTGACCGGGGCGCCGGACGAGGACCTGACGTGGGCGCTGGGGTCGCTCGCCGGCCTGCTGCCGCACCCCTCGCGCGGCGCAGAGTTCGCCTCGGCCCCGGAGCCGATGCGCGGCATCTGGACCCGGGACTGGACGCCGCTCGTGGAGCTGATCAACCGCGTCGACACCGATCCCGCGGGCGTCGATCTCGCGCGCTCGGACGAGGGTCGCATGATCCTGCTGTGGCGCCTCCGGAGTTCGCTGCCGCTCCGCGACGTGTCGGCGTTCCACGCCGGGCTCGATCGCTGGCGTGCGCTGTTGGTGCACGCCACGGAGGAGGATCTCGCGCGTGCGCCCTGGGTGCTGCGTCGCAGGCTGGCCACGATCCGCGGTCTGCCGCACGAGAGCTTCGGCCGCGTGACCTTGATCGACAGCTCGATCTGGGGTTATTCCGCGACCTACGCCCGGGAGTGGCACGAGATCCATCGATCGCCGTTGCTCTTCGTGTTCCAGCCGCGGTCCTCCGGACGCGGAGTGGTGACGGTCAGCGCGGTCGATCGCGCGGCGGCCGAGTCGCTCTACGGCGCCGGCGGCCTGCTCAACCTGCTGCCGCGTCTTGCGCCGCGCGGCTGGGGCGGCCGCCCGCTGATCGGAGGCAGCGCGCGGGGTCGCCCGATCACGTGGGACCAGGCGCGGGCCGCCGCGCGGCTGGCGGCACGGCTCGCCGGCTGACGCGAGCCGCGACGCCGCCGCGCCCCGGACAGCCGGCAGCCGGGCGGATCAGCTCCGCGGCTGCGGCACGATCCGGATGTAGGGCCGCGGGGCCTTCCAGCCCTGCGGGTAGGTCTTCTTCGCCTCCTCGTCGGAGACGGAGCCGGCGATGATCACGTCCTCGCCGCGCTTCCAGTTGACCGGCGTCGCGACCTTGTGCTTGGCGGTGAGCTGCAGCGAGTCGATCACGCGCAGCACCTCGTCGAAGTTGCGACCGGTCGTCATCGGGTAGGAGATCACGAGCTTGATCTTCTTGTCCGGGCCGATGACATAGACGTTGCGCACCGTCTGGTTGTCGGCCGGCGTGCGACCCTGCGACGTCGAGCCCGCCGCCGCCGGCAGCATGCCGAACAGCTTGGCGATCTTCAGCTCGGGATCGCCGATCAGCGGGTAGTTCGGCGCCTGGCCCTGGGTCTCCTCGATATCCTTGGCCCAGCCCTTGTGGCTGTCGACCGGATCGACGCTCAGGCCGATGATCTTCACGCCGCGCCGGTCGAACTCCGGCTTGATGCGGGCCATGTACCCCAGCTCGGTCGTGCAGACCGGCGTGAAGTCCTTGGGGTGAGAAAAGATCACGCCCCACGAGCCGCCGAGCCACTCGTGGAAGCCGAGCTTGCCCTCCGTGGTCTCGGCCACGAAGTCCGGTGCGTCGTCGCCGATCACGAGCGTCTGGATTGGCATGCCACCCTCCCTGTCGGTGCTGGATCCCAGGATGATACGCCAGACGGCGCGCGCCACCAACGGTGCCCGATTCGCCCCGCCGCGCGGAGCCGGCCCGCCACCCGCCGCCGGGTCGCCCCGCGACCGGCGCGACCGCGTGGTGGGGGCCGCAGGGCGCTCGCGGGCACCGCCGGTCCGGGCGGAGCCGGACGGCCACGCCTCAGGGCTCGGGCGGCGCCGGGCTGTACTGCGGCGTGTCGCGCAGCAGGCCGAAGCCGAGGTAGATCCCGAGCGATTCCCAGCGCACGCCGTTGAGACGCGTGACCGGCCGGGTTCCGTCCGCGAGGAAGAAGCGCGTGAACCCGCGATCCGTCTCCCGGTCCTCGTAGTCGAGCTGCAGCCGCACCCGGTAGGCGCGGTACAGCCGGCGATGGCACGAGACACCCACCACGACTCCCGTTCCGTCGGCGTCGTGCTCGAAGCTCCGGGGGTGCTCGAGATCGTCCCGCAGGTTCCAGTTCGCCTCGGCGTCGTAGTCCGCCCAGTGCGCCTCGCCACGCGCGGCGAGACCCCAGCGCTGGCCCAGGGGCAGCTCGGCCCCGACTCCGACCCAGGGGCCGAGCCAGCTCTGCTCGAAGCTGCTGTCGAGTCCCGCGAACGGACCGACCGGGGGCGGGGCGAGCTCGAGCGTGGCGGCGATCTCACCGTCGGACAGCGTCTGGAATCCGTCGGTCACTCTCAGGTTCTGCGCGCCGTACGAGTACCCGACCTGCGGAACGACCCGGGCCCGGTGCTCGGCTCCCGGCCGGAACGCGTAGCCGACCGAGATCGCGGCGTTCACCGTCTCGTCTCCGTCCACCCGGTTGTTCGAGCGCGACCACTCCAGCGTGCGACCGTCGCCGGCGTAGTCGGAGTCTTGGTTGTCACCGTCCAGGATCGAGCCCAAGGCCGCACGGGCCCCGAAGACGAAGCGCCGTGCCAGCGTGATCTCCCAGCTCGCGCGCAGCTCCGGGATCTCGAGCTCGTCGTAGGTCAGCTCGGAGAGAACGTCGGGGCTCCCGCCGCCCGCGTCCGCGGCGATGCTCCAGCGGATCTCGCCCGTGCGCCGGCCGAGGTCGAGATCGATCCGCGACTCGGCGCGCGCGACGGGGGAACCCGCCGGAACGGACGCGAGGGCGACGAGGAGAGACGCTGCGGCTCGGTGCATCATCCCGACGAGCTCGCCCGATTGTACCCGGGATGGAACGGAACCGTGTGGCTCCGGCCAGCGTGCCGCCTGCGGGCACCGGCCGACGGCCGCGCCGTTGCGGGGTGCCGCCCAACCGCGCGGGGCCCGCGTGGCTCCGGCGCTCGCGCCGCGCGCGGCCGAGCGAGGACGCGCCGGGTCTCGCGCGCCCGGGGCGGGCGCTCGCCCGTCGCATCGCGCCGGCTTCAGGGCTAGCATGTCGCGCGTGGCGCCGTTCCGCTTCCTCCTCGACCGCGCGCGGCAGTGCCCGCGGCGCGTCGTTCTCGCCGAGGGCGAGGATCCGCGTGTGCTGCGGGCGGCGGCCCGCCTCGCCGCCGAACGGATCGTGGACCCGCTGCTCGTCGGAACCATCGAGCGCGTGAATGCGGCGGCTCGTGCCGCGGGGCTGGACGCTTCGCAGCTCTCGATCGTCGAGCCGCGGGCACACGGCGAGGACGAGCGTCTGGCAGCGGCGCGGAAGACGCTGCTTGCCCGGGGTCTGGCTCCGACCGAGATCGACGAGCTGCTGCGGACGCCGCTGTACTTCGCAGCCGCCATGGTCCGCGCCGGCCTGGCGGCGGGGACCCTCGGCGGGGCGACGCACTCCAGCTCCCACACGATCCGCGCGGCGCTGCGGGTCATCGGGCCGGCCGCCGGGGCACGCCTCGTCTCCTCTTTCTTTCTGATGGCGCTGCGCGAGCCGACGCCCGGCGGCGATCGGATCCTGGCCTTTGCGGACTGCGGGTTGGTCGCCCGGCCGGACGCGGCGGAGCTGGCCGACATCGCCCGGCGCACTGCGCGGAGCTATGCGGCGCTGGTCGGCGAAACGCCGCGAGTCGCGCTCCTGTCGTTCTCGACCCACGGGAGCGCCCGGGACGAGTCGTCGGAGCGCGTGCGCCGCGCGGCGGAGATCCTGGCGGCCGAGGCCCCGGAGCTGGCCGCGGACGGCGAGCTGCAGGTCGATGCCGCGATCGTCCCCGAGGTCGCCGCCCGCAAGGCGCCGGGCAGCCCGATCGGCGGGCGGGCCAACGTCCTGATCTTCCCCGGTCTCGACGCGGGCAACGTCGGCTACAAGCTCGTGGAGCGACTGGCCGGCGCCCAGGCGGTCGGACCGTTGCTGCAGGGGCTGGCGCTCCCGGCCAACGACCTGTCGCGGGGCTGCTCGGCGGAGGACATCGTCGTCGCGGCGGCGATCACCTCGCTCCAGGCTACAATGCGCGCGTGAAGACCAGGGGAAGGTGGCCGCGCCCGCGGCACGACTCGGATCCGAAGCACGGCCCCGCCCGCCGCGTTCCGCCGCCGGAGAGCACGGGGCTCGAGGCGCGCTACCTCGAGCAGCTCGGTGCCACCGGGTGGCCGGTGCGCGTGCGGCTGCGCGACGGGCAGCAGCTCGAGGGAACGGTGGTCGGATTCGACCGCGAGATCCTCACGGTCGGGCCGGCAGTCGGCGAACCGGTGACGGTCCGCAAGTCCGAGGTCCGCTGCATCGAGGAGTTGGAGCCCGCGAAGGACGAGTCCCCGCCTCGAGCGGGAGGCCCCACCGGCTAGCGCACGCGCGTGCCGGGGGGGACGTCCTCGTCGAAGCCGGCGAGGACCGGACGACCGCCGAGATCGGCGGCGAGCAGCATGCCCTGGCTCTCGATCCCCCGGATCCGCGCCGGGCGCAGGTTGGCGACGACCACGATCCGGCGGCCGACGAGCGCCTCCGGAGCGTAGGCGGCGGCGATGCCGGCGACGATCTGCCGGCGCTCGCCGCCCAGATCGACCTCGAGCCGGACGAGCCGGTCGGCGTCCGGCACGCGCTCGGCGGTCACGATGCGGGCGACGCGCAGGTCGCTCTCCAGGAACTGGTCGATCGTGATCTCGTTCGGCTGATCCACGGCTCTTCACCTCCTGCGGCGGGCGGCTCGCGGCCGCGCGTGGGCGGCGAGCGCGGCCCGCTGCACGTCCCACAGTGAGACCCCGTTGCGCGTGGCCAGTGCAGCGCAGTCGTCGTACTCGGGCCAGGCACGGACCTCGCTTCCGGCCAGCAGCCCGACCTTGACCCGCACCGCTCCGTAGTCGGTCGTCACCCGGTCGATGCGGCGCTCCAGCTCCACTCGGCGCTCGGTCCGGATCCGTACGCCGAGCGTCGAGGTCTCTTGCAGCAGCACCGCCGTCAGCTCGCGCACGAGCGCCGGCCGCCCGAGCACGGTGAGGTTGTGGCCGACCCTTCCTTTTTTCATCGTCACGCTCGTGGTGAAGACCTCGAGCGCACCGCAGGCGAGCAGCCGCCCGGCGGCGTAGGCCACGGCCTGAGGGTTGGAATCGTCGACCGTGCACTCGACCACGGCGATCTCGAGGAGTTCCGCCGCAGGAGCCGGCGGGGGATCCGGCCGGCCGACGATCAGCCGCAGCGCGTTCGGGGTCGCGCCGAAGTCGCGGTCACCCGCGCCGTAGCCGACGGCCTCCGGCCGCATCGCGGGCAGCGGGCCCCACGCATCGGCCAGCGTCGTCAACAGCGCGGCCCCCGTCGGCGTCAGCCGCTCGCCTTCCACGTCCCCACCGCTCACCGGCACGCCGCGTACCAGCAGCGCCGTCGCCGGGGCCGGCACGGGGTAGACGCCGTGCTCGCACCGGACCTGGCCGAAGCCGGTGGTGAGCGGCGAGACGACGATGCGCTCGACGCCCAGCTCCTGCAGCCCGACGCAGGCGCCGACGATGTCGACGAGCGCGTCGGTGGCGCCGGCCTCGTGGAGGTGCACCTCGTCGGCGGAGACGCCGTGGACCTCCGCCTCGGCCTCGATCAGCCGCCGGAAGACGCGCAGCGCGCGCTGCCGCACGAGCGGGGTGAGCTTGCCACCCTCGAGGATCCGCTTCAGCTCGCGCCAACCGCGCCCGTGCTCGTGACCTCGCACGCGGACGTCGACCTTGCGCAGCTTCAGCCCGCAGCGCTCGATCGAGCGCGCGCGGATCGACCAGCCTTCCAGCGGCAGGGTTTCGAGGGCGCGACGCAGAGCGGCGACGGGAACGCCGAGATCGACCAGCGCGCCGAGCAGCATGTCGCCGCTGGCGCCCTGGCCGGCATCGACGTACAGCCAGCGGGCCGTGGCGGTCGAAGCTTCCCGCCGGGTCGAGCGCCGCGGCCGTCGCCGGGACGGGGCCGGTCTCGCGCTGCGGCTCACGACGCGGCCTCGCAGCGGATCCCGGCGGCCGCGACGAGCCGCGGAAGCGCCTGACCCGCGGGGGCCGCGATGCGCTCGTCCGCTTCCGCGCTGAACGGCGTCGTCTCCGGGTTGATCTCGACGACGTGCGCTCCCGACTCGCGGGCGATGCGCGGGAGCCAGGCAGCGGGGTAGACCGCGCCCGACGTCCCCGCCACGAGCACCACGCCGGCCGCGCGCACCGCCGCCAGCGCGCGCTCGAGGGCCTCCTGCGGCAGCGGCTCGCCGAACCAGACGACCGCCGGCCGCAGCAGCGCGCCGCAGGCGCAGCGCGGCGGCAACGGGCCGAGGTCGGCCCGCCGGTCGTCGAACTCACGCCGCTCGGCCACGCAGCGCAGCCGCCACAGCGTCCCGTGGAGCCGCACGATGCCGCGGCTGCCGGCGCGCTCGTGGAGCCCGTCGACGTTCTGCGACACCAGCAGGAAGCCGGGCCGTTCCCGCTCGAGCGCGGCGAGCGCGAGATGCGCGGGGTTCGGGCGCGCGTTCGAAGCTTGCGTCCTGCGCCAGGCGTAGAAGCGCCAGACTTCGAGTGGATCGGCGGCGAACGCTTCCGGCGTCGCCAGCTCGAGCGGGCTGCGCCCGCGCCACAGGCCCCCCGGGCCACGGAACGTCGCGAGTCCGCTCTCGGCGGAGACGCCCGCGCCGGTCAGCGCGACGACGGGCTGGCCGGCACGCAGGCGGGCCACGAGCTGGCGCGACGGTTCGGCTGTCGGCATCGGCTCCTCGAGCGCGGGCATCCTAACACCGCCGCCGCCGCACTCACCCGCCGCCCGAACGGACCGTCGCGCGGCAGCACGCTGGACGGCCGTCGCGCGCCGGGCGGTCGTTCGACCGACGCAACGCACGGTCGGCGCGTCGGTGCGGGGCGGACGGTCGTGGTAGGCTGTTGGAGAGTGTCGGGTGCCAAGGAGCGGGCGAGATGAGTCGAGTGTACGAGGCCGATGACAGCGACTTCGAGGCCGAGGTCGTGCATCACGCCGGACCGGTCCTGGTGGATTTCTCCGCCACCTGGTGCGGGCCGTGCAAGCGGCTCGAGCCGATCGTCCACGAGATCGCCGGCGATTACGACGGCCGGCTGAAGGTGGTCAAGGTCGACGTCGATCGGGCGCCGAACAGCGCGGCGCGATTCGCGGTCCTGGCGGTGCCGACGTTACTGCTGTTCCGCGACGGCAAGGTGCGCGACCAGATCAGCGGCCTGGTGGCCAAGCGCGCCATCGCCGAACGGGTGGACAAGGTCCTGTGACGGATGCCCGAGTTCTTCAACGAGTGGCAGTACGAGCTGGGACAGCTCGTCCAGGCGCAGCTCGAGAGCGGGTCGCTCGCCGCGCTGGCGGTCGTCTTCGCCGCCGGCGTGCTGACCAGCTTCACGCCCTGCGTCTATCCGATGATCCCCGTGACGGTCACCTACATCGGCGGAGCGGCGGCCGGCAGCCGGCGGCGGGCCGTCACGCTCTCCCTGGTCTACGTCACCGGCCTGGCCGTGGTCTATGCCGCTCTGGGCGTGACGGCGGCGTTGCTGGGGAAAACCTTCGGACGGCTGACGTACCAGTGGTGGATCCACGGCGGCGTCGGGCTGTTGCTCCTGGCGTTCGGATCGGCGATGCTCGGGTGGATCCAGATCCCGGTCCCGGGCCTCGCGACCCGCATCCAGGTCGAAGGATCGCGACGGGGCGGGGCGCTCGGTGCGCTGCTCGTGGGCCTGGCCTCGGGCTTCGTCGCCGCTCCGTGCACGGCGCCGGTGCTCGGGACGCTGCTCGTCTACGTGGCCGGGGCCGGGGGCTCGGGGAAGCCCGTCGACGTGCTGTGGGGCGGCACGCTGCTGCTCGTTTTCGGGCTCGGTCTCGGCCTGTTGCTGCTCGTGCTGGGGATCTTCTCCGGCCTGCTCTCGAGCCTGCCGCCTCCGGGCCGCTGGATGAACGCGGTCAAGCTGATCTTCGGGTTGCTGATCGTCGCCGTCGGGCTGTGGTTCATGGTCCAGGCGGGACGGATGCTGCTCGCCTGAGCCGGCTCCGGCGGAGTCCCCTCGCGCGATGAGCCCCCCTTCCCCCGCCGCCCGATCGACGCGCCGCCGGTGGCTCGCGGCCTGGCTCGGGCTGGCCCTGACCGCGGGCGGCGGCTCGGCGCGCGCCGGGGCGCTGCCGCTCAGCCTCGAGGATCCCGCGAGCGGCGGGCCGGTCGCGCTCGAAGCCGGCGCCGTGGCGCTGCACCTCGTGTTCTTCGCGACCTGGTGTCCCCCGTGCCGCGCCGAGCTGGCCGAGCTGGCCGAGCTGGAGACGCGCTGGGACCAGGACGGATACCGGCTGGTGCTGATCGCGGTGCGGAGCCGGCACAGCGCGCCGCGCCTCGTCGAGTTCGCGACGAACGAGCGACCACCCGGCCGCGTGCTGTTCGATGCGGACGGGCGGGCGCAGCGCGCGCTGGGGGCCGAGCACCTGCCGACCCACGTGGTGTTCGACCGTCAGGGCAACGAAGTCGTGCGCAGCGGCGCGCTGGGCGGCGGGATCGAAGCGGAGGTCGAGCGGCTGGTGCGCGGCGCGGTGCGCCGCGGGGGACACTAGTGGGCGGGAGCGGAGGCGCACCGCGCGCCGTCCCGCCACGTGACGGCGCCCGGCAGCGCGTGGCGCTGCTGTTCGGCGGAGCCTCGGTCGAGCACGAGGTCTCGGTGGTCTCCGCCCGCGCCGTGGCGCGAGCGCTGCTCGACGCGGGGTTCGACTGCCTGCCGATCGGGATCACGGGCGAGGGCCGCTGGCTCGGCCCGGAGCGCTCGCGCCAGATCCTCGACGGCGCCGAAGAGCGCGCCGAGGCCGGGGCGACCGGAGACGCGGTGGGCGTCGCGGTCGACCCGGGAGCCGGCCGGTTCCTGCGCCTGGTGGGGGCGGGCGAGGCGCGGCCGATCGAGGTGGACGTCGTGTTCCCGCTGGTCCACGGGTGGGGCGGCGAGGACGGACGGATCCAGGGCCTGCTCGACCTGGCGGGGCTGCCGTTCGTCGGGCCGGGGGTGACCGGCTCGGCCGCCGCGATGGACAAGGTCGTCTCGAAGGCGCTGTTCGCCGCGGCCGGCCTGCGGCTCGCGCCCTGGTTCGCGGTGAGCCGAGGGGAATACGCCGCTGCGCCGCAGGCGGTCCACGGGCGCGTCGCGGGCGAGCTGGGGTTTCCCGCGTTCGTCAAGCCGGTCAACGGGGGCTCGTCGGTCGGCGTGAGCCGGGTGGCCGACCCGGATCGGCTCGCGGGCGCGTTCGGCGAGGCTTTCGACTACGATCACCGCGTGATCGCCGAGCGCGGGATCGACGCCCGCGAGATCGAATGCGCCGTGATCGGAAACGACGAGCCCGAAGCCTCCGGGGTCGGGGAGATCGTGCCCTCTCGCGAGTTCTACGACTACGCGGCGAAGTACCTCGACGACGCCTCGAAGCTCCTGATCCCGGCGCCGCTCGACGCCACGACCACCGCGACGGTGCGACGACAGGCGGTCGCCGCCTTTCGCGCGCTGGGCCTGGCGGGACTGGCGCGCGTCGACTTCCTGGTCGAGCGCGAGAGCCTGGCGGTCCACGTCAACGAGGTCAACACCTTGCCGGGTTTCACGCCGATCAGTATGTTTCCAAAGCTGTGGCAGGCCGAGGGCCTGGCCTTTCCGTCGCTGGTGCGGCGTCTGGTCGATCTCGCCGTCGAGCGCCGGAACGCGGACCGGCGCCTGCGCACGCGCTGCCGGTCGAGATAGTTTCGGGGGGGATCCATGGCCGAAGCGTCCGTGCTGGTCGTGAACAGCCTGTACCAGGCGGTGCAGATCACCGGCGTCCGCCGCGCCTTCCGCCTGTTCTGCGCCGGCCGGGCGCGGGCCCTGGCCGCCGACTTCGTGGGCTACGATTTCGGGGACTGGTGCGACCTGCCGGTGGGCATCGAGGACGACGTGATCCGCACGCCGCGGCGCAGCATCCGGATCCCGCGGGTGATCCAGCTCGTCTACTACGACCGCGTCCCGCAGCGCGAGGTGCGGTTCACCCGCCGGAACATCTTCCACCGCGATCGCAACCGCTGCCAGTACTGCGGCGGGCTGTTTCCGCAGCGCGAGCTGAACCTGGATCACGTCGTGCCGCTGTCGCGGGGCGGCCATTCCGGCTGGGACAACGTCGTCACCGCGTGCGTGCCGTGCAACAGCCGCAAGGGCAGCCGGACCCCGGCCGAGGCCGGGTTGAGCCTGGTCCGGGCGCCGCGGCGACCGGCGGGCCACCCGATGCTCCGCGCGCAGTGGCTCGGCAAGTACCACGAGGAGTGGAAGACCTTCCTCGACGAGGCCTACTGGAACGTCGAGCTGTCGGACGACGTGGTGCCCGGAGCGGAGCGGGAGATCCCGAGCGCGACGAGCCGGCGGTAGAGCTTCTGCCGCGACCAGCCGATGCGTGCCGCCGCCGCGGTGACGTTGCCGCGCGCTTGGTCGAGCGCGTTCGCGATCATCGAGCGCTCGAGCGAAGCGCAGGCGCTCGCCGGCGCCGCCGGCTCGCCCAGCAGCTCGAGGTCGTCGGGCTCGATCGGCGCGCCCGCCGTCCGCAGCAGCGCTCGCGCCAGCGCCGCGTGGAGCTCCCGCACGTTTCCCGGCCAGGCGTGGTGCCGCAGCCGCTCGAGCGCCGCGGCGGTCAGGCGCGGCGGACCGTACCCGGTCTCCCGCAGCAGGCGCGGGCCGAGCTGCCCGATCAACGTGGGGAGGTCGTCCAGCCGCTCGCGGAGCGGCGGGACGCGGACGTGAAGGACCGCGAGCCGGTGGTACAGATCGGCGCGGAACCGCCCGCGGTCGACCTCCTGGGACAGATCGCGGTGCGTGGCGGCGACGACCCGCACGTCCGCGGCGACCTCGACGTCGCCACCGACGGGTCGCACGCGGCCCTGCTCGACGGCGCGCAGCAGCTTGGCCTGCATCGCCGCCGGCATGTCGCCGACCTCGTCCAGGAGCAGCGTGCCCCCGGAAGCCTGGACGAACAGCCCGGGGCGGTCCCGCGCGGCGCCGGTGTACGCGCCGCGCCGGGCCCCGAACAGCTCCGCTTCGAGCAACGTCTCGGTCAGCGCCGCGCAGTTCAGGGCCAAGAACGGCCGCAGGCGTCGGCGGCTGAGCGCATGGACCATGCGCGAGATCTGCTCCTTGCCGGAGCCGCTTTCGCCGCCGATCAGGACCGGCAGCTCGCTCGGCGCGATCCGCCGGACCCAGGCGAGCAGCGAGCGGTAGACGCGCGAGCGGTGCGGCGCTTCCGTCTCCGTCGGAGCCGGCGCCGGCGGGAGCGGGCGCCCGGCCTCCGAGGCCAGGACGGCGAGCGCGACGAGCGTGGCGAAGCTCTCGACGGTCGCCCGCAGCTCGCGCGGCGGGCGGTCGAGGGGCCGGCGGCTGTCGAGGACCAGCGCCGCTCTCGTCGGAGGAGGCAGCGCGACCGGTGCCGCGAGGATCGAGCGCAGATCGAGCGCTTGGACCGAGCGCACGCCGAGCATGGCGTCGTCTCCGTCGTTGCAGATCCACGCGCGCTCGGCAGCGATCGCACGCAGCACGGCCGAGCGGCTCGGCTGCGGCCGGCGATCGTCGCCGGTCGAACTCGTGGCGAGCAGTCGCAGCTCCGCCTGCGCCGCCTCGGGTGCCACGGCGAAGAACGCGCGCTCGGCTCCCGTCGCATCGCGCGCCAGCCGTAGCAGGCACTCCACGGGGTCGTCGCCTCGCGCGACCCGGAGCGCGGTCGCACACGCCCGGTCGATCCGGGGAGCGAGGCTCGCGTCGTCACGGTTTGACGCTGTCGGGGGCGCCACGCTATCCTCGGCCGGGCCAGGCGGGTGCCCGGCTCCGGCGGCTCCAAGCTTGGACCGCCGGCCCCGTGGTCTCCAGCACGCGGCGCAACCGCGCCGTTACGGATCCATAACCCGGTGAGCTACTACCGGCATGGACCTTACCGTCCCACGGGGGGCCTCGCCGTCCCGCGGGTGACGCCCTGCGTCAAGGCCATCGCCATCGCCTGCGTGGCGGTCTGGATCGCCCAGTGGCTCGCCTGGCTGGGGAAGCTCCCGCTCGAGGGCTACCTCGGTCTCGTGCCCCGCGCCGTGCTCGGCGGCGCCCTGTGGCAGCCCTTCACCTACATGTTCCTGCACAGCCCGGGAGACGTGCTGCACCTGCTGTTCAACATGCTGATGCTGTGGATGTTCGGCAGCGAGCTGGAGGGCTCGTGGGGCAGCCGCGGCTTCCTGACTTTCTACCTGGTGTGCGGGCTCGGCGCAGGCCTGTTCATCACGGGGCTCGGCGCGGCGTCCGCGCCCTACGCCGCCACCGTCGGAGCCTCGGGCGCGATCTACGGCCTGATGATGGCGTACGGCATCGTCTTCGCGAACCGCACGATCCTGTTCATGATGCTGTTTCCGATGCGGGCGCGCACGATGGCCTGGATCATGTTCCTCATCGCCTTCTTCTCGACCGTCCACGCCGCGCCGAGCGGAGTCTCCCACGTCGCCCACCTCGGGGGCGCGATCACCGGCTACCTCTACCTCAAGCGAGCGTGGAGGCTCGGGGACTTCTACCGGGAGCTGCGCTGGAAGCTGCGCCGCCGCCGGTTCACGGTGCTGCCGCCGGACGAGGGGGGAGACCGCTGGGTCAACTGACGTCGCCAAGCTAATCCAGAATATGTGGAAAACGGCGTCAGGATCGCGGGTTTCCGGCGGATTTCCCTGTTGACACCCCTGGGGTCACCCCATACACTAAGCTCGCGTGCGGTGGGCGATCCGCAAGATCTCTTCGCCGCGCGCGCCGGGTCTCGGTCCGGAGTCCGCAAGCCTGGGGGGGAACGGTGAGACGGCTCGTCGTGCACGCCGGGACCGCCGCGAACGCGGCGACCCTCCGACGCACCCCCCGCCCTGCCGCCGCCGCGAGCCCGGAAAGTACGCCGACGATGGCGGAGCGTCAAGGACTTCGTCCACCCGCGCCGCACGCGGGAGCCGGAAGCGCGCGCCGCGCGAGCTGAGCTGAACGGATGGACTCCCAGCACGAGCGCAGCTCCGTCCTCTCCCGCTACTTCTCCGAGATCCGCACCTACCCGCTGCTCAGCAAGGACCAGGAGCATGCGCTGGCGGAGAACGTCCGCCGCCGCGGCTGCCAGGCCTCGCTGAACGAGCTGATCGAGTCGAACCTGAGCTTCGTGGTCAAGGTCGCGAGCGAGTACCGCAACCTCGGCCTGCCGTTCGAGGACCTGCTGAACGAGGGCAACCTCGGCCTGATCGAGGCCGCGCATCGCTACGACGCCTCGAAGGGCACCAAGTTCATCACCTACGCGATCTGGTGGATCCGCAAGTCGATCCTCAAGGCGCTCAGCGAGCACTCGACGCTGGTGCGGGTCCCGACCTACCAGATGAAGAAGGTACGGGAGATCCGCGAGGTCGAGCACGCCCTGCGCCGCAAGCTCGGCCGCAAGCCGCGCCGCGACGAGATCTCGGAGCGCATGGAGCGGAGCCTGTCGAAGGTCGATCAGGTGCTGCAGTTCAGCATGCGGGAGTTCAGCCTCGACGACAAGCTCGGCCGCGAGCGCGACCGCCCGATCTCCGACTACCTGGTCGACGCGCGCTCGATCGATCCCGAGAACGAGCTGATCCAGCGCGAGGCCAACGGGCTGGTGGCCGAGGCGATGACGCAGCTCAACGCCCAGGAGCGGACCGTCATCGCCCACCGCTTCGGCATCGCCAGCGGGCCGGCGCTGACGCTGAAGGAGATCGGGGAGCTGATGGGGATCAGCCGCGAGCGGGTGCGGCAGATCGAATGCCAGGCCAAGCGCCGCCTGCGCAAGCTGTTCTCCCGGCCGCGCCTGGTGAAGTCTCCGCCGCGCGGTCCGCTGGGCTCGACCGACTGCGAGCCGCGGTCCGACGCCTGACGCCGTCGCCGCGACTTGATCCTCCGCGGCGGCTCCCCTAGAGTTGGGGCATGCCGCTGGAGGACGGGCTGCGACCGGACTGGACGCGGCTCTTGCGCAGCGCCTCGCGCGAGGCCGCGGTCGACGAGATCGGCCGCTGGCCGTGGTCGGAGCGGGCGGAGCTGGCGCTCACCGCGGACGACGTGCTCGATGCCTGGCGCCGGGCGCGGGACGAGATCACCCGCGCCGAGGCCGGGCTCGCCGCGCGCTCCCGCGAGCTGGACCTGCTGCAGCGCGCCGCGGAGGCCGTCTGGGCCGAGGACCTGTTCGCGGCGACCGCGGCCGTGCTGCACCAGGGGCGCGGTCTCGACCTGGTCCTGGCGGGCTACGAGCTGGACGGCGCGCTGCGGGTCGAGGCCTTCCTCGCGCGGCCGGTGACCGACGACTGCCTGCGCTGGCTGGCCCGGCGCGCGGCGCGGTTCCTGGGCCGGACGGACGAGCCGGAGGCCGTCGAGCGCCGCGAGACGGAGGAGTTCGACGGCCAGCGGACCCTGCGGCGCCGCGTGGACGAGGAGGAGCTGGTCCTGCTCCCCGTCGTCCGCCGGGGCCAGCCCGTGGCCTGCCTGGTCGCCGTCTCGGCCGGCCCGGCGGACGACGGGCTGCTGCGGGTGTTCTACAGCGCCAGCAACCAGCTGTCGCTGCACCTCGATCGCATCCTGACCGTGCGCGAGGCGGAGGCCGATCGCTTTCGCTCGATCGTCGACTCGATGCCGCAGGGCGTGCTGCTGGCCGACGGCCGGTTGCGGCTGTTGCTGGCCAACCGGGCCGCACGCAAGCTGCTGGCGGCCGCGGGTCTCGTGGCGCGTGGCGATCTGACCGCGCTCGTGCGCCGGTTGGGGATCGAGCCGCTCGTCGAGCGCGTCCGCCGGGAACGGGCTCCCGTCGCGGAGGGAGACGCGCACGTCGACACGGAACGCGTCTTCAGCGTGACCGTCTCCCCGGTACGCGACGAGCGCGGGAGCCCGAGCGGCACGGTCCTGGTGCTGACCGACGTCTCCGAGCGGCGCCGGCTGGAGCGGCAGCTCGCGCGCTCGGAGAAGATGTCGAGCCTCGGCCGGATGATCTCCGGCGTGGCGCACGAGCTGAACAACCCGCTGACGTCGATCGTCGGCTACGCGCAGCTGGTCGCCGCGCAGGGCCGCGACCCGCTGCTTGCCGAGCGCCTCGGCATCCTGCGGCGCGAGGCGGAACGCTGCCGGCGGATCGTCGAGAACCTGCTCTCGTTCGCCCGGCCGAGCGAGCTGCAGATCCGTGCGGTGTCGCTCAACGACGTCGCGCGCGAGACGATCGCGCTGCTCGACTATCAGCTCCGCGTCGATCGGATCGCGGTCGTGGCGGAGCTGGATCGCGAGGTCCCGGCGGTGCGCGGCGACGCCCACCAGCTGGGGCAGGTGCTGGTCAACCTGGTGACGAACGCCCGGCACGCGATCCGCGGCCAGGGCGGTCCGGGCGGGATCGTGATCCGCACCGCGCGGGCCGAGGCCGGCCGGGTCCTGCTCGAGGTCCGCGACAGCGGCCCCGGCGTGCCGCTGGCGATTCGCGCGCGGATCTTCGACCCGTTCTTCACGACGAAGGCGGCGGACGCGGGAACCGGTCTCGGGCTGTGGCTGGTCTACGGCATCGTCTCCGCCCACGGGGGGACGGTCGAGGTCCAGCCCGCAGCCGAGGGAGGCGCCGCGTTCCGCATCCTGCTCGAGGCCGACGCCGGGGCGCGGGCCGTCGCCGGCGAGGGCGCCGCGACGCCCGGTCCAGGGCAACCCGCGCGCGCCTCACGGATCCTGGTCGTCGACGACGAGGAGCCGCTCGCGCGGCTGATCTGCGAGGTCCTGACGCAGGACGGCCACCGGGCCGAGGCCGTGTTCGACGGGCCGACCGCGCTCGCTCGAGCGGCCGAGGGCGGGTTCGACCTGATCATCTCCGACGTGCGGATGCCGGGGATGGACGGGGACCAGCTCGGACACGAGCTGGAACGGATCGCTCCCGGGCTCGCGCGGCGGCTGCTGCTGACCACGGGGGACACGCTGTCCGAACCGCCGCGGGAGCCGGGCGCCCACGACGTGCTGCGCAAGCCGTTCGATCTGGACGAGCTGCGACGGGTCGTGCGCGCTCGGCTGCAGCCCGCAGAAGCCTGAGCGGTCGTGCGACACCTCGTGCTCGGCACCGCGGGTCACATCGACCACGGCAAGAGTTCGCTCGTGCGCGCGCTGACCGGGATCGATCCCGACCGGCTGCAGGAGGAGAAGCGGCGCGGGATCACGATCGACCTGGGCTTCGCCGATCTCGACCTGGGCGGCGGCCGGACGCTGTCCTTCGTCGACGTGCCGGGCCACGAGCGCTTCGTGCGGCACATGGTCGCGGGCGCGACGGGCGTCGAGGCCGTGCTGCTGGTGGTCGCGGCGGATCAGGGGGCGCAGCGTCAGACGCGCGAGCACCTCGACATCTGCCGGCTGCTGGGCCTGACGCGGGGGATCGTGGCGCTGACGAAATGCGACCTGGCGGAGCCGGAGCTGCGACAGGTCGTGGCTCTCGAGCTCGGCGAGCTGCTGGGGGGCACGTTCCTCGAGCGCGCGCCGCTGCTCCCCGTGTCGGCGACCACCGGGGCCGGCCTCGACCGGCTGCGAGCCGCCCTCGAGCAGCTGTGCGACTCGCTGCCGCCGCGCGCCACGGGCGGCGTGCCGCGACTACCGGTGGACCGCTCGTTCGTGATGAAGGGGTTCGGGACGGTGGTCACCGGGACGCTGGCCTCGGGCCGGCTGGTGGAAGGGCAGGAGATCGCGGTCCTCCCGGGCGAGCGGCGCGGCCGCATCCGCGGGCTCCAGGTCCACGGGCAGAGCGTGAGCGTCGCCCAGGCCGGCCAGCGCGCGGCGGTGAATCTGCAGGGACTGGACTGCGCGGACGTGCCCCGCGGATCGACGATCTGCCCGCCGGGGGCGTTGCGCTGCTCGCGCCGCGCCTGGGCCAGGCTCGTCCTGCTGCCCGGCGCGCCCGAGACGCTGCGCAAGGGGGGGGACGTGCGCTTCCACCATGGCACGACGGACGGCGGCTGCCGGCTGCGCGTGCGCTCGGCGACGAGCGACGGGACCCTGCTGGTCGAGCTGCACCTTGCAGGCGAGACGGTGCTCGCGCCGGGCGACCGCTTCATCCTGCGGCGCCCGTCTCCCGTCGACACGGTGGGCGGCGGAGTCATCGTCGATGCGCATCCACCCCGGTCGCGCGAGTTCGCCCCGGCCGACTGCGGCGACGACGCGATGGCGCCGCAACCGGCGCTCCGCCGGCGGCTCGAGCGGGCCGGACCGGCGGGTCGCGCGGCCGCGGACCTCGCGGCGGAGCTGGGACTGGCGGCGGACGAGCTCGAAGCGCTGCTCGTCCGTCTGTCCGGTGCGGGCGAGCTGGTGCGCGCGGGACCGCGCTGGTTCGACGGCCCGACCTGGGAACGCCTGTCGCAGGAGACCGTGGAGCAGGTCGCGAGCTTCCATCGCGAACGTCCGCTGCGCGCGGGGATCTCGCGCGAGGTCCTGCGGGGAAGGCTCTGTCGCACGATGCCGCAGGAGGCGTGGCGCGAGCTGCTCGAGCGACTCGTCACGCGAAGAGCGCTGCGGCTCGACGGCGACTCCGTCGCGCTCGCCGCGCACGCGGTCGTGCTCGAGGGCGCGGAGCTGGAGCTGGCGCGCCGGATCGAGACGAGCTTCCGCGAAGCCGGTCTCGAGCCGCCGGAGCTGGAGCAGGTGGTGGCGACGGCCGACCGTGAGCGGGCGGCGGCGATCGTCGACCAACTCGTCTCGCGCGGCGACCTGGTCCGGATCCGCGACGGCCGACTGTTCCACGGCGAGGCGCTCGAGCGGCTGCGGGGGCTGCTGCGCGAGTTCGCCCGGACCTCGGCCACGATCGACGTCGCCGGGTTCAAGCAGCTGACGGGAGTGACGCGCAAGAACGCGATCCCGCTGCTCGAGCAGATGGACGCCGAGCGCGTGACGCGGAGAGTGGGAAACCTGCGCGAGATCCTGGTCGCCCGAGGGGAGTGAGCTTTCCCCGGCCCCTTCGCAGGATCGGTGGCGGGCTCCGGTTGGCGACGCTGGCTCGCCGGCCCGGGCTTGCGCTATGCTCGGCGGCGGCGCGCCGGTCCTGCGCGGGACCCGGCGCTCGGTGACGATGATGGTCCCAGTCGGTCTGCTCGGGCCCCTGGGGATCTGGGAGATCCTCCTGATCCTCGTGCTCGTCGTCTTCCTGTTCGGCGCACGGCGGCTCCCGGAGATCGCCCGCGGACTGGGTGAGGGGATCCGCAACTTCCGCGCGTCGCTGCGCGGCGACGAGCGCGATCGGCCGCCGCAGGATCCGAACGAGGAGGGGCGGAAGCGAGGCTAGGCGGAAGCGTGCGGCCGACGTCGGCCGGTGGGGCGGAACGGGACGACGTCCCCGCGGCTCCGCTCCCGGGCGGGCGTCTCGGTCTCGAGGACCCGCGCCAGCGCGGCCGCGAGGCTCCTCGGCGGCCGGCTCGGCAAGCGGGCGATCGCCCATGCGGCCACGCCGGTCAGCAGCAGGAGAACGGTCCCGACCGTCCAGCCGTTCAGCGCCCAGCACCAGACGAGCGCGCTGAGCGCCAGACCCTGTGCCGCTCCGAGCGCGAGCTGGCCGCGAACCGATCCCAATCGCCCTCCCCGCGGAGCCCGTCCCGGGCTCGCTGCGGAAGTTAGGGTCCGGGGTCGGACCGCGGCCACTCGCGGGGCCGGACCGCGCCGATTCCCGCCTCTCTCGCCCGGCCGCCCCGGACGCCGACCGACGGGACGCAAGTCGCGCGCCTCGCGTTGGAGTGGAGCGTCCTCCGGGGGGCGAGCGGCGGATGGGCGACGCGGGACGAGCCCCGTGGTGGACGGAGCGCAGCGGACCATCCGATTCTCGGGCGGAGCATGGGGACCCGTTGAGTGGTGCCATGTCGATTCGTATACTGGGCCTATTCGAATCGTCCCGGGTGCGAACGGAGCCGCCGGATGTATCGAACGAACGCCGAGATCGCGAGACGGGTCTACCGTGCGCTGAAGACGCCGTCCGACGACAACCGCCGCACCGATCCGATCCTGGCCTTCCACTTCAAGGGCAGGGACGACTGCATCATGGTGCGCTGCAGCAAGACCCCCGAGATCTCGATCAAGGGGAAGGACCAGACGGCCGGCGAGGTCAAGTTCTTCGCCTACAGTGACTTCAAGGACTACACCGAGGACGAGATCCTGTTCAAGCTCAAGGACGAGATCACGCTCGTCGAGCTCTACCGCAACGGTGCGGTCGAGGCCCGCTCGTGGAAGTCGTGGGCGGCCTTCACCCAGTGGCTGGACGGCCTGGACGAGAACGGCGTGCAGATCTCGCTGAAGCTGCCATCCCTGGTGTATCGGGCGGTGCGTACGCGGCGGCCGTCGATGCAGAACTTCATCGTCGAGGCGGTCAAGGCCGCGCTCAGGAACAGTGTGGAGTGACCGGGCTCCTGCGGACGGTGCGCTCGGGGCTCGTCGTCGCCGCCACCGCGGCCGCGGCAGGGGATCCCGCGCTCGAGCCCCGCGATGAGGCCGCGGCCCCGTTTCAGCCGGGGACCCGCGGCAGCGCCCTGACGGTGCTGCGCGGGACCGAGGTGCAGGAGATCCCGCTGAGCTACGTGGGCACCTACCGCGACGTCGTCGCTCCCGGTTACGACGTGCACCTGGTGGAGCTGGAGGGCCCGGCGGCGGCCGAGTTCGGCGTCGCCGCGGGGATGAGCGGCAGCCCGGTCTATCTCGAGGGCAAGCTCGTGGGCGCCCTCGCGTTCCGCCTCGGCTTCCTCCCGAAGACCGCGCTCGCCGGCGTGACGCCGATCGAGAAGATGCTCGAGGCGGCGCGGTCCGAGGACCGTGCGCCGCCGCTCGCCGGCGCCGCGGGCTTCGCGCCGATCGCGACCCCGGTGCTCGTCGGCGGCATGCCGGCCGCGGTCCGCGCTTGGCTGTCGCCGGAGCTGGAGCGGCTGGGGTTCGTCCTCGTTCCGGGAGGCGGCGCCGGGCGGCTGCCGATCGTCGCGTCCGAGCTGCGGCCCGGCTCTCCCGTCGGCGCACAGCTGGTGCGCGGCGATCAGAACATGACCGCCACCGGAACCGTCACGTTCGTCGACGGAGAACGGGTCTTCGCCTTCGGCCATCCGTTCCTCGGCGCGGGGCGGGTCGAGCTGCCGATGGTCTCGGCCGAGGTGATCACGACGCTCGCGGACCTCGCGGGCTCGATGAAGCTCACGAACGTCGGAAGCGAGGTGGGGGCGATCGTCGCGGACCGCCAGGGGGCGCTCGTCGGCCGGATCGGCCAGCGGGCGCGGATGGCGCGGCTGGACCTCGCCCTGCGCGGGGCCGACTACGGCGACCGGCGCTACCATTTCGAGATCGTCAGCGACCGGCGGCTCACCCCGGTGCTGGCCGGCGCCGTCGTCGCCGGCGCGCTGCACGGCGTCGGCTTCACGCAGGAATCGACGCTCCTGGTCGCGGGCCGCGTCCGGCTGGCCGGGACGCAGGAGGTCGTGCTGGAGCGGGCCTTCTCCAGCGACAGCCGGGGCCATCCGGGCATCGAACTCGCGACGGACCTGCTGATCACGCTGGCCGGCCTCGGCGCGAACCCGTTCGACGAGGCGAGGATCGAGAGCCTGACGCTCGAGATCGACGCCCGGGCCGAGCCGGTCAGCTACACGATCGAGGACGTCCAGTACGACCGCGGCATGCTCGACCCGGGGCAGGGACTCCGCGTGCGCTGCGCGCTGCGGCGCTATCGCGGGGCGACGATCGTGCGCGAGATCGACGTGCCGCTGCCCGACCGGCTCGAGGACTGGAGCCGGCTGGAGCTGGTCGTCGGCAACCCGGCCCAGGTCGACCGCCTGCTCGGCGCTCCGGTCGCGGCGCGGCTCTCGAGCGCCGTCGATCTCGACTCCGCCGTGCGCGCGCTGGCGGAGCTGGGCGGGGCGAATCGACTCCAGGCGGTCGTGTTCCGCGCGGGCGGCGCGGTCGTCGCCCGCGGCGAGACCTACTCCGAGCTCCCACCGACGGCGGAGAGGCTGCTCGCGACGCAGGTTGGCTCGCCGCGTGCGCGCGCGACCCAGGTCTCGACCGTGGCGCGGGGAGAATCGGTGCTCGACGGGCCGGTGCGGGGAGGAGTTCGGCTACGGCTGCGGGTCGACCGCGAGGACCGGGGAGGATCCAGCCGGTGAGCGCGATGCGCGGAGGATCGGCAACGGTGCGCGGGAGTGTCCTGCGGGCGACGGCCATCGCGCTGGCCGCGGCCTGGCTGGTCCCGGCCGCGGGACCGGCGCGGGCGGTCGCGGTCTCGTCGTGGTCGGCCTCGACCGGGCCCGAGTTCTCGCGCGGAACGCTCGACGGCACGGCGCTCGACGAGGAGGGACGGATCCAGCTCGCGCTGGCGCTCGAGGGCTGGTGGGGTCCAGCCGCGGGAGTCGTGTGGGCGGTGCGGTCGGACGGAACCGGCCGCGCGTTCCTCGCGCTGTCGTCCCCGGGACGCGTGCTGCGGGTCGGACCGGACGGCGCGACGGAGCTGTGGTACCAGGCGGAGGCGGAGCGACTGGTGGCGGCCCTCGCGCCCGACGGCCGCGGCGGCGTGTACTTCGGAGTCTCTCCGGGCGGACAGATCCTGCATGCCGCTCGAGCCGGAGCGGCCGAGCTGGTGGCCGAGACCGGCGCGGCATTCGTTTGGTCCCTGTCGTTCGCGAACCGGGCGCTGTGGGTCGGAACCGGCTCGCCCGGCCACCTGCTGCGCTGGACGCGTGACGGGGGGCTCGAGACGGTCTTCGAGGCCGAGGACGACCCGGTCCGCTGCGTGCTGGCGCTCGCGTCCGGTGGCGCCGTCGCCGGCACCGGGTCGCAGGGCAGGGTCGTGCGCTTCGACCCGCAGGACCGGCCGTTCGTGATCCTCGACGCGGACGAGCCCGAGATCGTCGACCTCGCTCTCGGCGCGGACGGGTCGATCCTGGCGCTGGCCTCGACCGCTTCGAAGCCGGCGCGCGGAGCGCCCGGGGAAGAGCGGGTCGACGAGTCCGTGCGCGTCACGGTGACCGCGCCGCCGCCGGGCGAGGAGGACGAGCAAGGGGAGCCAGCCGCAGCGGTCGCGGAGAGCGCGCCACGCCGTCCGCAGCCGGCGCGCCGCCCGTCGGCGCCGCTGGGCGCCGTGCTCTACCGGATCGCGACCGACGGGGGTGCGCAGACGATCTGGCGTTCGGCGGACCAGACCCCGTTCGCGCTCACGCGCGCCGGCGACGGCAAGCTGCTGGTCGCGACCGGCGACCTCGGCCGCGTCGTCCGGCTCGACGAGCGCGGACGGACGTCGATGCTGCTCGAGATTCCGTCCGACCAGGCGAGCGCGCTGGCGGCGGCAGACGACGGCAGCGTGCTGATCGGCGGCACGAGCGATGCGCGCCTGGAGCGACTCGGTCCGGAGCTGCTCGCCGAGGGCAGCTACCTCACGCCGCCCGTCGACGCGCAGACCGTGGCGGAATGGGGCCGCGTGAGCTGGGAAGCCGACCTGCCCGCCGGGGCCGGGCTGCGGGTCTTCGCGCGCAGCGGCAACACCGACGAGCCCGATGCGACCTGGTCCGACTGGAGCGCGATCGAGCCGGCGGAGGCGGGCGGCGACCCGGGCCGCCCGCCCGCCGCGCGCTGGCTCCAGCTGCGCGTCGAGCTGCGAGCGACGGGCGACGGGCGTTCGCCGCTGCTACGCCGGCTCGAGGTCTTCTACCTGCCGCGCAACCGACCACCGCGGATCGCCGAGTTCGAGGTGCAGCCGGCCGGCGTCGTCTGGACCCAGGCCCAGAGCCAGCCGCAGCGTCCGCAGGGACCGGTCGTGGTCGATGATCCGGTGTCGCGCAGGATCATCCGCACGCTCGGTGCGCGCGGCGCGGTCGCGGTGCGCAAGGCGTTCGAGCTCGGCGCGCGGACCGCGGTCTGGAAGGCCGAGGATCCGGACGGCGACGAGCTGCGCTACGCGCTCGAGATCCGGCGCGAGGGGGCCGAGGCCTGGATCCCGCTCGCGCTCGACGTCGAGGAGGACCACGTCGGATGGGATGCGCGCAGCTTCTCCGACGGCTGGTACCGGCTGCGGCTCACGGCCGACGACTCGCCCGGCAACCCGGCGGGCAAGGGCTTCCAGGACCGGCAGCTCAGCCCGGCGTTCCACATCGACAACACGCGTCCGGTGGTCGCCGCTCCCCGGATCCGCAGCCGCTCCGGGGCGTTCGACGTCGAGTTCGTCGCGACCGACGCCGGCGGCAACGTGGCGGCCGTCGAGGTCGCGGTCGACGGCGGCGACTGGCAGCCGCTCGACCCGCTCGACGGGGTCGCCGACTCCGACGAGGAGTTCTACCGGTTGCGCGTCGAGCCCGCTGCGGCGCGCACGGCGAACCGCTCGCTCCGCGTCCGCGTGACGGACGCGTCGGGCAACCTGGGGGGAGACGCCTGGCCGCTCGGGCCGCAGCCGTGAGCGCCGCGCCGGGCTCCCGCGCTCAGGACGGCGCGGGCTCGGCGTCGATCGCTTCGGGCCGCTCGTCCCCGAGCACCACGAGCGGGGCGTCGCAGCCGTCGCCGATCTCCACCCCGCGGTAGGCCGTGATGCAGTTTCGCCCGCTCTTCTTTCCCTGGTACAGCGCCTCGTCCGCGCGCTGCAACAGCTCCAGCACGCTCGACCCGTCCTTGGGGAATGACGCGACGCCGCCGCTGATCGTGACCCGCCCGAGCGGCTGCTTCTCGCCGTGCGGGAACGGCGTGTCGGCGACGGCGGATCGCATCCGCTCGGCCAGCGCCAGCGCCGTGTCGCGGTCGGCGTCGGGCATCGCGACCACGAACTCCTCGCCGCCGTAACGGCAGGCCAGATCGACCGCGCGCAGGTTCGAGCGGATCAGACGCGCCATCGCGCGCAGCAGCTCGTCGCCGGCCGGGTGCCCGTTGGTGTCGTTGTAGTTCTTGAAGTGGTCGAGATCGAAGATGAAGATCGAGAACGGCTTGGCGTCGCGCTCGCACGCGAGCAGCGCCTTGGGGCCGAAGTCGCGCAGGAACGAGCGTTTGTTGAGCAGCTCGGTCAATCCGTCGTGATTGGCCATCGAGCGCAGGCGTTTCAAGCTCTGGCTGCTGATCAGCGCCGACGAGCCGATGTTGGTCACGAGCTGGAACATCAGCTTCGGGTCCTGCGGCCGGGTGGCGCACTTACCGAGGGCGAGCACGCCCAGCACCTGCACTCCCTCCTTGGCCGGCCGCATCAGCGGCCCGATGATCTCGGCCTGCAGCCCGGGGTGGTTGTCGGGGATCTCGACGCGCTCGGCCGACCGGCGCAGCTTCTCCCAGTCCTCGGCCGCCATGTCGAGCTCGTGCTGCGCGACCCAGCCCAGCTTGCCGTGCCCGATCGGGATCGTCTTCAAGACGTCGGGAACGGCGTCGAACCCGCGCTGCTCGATCAGGTGGATCTCGCGCTGGCCGACCTCGCCGTCGCGCCGCGGCCGGAGCCCGTAGAGCAGGACCTGGCTCGGCTGGAAGATGGCGTTGGCGAGCTGCAGGATCAGCCGCGGCACCTCGGACGGCTCGAGGTCGTTGCGGTTGATCTCGCGCATCACGTGGGGCAGGCACAGCGAGAGGCTCTGCAGGGCGCCGTGGTCGCGTCGCATCTTGGCCGCCGCGCGGAGCTGCTCCTCGGCGTTGGCCTCGGCGCGCCGGAGCTGGCCCTCGAGGTGCAGCACCGTCGCCTGCAGCTTCCCGCGACCGCCGCGGCCCCCCAGCAGGCCGACGACGAAGGCCACGGCCGCCGCGGCAAGGGTCGCCGCACCGGCCGCCGGGAGGCTCGACAGCTCGTTCACCTGATTCCCTCGATTCCGCCGCCGACGGCGGAATGCAATGTCCGTACCCCGCGGCCGGCCGCGGGGAGGCCAGGGAACCTGGGCAAAGAAAAGCGAATCGCGAGCGAGGGCCGGGCCTCGGGCACGGGAGTGCCGGTTCGTTGCCGCCGAGGTGACACTCAGCGTCAGCGGGCAGCGCTCGCGGGGCGACGTGTAAAATGCTCCGAGATGCTGCGCGTCAACGAGATCTTCCACTCGATCCAGGGTGAGTCGACGCTCGCGGGCGAGCCCTGCACCTTCGTGCGGCTGACCGGGTGCAACCTGCGCTGCGTCTGGTGCGACACCGAGTACGCGTTCCACGAAGGGCGCAGCATGTCGGTGGCCGAGGTCGTCGCGGCGGTCGCGGGCTTCGGCTGCCGGCTGGTCGAGATCACCGGCGGCGAGCCGCTGCTCCAGCCGGAGGTCGTGCCGCTGATGGAGCGCCTGCTCGAGGCCGGCCACGCGGTGCTGGTCGAGACCGGCGGCAGCCTGGACGTGGGTGTCGTGCCCGACGGGGTGCGCCGCATCATCGACGTGAAGTGCCCGGGCAGCGGGGAGTCCGGGCGGAACCGCTGGGAGAACCTCGACCGGCTGAGGCGCGGGGACGAGTTGAAGTTCGTGCTGGCCGACCGCGACGACTATCTGTGGGCGGCACGCCAGATCCGCGAGCGCCGGCTGGACGGCCGCTGCCCGCTGCTGTTCTCGCCGGTGCACGGGCGGCTCGATCCGGCCGACCTCGCACGCTGGCTGCTGGAGGACCGCCTGCCGGTGCGGCTCCAGCTCCAGCTGCACAAGCTCCTCTGGCCCGGAGTTCTGCGGGGAGTTTGATGGCCGCGCCCGCGCCGGGACGTCCCGCGGTGGTGCTGCTGTCGGGCGGGCTCGACTCGGCGACGTCGCTCGCCTGGGCCGTCGAGCGCGGCTTCGCCGCGCACGCCTTGACGGTCGACTACGGACAACGCCATCGCGGTGAGCTGGACGCGGCGGCGCGGCTGGCGGCGAGCCTCGGGGCGGCGAGCGGGAGGGTCGTCCGCGTCGAGCTGCCGGGCGCGGTCGGCTCGGCGCTGACCAATCCGGCGCTGAGCCTGCCCCGCGAGCGCGCACCGGAGGTGATCGGCCGGGGCATCCCCGCGACCTACGTCCCGGCACGCAACCTGCTGTTCCTGGCGCTGGCACTCGGACTGGCCGAAGTGGTCGAGGCCGAGGACCTGTTCCTCGGCGTGAACGCCGTCGACTACAGCGGCTATCCCGACTGCCGGCCGGAGTTCCTGCGGGCGTTCGAAGCCGCCGCGCGTGCGGGCACGCGGGCCGGCGCCAGGGGCCGGCCGATCGTGGTCCAGGCTCCGCTGTTGCACATGACGAAGGCGGAAATCGTGCGCGAGGCGGTCCGACTCGGCGTGCCCCTCGCCGCGACGATCTCCTGCTACGAGACGGTGGAGCGGAGTCCCTGCGGGGTCTGCGACGCCTGCCTGTTGCGTGCCCGCGGCTTTCGCGAGGCCGGGCTGGACGATCCGGCGCTGGCTTGAGACCCGTGCGAGGCGCGTGCCGGTCCGTGCACCGGACCGGTCCCGGGGTCGTGGGGTCCGGCGCCGGGCCGGGCGCGCCGGCGCCGCCGCGAGCCGGCGGAAGCAGGTGGCGGACCTCGGACCCGGAACACTAGGATGCTGCGGACGCCGGTGCCGCTCGGCGCTCGGGCGCCCGCGCCGGAGCCCGTCGCGGCCGCGGAGGGACTGGATGGAACAGAAGATCGTGGTCCACATGCGGGCGGGGAAGATCCACAAGGGGATCACCCAGGACTTTGACCCGGAACTCGACAGCTTCCACGTCCTTCCGGCCGAGGGCGGCGGCGTGCCGATCCGCGTGCGGGTCGCGGAGATGAAGGCGCTGTTCTGGGTGAGGGACTACCTCGGCAACCGGAAGTTCGTCGCGCGGCGCGACTTCGCCGAGGTGGAAGACTCGGGGCGCCGCGCGGTCGTCGTGTTCGAGGATGGCGAGGAGGTGTGGGGAACGCTCGAGGGCGGGAACCGCGACGGAGCCGGGTTCTTCCTGCGGCCGGCGGACCGGCAGGACAACAACGTGCGGATGTTCGTCAGCCGTTGCGCGATGAAGGACCTGCGCCTGGTCGAGGCCTGAGACCGGTGCCCCGGGCGGCGCGCTCGGCGACGGCCGGGGCGAGCAGTCGCGAGAGGGTCGCGATGAACAAGGCCGAGCTCGTCGGGCGGCTGGCCGAGCGGACGCGCATCTCGCAGCGTGAGAGCCGGGCGCTGGTCGACGCGATCTTCGACCCCGATCCGCGGATCGGGCTGATCGCGGCGGAGCTGGCGGCCGGACGCAAGGTGGCGATCAGCGGGTTCGGGACGTTCGAGACCCGGTTGCGCAAGGCCCGCGTCGGTCGCAATCCACGGACGGGCGAGCCGCTGGCCCTGTCGGCGGTCCGGGCTCCGATGTTCAAGGCCGGCAAGCCGCTCAAGGAGACGCTGCGCGGCTGACGGCCGCGCCCGTCGTTCGGCCGGGTCACCCCGCCGATGTCGCTGCGACGACAGCAACGGCGACGGCGCCGCGGGCTCCGTGCCCGGTCGCATCCGTGGCGGCGCTTGCTGCTGCGCCTGGGCCTGGTCGGCGCGGTCGTCGTCGCCGGCTGGCTGCTCCATCTCCACGTCTCGCTCGGCCGCGTGTTCGAGGGCCGGCTGTGGCAGCTCCCTTCGCGGCTGTACTCGAGCCCGCTCGTGCTCCGTGGCGGAGCGCGTCTGTCGCTCGCCGAGCTGACGGCCCGTCTGGAGCGCTCGGGCTACCACGCGGCGGCCGGCGCTCCGGCGCGTCCCGGCGAGTTCGCGCTCGGGCGCTCGCGGGTCGAGCTGTACCTGCGGGAGTTCTCCGCGGCAGGCGAGCAGGAGCGCGAGCGGCGGGTGGTCGTCCGCATCGAGGACGGTGGCGTGCGTTCGCTCCGCGACGATCGCGGGAGGTACGTGGAGCGCGTCGTCCTCGAGCCGGAAGTGCTGGCCACGCTCCACGGCGAGCGCCAGGAGGAGCGCGAGCCGGTCCGCCTGGAGCAGGTGCCGCGCGTCCTGACGGATGCGGTCCTGGCCGCGGAGGACGCGCGGTTCTTCGACCATCACGGACTCGATCCGCGCGGGATCCTGCGCGCCGCCTGGGCCAACCTGCGCCAGGGTCGCGTGGTCCAGGGCGGGAGCACGATCTCGCAGCAGACCATCAAGAACCTGATGGTCGGGCAGCGGCGGACGTGGTGGCGCAAGCTGCGCGAGGGCGTGCTGTCGGTGATGCTCGAGGCGCGTTACCCCAAGCGGCGGATCCTCGAGGTCTACCTCAATCACGTCTATCTGGGACAGCGCGGCTCGGTCGCGATCTGCGGCGTGCAGGCGGCCGCGGCGTTCTACTTCGGCCGCGGCGTCGAGGAGCTGACGCTGGCCGAGAGCGCGCTGCTCGCCGGCCTGATCCGCAGCCCCGGCCGCTACAACCCGTTCGTCGATCCGGCTCGCGCGCGGGCGCGGCGCGACCAGGTGCTCGAGGCGATGGCGAGGCTGGGACTGGCGGAGCCCGAGGCGGCGCGTGCGGCGCGGGCGACTCCGCTCGAGCTGGCCGCGCCGGGTCGCGGCTTCGCCGGCGGCTCCTACGCCGTCGATTACGTGCGAGCGCAGCTCGCCGAGCTGGGGTCGGCGAGCATTCTCGAGACCGAGGGGCTGCGGATCGAGACCACGCTCGACACCCGCTGGCAGGCTGCGGCCGAGGCCGCCGCCGCCGCCGGGCTGGCGCGGCTCGAGCCGCAGCTGCGTGGCCGCCGCCCCGCGGCCTCGACCCCGCTCGAAATCGCGATCCTCGTCTTGCGGGTCGAGACCGGCGAGATCCTGGCGCTGGTCGGCGGCGCCGATCACGGGCGAAGCCAGTTCAATCGCGCGGTGCAGGCACGCCGGCAGCCGGGGTCGTGCTTCAAGCCGTTCGTGTTCGTCGCCGGCCTCGAGGCCGCCGCGCGCGACGCGGCCGGAGGGCTGACGGCGGCGACCGTGCTCGACGACGCACCGCTCGAGCTGTCGGTCGGGGGGAAGCGGTGGAGCCCGCAGAACTTCGACCGGATCCATCGCGGGCCGGTGACGGTGCGGCGCGCGCTGGAGGAGTCGCTGAACGTGCCGACGGTGCGCGCCGCCGGGAGGGTGGGCCTCGATCCCGTCATCCGCGCCGCGCGAGCCTGCGGGATCGAGTCGCGGCTGCCCGCGGTGCCGTCGCTGGCGCTGGGCGCGGTGGAGGTGACGCCGCTCGAGCTGGCGACCGCGTTCGCGACGCTGGCGCGCCGCGGCGAGCGCGTCGATCCCTGGGTCGTGAGGCAGGTGACCGATCGCGAGGGCCGGACGCTGCTGCGCGGCGCGCCGCGCAGGTCGCAGGTGATCAGCCGGCAGACGGCGTTCATCGTCCACGACCTGCTCCAGGGCGTGTTCGAGCGCGGAACCGCGGCCGCGGCGGCGGAGCTGGGCTTCCCCGGGCCCGCTGCGGGGAAGACCGGGACCACGGACGACACGCGCGACGCGTGGTTCGTCGGGGATGCGTCCGGCGTCCTCGCGCTGGTGTGGCTCGGTCACGACGACAACTCGCGGACCGGGCTGACGGGCGCGAGCGGCGCGCTCCCGGTGTGGGTCGACCTGATGCTGCGCGGCCCGCTCGAGCCGGAGGTCCCGGCGGCGGCGCCGTGGGGGCTCGTGGTCCGGCGCGTCGATGCCGCGACCGGGGGCCTGGCGCTCGGCGGCTGTCCCGAGTGGCGGGACGAGTGGTTCGTGCGCGGCACCGAGCCGACGCGGCCCTGCTCCGAGCACCGCGCCGGGCTGCTCCGCCGCTGGCTCCAACGGCTGGGACCGAGGCGGGACCGGAGCTACTAGAGTCCCGCATCGAGGCTCACCGTCCATCCCACGGGGTCGGACCGCACGCCGCGGCCGACGCGCCGGGCCTGCGCCAGTCCACAGCCCGGGCCGGCACGGGATCGGAGGCGGCTCGATCTAGAATGCGGAGGCCGGCGCGTGGCTTGGGGGGAGGGATCGATGCCGTCGCCTGACGTCCTCGTCGCCTACATCGACCCCGTCTCCGGCTCGATCCTGCTCCAGGCGATCGTCGCCGCCGGCGTCGGCGCGCTCGCGTTCTTCCGCCGCTCGATCGGCGGGTTCTTTCGGCGGCTGCGACGGCGCGGCCGGGCCGGCGGAGCGACGCTGCCGCGGAAGCCCGCGGAATGATCGCCGGCGGGACCGCGCGCGCCGCCGGCTCGTTTCGCGACCCCTCCGGCTACGTGTTCCGGCGCGGAGCGCGGGTGTTCCGCGCCGTCGACCGCGACTTTCTCGCGCTGTTCGCCGAGCTGGACGCGAGCGGCCTGTTCGCCGAGCTGGTCGAGTCGGGTGCCGTGGTGGCGAGCCGGATCGTCGACGATCCGGGGCTCGAGGCGACCCTGGCCGCCGACCACGCGGCCGAGGGCTTCCTCGAGCACCGGCTGGTGGAGCCGCTCAGCTATCCCTACGAATGGTGCGTCTCGATGCTGGCCGACGCGGGCGTCCACACGCTGGAGCTGCAGCTGCGGCTGATCGAGCGCGGACTGTCGCTCAAGGACGCGTCGGCGTACAACGTGCAGTTCCCCGGGACCCGGCCGCTGTTCATCGACGTCGCCTCGTTCGAGCGCCCGGCGCGGCTCGACGTGTGGTACGCGCTCGGGCAGTTCGGACGGATGTTCGTCCACCCGCTGCTGCTGGCCGTGCACTCCGGCTGGGATCTCCGTTCGTATTTCCTGGGGAGCCTCGGCGGGCGCAGCCTGGAGCAGGTGGCCCGCGGCCTCGGCCCGCTGCAGCGCTGGCGCCCGCGCTACCTGCTCGACGTCACCCTGCCGCTCGCCCTGGGACGCCTGGCCGAGCGGCGCAACGCGCCGGCCGGTCTCGGCGCGGCGCGGGCGGGCGCCGGCCCGCAACGGGCCAACCTGCTGCGGCTGCGGCGAAAGCTGCTGAGGACGGCGCGCCGCTACCGGCCCCGCGGCGTGTGGACCGAGTACACGGCCGACTGCAGCTATGATCCGCTCGCCGAGCGGGCGAAGAAACGCCTCGTCCGCGAGTTCCTCGAGCGCGTCCGACCGCCGTCGGTGCTCGACGCCGGCTGCAATACCGGAGACTACAGCTACCTGGCTGCGGCCGCCGGCTCGCGCGTCGTCGCCGTCGATCGTGACCACGACGCGATCGAGACGCTCTACCGGCGCCTACGCCGGGAGCCCGCCGCGGTCACGCCGCTCGTCGCCGGCCTGGCCGAGCCGAGCCCGGCCGTCGGCTTCCGCAACCGGGAGCGGGCCGGCCTCGTGGAGCGGACCCGGGCGGACTGCGTGCTGGCGCTGGCGCTGATCCACCACCTGCGCGTCGGCGACAACCTGTCGCTGGAAGCCCAGCGCGAGCTGTTCGCGGACCTGACACGGGCGCACCTGGTGCTGGAGTTCGTGCCGCCGGCCGATCCGATGTTCGAACGGCTGCTGCGCTTCCGGACGGACCGCTTCGACGACTTCAGCCTGGAGCGCTGCCGCGCGGCCTTCGGGCCGAGCTTCGCGATCGTCGGCGAGGCCGCCGTCCCCGGCACGCAGCGGACGCTGCTGTTCATGGAGCGCCGGAGCTAGCACGGCGCGCCGCGACCGCCGGCTCGACCCCGCACGGCGCGGCGGCGCGTCCCCCGGCGGCGAGCCGCTCCCACGCGTCGCGGGTCAGCGGCCCGGGGTCGGCGCTGCGCATCACGGCCTCGAGCAGCGGGGCGAGCCGCACCGTGCAGAACGGCTCGGGGGCGACGAGCGGCTCGCTCTGGTGCGGCCACTTGACGAGCAGCGGAACCCAACGATCGGCCAGCGGGTCGCCGGCGCGCATCGCCTCGACGTCGTGCCTCCAGGAATGGTCCGAGGTGACGATCAGCAGCGCCCGCTCGAACCGGCCCGAATCGCGCAGCGCCTGGACCGACTCGCCCAGGACCCGATCCGCGAACCGCAGCTGCTCCTCGTACTGCTCGGGGGTCCCCTGCGAACGCTCCCCGGCGTAGGGGCCGAGGTAGTTCCCGTCACGATCGAACACGAACGGGGAGTGCGGCATCGGCAGGTGGGCGAACAGCAGCACGCCGTCGTCGATCGCGGCCAGCTCGCGTCGCACGTCGGCCCGGAGCCGCTGGTTGACCTCGCGCCAGTTCTCGCTGGAAAGCCAGGCGTCGAGCGGCTCCCAGGCCGCCTGGCTGATCGGGTCCGACCAGAACTCGAGGTTCCGCAGGAGCGCGAGCCCGACCGCTCCCGCGAGGTTGTCCCCCTTGGGGTACTTGGCGTACGCGCGGACGACGACACCCTCCGCGCCCAAGAGCTCGCGGTACGGGAAGTAGTAGCCGAGCAGCCGGCCGCGGTAGCCGTGTCGTTCCGCCAGGTCGAGCAGGCTCGGCACTTCGCGCGTCGGCCGCTCCGAGCCGTCCGCGGCGATCCACCGTGCGCCCCCGCGACGGACGGCGAGCTCGCCCGGGCCCCCGAACAGCAGGCCCGGGAGCGAGACCCAGGTCCAGTCGCCGGGAGACACCGCATGGCTCGCGACCAGCGATCGGCCGGCCAGCTCGGCCAGATGCGGCAGGCTGGCGCGCGCCCGGCCGTCCTGCTGGCTGCGCGGCCAGGACCACTCGTCGAAGACGAGAACGACGACCGGCGGCCGGTCGCTCGGCGACGGCCCGCCGGCAGGGGCGGTGCCCGGCTCGGGTAGGTCGACCGCGGGCCACGAGAGGATCTGCAGGGCGAGGATCGGCAACAGCGGCGACAGGATGAGGCAGGCGCGCACCGCGCCGCTGAGCGGCCACACCGCCCCGCGCCGCAGCAACCGGCGGATCGCGGTCAGGATGCCGACCCACAGCACGAGGCCGGCCCAGAACGAGTGCAGCCCGGCGATTCCCTGGATCTGCGCCAGGAGCGCATGGGTGAACAGCGCCAGGAACCCGATCTCGTGCAGCCGGTGGCGACGCGCGCCGGCGCTGCGCGCGAGCGCGGGCTCCACGGCGAGGATTCCCAGCGCCAGCAGACCGATCCCCAACAGCAGCGCGACGCCGTCGGCCGACTGCCAGTGGAACAGGTAGCGGTTCTTGGGGTCCGTCCACGCCGCGATCTGGCGGCCGAACAGCAGGGTCGCCACGACGACCGCCGCCGCCAGCCTGGTCCCGGCTCCGGGCCGCGGCGACGAGCGCGGGGGGGCCGCGCTCAACCCTCTTCGCCCTCGTACTTCTCCTTGAGCGTCTGGACGACGGCGGGATCGGCGAGGGTGGTGGTGTCGCCGAGCGCCTTGCCCTCGGCGATGTCGCGCAGCAAGCGGCGCATGATCTTGCCCGAGCGGGTCTTGGGCAGGTCGGCGGCGAACAGGATCTCCTCGGGGCGCGCGATCGCCCCGATCTTCTTCGTCACGTGCTCCTTGAGCTCGCCCTCCAGGCCGACGCGCGCGCGGTGCCCCTCGCGCAGCGTGACGAAGGCCACGATCGCGGTCCCCTTGATCTCGTGCGGGATGCCGATCACGGCGGCCTCGGCCACGGCCGCGTGGTCGACCAGCGCCGACTCGATCTCCATCGTGCCCAGCCGATGCCCGGCGACGTTGATCACGTCGTCGACCCGTCCCAGCAGCCAGAAGTAACCGTCCGCGTCGCGCTTGGCGCCGTCACCCGGGAAGTAGGTCTCGCGGTCCCACTTGCTCCAGTAAGTCGCGATGAAGCGCGCGGGATCCCGCCAGATCCCGAGCGTGCGCGCCGGCCACCCGCCGCGGAGCGCGAGATAGCCGCCGCCGACCGGGATCGTCGTCCCGGCCTCGTCCAGGATCTCGGCCCGGACCCCGGGAAACGGCCGCGTGGCCGAGCCCGGCTTGGTCGGCGTGATCCCGGGGAGCGGAGTGATCAGGATCTGGCCGGTCTCGGTCTGCCACCAGGTGTCGACGATCGGACAGCGGCCACCGCCGATGTGGGCGTGGTACCAGATCCAGGCCTCCGGGTTGATCGGCTCGCCGACGGTGCCGAGCAGGCGCAGCCGCGACAGATCGTGGCGCTCGGGCCAGTTCGAGCCCCACTTCATGAAGGCGCGGATCGCCGTGGGTGCGGTGTAGAACACGGTGACGCCGAAGCGCTCGCACAGCTCCCACATGCGGCCGCGCTCCGGCCAGTCGGGCGCTCCCTCGTAGATCACCTGCGTCGCGCCGGCGGCCAGCGGGCCATAGGTCACGTAGGAGTGTCCGGTGATCCAGCCGATGTCCGCGGTGCACCAGAAGACATCCTCGTCGCGCAGGTCGAAGACCCAGCGCGTCGTGGCGTAGGTCCCGGTGAGGTAGCCGCCGGTGGAATGCACGATGCCCTTGGGCTTGCCCGTCGTCCCCGAGGTGTACAGCACGAACAGCGGATCGTTGGCCTCGAGTGGTTCCGGCTCGCACCACGCCGCCGCGTCCTGCATCAGGCGGTGGTACCAGTGGTCGCGCCCCTCGCGCACGTGCAGCGGGAAGTCGCCGCGCTTGACCACGACCACGCTCTCGATCGACGGGCAGCCGGCGAGCGCCTCGTCGGCGAACTGCTTGAGCGGCAGCATCCGGCCGCGACGGTGGCCGCCGTCGGCGGTGACCAGCAGCTTGGCCTCGGCATCACGGATGCGGTCGGCGAGCGCCTCGGCCGAGAAACCGCCGAACACGACGCTGTGGATCGCCCCGATGCGGGCGCAGGCGAGCATCGCGATGACGGCCTCGGGCACGAGCGGCAGGTAGATCGCGACGCGGTCTCCCTTGCGGATCCCGAGGCCGCGCAGCACGTTGCCGAAGCGGTTGACCTCGCGGTACAGGTCGAAGTAGGTCAGCGTGCGGCGGTCCCCCGGCTCGCCTTCCCAGATCAGCGCCGCCTTGTTGCGGTGCGGCCCGGAGACGTGCCGGTCGACGCAGTTGACGCAGGCGTTGATCCGGCCGCCGACGAACCAGCGCTCGTCGGGGCCGCTGCCGGTGCGCACCTGATCCCAGCGGCGCGTCCAGTGCAGCTCCTCGGCGAAGCGCGCCCAGAAGGCCGTGGGGTCGGATGCGGCCGCGGCATAGACTCCCACGTCGTCGACGCGGGCGCGGGCGCGGAAGGCCGGCGGAGGCTCGAAGCGGCGATTCTCGTCGAGCAGCGCGTCCAGGCCGCGCTCCGTCGGATGTCGGTCGTCCTTGGACATGGCGATCGTCCCTCCGGCGGAAGTCTCCAGACGAGCGGCGCACGACATGCTAGGGAGGGTCCGTCGAATCCGTCAAGCGGTCGCCTCGGCCGCTACGCGGCGGCTCGAGCCGGCCGGTCTCGCGGTGGCGGCCGCACGTCCAACGCCCGTCGCGCGGCTGGCTCTTCTGAGTCTCTCGTGCCAGCGCGCCGGGCCCCGTCTCGCCGCCGCGACACGAGCTGTCTCGCATCGCACCGTCGAGGGCCGCGAACGTTGCCGCCCTCGTCGATGGGCTACTGGCGGGTGTCTTCGCGGTACTCTTCTCGCCCCTCTTTGCTGCAGGAGAACCTGGCCGCGGCGCCGAGCGATCCCGAGCGCGTGCTGCCGTCGTTCGCCGTCAGCCTGCTCCTGATCCTCTAGCCTTTTCTCGGGGGCGTCATGGGCTGGGTATCGGGATTCCTCGGGTCGGTGTTCTACAACCTCGTCACCCGCTGGACCGGAGGGCTGCTGCTCGGGCTGGACGGCTCGCGTCCGGTCCCCGCCGGCGGGCTGGGCCTGGGAAGCCAGACGGACCCGGCCTGAAGTCAAGCGGGAGGGTGGGTCGGCGGCGACGGATCCGCCGATGCGGCTCTCCCGCCGGAAGCGGGACCGCGAGCATCCTCGGGGGCAGCCGGGGCCGGATCCCGGAGCGCGCTAGACGGCGCGGGCGGGGGGCACGTACCCTGTCGCAGGGGTGGAGAGACGATGGCCCGGCCGGAGAGGGCGCGCGGAGCTTCGTTGCTCGAGCTGCTGGTCACGGCGGCGGTGCTCGCGGTGCTGGCGACCGCCGTGATCCCGCTGTATCGGTGGGAGGAGAAGCGGCGCCGCGAGCACCACTTGAAGGTCTCGCTGCAGACGATCCGCACCGCGATCGACCAGTACAACAAGTACATGAAGGAGGGGTTGATCCAGCCGCAGGACATCGAGCAGTGCGCGATCGCCGGGGCGCTCGACACGTGCTGGCCGCTGACGCTCGAGGAGCTGGTCGAGGGCGTCCAGGTGGGGGATTTGCACTCGACCGAGACGAAGACCTTGAAATTCCTGCAGCGCATCCCGGTCGATCCCTTCACCGGGGAGGCGGAGTGGGGACAGCGCTCGTTCCAGGATGATTGGGACGCGTCGAGCTGGGGCGGGGAGAACGTCTACGACGTCTACAGCCTGTCGCAGTCGCGGGCCCTGGACGACACCTACTACCGCGACTGGTGACCGTCGCCGCGAGCGAGGGGTGGTGCCGAAGGCGAGACTCGAACTCGCATGGGCTTGCGCCCGCCGCCCCCTCAAGACGGTGTGTCTACCAATTTCACCACTTCGGCACGAGGCGGGTCGCCCCTCACGGCGAGCCGGGGTTGGCGGGGCTCTCGGCGGGCGCGGGCTGCTCGAGCCCGACGCCGGCGTCGCCCGGGACGTCGCCCGGGCTCGGATCCTCCGCCGGCTGCTCTTCGAGCGTCGGCTGAGCCAGGCCCGGCGGGATCGTGCCGGCCGGAGTGCCGGCGGGGAGCGCCGGCACGTCGTCCAGGACGCTTCCTCCTCCGCCATCGCGGCGCGAGGTCAGGATCGACAGCGTCAGCGCGAGCAGCATGAAGAGCACGGCGGAAGCCGTGGTCAGCCGCGTCAGGAGGTTGGCCGCGCCGCGCGTGCCGAGCGCCGTCTGGCTGCCGCCGCCGCCGAACGCGCCGGCCAGATCCGCCCGCTTCCCGGTCTGCAGCAGCACCACCAGGATCAGAACGACCGAGACGGCCACGTACAGCAGGATCAACAGTGCGTACAGCATCGCCCGGGTGCCCACCCGAAAGAACCGGGGACTATATCATGGAGCGTCGGATCGGGGCAAAACGCCCCGGCCGCCGGCCGGGCGACGAGCCGGCGGCGGCAGGATCTGGGCCAGCGCCTCCTGCTGCTCCGGGCGCAAGCTGCGGAAGATCGGGTTGTTGCGGCGGATCCGCTCGCGCCGCATGATCGCGAGCACGGCGTCGGCGATCTGCTTCTTCGCGAAGTCGTCCTGGCGCGGATAGGCCCGGAGCAGCACGACGATCTCGTGGCGCTGTCCGATCAGCCGCAGGGCCGCGAGCAGCTCGAGCTCGATGCGGGCATCGGCCCCGGCCACGGCCTCGTGCAGGTCGTGGATCGCCACCCGGCTGCCGATCCGGGCCAGCTCGAGGTGCGCCTTGGCGCGGATCCGCGCCGCCGGGTCGGGCTCTCCCGGTCGTTCGGGCGGCGGTCGCCGTGCCAGGCGCTCGATCAGGTCCTTCATGCGGTAGATCAGCGCCTTCTCTCCCATCGCCCCGACGACGTCGACGAGGATCTGCAACGGCAGCGGCTCCTCGATCTCCAGGATCGCGTTTCCCAGCGCGTGGCAGCGGCGCGGTCCCATCGCCTTCAGCACCATCCCGGCTCGCGTGCAGTACTCGGGATCGCTCGCGTGCCGGCGCATCGTCGCGAGCAGGGGGTCGACCGCGGCCGCGCCCTGGGCGGCGAGCCGGTGGACGGCCCGATTCCACGTCGCGTAGTCGGGCGAGGCGAGATCGACGAGCAGGCGAGCCGCGTCGGTCGCTCCGGCCTCGGCGCGCGGCGTCGCCGGATCGCCGAGCGCCTCGGCCTCGCGGCGCACGTCGGCATCCGCATCGCGGCGCAGCCGCGCCAGCAGGCCGCGGCGCTCCGCGGCCGGCAGCAGGCGCGCCACCGCCAGCGCGGCGAGCTTCGTCCGCGGGGCCTCGTGGGGCTCGCCCAGGATATGCAACAAGCAGGCCAGGGCCTGCTCCTGGCCGGTGGCGAACTGCTCGACCAGAGCGCGGGCCCCGGCCTCGCGCACGCTGACGCAACGCTCGCGGCGCAGCATGCGCTCGAGCGCCGCCACCGCGTCGGGGCAGGCGAAACGACCGAGACACTGGGCGGCGACGGCACGCAGACGTGGGGTGCGATCGAGCAGCATGGCGATCAGCGGCGCGCGACCGCGGGGATCCTGGATCAAGGCCAGAAGCGGCATCACGCGTGCGCGGACGCGCGTGTCCGCGTCCTCCAGCGCGTCGACCAGCGCCTCGACCGCGTGCCCGCCGATGGCGGACAGCCGTGCACGCGCGGCGTCGACGCTCGACGTGTTGCGGCTGCCGAGGCGTCGCACCAGGCCCGGAACTTCGCTCGTCTTGGAGTCGGGCATCGCTTCCGGGCGTCTCGGCAACGCGAGCGAATCCGAATTCAGCCGCAACCGTGAGAGCCGACCGTCGAACTGCTACGATGTTTCGGAGGAGCCCCCGGATTATCGGACGCAACGTGGCACAAGTCAACGGCTCGGAGAATTTTTTTTCGTCGCGCGCGCAATCGGGCCGCGCGCGGGGTGCAAACGTCGCGTTGCATTGCGCGCTGTTTCTCCTCGCTTTCGATCTCGCCGCCGCCGGCGCAGCATGGCGAACGGCGGTCTTTCCATCGGGTGCTGCGTTCGCGCTCGAAGTCGCCGTCGATCCGATCGCGCGGTCGCGCGGGTACATGGAGCGCGAGCACGTCGGGAGCCGTGAGGGGATGCTGTTCGTGTTCGAGGAGCCCGGCCTGCACGGCTTCTGGATGAAGAACTGTCGGGTGGCGCTCGACATCATCTGGCTGGACCAGCAGTTGCGCGTCGTCGACATCGCGCACGAGCGCCCGCCGTGCCCGGCCGAGGGCGCGTGCCCGCAGATCGCCCCGATGCGCGTCGCGAGCTACGTCCTCGAGGTCGCGGCGGGGACCTGCCGCCGCGAGGGCCTGCGACCGGGGGACTCCGTCGTGCTGCTCGCGGGCGCGGCGCCTTGACGGCCGCCTGGATCGTCGGGGTGCTGCTCGACCTCGGCGCCGGCGCCCCCACGCTGACGCCGAAGGGGGCCGACCTCGAGCTCCTGGACGAAATCCGCCGGATCGCCGCCAACGTCGAGCGCCTGCGGGAGGAGGCCTTCACGCGCCCCCCGCTCGCGGTCCGGGTTCCCGAGGAGCTGCGGCAGGCGGCGGCCGAGATCCGCGCGGCCGGGGCCCTGCCCCGCAACCGACTGGAGGCACGGGGCCGGGCCTGGTCCGACATCGGCCTGGGTGGGCAGGCGACGCCGCTCGGCTTGCTGCGCGAGCTGGCGGCCGACCTGCCGGGAGTCGGCTTCGATCCCGCGGGCAACCGGCTGCTCGTCGCTCCCGATCGGTTGACGTCGAGCGACTTCCAGCCGCCGGCGGGCGACGACGAGGCGGATCCGGCGACGATCCTGCTGCTCACCGGGGTCCGGCTGGACGAACCCCGCATCGGCCACGTGCTGACCCACGTCCGCCAACGCGAGCGGCGCGGAGGGGACTTCCTGCTGCCGACGACCGACGCCCTGCTGGCCGCGGCGGCGTGGGCCGAGGGCGAGGCGAACCTCGTCGCCATCCGCTACCTGTTCCGTGGCATGCAGCTCGAGGACGAGATCCTGCGGCACCGGCTCGATCCGCGCGAGGTGCTCGGCGGGAGCCTCGTTCCGCGGTCGCTCCACGGCGCCGACGGGGTGGAGCGGCGGCTGCTGGAGTTCGTGTATCTCGAGGGATTCGCGCGTGCGGCCGAGGTCTACCGTGCCGGCGGCTGGAGCGCGCTGGCCCGGTCGATGCAACGTGCGACGACGACGCTCGAGCTGGCCGATCCGCGGATCGAGCTCGATGCGTCGGCCGACCCGCCGGCGTGCGGCGCGCTCGACGGGCACGCCCCGGCGGACGAGGACAGCCTCGGCCAGCAGGCGATCGTCGTCCTGATCTCGCTCACCACGGGCAAGGACAACCTCGGGATCCTGGCGGCCGACGGGTGGCGGGGAGACCGGCTCTGTCGCTGGGAGGGGCCGCCGGGCTCGGTCACCGCATGGAGCACGCGCTGGGCGGACGCCGCCGCCGCCGCCGACTTCGTCTACGCCTACGGGCGCAGCCTCGGCGCGCGCTTCCCCGAGGCGGCGCGCCGGCCGACGCCGGGAGGAGCGCTCGATCTCGCGGCGGCCGGCCGGCGCTTTCTTCTGGAGCGCTCCGGGCTCGAGGTGCGGATCCGAGTGGAGCCGGCGCCGGCGGACCCCGCCTCGCGCACCGACGCCGACCTGCGGTGATCGGGCCGACCGTGGACCGGGCGGCGCGGCTGCACTACAATCCGCCGCCGACCGGCTCCCGCCGCCGATGCACGCACCGTGAACGTCTTCGGATCCCAGCTCCTCAACGTCGTCACCTATCTCCCGCTGGCCGGCGCCGTCGCCCTGCTCGTCGGCTTTCGCCGCGGCCGCGAGGCGACGATCGCGCGTTTCGCGACCGCGGTCGCCGCGGTCGACTTCGCGGTCAGCCTCGTGCTGTGGTTCGGCTGGGACGGCGCGCCACGCGACGCGTTCGGCTTCCGCTTCGTCCAGGAGAGCGACTGGATCCGCGCGCTGGGCGCGCGCTACATCGTCGGGGTCGACGGCATCTCGATGCTGCTCGTGCTGTTGACCACCCTGCTCGGCCTGATCGCGATCCTCTCGTCCTGGACCGCGATCCGCCAGCGGGTGCGGCAGTTCTACGCCTGCCTGCTGCTGCTGCAGACCGGGATGATCGGCGTGTTCGTCAGCCTGGACCTGTTCCTGTTCTACGTCTTCTGGGAGGTCATGCTCGTGCCGATGGTGTTCATCATCGGCCTGTGGGGCGGCGAGCGCCGGGTGTACGCGGCGGTCAAGTTCTTCCTCTACACCTTCCTCGGCTCGGTGCTGATGCTGCTCGGGATCGTGGCGCTCTACCTCTACCACGGCAGCGTCACCGGGCAGCACACCTTCGACGTGCGGCTGCTGCACGCGATGGGAACCTGGACCGACTGGTTCGAGCTGCAGCGCTGGGTGTGGCTGGCGCTGTTCCTCGGGTTCGCGGTCAAGGTGCCGCTGTTCCCGTTCCACACCTGGCTGCCCGACGCCCACGTCGAGGCACCGACGGCCGGGTCGGTGCTCCTGGCCGGGGTGCTGCTCAAGATGGGGACCTACGGTTTCCTGCGGTTCAACCTGCCGATCCTGCCGGAGGCGACGCGCCACTTCCTGCCGTGGGCGCTCGGGCTGTCGGTCGTCGGCGTGATCTACGGCGCGCTGGTCGCGCTGGTGCAGCCGGACTGGAAGAAGCTGGTCGCCTACTCCTCGGTGAGCCACCTCGGCTTCGCGATGGTCGGCATCTTCGCGCTCAACGAGCAGGGGCTGACCGGCGGCGTGCTGCAGCTGGTGAACCACGGCCTGTCGACCGGCGCCCTGTTCCTGATCGTCGGCATGGTCTACGAGCGGCGCCACACGCGGCGGATCGCCGACTACGGCGGGCTGTGGGCGGTGATGCCGGCGCTCGCCGTGCTGTTCCTGGTGATGACGCTGTCGTCGATCGGGATGCCCGCGATCCCGGGAAACGGCTTCGTCGGCGAGCTGACCGTGCTCGTCGGCGCCTTCCAGCTCGCGAACAAGCTGTGGGCGGTGCTGGCCGCGAGCGGCATCGTGCTCGGCGCGATCTACATGCTGTGGCTCTACCAGCGGACGATGTTCGGCAAGCTCGACCGCCCGGAGAACGCGCCCCTGAGCGATCTTGGCCTGCGGGAGATCCTGACCCTGCTGCCGCTGGTCGCGCTCTCGTTCTGGATCGGGCTCCATCCCCGGCCGCTGTTCGACGTGCTGGCCGAGCCGGTGCAGCGCTTGGTGCGGCAGGTCGACCCGCACGGACTCGAGTCGGCGGCCGTGGCCCGGCTGCCGGGCGCGGCGCCGTCCTCGTCGGCGGCGCGAGGGCCGGAGTGAGCGAGCCGGCCGGCGGCGGGCCACGATCCCCGCTGGCCCACGCCAGCGCGGGATTCGAGGTGATCGCTCCGGTTGTGCTACTAATGTTGGCTGGCCGCTGGCTCGACGGTCGCCTCGCGAGCGGGCCATGGTTCCTGCTGGGGGGAGCGCTGCTGGGGATCGCGGTCGGGTTGTACAGCCTGCTGCGCCGATTCATGCCCCCGGGCCCGCGCGCAGGTGGGACGAGCGAGTGACGTCCACGATCAGCCGTTACGCCGCGTCGAGCGCGCTCTTGGCGCTCGGCGCCGCACTGCTGCTGCTGCCCGTCGCCTGGGCCCGTGGCGAGACCGCCCTGCGCTGGGGCGGGGCCGGCTTCGGCGCGACGGCGGTGATCGGGGTCGTGGGCGGCGCCTGGCTGCGGGCGCGGCATGGCGGCTCCGGCCGCGGCTTCCTCGTGGCCTGGGGCAGCTGCCTGCTCGCCCGGCTCGTGGTGCTCGGGGTCGGCACGCTGGCCGCCGCCGGGCGCGGGAGCGAGGCCGCGGTGGCGTACCTGGCGGGCCTGCTCGCCGGCTACCTCGCGCCGCAGCTGAGAGAGTTCGTGTGGCTGCTGCGCACGGCCCGCAACTGAAACGAGGACGCCCCCGCGATGAGCGCAGTCGAGACCGTCGCTCGAGCCGAAGCGGCCGCCGCGCACGGCGGCGAGACGCTCGACGTCGGCGGCCAGATCCTGCACCACATCCTCGACTCGAACGAGCTCGAGCTGTTCGTGCCGTGGCTCGCGCTGCCGCTGCCGCAGATCCACGTCGCGGGCCTCGATCTGTCGATCACCAAGCACGTCGTGATGATGTGGCTGGTTGCGGGAGGCCTGCTCGTGGCCTTGGGTCTCGCCGCCCGGCGCGCCACCGAGCCGGTGCCACGCGGCCTGCGCAACCTGGCGGAGCTCTTCATCGTGTTCATCCGCGACGAGGTCGTGCGCAAGTCGATCGGGCCGGGGGCCGACCGCTACCTGCCCTATCTGCTGACGACCTTCAGTTTCATCCTCGGCTGCAACCTGCTGGGCCTGGTCCCCGGGATGGCGACCGCCACCGGCAACATCTCGGTCACCGCCGCGCTGGCGCTCCTGGCGTTCGTCGCGATCCAGTTCGGCGGCATCCGCGAGCACGGCGTGCTCGGGCACTACCGGAACCTGGTGCCGCACGGGCTGCCGGCGTGGCTCGGACCGATCATGTTCGCGCTCGAGTTCCTCAGCATGCTGATCAAGCCGTTCGCGCTCTGCATCCGGCTGTTCGCCAACATGATGGCGGGGCACGTGGCGATCCTCGCCTTCTTCTCGCTGATCTTCATCCTCAGCTCGCTGTACGGCGCGATCGTCGGGCTCGCCGTCTCGCCGCTGGTGATCGCGTTCGAGCTGTTCATCCACCTGCTGGAGATCTTCGTGGCGTTCCTGCAGGCCTACATCTTCACGATGCTGACCGCGAACTTCATCGGCATGGCCGTGCACCCGACGCACTGAGCGCGGGACTCGAGCCGGGGGTCGTCGCCGCGACGGAGCTGTCCGTGTCCAGACAGGCACAAGGAGGGTCGTGACTCATGGAATCGTCTGCCCTTGCGTATCTCGGAGCCGGGATCGGCGCGGGAATCGCGATCGTCGGTGGGGGGATCGGGATCGGCGTCTTGGCCAACGGCGCGATGGCGGGGATCGCCCGCCAGCCGCAGTCGGCGGCGACGATCCAGACCGCGATGCTGATCGCGGCGGCCCTGATCGAGGGCGCTACGCTGCTCGCTCTCGTGATCTGCACGCTGATCGTGCTGATGAAGTAGGTGGGCGGATGCGGGCCCGGCGCTGGCTGGCGTTGCTGACCGCCTGGGGGGGAGCGGGCCTCGAGGCTCGGGCCGCCGAGGGCGGCGCCGGCGGGGCGGCGCTGCTCATGCCCCAGCTCGGCACGATCTTCTGGACCGTCGTGACCTTCGTCGCGCTGATCCTGCTGCTGCGCCGGTTCGCGTGGGGCCCGCTGCTCGGCGCGATCGACGCGCGCGAGCAGTCGATCCGCGAGAGCCTGGAGCGGGCGCGCACCGACCGCGAGCAGTCCGACGCGCTCGTACGGCAGTCCGAGCAACAGTTGCTGGCGGCGCGGCGCGAGCGGGCCGAGGCGCTGGAGCTCGGCCGGCGCGACGCGGAACGGCTGAAGGACGAGATCCTGGAGCAGGCGCGCCAGCAGCGGGAGCAGCTGCTGGTCCAGGGCGAGGCGCAGCTCGAGGCCGCGTTGCGCCGGGCGCGTGGCGAGCTCAGGGCCGACGTGGCCGGCCTGGCGATCCTGGCCGCGGGGAGACTGCTCGGCCGGAACCTGGACGAGGCGACGCACCGCGAGCTCGTCGAGGAGCACCTGAGCGAGCTCGAGGGCAGCGCCCGCAAGGGCGGCCGCCCGGCCCCGTCCTAGGCGGCGGGCCCCGGGGTCGCGTGCGGGCCTTCGATCTCTCGCTGCGCTCGACGCCCCGGCGCCGCTGCCGGGTCCGCATCGGCCGCGGGGCGCTCGACCGTCTCGTCGAGGAGCTGGCGGAGGGCTGGCCGCGGGGGTTGTTCGCGCTCGTCACCGACGAGCGCGTCCGTGCGCTGCACGCGGAGCCGCTGGCGGGGCGGCTGCGCGGGCGCGGCTTGCGCGCCGAGCTGCTGGTGCTGGCCGCGGGCGAGACGACCAAGACGTGGAGCGCGGCCGGCGCGCTCGTCGAGCGGCTGGGCGCGATCGGCGCCGACCGCGAGACGGTCTGCGTCGCCGTCGGCGGCGGGGTCACGAGCGACGTGGCCGGCTTCGTCGCGTCGGTTTGGCATCGCGGGATTCCCGTGATCCACGTGCCGACGACGCTGCTCGCGATGGTCGACGCGTCGATCGGCGGCAAGACCGGCGTGAACCTCGCGGCGGGGAAGAACCTCGTGGGGACGATCCACCAGCCGTGGGGAGTGTACGCCGACCCGGAGGTGCTCGGCAGCTTGGCGCCGGCTGACTACGCGGCCGGTCTGGCCGAGGTCGTCAAGCTGGCGGCCGTGGCCGATCTCGGCTTCTTCCGCTGGCTGGAATCCGCGGCGCGCGAGCTGATCGCCCGCGAGCCGGACGCCGTCGAGCGCGCCGTCGTCCGCAGCGTGCAGCTCAAGGGCCGCATCGTGCAGCGCGACGAGCGGGACGCGGGCCCCCGGGCCGCATTGAACTTCGGGCACACGCTGGCCCACGCCGCGGAGGCGGTGGCCGGCTACCGGCTGTCCCATGGAGCCGCGGTGTCCGCCGGGACCTGTCTCGAGGCGAGGATCGCGACCCGGGTGACGGGCTTCCCCGAGCGGCAGGCGCGACGCATCGAGGATCTGCTCGGTGGCCTCGGCTTGCCGCGGCGATTCCCCGAGTCGATCGCCGCCGAGGCGCTGCTCGCCGCGACCCGCCGCGACAAGAAGGTGCGGCAAGGGCGCGTGCGCTACGCTCTTCCCTGCAGCCTGGGCCGGATGCCGGCGGGGGACGACGTCACCGTCCCCGTGGCCGACGAGATCGTGCGCGGCGTGCTCACGCAGTCGCTTCCTACGGCATGAGCATCGAGGAGACCGGAGGCTACAGGATTCTCGGGCCGCTCTCCCGCCGACCCGACGGCGGGAGCCTCCTCGGAGAGGATCCCGAGGACGGCCGTCCGGTGGTGGTCCGCCGGCACCGCCTGCCGCCGGGCGCCGAGCAGCGGGCGGAGGCGGTCCGGAGCTTCGCGGCCGAGGCCCGGGCGCTCGAAGCGCTCGATCACCCCGCTCTGGCCCGTCTCCTCGACCACGGCGAGGACCGCGACTTCCTGTGGTGGGTCGAGGAACGGGTCGACGGGATCCCGCTCGACCGATACGCCGCGGGGCGGGAGCCGCTCGCGGGAGCGATCGTCGTCGAGCTGGTGGCGCTGGCGGCGGAAGCGCTGGCGGCCGCGCACGCGGCGTCGATCGTGCACCGCGGCCTGACCCCCTCGCGCCTGCTGCGCTGCCGCGAGGGTGGGATCAAGGTCGCGGGATTCCGACCCGGGTCGGGACACGGCGTCGGCGCACGGGCGAGAGACGTCCGCGACGCGCGCTACGTCGCGCCGGAGCAAGTGCGCGGCGGCGTCGGCGACGCCCGGTGCGATCTGTTCTCGCTGGGGAGCATCCTGTACGAGCTGCTCACGGGAGAGTTGCCGTTTCCCGGCGAGTCGGAATCGTCCGTGGTCTACCGCGTCGTGCACGAGCCGCCGACGGATCCGACGTCCGTCCGGCTCCGGCGCGTGGGGCCGGAGCTGGCCCGGTTCCTCGAGCGCGCGCTGGCCAAGGCCCCGGACGCGCGCTACCCGGACGGGGAGTCCTTCGCCCGGGCCCTGCGCCAGGCGTGGGTGCGGGAGAGCGTCGATCGCGCGCTCGCGGGGCCGAGCGCGACCGAGGTCCCGCCGGCCCGGGAGCGGGAGGCCGGCGTGCCGCGCGGCCGCACCGCCCGGTTCATCGCGGCGACCTTCGTCCTGGTCGGGATCGGCGCGTCCGCGGCCTGGCTGCTGCGGGATCGCCTGCTGCCGTCGCGGCCGCCCCCCGCCGTCTGGTTCGAGGCCACCGTGCGGACCCAGCCGCCGAACCTGGACGTGCTGCGCGACGGAGAGCCGCTGTCGCTCACGGAGCCGGTCCGCTTCTCGTCCGCCGAGCCGTTCCCGCTGCTGAGCGCGCGGCACGCGTGCCGGGTGGTCCAGCATCGCCTCGAGCCGGCGGACGCGGGCCAGGTCGTCGTCCTCGTCGCCGACCCGGTGGAGCTCGAGTGGACCGTCGATCCGAACCCGGCCGGGGCGGAGGTCTGGCTCAACGGCGAGCGCGCCGGTTCGGCACCGCTCCGGCTGCGGCTGGACCTGTGCCGCGACAACCGTCTCGAGCTGCGGGCGAGCGGCCACCGCCCGGCGGCGATCCCGATCCCGGCCGGAGCGACGCCGCTCGAGGCGCGCAAGCTGCTCTACGACGTGGCGCTGGAGCCGATCCCGCAGGGTCGGCTGGTCCTGCCGGAGGTCGGTCTCGAGCTCGTGATCCACGTCGACGGGCGCCGTCTCGAGGCGCGGGAACGCGAGCTGGTGCTCGACGAAGGGGAGCACGAGCTGCGCTACCTTAACGCCCATCACTGGGTGGAGGGCGCGATGACGGTCGCGGTTCGCGGAGGCGAGACGGTGACCCCCGAGCTGACCGGAGTCGAGCTCGCCACGCTCGTGGTCCAGGCCTTTCCCGCGAACTGCAAGGTCTACCTGCGGCGGCCGGGCGGAGCATGGCGCCTGCTCGACGAGACGCCGGTCTCGCGCCGGGTGGCGACGGGCCCCTACGAGGTCAAGGTCGTGCTGGCGCCGACCGGCGAGACGCAGGTCCGCAAGATCGAGCTGTCGACGGGGGACAATCCTCCGGTCCGGGTCGCATTCCGGAGCGGCGGATGAGGCTCGGTGCGCTCGCCGCCGGAGCGCTCGTCGCCGGCGCGGTGCTGGCCGCCGACGGCGACGCCGCGCGCCAGTACCGCGCCGCCCGACGCCTGGTCGAGCAGGGCTCTCCCCGGGCCGGCGAGGCGCTGCGGCGGGTCGTCGATCTCGACCCGCGCGGGGCCCTGGCGGACGACGCCCTGGTCGACCAGGCGTCGCTCCTGCCGCTCGCGCGCTGGCCGGAGGAGCTGGGGCGGCTCGGTGCCGGCGCGGCGAGCGAGGCTCTCGCCCTGCTCGATCGGGCCGCGGGCGAGCTTCCCGGCGGCGACCGGATTCCGGAGGCGCGCCTGCTGCGCGCGCTCGTCCGGCTCGAGCCCCTGCCCGGCCACGATCCGCGTGCCGCGAGCCGGGAGCTGGCGGCGATCGCCGCGCTCGACGTCGACGTGGCACCGCAGGCGCGTTACGCGCAGGCCTGGCTCGAGGCACGCTCGGGGCAGGCGGCGCGAGCGTTCGACGGACTTCATCGGATCCTCCTCGACTGGCCGGCGAGCCCGGCCGCGACGCGGGCTCGCGTGGAGCTGGCCCGCATCGAGCTGCGCAAGGGCGGCTTCGGCCTCGCCTCCCGCTGGCTCGAGGAGGCGATCGAGCGCGGGGCCCCGGAGCAGCTCGCTCCCGTCCCGCTGCGCGAGCTCGCCGTTCGGGCTCTGCTCGAGCACGGGACGGCGGACGCGCTCGAAACGCTCGAGGTTCGCGCGATCCCGAGCGGCATGCGCCAGGTCTCGGCGCTCGCCGCGCTTCCGGGGGGCGGCGTGGTCCTGGCGAGCCGGCGCGAGGGTCGCGTGGTCCGGCTCGAGCGATCGGGTCGGATCGCCGACGAGTGGGCGCTGGTCGAGCCGGAGGCCGTCGCCGCCGACGAGGCCGGGCGACCGTTCGTCTCCGCGGAGGCGAGCGTGTGGCGGCTCGAGCCGGGCGGCGGCCGGGTTCGAGTCGCGGCGGCCGGGGACTACGCGCCGCTCGCGGCGCTCGCCGTCGACGCCCTCGGCGGGACGTGGTTGCTCGAGCGCCGGGGCAGACGCATCGGGCGCGTCGAGCCCGGGGCGACCGAGGCCGGACCCTTCTGGGAGGACCGCACGGTCAAGCTCGTCCATCTGGCCTGGGACGGCTCGCGGCTCCTCGCGCTCGACGGCGCGACCGGCGCGGTCCTCGACTTTTCGAGTGGCGGGCCCGTCCCCGTCGCCGCGCCCGGGCCGGGCCGGCCCGCGGCGCTTGCCGCCGATCCGAGCGGCCGGATCGCGGTGCTCGACGCGCGGGCCGGCCTCGTGACCTTGGTCGGGGCCGGCGGCACGGGTGCGAGGTTCGATTGCGCGACGGCCGACGTGCGTCCGGCCGAGGCCGTCGGCCTCGGAGCGGACGGCGCGTTGCATCTGGTCGATCGGGAGGACGGCGCGTGGCTCGTCCGACCGTGAGCACCGGACGGGCGGCCTCGACCGCGCTGGTGCTGTGCCTCCTCGGCACCGTACCGCTCGCGGCCGCGCGTGACGGATCGCCCGTCGGCGCACCCCGCGCGGCGGGCGCAACCCCGCGCGAATCCACGCCGGAAGCGGCCGGGGCGGTGCGCGCGCGACTCGAGCGCGCGCGTGACGACCTCGTGAACCTGCGGTTCGAGGAGGCTCTCGCCGAACTGGGCGATCTGCTCGCCGCGGACGGACTCTCCGGCTCCGAGCGTGCCGATGCGCTGATCCTGCGCTGTCAGACGCAGATCGCCGTGGGAGATCTGGGAGCCGCGGAGCGCGACTACCGGGAGATCCTCGGGCTGCGACCGGACTGGGTTCCCGACGCGGCGGCGACACCTCCGAAGGCGGCCGAGCGCCTGGCGAAGCTCCGGGCGCGGACGATCGGTCGGCTCGTGCTGCGGGTCGAGCCGGCGGACGGCCGGGTCGCCGTCGACGATCGAGGGCTCGCGCTCGATGCCGGAGGAGCCGCGGCACTGGTCGCCGGCGATCACCTGCTGCGCGTCGAGCGGGAGGGGTTCGATCCGATCGAGCGACCGCTCACGATCGTGGCAGGCGAGGATCTCGTGCTCGAGCTGCGGCTCGTCCCGAACGCGCGGACGGTCGTGATCCGCACGGAGCCGGACGGGGTCGAGGTCGTGGTGGACGGGGTCGTGCGTGGGCGGACGGAGCGCCCGCCGGATGCCACGGGCCCGCGCTGGGTCGCCGCACCCGCGGAGCTGCGGATCGATCACCTCGCGCTCGGCGAGCACACCTTCGAGCTGCGCAAGCCATGCTTCCGCAGCGAGCGCCTGCGGGACCTGCTGGCCGTGGACCTGCTCGACGCCGGGGAGAAGCGGTACGAGGTGATCCGGCTGCAGCCGGTGCGGGGTACGCTGCGGTTGCGGGGCGGGCCGCCCGGGGCGGGCGTCCTGATCGACGGGGAGCCCGCGGGAGTGCTCCCGCTCGAAGGCTCCGCGCTCTGTCCGGGGGACCACCGCGTCGAGGTGAGTCACGGCGGGCGGCGCATCTGGATCTCGGACGAGTCGCTCGTCGCGGATTCCGAGCGCGTGCTCGAGATCGTCCCGCGGCCGAACGTCGTCCTGCTCGGGGCGCCGTCGTGGCCGGAGCGGCTGCGCGGCTTCGAGCGCTTCAGCCGCCTGGACCTCGCCCCCGCGCCCGAGATCGTGGGCGACCCGACGGATCCGCGCAGCTGGAGTCGGCTCGACGTGCCGCGCGACGTGGACATCGTGGCCGCGCGCGGGGCTGAAGGCGGGCCGCGGGAGGAGTGGCTGCTGTACAGCCCGCTCCTCGAGGTCGTTGCCCGGGCCGATGCCCCGCCGGAGTGCGGAAGCCCGGCGTGGACGAGGGTCGTGTGGGGCCTCCATCTCGCCGACAGCGAGGTGGGCGGACCGGCCCGGGTGGTCGAGGTCGTCAGGGGTGGGCCGGCGGCCGGGTCGGGCCTCGCCGTGGGTGACCGGCTGCTCACGGTCGGCGGCATCCGGGCCGAGAGCGCGCTCGCCGCTCGGCGCGTGCTGGCGGTCGCCACGCCCGCCTCGCCCCTGGAGCTCGTCTGGCTGACCCCCGCCGGCGAGAGCCGATCGGGGTCGATCCGCGGCGCGCTCTCTCCCGCGCTCCGCGTGGAAGCTCCGGATCCGGTGGACGCGGTGCTGCGGGCGGCCTGGGCCGCCGTCCACGCCGCGTCGCTCCCGCCGGAGCAGGCCGGGTCCGCGTTCGCGAACCTGGCACTCCTGCAGCTGGCCCACGGTCGCGCCGCGGCGGCAATCGACACCTGGTCGAAGCTGCGCTGGCCCGACGGTGGCGGCATCGCCTCGGGCACGGCGAGCTACCATCTTGCGGTCGCGCTGCAACGCGCCGGACGCACGGAGGAAGCGGTTGCGGCGTTGCGTGCCGCGGCCCGCAGCGCGGCCACGGCCTTCGACGACGAAGGGCCGCCCGTGGCTCCGGCCGCACGCGATCGGCTCGCCATGCGCGAGGCCGCCGGACGCTGAGGCGCGTGGCGCTACCGCTCGGAGAAGCGCGGATCCTGTCGCAGCGCGAGCACTTGCAGCGCCTCGCGCGTCTCGTCCATCCAGCTGCCGGTCCGTAGCTCCGCCGCCGTGAGCGAGCGCAACAGCAGCTCGAGGTCGCCCTGCCGCTCGTGGTCGAGCCGCTGCTTCAGCCGGCGCAGCTCGCGCTGGAACTCCTCGCGCGTCAGCGAATCCTCGGCCGCCGATTCTCGGCCCGCCGCAGGGACCGCCAGCGCGCCCACGCGGCGGTCGATCGCTGCCTGGAGCCGGCGCAGCTCCTCCAGCTCTTGGCGAACGGCGACCAGGGGGGAGACCCGCGTCGCGTCCAGCGCGGCATCCGGCGCGTCCCCTCCGGCTTCGCCGCCCGGTCGCAGCACGAGGCCCAAACCGAGCCCGGCGACCACGCACGCGACCCCGGCGGCGAAGCCCCAACCGAGGAGCCACACGCGGCGGGTCGGCAGCACGAAGACGCGGGGAGCGCTCGGCACCGGCGGGGCGTGCTCCCGCAGGATGCTGCGCGCCTCGGCGAGCCGTGACATGCGATCGCGGCACTCACCGCAGCACGCGAGATGCTCGTCGCAGTCGCGCGCGGCTGCGGAGTCGAGCTCGTCGTACAGCCGCGCGACCCACTCGTCGTTCCAGCGCCCACAGGCCATTGCGTCGCTCCTTCCGGCGTGCTCGCCGCGTCAGGGCCGGGTGAACCCGGAGCGCTCGAGCGCGGCACGCACGCCGCTGAGTCCGTAGTACATCCTCGACTTGACCGTGCTCTCGGGGCAGCCGAGGATCTCCGCGATCTCGCGGAACTTCATCCCTTCGTACTCCTTCAGGATCAGCACCTCCCGCTGCTCCGCCGGGATCCGGGCGAGGGCCGCGGCCAGCGCCGCGCCCACCTCGCGCCGCTCGAGCGCCGCACCGGGGTCACCGCCTCCGCCCGCGGCCCGGTGCCGCCCGTCGGGCGCCTCCGGCGGCTCGCGGTCGGTCGTCAGGAGGAAGCTCCAGCGCTGCCGCCGCCGCAGCTGGTCGCGGCACAGGTTCAGCGCGATCTGGTACATCCAGGTCGAGAACCGGGCGTCGGACTTGAAGCGGTGGCACTTGCGCAGGATCCTGAGGAACGTCTCCTGGCAGACGTCGCGCGCATCCTCCGACCGCGGCAGGAGCCGGCAGACGAAGCGGTGGAGCGGGCGCTCCCAGCGCGCGACGAGGATCCCGAGCGACTCCATGTCGCCGCCCTGCAGGGCGTGAACGAGCTGCTCGTCCGTGGTAGGCGGCAAGCCTGGGCTCCGCGGCGCGCCGGGCGCCGTCCATGAACTGGGACGCCTCGACCGGCGTGTTGGACGTGACCGCCGGCCCTCGGGGACAAAAAGTGTCGGCCATGCGCTCCCCGGACGCCACCGATTGTCGGCGGCGATGCGCCTCCCGGCCGAGCCTCGCCAGCCGACCCGAGCGCCCGGGCCAGAATCCGTCGCCCGGGAGGCCGGAATGGGCCATCCACGGTCCGTGGTCTACGCATTGCTAGTCCTGTCAGATCGCATTGTAAAAACATTCAATATGCAGATGCACTTCGCGACCCCATGCGTATCTTGTCCACGTTGTGGTTCCGATCCGGAGTCGTCCGGGACGGAGGAGCAGCGGTGATCGACGAGAGATTCGAGCCGGAGACCGCGACGCCGAGCCGCACGCTCGGCGCGCGACCGGTGGCGCTCGGCTGCGTCCGCGTGGGGCGAGAGATCTGGCTGATCATGTCGCGGCGGCCGCGCGCCGAGGAGGGCGAGCTGCCCGGCGTGACGCCGGGCGACGGAACGCCGCTGTGCTTCTGTCGCGAGGTCCTGGCCGACGGCAGGATCCGCCTCGGCGTCGCCGACCGGACGCGCGAGGCGTCGTTGATGGAGCTGCTGCGCTCATGGTGAGCGGAGCGGGCGAAGGGGGGCGAAGGATGGGCGTCGGGACCAGCCGGGCGGCAGGAGAGCGAGTGCGTCGGTTGACCAAGCACGAGATCGACCGTCGCATCGAGCAGCTCGTCGGCGAGATCGCGAGCGCGTGCGCAGACGGGGGCCCGGACGGCGACCGCTGCCGCCCACGTTGGCTCGCCCCACGCGACCTCGTGCGCCACGTGCTGCCGCTGCTGGTGCAGAACTGAGCCGACGGGGGCCGGAGCCGGGCCTGGCGCGGGCCCGGGCGAGTGGAGACGCGAGATCGCGATGGCAACCTGGAACCACGCCGAGCGCGTACTGAACGCACGCGTCGTCTACTACGGCCCGATGTTCGGCGGGAAGACGACGACGCTCGAAGCCCTGCACCGGATCGTCGATACGGACGGCGCCCACGAGCTGGTCTCGATCCGGACGGCCGACGACCGCACGCTGTTCTTCGACCTGCTGCCGTTCGAGCTGGGAGAAGTGTTCGGCTACCGGCTGGCGCTCAAGCTGTACACGGTGCCCGGTCAGGTGCGTTACGACACCACGCGCCGCGTCGTGCTGTCGGCCGCGGACGCGATCGTGTTCGTCGCCGACTCGAGCGTCGCGCGGCGCGAGCAGAACCTGTGGAGCCTGCAGAACTTGCGGATGAACATCAAGGCCACGGGGCTCGACCCGCGGCGCGTGCCGGTCGTCTACCAGCTGAACAAGCGCGATCTCGCCGACGCCGCGCCGGAGGACCAGGTCGCCGGCTGGCTCGGGATCGGCCCGGGCGAGGCGTATCCGTCCGTGGCCACGACGGGGTGCGGAGTGGTCGAGCCGTTCCTGGCGGCGACGCGGGCGATGGTCGAGAAGATCGCCTCGGCCGTCGACGCCCCGGCGCGGAGCCAGATCGGGGCCGCCAACCTGGCGCAGCAGATCGAGCAGGCGATCGTTCCGCTGGCCGCGTCGGCCCCGGCCGGCCCGCTCACGCCGCGCCGGCACGCGATCGTGCTCGGCGGCGAGAACCTGCTCGCGAGCGCGGTGCAGACGAGCGTCGCGCTGTGCGAACGAATGGCGGCCGGCGGCCGGATCGCTCCGGCCCGCTCGGGCCGCGGGCGGTAGGCCATGGCGTCTCCATCTCCGGCGCTGCCGCTGGCCGAGCTGCGCCTCGAGCTGCGCGAGATCCTCGAGGCCCAGCGCAAGCTGTGCCACAGCATCAACAATCCGCTGACCGCGATCCTGGGCCGGGCGCAGATGCTGCAGCTCAAGGGCCGGGGCGACCCGCAGCTGGCCAAGACGATCGAGATCATCGAGGAATCGGCCAAGCGCGTGGCGTCCGACGTGCGGCAGCTGTCGGAGCTGATCCAGCGTGCGCGGGAACGGCTGGCCGGCGACTGAGCCGCCCCCCGGCCGCGCACGCCCGCCTCAGCCGGCCAGGGCGTCGGCGGCCCGCGCGGCGGCGGTCGCCTGCCGGCGCTGCACGAGGAAGGCGAGGACGAAGGCCAGGACCAGGGTCAGTCCGATGTAGGTGCCGGACGGCAGGCCGGGACGGCCCTCGGCGTCGACGAAGTGCGGCGCCGCGCCCAGCAGCAGCCAGTTGATCCAGCAGTGCACCGCCGCGGTGAAGACCAGGTTGGCCGAGACCAGCACCAGGAGCCCGAACAGGACACCGAGCGAGAGCGTGAACACCAGCTCGCGCAGGGACGCCTCCCACGGCGGGCCGAGCGTGAGATGCTCGAGCCCGAACAGCGCCGCCGTCGAGAGCAGGGCGAGCCAGCGCCGGGCGGCGGCGGAGCCGAGCCCGAGCCGCGGCCCGAGCCGCTGCACCTCGGCCAGCAGCAGTCCGCGGAAATAGAGCTCCTCGCCCAACGCGAGCACCGCCTGTCCGGCGAGGATCCACGGCAGCAGGCGGTCGCTGCGCGGCAGCCGCAGCCGGAGTCCGCCCTCGAGCGCCGCATTCAGTCCGCCCAGCAGCAGGTAGCAGCCCCCGACCACCGCGAGCGAGGCGAGCGCGGCGCGCGGCCAGCAGGAGGGGCGGACCCGGCGCCAGGTGCTGTAGCGCGCCGGTCGCGACAGCGCCCCGAGCAGCACACAGACGAGCACCAGCGTCGCGCCGGCAAAGCCGCGGTACTGCGCGTCGAGTGCCGCCGATCCCACGCGGTCCGCCGTCCAGCGAAAGAACAGGGTGGGATAGAGGATCAGCGAGAACCACTTCTCGACCAGCAGCATCAGCAGGATCGGGGTCAGACTCCCCAGCCGGACCCCCGGCCCCGCGACGGCCCCGCGGCGCCACTCCCGCGCGCTGACGAGCAGCAGCACGAAGATGATCGCGAACAGCAGGCTGCCCACGATCGGCGACGCGTGGGGCGCTTCCGGGGTGCGGTCGTGGAACTGGCGCAGCAGACCCGCCGTGAAGAACGTCAGCGTCAGCAGCAGCCAGGCCACCGCCACGGGAACTCTCACGGAAGCCTCGCGCGGCCGAAGACCCTCCGGACGGCGGCGCATGCCGATCGCGCGTGCGGGTCGTGAGCGGTCTTGCGGGTGCCGTCAGCGACGGGGAGCAGGGGCACGGGTGATTCCTGAGCCGGAGCTGCGGCTCGACACGAACCGGCCGGCGAGCGCGGCTGCGCGGTTCATGCTCTCTCTCAACAGTGGCCAGCCCTTCGCGGTCCTGCAACCACGAAAAGGCCGACTGGCGGAAGCGCGTGGGAGTCGAACCCACCTCGGACGGTCAAGCCGCCCGACACGCGGTTTTGAAGACCGGGAGGGCCACCGGGCCCCATCCGCTTCCACGCGGCGGAACCGCTCAGCCTAGTGCGCCCGGTCGGGACTTCGCCACCCGGTTGCCGGCCCGCGCCGACGCGGCTCGTCGGGGGACTCCGTCATCGGTCGCTCCGGCCCGATGGCCGCGCGGGATTCGCCCGAACCGGGGCCGCCCAGCTCGGCACACGCCGGCCCAGCCACACGCGGGTAGTGGTACGTAATCCTGATGCGTACCACTACCCACACGCGAGCACGCGCCGAACGCGTGCGACGCTGTGCTACGATGCACGGATGCGCCGGGGCTGTAGCTCAGCTGGGAGAGCGCGTGAATGGCATTCACGAGGTCAGGGGTTCGATCCCCCTCAGCTCCACCACGCGATCGACCGCGATCGTCGCCCGAACCGATCGTGACCCGGGAGCGAACCTCGCGTGCCGCGGCAACCGCCGTTGCGAGCGAGCCCGGCGCGCCAGCGCGTCAATCCGCGACGCCGCGCGAGGTCTCGAGCGGTACGCTGCCCGCGAGGTGACGCCGGAACAGCTCGTCGGCGGTGGCCGTGTGCGCGACGAGCACCTCCGGGGGGAGCGACCGCGGGGCGAAGATCGTCAGCCACACGCGGGTCGTGGCCGCGCCGACCGCCGAGTCGGCCGAGTCGGAAGTCGGGTTGCCGAACGGCCGCTCCGCGTCGCACAGCACGGGCCGGCCCGCGAGATGCACGGCTTCCTTGCGGATCCCGGTGTACGTCTCTCCGGCCCGGCCGCGGCGCAGCGTCACCGGAGGACGGATCCGGTCGACGTCGAACAGCCCGACCGGAAGCAGGAACAGCAGCGAGCAGAGGTTTCCCGCGTCCACCGCGTTCGAGATCCGGGGAAGCGGCTGACCGCGGAGCACGCGGCGCAACAGCGCCTCCGACGACGGCCGGGTGCGCGTCGGGTCGATCGCGAAAGAGCGGTACAGCTCCCGCGCCGCCGCCAGCCCGTCGATCGCGGCGGGCGGTCGTCCCGCGTGACGCCGGACCAGTCCGGCCGAGACCTCCTCCACCTCCCGGCGCAGGGCGGCCCCGGACGGCTCGACGCTCAGCGGTCCGGCCAGGAGCCAGGCCACGCGCACGAGCGGCCGTACCTCCGGGTCCAGCCGCAGATCGATCGGGCGGAGCACCGCGGGGCGCGCCGCCGGACCGCTCACCGGCCGGGGCTGGCCGCGGCCGCTCCGCCGCGCGATCCGCGCTCGACCGGCTTGGGGTGGCCCGCGGGCGGCCCCGGCGCGACCAGAGCGGCGCGCAGGCGGGCGGCGTCGCCGGCCACGATCTCCTCGAGCGTGTTGACCTTGCCCTCGTCACGGCATTCGTGCGTCGCCGCGGGGACGGCCGGCCGCGGCCGGCTGGCGTCGGCCTCGTCGGCCGCGGCCGGAGCCGGCTTCGCGGAGTCCGACTGCGGCTCCGCGGACGCGACGACGGAGGCCGCAGCCAGCAGGGTCGTGGCGAGCGCCAGCCGAAGAGCGACCCGCATCCGGTCCTTCATCGTCGAACCCTCCACTCCGAGATTCGCTTGCGGGCCTGTCGCATCTCGTCCTCGGTCATGCGTGCTGCCGTGTCGTCGCGCAGCTCGCCGGCCGCACGGTAGCCCTGGGAAGCCGCGAGGGACGCCCACTTGTGGGCCTCCACCACGTCCTGCGCCACGCCGCGGCCGCCCTCGTAGTTCAGCGCCAGGTTGTACTGCGCCTCGGCGTGACCCTGGTCGGCGGCGAGCGTCAGCCAGCGCAGGGCGCTGTCGAAGTCGCGGTCGACCCCGCGGCCGTGCAGGTACATGTAGCCGACCTTGAACTGGGCATCCGCGTCGCCGTGCTGCGCGATCGGCGCCAGGATCGAGTACGCGGCCTCGAAATCGCGCCGTTCGAACGCCGCGTGACCGCGCTCGGCCTCGGCCGGATCCACCGTCGGAGCGCTCGGGGAGCAGCCGGCGACCGCCAGCATCCAGCCGCCGATCGCGACCGCAGCGAAGCGTCGCATCATGGTCACCTCGTCCGGAAGCGCAGCCCGCCCGCGGTTCCGCTCATGGCTTCGGCACCCAGTCGAGCGCCTGCCGCTCGGCGAGCGCGACCTGGTCCTGGGTCATCTGATCCGCGATCTTGTCGCGCCGGATCCCGGCTTCGTGCACCCCCGCCGCGGCGGCGAGGTTGAGCCAGACGTGGGCCTGCACCAGGTCCTTGACCACGCCGCTCCCCGAGGCGTAGAGCAATCCGAGGCTGAGCTGGGCCTCGGAGTCGCCGCTCTCGGCGGCCATCCGGTACCAGCGGATCGCCTCCTCGTAGTCGATCGGGACACCGACTCCCCCGGCATGCACGTGGCCGAGCGTGATCTGCGCTCGCACGACTCCTTGCTCGGCCGCCTTGCGGTACCAGCGGACGGCCTCGGCGCCGCTTTTGGGGACTCCCTTGCCCTGGGCGTAGAGCCCCCCGACGCCGAACTGGGCCTCGGGGAACCCGAGGTCGGCGGCGCGCTGCAGCAGGTTGTCGGATTCCAGCATCTGGACGACGGTCGCTCCGCCGGGCACGTCGGCCGCCTTGCGCAGCCAGACCAGCGCCTCGGCGTCGCTCGGCGCGACGATCCGCCCCTCGAAGTACATCAGCGCCAGCTTGTAGCGCATCGCGGCGTTGCCCTGCTCGGCGGCTTCGCGCATCCAGCGCTCGGCGTTCGGATCGTCGCCGGGACTCGCGCTCGAGCCGAGGTAGATCTGGCCGAGCTTGCGTTGCGCCTCGACGACCCCCCGCTCGGCGGCCTCGCGCAGCCAGGCCGCGGCCCTCGCCGGATCGCGCGCCACTCCGGTGCCGGTGGCGTAGAGCCCGCTCAGCCGGATCGGGGCCGTCGCGTGGCCGGACTCGGCCGACAGCGTGAGCCAGCGGACGCCCTCGCTCGCGTCCTGCGCGACGCCGTCGCCCTTGAGGTAGGCGAGCCCGAGCCAGAACTGCGCGTCCGCGTCTCCGCGCTTGGCGTCCGCCTTCCACTGGCGGATCGCCTCCGGCGTCGCCTTCGGCGCCGGCTCGAGCGTGGCCGCGAACGTGGGCGCCCCGAGCGCGAGGAGCGTCGCGAGCGAGGGGCAGAGCAGGAGCGAGCGCATCAGCTGTTTCCCGGGTTTTCCCCGGGTTTCGAGGATACACGCGCCCTTCCGCCGGCGCCACCCGACGCGGGGCTCCCCGCCGCCTCCGCGCGGGCCAGCCGGACGTTGTCGATGAAGAACGCGCGGTGCTCGTCGCCGTCGGTGTACAACGCCAGCCGCCAGACGCGGCCGAGGTCGAACGCGCCGGCTCCGACGGTTCGGCGGATGCGAGCGGTCGGCAGCTCGCAGCGGTTCCACCCGGTTCCGATCGCGATCCGATCGAAGTAGCCGGTTTCGTAGCTCGGCCGCGCGCGGTCGTCGATGCGAACCCGCAGGCGGAACGGCTCTCCCGGGTTGTACAGATCCCACAGCAGGCGCTCGAACCCGGTCCAGTCCGCGCCCCCGGCGTTGTAGATCACGCCCGGCCACGCGCCGTCGCCCGTGCGCACGGCCAGCGAGCGACGTCCCTCGCTGACGTGCTCGCTCGACAGCCGAAGCGTCGTCGGCCACTTGCCTTCCGGGCTGCGGTGGCGCCACAGGCGCAGCTCGATCTCGTCCTCGAACGCTCCCAGCAGGGGGAAGCGATCCGCACGCCAGCGCAGCGCGGTCCACTCGAGCCAGGCCGGCGACAGAACGACCACGCAGACGACGAGAGTCGCGACGCCGTGCGCCAGGCGGTGTCGCGGCGTGCCCGCGCGCCAGGCGTGGATCCCGCCGAGCGCCGCGGCCACACCGCTCAACCCCGTGACGGCGTCCACCACGCTGGCCGTCCGCCCGAACAGCGGCTGGATCGCCTCCAGCACGAGCGTCGCCCCGGCGCCGAGGAGGGCGGCGCGCGGGTAGCCGCTCCGTCCGGCGTCTCCCGCTCTCGCGCGCGCAAAGAACACGAGCGCGGTGAACGCGGCCATCAACGGGAGGTGGGCCGCATTGCCGAGGGCCGTCCACATCCCCTCGTGCAGGAGCGGACCGGTGGGCACGAGCAGCAGGAGCAGCAGGCCCGCGGCGCCGAGCGTGATCGAGCGGTTCATCGCCTTGCCGGCCTCGCGCAAGCTTCCCGCCCCGGCGGCGGCATCGGCCGTGCGCGCAGGCTGTCGGCGGGAGGCGGCGAACCATTGTTCACGGCGGGCCGCCGCCACGCAAAGCCGCCGCTTCGCCGGCGCTGCGGCGCTCAGCGCGGCAACGAACGCCGGTCAGAGCGGAGGTCGCGCGACTGCGACAGCGGACGGGGGCGCGGCTGCTCGCGCTCGGTGTGCCGCCGGCAGGCGCCCCCGTCGATGCCGGCGACGGCCGTCGCCCCGCGTCGCAGCGGGTCGAGCCAGTCGGACAGGCGCGTGCCGGGCGTGCCGCCGCCGCTCCACGAATTGGCCAGCTTGCCGAACTCGTCCCAGCCGCCGCGGCAGTCCGCGGTCCCGCCGTGCAGCTGGCCGACGACGCGACCGGCGGGGTCGAGCAGCGGGGCCCCGGACGACCCGGGCTCGGTGGTCCCCTCCTCCCAGTCCAGCACCCGCCAGTGCGAGGTGCCCCAGCCGGTGCTCTGGCCGGACACCGCGGGGTCGGCGTCGTGGCTGAGCTTCTTCGGCCCGCCGCCCGCGTGGTGGATGCACCACGAGGCCGCGGGAGCGGAGGCCGAGCGGCTCCAGCCGAGGAAGTAGGGCTCGAACTCGGCGGGAGGGGGCTGGTCCAGCTCGAGCAGCGCGAAGTCGCTCGACGCGTGCGCGGCACGCAGCGCCGAACCGTACAGCACGTTTGCGGTCGGCGCGCTGCCGTTCTCGCACAGCTCCCGCTCGTAGGCGAAGCGGAACAGCGTCGCGCTCGGATCGGTGTCGCTGCGCAGGCAGTGCGCGGCCGTCAGCACGTACGGCCGGCAGTCACCCGCCGTGGTGTTCACGAGCGACCCGCTGCAGAGTCGGCTGCCGGCGATCAGCAGCTGCACGATTCCGCGCTTCTGCTCCTGCAGCCCGTCCCCGGCGGGACAATTGACGTCGACGTTGCAAGCCGCGGCCACGCCGTCTCCGCTGCGCTCCTCGCCCTGGGGAGCGCCCCACGCCGAGCGGTAGCCGCGGGCCACGCTCTCCAGCCGCACGTCGGGTCGCACGTCGCGCAGCGAAGCCGGCCAGAACAGCTCGATCCGCGCCGTGTCTCCGGCGAGCGGCGGCAGCCAAAAGCGCCCGTGCGCTCGGGCGTCCTCCGCGCGATAGGGCCCGAGCTCGACGCCGGGCTGGACGCCCCGCACGCTCAGCCACGCACCCGGGCCGAGGTGGAGCCGGCCGAACCCCAGCACGAGCCAGCGCGCCCCTTCGCTCGCGACCTCGAGCCGCCACCGGGCGGCGCCACCCTCGAGCTCCTGCCAGGTGCCGGAGTCGGCCGGGGAGAGATCGACCTCGAGGGCTTCGCCGACGCGCTGCGGCAGCTCCAGGCCCACCGTCGCCGCGTCTTCCGCGGTCAGGCGATCGACGTCGACGCGGGGCAGCACCAGTCGCGCGGGACGGTCGCGTGGCGGCTCGGGCCAGGCGAGCGCCGTGGGTGCGACCCACTCCAGCAAGGCGACGGAGACGAGAGCGACTCGGAGTCGTGACGGCATGGGCTTCGCGTCCGGAGCGCCGGCGAGGCGCGCAAGGGGCGCGGCTGAACGCGCCGTTGCGCAAGGTCTACGCACCTCGCCGCGCCCGTTCCGTGACGATTCTCGTGACCGGCGCCGGCGATTCCGGGATCTATGGGCTTTCGGTCCGTGCCGCGCCGCGGGCGCGCTTCAGGCTGAGCGCCAGGTAATAGAGCGGAAAGAACAGCGAGAGCCAGACCGCGCCGCGCGCCGCGCGGGGCGGGGCGGAGACCGCGGCGGCGAGCAACCCGAGCCAGACCGTCGCCAGCGCCAGCGTCAGGCCGCGCCACTCGCGCGTGCGCGTCGGGTAGACGAACCGAACCGGACTCACCGCGAGGATCGCGAGCACGGCCACCACGGCGAGCGCCAGCGGCGGCGCGGGTCGGAGCAGGAACAGGTACAGCGCCACGACGTTCCAGTACGAGGGAAAGCCGCGGAAATCCTGCGCCGTCTTCGCCTCGCGGTGCGCGAACTGGACGGCCGAGGCGAGGCAGATCGCCGCCGCCGCGGCCAGCGACCCAGCGGCGGGGAGCAGCGCCGCGCGGTGGATCAAGCACGCCGGAACGAAGACGTAGGTCACGTAGTCGACGACGTTGTCGAGGAGCGCCCCGTCGATTTCGCTCGCGACGTCGGTGACGCGTGCGGCGCGGGCCAGCGCGCCGTCGACGCCGTCCACCACGAGCGCCAGCCCGAGCCAGGCGAACGCGGCGCGATAGCGTCCGGCGAGCGTCGCCTCGAGTGCGAACAGCCCGCACCCTGCACCGCTGGCGGTCAGCAGGTGGACCGACCACGCCGCTGCGCGCTGCGCCGCGCTCACGCGCTGCGTTCGACGATCCCTCATCCTCGTCCGCGCCGATCGAGCCTCGAGTCCGGCGCGGAGCTTCGCAGTATAATCGCGTCATGTCGGGGAGTGGCGGCCGCGGAGCGGCATGGCTGCTGGCGCTGGCGCTGGCGTGGGTGACCCCCGGGGTCGCGCTCGCGCAGCCGGCCGCCGACGCGATGACCGACGACCAGTTCATCGACGCGCTGGGAGGGGAGAGCGGCACGGGGGTGGATCGCCGCCGTCTGGCGAAGGTGCTGTTCGGCCTGGCGGCGACGCTCGACGGAGACAAGAGCAGCTTGCGCCTGCTGCACGAGCGCGTCGTCGCTCCCGACGGCTCGCAGCAGGCCGTGCTCGGGCTGCTGCAGGCACGCTACGACGGCTATGTCACGGGCCTCGGTCGGTTCAAGACCGGGGTCTCCGAGTTGCTGGACGAGCCGGACTCCCTGCTGCTGCTGCACCGCGTGCTGACCGCCGGCCATCGAGCCTGCCGGCAGCTCGACCTGCACGAGGCGCTGCTGACGAGCTACACGAGCGGGGCGCGCCCGGCGATGGCCCTGCTGTCGTCGCACGAGGCCTGCAGCCGCTTTCGCACGCTGGCGCTGCAGCCGGGGATCGAGGAGCTGATCCACGGGGCGCTGGTCGAGCGGATCTACCAGCGCGAGGAGATCCGCGCCCTGAAGGACGAGCTGCACGATCTCGAGCAGCTGCTGGCCGACCTGCGCGCGATCGACGAGTCGGACTGAGGCCGCGGTCTCAGACGGTGTCCTGCTCGATGCGGACCACCGGATGTCGCGGGTCTCGTCCTCCGTGCGGCCGCGATGGGCGAGGAGCAGCGCGCCGTCCGGCGCCCGCGCGCCGGCTCAGCGGGCTCTCGGTCACGACGCACCCCGCGGCGACGAGCGCCGCGAGCCCCGCCGCGCGGCGGAGCGGGAACCGCGTCGTGCGCGTCACGGCGCGCCGCCGGCGGGCGGCCGTCGCGGCAGCCGCAGCGTCTGCACCGGACCGCCCGCGCACGGCGCGTGCGGCACGTAGTCGAAGCGGATCTCCCGCCCGCCGACCTCGACGCGGCTGAAGCTCACGGTGCGGGCGTCGTCGCGATGCATGCACGGCGAGCGCGGGCCGCGCTCGGGCTCGTGGCTGCGATGGTAGGCGAGGTGGGTTTCCCCGCGGTCCGACCGGCCCGCCGACTCCAGCCTGCGGAAAACCGCGATGCGGCTCCGCCGTACCTCCTCGCTCGAGAACGACGACGAGACGAGCGGCTGGACCGCCGGAGGCTCGAGCTGCAGCTCGAGCGCGGTGCCCGACCAGCGGCCGAGGAGCCCGCGCCCGCCGGGAGCGAACATGACCAGCTCGAACGGCCGGAAGCGATCGAGCGGGAGCGCGCGCAGCGCCGCCGCTGCCGCCTCCGGGCTCGAGCTCTCGACCAGGGCCAGCGGGATCCTCCCGCGGGTCGCGATCTCGGCATCCGCTGGTCGGAGCGCGGCGGCCGGCCCGTTGAGCAGGCAGAAGCTCGCTCCCCGCTCGTTGACGGCGATCCACGTTCCGCCGCCGTCACCGTCGAGCGGGGCGATGAAGCGCAGCCCGCCCTGCCGCCTGACCGCCGGCGGCTCGGCCGGCAACCGCCGACGGCTCTCGTCACGGTTGAGAAACACCGCATAGCCGTCCGCCCGATGGAGCCAGGTCAGCGTGCACACCCCGCCATTGTAGTTGCGGCGCCGCCCCGCGGCCGGCAGCAGGAGGCCGATCGCCTCGTTTCGGCCGCTCGACCGGGGCCTGGCCCCGGCGCCCCGCGCTGCTCGACGCGGGGAGCACGACGTGCCATCTTCTGGGCGTCGCGCGCAACGAAGGCGGAGGATCCACGATGAAGAAGCTCGCGGTCGTCCTGCTGGCGCTGTTCGGCCTGGCGGCGGGCCTCGCGCTCGTCGCGCTGATCGGTCTCGGCCTGCTGACCGCGGCCGTGGCGCAGAGCCTGCCCTCGCGCGTGATCCTCGAGCTGGATTTCGATCGCGGGGTGCTGGAGGCGCTCCCCGACGATCCGCTGGGGCGGCTGATGCTCGAGGAGCGCCTCGAACTGCGGGACGTCGTCGACGCGCTGGATCGTGCGGCCGGCGATCGCCGCGTCGTCGCCGTGCTGGCGCGGGCCGGCGGCAGCGCCATCGGGCTCGCCCATCTGCAGGAGGTCCGCGACGCGGTCGCGCGCTTCCGCCGGGCCGGCAAGCCGGCCGTCGCCTTCGCCGAGTCGTTCGGCGAGTTCGGCCCGGGCAACGGTGGCTACTACCTGGCGACGGCCTTCGACCAGATCGCGCTGCAGCCCTCGGGCAGCGTCGGCCTGACCGGTCTGATCTACGAGACCCCGTTCGTGCGCGGCCTGCTGGACAAGCTGGCGATCCGCCCCGAGATCGGCCAGCGCTACGAGTACAAGAACGCGGTGAACTTCTACACCGAGAGCGGATTCACCGAGCCGCACCGGCGCGCGATGGCCGAGCTGATGGAGTCCCAGTTCGGCCAGCTGATCCGCGGCATCGCGGCCGGCCGCAGCAAGAGCGAGGACGAGGTGCGGCAGCTGTTCGACCGCGGGCCGTTCTTGGGCCGGGAGGCGCTCGCCGAAGGACTGGTCGATCGCCTGGCGTACCGCGACGAGGTGCTGGCCGAGCTGCGCGCGGAGGTCGGCTCGCGCGCCGAGCCGGTCGGGCCCGAGCGCTACCTGCGGCAGGCGGGGGCACCGCACCGTCGCGGGGCGACGATCGCGCTGATCGAGGGGCAGGGCACGCTGCTGCGCGGGAGGAGCGGGTACTCGCCGCTCGACGGATCGATCACGATGGGCTCGGACACGATCGTCGAGGCGTTCCGCGACGCCGTCGACGACCGGCAGGTGCGCGCGATCGTGTTCCGCGTGGACAGCCCCGGCGGGTCGCCGGTCGCGGCCGACGCGATCTGGCGCGAGACGATCCGGGCGCGCGAGGCCGACAAGCCGGTCGTGGTCTCGATGGCCAACGTCGCGGCCTCGGGCGGCTACTACGTGGCGACCCACGCCCACAAGATCGTGGCCGAGCCCGGCACGATCACCGCCTCGATCGGGGTCTACGGCGGCAAGTTCTACACCCGCGAGTTCTGGGGCAAGCTCGGGATCACGTGGGACGACGTCGCGACCAGCGCGCATTCCCGGATGTGGTCCCCGCGCTACGGCTGGAGCGAGGGCGGGCCGGCCCTCGACGCGCTGCTCGACGAAGTCTACCGCGACTTCACCGGCAAGGTCGTCGACGGACGCGGGATCGCGGCCGACCGGCTCGACGCCATCGCCCGGGGCCGGGTGTGGACCGGCGAGACCGCGCTGGAGCTCGGTCTGGTCGACGCGCTGGGCGGGATCGACGTGGCGCTCGACCTGGTGCGCGAGGCGCTGGAGATCGAGGCCGGCGCCCCGCTCCGGATCAAGCGCTTCCCGCGGCCGCGATCGACGTGGGAGCTGCTGTTCGAGCGGCGGGAGAGCGTCGACCGGGCGGCGGTGCTGGCGCTGGCACGCTCGTTCCAGGGGCTGCAGCCGGCGATCCGCGGCCTGCGCCGTCTCGGACTGCTCGACGAGGACGGGAGTCTGACGGTGCCCGAGATCCCGCCCGCCCCGTGAGGCGCCGCGGGCGGTCCGCTCGCGGCCGCCGCCGCGGCGCGCGCGAGCCGGCCGCTCGTCTCGGCGCCCGGACCCGGCCGCAGCGCGGGTCCGCGGCCCGCTGCGGCTCAGGGCTCGCCGTACAGCAGCGCGCCGCGTCGCAACCGGTCGAATGCCGCCAGGTCGCCCTCCCACAGGCGCTCCATCTCGTCCAGCGTCGCGCCGCGCTCGAGCAGCGGCCGCAGCTCGGCCCGGCCGAGCAGCAGGTCGATCGCCGGGCGTGCGGTCTCGAACTCGTACGGCTCCGCGCGCCAGGCGAACGCGCCCGGGGCCAGCCGCCGCGCCTCGCGCAGCAGGACGAGGTAGGTCGCGAACGGCCGGAAGCACGCGGAATCGCGCACGATCACCTGGGCACCGCGACAGGCTTCCCCCGCGTACTTGTGGAACATCGGACGGAAGGAGGCGGCGCGGAACGCGACGCCGGGCAGCCGTTCGGCGCGCAGCGCATCGACGAGCGCCATGGAATCGAGCCACGGCGCGCCGACCAGCTCGAACGGCGTCGTCGTTCCGCGCCCTTCCGACAGGTTCGTCCCCTCGACCAGGCAGCCCCCGGGGTAGACCAGCGCGGTCGACGGCGCGGGCATGTTGGGCGAGGGGGGAACCCACGGCAGTCCCGTCTCGGCGAACCCCATCGTGCGCCGCCAGCCCTCGAGTGCCACGACGCGCAGATCGCAGCCGATCCCGAACGAATCGTTGAACAGTCGCGCCAGCTCGCCGGCGGTCATGCCGTGGCGGACCGGGAGCGGGAACCGGCCGACGAACGAGCGCAGGCGGGGGTCGAGCACCGGCCCCTCGAGCGCCAGCCCGCCGAGCGGGTTGGGCCGATCGAGGACCACGACCCGCACCCCGGCCGCGCGCGCCGCCTCCATCACGAGCGACAGCGTCGCGAGGTAGGTGTAGTAGCGGCTTCCGACGTCCTGGCAATCGAAGACGATCGCGTCGAGCCCGGCGAGCCGCCCGCGGTCCGGGGTCAGCGACGACGGGTCGTGGCCGTACAGGCTCGTCACCGGCAGGCCCGAGACCCGGTCGACGGTCTCGCTCACCGCCTCCATGTCCTGCTCGTGACCGTACAGCCCGTGCTCGGGGGCGAACAGCCGCGCGAGCCGCACGCCGCGCATGCCCCCGACGAGCTGGATCGCGTGCTCGCCGGCGGCGTCGATCGACGCCGCGTGCGCCACCAGGCCCAGGCGACAGCCGGCGGCCAAGCCGGCGGCGCCCGGTCCGTCGCGGACGAAGCACTCGAGCCCGGAGAGCACGCGGCGCACGGTCGCCTCCCGACCGGCGATTATCGCAGAAGCGAAGCGGGCCGCCGCGTGGCCGACCGGCCGCGGGTGTGCGAGGCTTGAGGGGCATGAGCTACTTCTCGGTGGACTGCGAGGCGTCGGGCCCGGTCGCTCCGCTCTACAACCTGCTGTCGATCGGCGTCACCGCGGTCCACGCCGAAGGCGGACGGCACGTTCTCGGCGCGGCGCTGTACCTCGAGCTGCGACCGGTGTTCCCCGGCTTCGACGCCGAGGCGCTGGCGGTCTGCGGCCTCGACGTCAAGCGGCTCGAGCGCGAGGGCCTCGAGCCGCAGGAGGCGATGCGGCGTCTGAGCCAGTGGGTCGCGCAGGAGAACCGCAAGCCCGGCGGCCCGGTGTTCGTCGGCCACAACGCGGTCTTCGACTGGGCCTACGTCGACTACTACTACGCGCATTTCGGCCTGTCGAATCCGTTCGGCTACAAGGGGATCGACACCAAGAGCCTGGCGATGGGTCGGCTCGGGATCGGGTGGATGGAGACGTCGAAGGAGAAGCTGCAGCGGCTGCTCGGCCTGGAGCCGCAGCAGGCCGAGCGCGTCCACCGCGCGGACTACGACGCGCACTACCAGGCGCTGATCCTGCAGGCGCTGCTCGATCGTCCCGCCGCGTCTTGACAGGCCCCGGCCGGGAGCGCTAGCCTGGCCGGCCCTTTTCCCCGCCCGACGGAGAGGTGTGCCATGGCGCCAGGCGACCCGCTCGCCGCGCGCGGCGGACGCGACGTCGCGGGCGGCGGCCCCCGGATCCCGGCAGGCGGAGGGCGCGGGTGATCGCCCCGGCGGGCCACCGGCTGTTCCGCGACCTCTGTCTCGGCGCGCGGAGCACGATCCTGACGACGCACGTCAACCCCGACGGCGACGCGCTCGGCTCGCAGCTCGGCCTGGCGCGCTTCCTGGCCGACCGCGGGCGGAAGGTGCGGATCGTCAACCCCGACCCGACGCCCGACAACCTGCGGTTCCTGGAGGCCCACGGGCCGGTGGTCGAGGTCTACGACCGCGCGAGCCACGACGACGCGTTGCGCGACGTCGAGCTCCTGGTCCTGGTCGACAACGCCGCTCCCGATCGGCTCGGGCGGATGGAGGACGCGCTGGTCGCCGCCGCCGGCCACACGCTGTGCATCGATCACCACCCCACGCGCGGCACCCCCTGGGCCTACCAGATCCTGGACGAGGAGTCGTGCGCCACGGCGATGATGGTCTACGAGCTGGCGCGGGCGTGTGACTGGGTGCCCGAGCGCGCCGCGGCGGAGGCGCTCTACGTCGGCCTGGCGACGGACACCGGGTTCTTCCGCTTCAACTCGACCTCGGTCCGTGCGCACGAGGTCGCGGCCGAGCTGCTCGCCCGGGGCGTCGCACCGGCCCGGGTCTACCAGGCGATCCACGAGCGCAATTCGCTCGCCTACACGCGGCTGCTGGGCCATGCGCTGGCCGAGCTGACGCTCGACGCCGGAGGGGCGATCGCCGTCGTCGCCCTGCCGCTCGCGCTGGTCCGCAGCCTCGGCGCGGAAGAGGTCGATGCCGGGGAGGCGGCGACGAGCCTGCTCGCGGTCGACGGCGTCGTGGTGGCCCTGCTGTTCCGCGAGCTGGCCGAGGGGCGCGTCAAGGTCTCGCTGCGCTCGAAGGCCGGATTCGACGTCCACCGCCTGGCGGGGGAGTTCGGCGGCGGCGGGCACCGCAACGCGTCGGGGATCGTCATGTCCGGCGGGCTCGACGCGGTGCGGCGGGCGGTCGTCGAGCGCGCCGGCGCGGCGCTCGCCGCCGGCCGGGCGGGGAAGGGCAGGTGAACGTCGAGGTCCGCTACTTCGCCTCGCTCGTCGACCGGAGCGGCTGCAGCACCGAGCGGGTCGTGCTCGAGCCGACCGCCGACGTCGCCCGGCTGTGGCGCCGGCTGGTCGAGTTGCACCCGGCCCTGGGGGAGATCGGTTACCGTCCGCTCGTCGCCTGCGATCGCGAGTACGCCCCGTGGGAGCGGCCGCTGGCCGGGGTCCGGGAGGTGGCGTTCCTGCCCCCCTTCAGCGGGGGGTAGCGGCGCCCGCGACGGAGGCCGGATGATCCGGCTGCAGCACGAGCCGATCCGCGTCGAGCAACTGGTCGCGGCGGTCGCCGCTCCGGCCGCGGGTGCCGTGGCGCTGTTCCTCGGCACGGTGCGGGCGACGAACCGGGGCCGGGCCGTGACCCACCTCGAGTACCACGCGTTCGAGGCGATGGCGTGCTCCGAGCTCGGGCGGCTCGCGGAGCGGGCGACGCGCGACCATCCCGTATCGCGCGTGGCGATCGTCCACCGCACGGGTCGGCTCGAGATCGGCGAGATCTCGGTGGCCGTCGCCGTCGCGGCGCCGCACCGCGCCGCCGCGTTCGACGCCTGCCGCTTCGTCATCGACGAGCTGAAGCGCACCGTCCCGATCTGGAAGAAGGAGTACTTCGCGGGCGGGGCGCTGTGGATCGAGGGCCCGGGCGAGCCCCCGCGCGATCAGCCGTAGCCCGATTCCTCCAGGTCGTCCTCCTCCAGCCCGAGGTAGTGGCCCAGCTCGTGGAACAGCGTGATGCGGATCTGCTCGGCCAGCTCCGCCGGGGAACGGACCAGACGCTCGAGATTGCGCTTGAAGAGGAAGATGCGCGGCGGCAGCTCGCCGCCCGCGGAGAAGCTGCTCCGCTCCGGGAGCGGGACCCCGCTGAAGAAGCCGAGCAGCTGCTCCGGGTCGAGCGGCGGATCGGAGTCGAGCAGCAGCTCGCTGCGCGGCAGATCGTCGACGATCAGCTCGACGCGATCGAGGTGCTCGCGGAATCGCGGCTCGAGCGCCGCGCGGGCCTCGGCCAGCCGCGCGTCGAACTCGCGGGCGCCGAGCCGACACGGGTGCGGGAAGGCCTCCGGCTCGAGTTCGGTGGCGCGGGCGAACTCGCGGTCGGCGGCGGCGAACTCGCCGCGTCGCTCGAGCAGCAGCGCTCGCACGTGGTGCAGCTCCGGCAGCCGCGCCGGCCCGCGCCGCGAGACGGCGAGCAGGCGCTCGGCCTCGTCGAAACGGCAGCAGCGGAACGCGGCCCAGGCGGCGAACGCGCGAAACTCGGGATCGTCCGGGTCGAGTTCGAGCGCCCGCCGGAAGTCGGCCGCCGCCTCCTCCGGCCGATCGTCCTCGAACAGCGCCCGCCCGCAGAGGAACCGCAGCACCGGATCCTCGTCGGCGGAGCGCTCGAGCGCCGCGCGCCCGAGGGCGAGCGCCCGCTCGGGCTCGCCCCCATCCAGGGCGTCGTAGATCGCCTCGATCGTCCGCAGCTCCGCGTCGTCGGCCACGTCTCGCCCCGCGCCGGCCGCGGGCGGGCGGCGCGGGGCCATTCTCGCACCGGCCGCGCCCCCCGGCCATCGGCGGGCTCACGGCTTCCTTGAGTCTGCGCCGCGGGGCATGATATTAGTCGGGAGCGCCGGCGGCGGGCGCGGGGGTGCGGCAGATGGGCGAACGCTCGAGGGACGACGTGCGCAACCTCGCGATCATCGCGCACGTCGACCACGGGAAGACCACGCTCGTCGACGCCCTGCTGTGGCAGAGCGGGCTCTACCCCCGGCACGACCACCTGCCCGACAAGGTCCTCGCGGCGCTCGACCTCGAGCGCGAGAAGCGGATCTCCGTCCTGGCCCCGCTGCTCTCGCTGGTCTATCGCTCGGTCCGCGTCAACCTGGTCGACGTGCCGGGCCACGCGCCGTCGGCGGGCGCGGCCGAGCGGGCGCTCGGGCTGGTCGAAGGCGTGCTGGTCGTGGTCGATGCGGTCGAGGGTCCGGCGACGCAGACGCGCTACGTGCTGCGCAAGGCGCTGGAGGCCGGGCTGGCGCCGCTGCTCGTCGTCAACAAGATCGACCGCGACGGGGCCCGGCCGCGAGAGGTGCGCGCGGAGGTCCGGGCGCTGTTCGCCGATCTCGACGCCACCGCCCGGCAGCTCGACTGCCCCGTGCTCTACGCCAACGCGCGCGCCGGGACCTGCCGCCGCTCGCCCGCCGCGCCCGACGAGTCGCTGCTGCCGCTGTTCGACGAGATCCTGCGCGCCGTGCCGGCGCCGAGCTACGATCCCGACGCGCCGCTGCAGTTCCACGTCGCCGCCGTCGCGTTCGACGACTTCCTCGGTCGCCTCGCCCTGGGCCGGCTGTACGGCGGGGAGCTGCGCAGCGGCATGAGCGTCTCGCACTGCAATCCGCAGGGCGGTGTCGTGCGGGGAACGGTCGGCGGGCTGCTCGGACAGGACGGCGACATGCGGGTTGCGATCGAGTGCGCGCGCCCGGGCGACCTCGTTGCCGTCGCCGGCATCGAGGCGGTGCGGGTCGGCGACACGATCTCCGACCCCGAGCGGCCCCGTCCGCTGCCGGCGCCGCGGCTGGACGAACCGGTGCTGGCGCTGACGCTCGAGGTCAACGACTCGCCGCTGGCCGGGCTCGACGGCAGCCACGCCGACGGTCGGGCGCTGCGCGAGCGGCTGTGGCGCGAGCTGCTGACGAACGTCGCGGTGCGGATCGAGGAGACGGAGTCGCCGGACGGGTTCCTGGTCGCCGGCCGCAGCGAGCTGCAGCTCGCGATCCTGATCGAGATGATGCGGCGCGAGGGGTACGAGCTGTTGTGCGGTCGGCCGCGGGTCCTGACGCGCGAGGCCGACGGAACGAGGCAGGAGCCGATGGAGCTGCTGATCATCGACTGCCCCGAGCCGTGCGCCGCGGTCGTCACCGAGAAGGCGACCTCGCGCCGCGGACGGATGACGAAGATGGTCAACCACGGCGCCGGCCGGGTGCGGATGGAGTTCCGGCTGCCGTCGCGCGGCCTCGTCGGTTACCGCGCCGAGTTCCTGCTCGACACCCGCGGCACGGGCATCCTGCACCACGTGTTCGACGGCTTCGATGCCTGGGCCGGCGCGATCCCCGGACGGGCGACGGGCTCGCTCGTCGCCGACCGCCCGGGGCGGGCCACGGCCCACGCGATCGAGCACCTGCAGCCGCGCGGCGCGATCTTCGTCGCCCCGGGCGATCAGGTCTACCGCGGGATGATCGTCGGCGAGAACTCGCGGCCGAACGACCTCGACGTCGACGTGACGAAGGAGCGCCGCCGCGCCGGCGACGAGCCGGGCGGTCCGCCCCGTCCGCTGCTGGTGCCCCCGCGCTCGTTCAGCCTGGAGCAAGCCCTCGAGTTCATCCGCGACGACGAGCGCGTGGAAGTCACGCCGCGGGCGCTGCGGCTGCGGAAGAAACTCCTGGGCGACGCGCCGCAAGCCGGTCGCTTCTGAGCCGTTGCCGCGCGCGCGGGGCGCATGGTAGGCTCGACCCGTCTCGGGTTCGCCGGGGGAGAACGTCGCGATGCTGTTGGCCCACTTCAACCCGCTGTCGGCCGGCGTCTCGGCCGCACTCGCGCTGCTCGCCGGGGCCGCCGCCGGCTGGTTCCTCAACAACCGCCTCGGGCGCGGCAGCATCGAGGCCACCAAGCAGCGCGTCGACGAGCTGCTGCGGGCGGCGCGGCGCGAGGGGGAGAAGGCCAAGCGCGACCTGCTGCTCGCGGCCAAGGAGGAAGCGCTCGCGCAGCGCAACAAGGCGGAGCAGGATCTCAAGTCGCGCCGCGGCCAGCTGCTCAAGCGCGAGACCGACCTGCAGGCGGCGCAGCGCGCGCTGGCCGAGCGCGAGCAGGCGCTGACCCGCGCGGCGGCCGAGGCCCAGGAGTCCGAAAGCCGCCTGGCCGCGCGCGAGAAGGAAGTCGAGCGCACGCGGGGGCAGGCGGAGCGGCTGCTCGAGGAGCAGAACGAGGCGCTCGAGCGGCTGTCGCGCATGTCGCGCGACGACGCGCGGCGGCAGCTCTTGGCCAACCTGCGGGCCCAGACGCGCTTCGAGGCGGCGGGCCTGATCAAGGAGATCAAGGACGAGGCCAAGCGCACGGCGGAGCAGGAGGCGACGAAGATCCTGGCGCTGGCGATCGAGCGCGCGGCCTCGGACGTCAGCGCCGAGCGCACGGTCACGACGTTCAAGCTGCAGGAGGGGAGCGAGCTGCGCGGCCGGATCATCGGCCACGAGGGCAAGAACATCCGGGCGTTCGAGCAGGTGACCGGCATCCAGCTCTTGATCGACGAGGAAGCGAACAGCGTGACGCTGTCCGGCTACCACCCGATCCGGCGCGAGATCGCGCGCCGCGTGCTCGAGACCTTGGTCAAGGACGGGAACATCCGCCCCCGGCGCATCGAGGAGCTGGCGCGACGCAACGCGCGCCGGCTGGAAGAGGAGATCAAGCGCGCGGGGCAGGAGGCGCTGAAGGAGCTGGGGATCCGCGGCGTCCATCCCGAGATCGTGCGGCTGCTGGGGCGGCTGGCGTTCCGCAGCTCCTACGGCCAGAACGTGCTGCTGCACTCGAAGGAGGTCGCCTACCTGACCGGCATGCTGGCCGCCGAGCTGCGGCTGGACGAGGCGCTGGCGCGCCGCGCGGGGCTGCTGCACGACATCGGCAAAGCGATCGACTACGAGCGCGAGGGGACCCACCCCGAGATCGGCGCCGAGGTGGCCCAGCGCTGCGGCGAGCCGGCGGAGGTGGTCAACGCCATCGCCTCGCATCACGAGGACTGCGAGATGACGACGCCGCTGTCGGTGCTGGTCGCCGCGGCCGACGCGATCTCGGGAGCGCGGCCCGGGGCCCGGCGCCAGACGGTCGCGCAGTACATCAAGCGCATCGAGAAGCTGGAGGAGCTGGCGGGCTCGATGGAGGGCGTCGAGAGCTGCTACGCGCTGCAGGCCGGGCGCGAGATCCGCGTGATCGCCCGCCCGAGCAACGTCGACGACGCGCAGGTCGACCTGCTGGCGGCCGACCTGGCGGCGCGGATCCAGAACGAGATGGACTACCCGGGCAAGATCAAGGTCACCGTGATCCGCGAGCTGCGCGCGGTCGAGTACGCGCACTGACGCCGGGGAGCTTGCTATGATGCGCCCCCGCCCCCGGGCGGCGGAGGCGGGATCGGGTGTCCGACGCGACGGCCGCAACTCTGGCGTCGACCGCAGCGCTGGCGGCGCTGCTCCACACGCTGATCCCGGACCACTGGCTGCCGTTCGTGCTGATGGGACGGGCGCAGGGCTGGTCGGCGGCGCGGGTGGGGTGGGTGTCGGGCCTGTCGGCGCTGGTCCACACCGGGCTGTCCCTGGTGCTCGGCCTGGCCGCGATCGGCATCGGGCTGTCGGCAGCGGAGGCGATCGGCAGGCGGCTGGAGCAGGTCGGCGCGGTGCTGCTCGTGGTGTTCGGTGCGACCTACGCGGTCTGGGCCTGGCGCAAGGGAGGCCACTTCCATCCGGGAGGAGGGTGGCTGCACCGTCGCGGCGCCGGGGATCGCCCGTGTCGCGGGGAGGAGGGTCCGGCCCATCCCGAGCACCTGCACTACCACGCCGACGAAGGGTTGATCCGCGGGCGGCCCGCACGCGGCGCGCTCGGCCTGGCGCTGATCGTCGGCGTCAACCCGTGCGTGCTCGTCCTGCCGCTCGTGCTCGCCGCCGCCGCGCGTGGCGCGATCCAGCTGGGGATGGTGGCGCTGGCCTACGCCGCGGCGACCGTGCCGCTGCTCGTCGTGCTTTCGGTGATCGGCACGCGCGCGAGCTTTCCGATCCGCCTCCCGCAGGCGGCGCGGATCGCGGAACCCGCGAGCGGCGTCCTGATCGCGCTGCTCGGTCTGGTCTACGGGATCCTCGGGGCCTGACCCCCGCGGTTGCATCCGTGCCATTCCGGCCGCCAGAACTGTCACCCGCGCCAGCCTGGCGTCCGGCGCGGACGGCAACGCCGGACGTCCTCCGGCGGACATGGCGGGCAAACCCGTCCGGCAGCCGGCGCTCCGCGGGACCGATCCGACCTGGCATCGAGCTTGCTCTTCTCCGGGGCACACATGACCTCCTCCTGGTCAGTGTCGGACCCCCTTCGAGCCTGATGGACTTGCCCCCCCACGGGCTCGAAGGGGGTTGACAGTTCCCGCCGCGATGCCGCCCGGCCCGCGGATCCTCTCCGGCGACGTGCTGGACGCGGCGGTCGAGCTGATGGGCCGTTCCGGCCGGCTCGGGACCGTGCGCGTGCGCGGCGCGAGCATGGAGCCCACCCTCCACGAGCGGGACGTGGTGGCCGTGGACTTCGCCGCGGGGCGCCCGCTGCGGGGCGACCTGCTGCTGTTCCGGCAGGACGAGCTGCTGATCGTCCACCGCTTCCTCGGTCGCGGCCGGCGGCGCGGCCGTCCGCCGTACTACCGGGCGCGGGGGGACGGGCGGATCCGACTCGATCCTCCGGTCGCTCCCGAGCGCGTGGTGGGCCGCGTCGTCGCGCTGGACGACGGCAGCGGCTGGCGGTCGCTGCGCGGCGCGGCGGCGCGGGTCTACGCCCGTCTGCTGGCGTGGCACGACCTGGGGTGGGCCGCGGTCGGGGTCGCGGCGCGGGCGACCGAGCGCGCCTTGGCCGGGATCGGCGTGCACGTCCACCTCGAGGCCCGCGCGATGCGGATCGATCGCTGGCTGCTGCATGCCGCTCACCGCGCGCTGTTCGCCCGGGTGCACGCGCGGATCGCGCCCCCGTCCCCGGGGCCGCCGCGACCCTGAGCCGCCGCCGCGGCTGCTATACTGGCGTGCGGCTCCGGCCGCCCACGCCCGTCCGATGATCAACGCCATCCTGACCCGCATCGTCGGCTCGAAGAACGAGCGGACGCTGAAGCGCCTGCGTCCGCTGGTCGAACGGATCAACGCGCTCGAGCCCGCCGCCCGCGCGCTGTCCGAGGACGGCCTGCGCGACAAGCGCGGCGAGTTCAAGGGGCGGCTCGAGCGCGGCGAGACGCTCGACGCGCTGTTGCCCGAGGCGTTCGCGATCGTGCGCGAGGCCGGGCGGCGTGTGCTCGAGATGCGTCACTTCGACGTCCAGCTGATCGGCGGGATCGTGCTGCACGAGGGCAAGATCGCCGAGATGAAGACGGGCGAGGGCAAGACGCTGGTGGCGACGCTGCCGGTCTACCTCAACGCGCTCGCCGGGCGCGGCGTGCACGTCGTGACCGTGAACGACTACCTGGCGCGCCGCGACGCGGAGTGGATGGGCCGGCTGTACGGCTTTCTCGGCATGTCGGTCGGCGTGATCCAGCACGAGCTGAACGACCGCCAGCGGCAGGAGGCGTACGCGCGCGAGATCACCTACGGCACGAACAACGAGTTCGGCTTCGATTACCTGCGCGACAACATGAAGTTCACGCTGGAGTCGATGGTCCAGCCGCGCCGTTGCTACGCGATCGTCGACGAGGTCGACTCGATCCTGATCGACGAGGCCCGCACCCCGCTGATCATCAGCGGCCCGGCCGAGGAGTCGACCGACAAGTACTACAAGATCGACGCGATCATCCCGCGGCTGACCAAGGGCGCGGTGATCCAGGGGGGCAAGGACTACGAGGTCGAGGACAGCGGTGACTACGTCGTCGACGAGAAGGCGCGCACGGTGTCGCTGACCGACGCCGGAGTCGAGCGCTGCCAGGAGCTGCTCGGCGTCGACAACCTGTACGACCCGGCGAACATCGACGTCGTGCATCACGTCAACCAGGCTCTGCGGGCCCACGTGCTGTTCAAGCGCGACGTGGACTACATGATCAAGGACGGCCAGGTCGTGATCGTCGACGAGTTCACCGGCCGGCTGATGCCCGGGCGGCGCTGGAGCGACGGCCTGCACCAGGCGGTCGAGGCCAAGGAGCGCGTCAAGATCGAGCGCGAGAACCAGACGCTGGCGACGATCACCTTCCAGAACTTCTTCCGGCTCTACGACAAGCTGGCGGGAATGACCGGAACGGCCGACACCGAGGCGGTGGAATTCGACAAGATCTACAGCCTCGAGGTGGTGGCGGTCCCGACCAATCGCCCGCTGATCCGCATCGAGAATCCCGACGTCATCTACCGCACCGAGGAGGAGAAGTGGCGCGCCGTCGTGCGCGAGATCGCCGACGGCCAACAGCGCGGCCAGCCGGCGTTGGTCGGCACGGTGTCGATCGAGAAGTCGGAAACGCTGTCGCGGCTGCTCGATCGCTCCGGGATCCGGCACGTGGTGCTCAACGCCAAGTACCACGAGAAGGAGGCCGAGATCGTGGCCCAGGCCGGCCGGCTCGGCGCCGTGACGATCGCGACCAACATGGCCGGTCGCGGCACGGACATCCTGCTCGGCGGCAACCCGGAGTTCCAGGCGCGGCGGGCGCTGGCCGAGCGCGGCATCAAGCCCGGAGACACGCCGCACGAGGAGTACGAGCGGGCCTTCGCCGCGGCCCTCGCGGCGGCGCGCGAGGAGTGCCGCACCGAGCACGAGCGGGTGGTCGAGCTGGGCGGGCTGCACATCGTCGGCACCGAGCGGCACGAGTCGCGCCGGATCGACAACCAGCTGCGCGGCCGCGCCGGGCGCCAGGGGGACCCGGGATCGTCGCGCTTCTTCCTCTCGCTCGACGACGACCTGATGCGTATCTTCGCCGGCGACCGGCTCAAGGCGGCGATGAAGCGGCTGGGGATGGAGGAGGACGTCCCGATCGAGTCGCCGATGGTCAGCCGCGCCATCGAGCGCGCGCAGAAGCAGGTCGAGCAGCGCAACTTCGACATCCGCAAGCACCTGCTCGAGTACGACGACGTCAACAACAAGCAGCGGACCGAGATCTACGGCCTGCGGCGCGGGCTGCTCGAGGGTCTGGAGCAGAAGGAGTACATGCTGGGCAAGGCGCAGGAGATCCTCGCCGGGCTGGCCGAGGAGCACCTGGCCGAGTCGCGCGAGCGTCCCGAGCGGGACGAGGAAGGGCTGCGCGTCCGCCTGCGCCACTTCTACGGCTACGATCCGGCGGCCGACGGCATCGAGCTCGAGGCGCTCGGGCCTTCCGACGTGGCGCAGCGGGTGTGGGAGCGGCTGGAGGCGCGCTACCGGGACAAGGAGCAGCTTGTCGGCGCCGAGCTGATGCGGCGCTACGAGCGCCACATCCTGCTGCAGATCATCGACGCGGCCTGGAAGGACCACCTGCTGGCGATGGATCACCTCAAGGAGGGGATCGGGCTCCGGGCCTACGGCCAGAAGGACCCGCTCGTCGAGTACAAGCGCGAGTCGTTCGAGATGTTCGCCAAGATGAAGGAGCGGATCGAGGACGACGCCGTGCGCTTCCTGTTCCTGCTGGAGCCGATGACCGAGGAGCAGCGGGCGCGCGAGGAGGAACGGCGGCGGACGGAGCAGGCGCGGATCTTCGCCGCCGCGTCGCGCTCGGCCGCGGGGGTCACGGCGCGGGGCGGGGTGACCACGGTCGTGCGCCAGGTGGCGAAGGTCGGGCGCAACGATCCCTGCCCCTGCGGCTCGGGCAAGAAGTACAAGCGCTGCCACGGCGCCGCGGGAGCGTCCGACGCGCCGGCGCCGGGCTAGAGCCGCGGAGCGGGCAGGCTAGAATGGCGGACCCGCGGCGGGAGGGACGATGGAGTCGTTGCCGGAGGCGCTGACGTTCGACGACGTGCTGCTGGTGCCGGACCACAGCGACGTCCTGCCGCAGCAGGTCGACGTGCGCAGCCGGATCGCGCGCGAGATCCCGCTGCCCATCCCGCTGGCCTCGGCCGCGATGGACACCGTGACCGAGTCGCGCCTGGCGATCGCGATCGCGCAGGAGGGCGGTCTCGGGGTCCTGCACCGCAGCCTGTCGCCCGAGCTGCAGGCGGCCGAGGTGGACAAGGTCAAGCGCTCGGAATCGGGGATGATCGTCGATCCGATCACGATGAGCCCCGACCAGCGGATCTACGAGGCGCTGGAGGTGATGAGCCGCTACCGGATCTCGGGCGTGCCCGTGACGGACCGGGACGGCAAGCTCGTCGGGATCCTGACCAATCGCGACCTGCGCTTCTGCACCGCGAGCGACCAGCCGATCCGGGCGCTGATGACGGCCGAGGGGCTGGTCACGGTGCCGGAGGGCACGACGCTGGAGGAGGCGAAGGAGCTGCTCCACCGGCACCGGATCGAGAAGCTGCCGGTCGTCGACGAGCGCTTCCACCTGCGCGGCCTGATCACGGTCAAGGACATCCAGAAGCAGATCCGCTACCCGCACGCCTGCAAGGATCGGTACGGCCGGCTGCGGGTCGGCGCCGCGGTGGGGAACGGACCGGAGACGTCGGAGCGCGCGGCGGCGCTGGTGCGCTCCCACGTCGACGTGCTCGTGGTCGACACGGCTCACGGCCACAGCGAAGGCGTGCTGCAGACGGTGGCCCGGCTGCGCGAGGAGTTCCCCGGCGTGCAGCTGGTGGCGGGCAACGTCGCGACGCGCGCCGGCGCCCAGGCGCTGATCGACCGCGGCGTGGACGGGGTGAAGGTCGGGGTCGGACCGGGGAGCATCTGCACCACGCGGATCGTGACCGGGGCCGGCGTCCCGCAGCTGACGGCGATCCGCGAGGCCGCCGCGGCCTGCCGCGCGGCGGGGGTGCCGCTCGTCGCCGACGGCGGGATCAAGTACTCCGGCGACGTGACCAAGGCGCTCGCCGCCGGGGCCAGCGCCGTGATGATCGGCAGCCTGTTCGCCGGCACCGAGGAGGCGCCGGGGGAGACCGTGCTGTACCAGGGACGCACGTTCAAGGAGTACCGCGGCATGGGCTCGATCGCCGCGCTGCGCCTCGGCTCGCGCGACCGCTACTTCCAGGAGGACGCGGAGGCCGGCAAGCTCGTGCCGGAGGGGATCGAGGGGCGGGTCCCGTACAAGGGATCGCTGGCGGCGATGGTGCACCAGCTGATCGGCGGCCTGCGCGCCGGCATGGGCTACCTCGGCTGCCGCGACGTCGAGATGCTGCAGCGCCGGGCGCGCTTCGTGCGGATCAGCCCCGCCGGCCTGCGCGAGTCGCACGCGCACGACGTGATCATCACCAAGGAAGCCCCGAACTACCGGCTGGACTAGCACTGGCGCCAAAACAAATCCGTGATCGGGACGTGCCGGCTCAACGACGTCGACCCATGGGAGTACGTGCGCGACGTGCTGGAGAAGCTCGCCGCGGGCTGGCTCCAGAGCCGCCTCGCCGAACTGCTGCCGCCATCTGGCGGCGAAACCGCAGCGCCGCCTCCGAACCCAGCGTTCCCGACGCCATCCCCGCCTGACATCCTCGCGCGCAACCACCGTGCCCGTCGCGCCAGCTGGGGCACGTGCACTGCGTTGGACGCATGCGCCACGGCGTTCAGTTTCCGAACGCGCGGCCGGCCTCCCATCGAGCGCCGCAACAAGCCGGCTCGCCGGCGCGCTCGAGGGCGGCGATGGAGCGGCGGAACTCGCGGAGCTGCTGGTGGGGAGGGGTCGGTTGGGGCACGGATCCTCCTTGCGGCCACTGGGTATCGGGCAACGGTACCACGGTCGCGTGCCGATACCTGGGGGCGCGCGACTTGTGCCGGTCGCGCGATGATTGGGGCACCGGCATCTGCAGGCCCCTGGATGCCTCCGGCTTGGAGCAGGTGATTCCCGCAGGGCGGTGTGGGAAGTCTGAGGTGTGCGGGCGCCGGCCTGGTCGTTGCGAGAGAGGAGTGCGGCGACGGGGGCGCGAGCGCCGACAGGCGTTGCCACCGAGACGAGCCGACGATCTTGGTGGATCGACGCCGGTTGACATACAGACATATCGGACGTATGCTCCGACTCGTGAGGACCACGATCCGTCTCGACGATGCCCTGCTCGACCGCGCGCGGCGGGAGGCCGCGCGGCGGGGAGTGACCCTCACCGCCCTCATCGAGCGGGGCCTGCGTCTGGCCCTCGCTCGACCGGGAAAGCGCACGACGCGGCAACGGGTGGATCTACCGGTGTGCCACGCCGGAGGCGGTGCCCTCCCCGGCGTCGACCTCGATGATTCGCGCGAGCTCCTCGATCGGATGGAAGGGCACCGGTGATCCTGCCGGACGTCAACGTGCTGATCTACGCCCTGCGCGCCGACTCGCGAGATCACGAACGATACCGCAACTGGCTCGATACCGTGGTCAACGGCCAAGAGGCCTACGGCGTCGCCCCGCAGGTCCTGGGTGCTCTCGTCCGTGTCGTCACGCATCCGCGGGTCTTCGTACGACCGACGCGGGCGGCCGACGTGTTCGCCTTCTGCCGCACCCTCCTGGAACAACCGAACGCGACCGTGATCGCACCGGGCGAGCGGCACTGGGCGATCTTCGAGGAGCTGTGCGGGGCAGCCGCGGCGACGGGCAACCTGGTCCAGGATGCCTGGTTCGCCGCGCTGGCTATCGAGTCGGGCTCCGAGTGGATCACGACGGACCGGGACTTCGGCAAGTTCCCGGGCCTGCGCTGGCGCGCTCCCTGGTGACCTCCGCCTCGCTGACGCAGGGCCGCCTCACCACCCCGCGCGCCGATGCAGCGGACGACGGGCACCGTCCAGCCCGTTCCTCCCGCTCGTTCCAGGAGGACGCGGAGGCCGGCTGATCGGCGGCCTGCGCGCCGGGATGGGCTACCTCGGCTGCCGCGACGCCGAGATGCTGCAGCGCCGGGCGCGCTTCGTGCGGATCAGCCCCGCCGGCCTGCGCGGGTCGCACGCGCACGACGTGATCATCACCAAGGAAGCCCCAAACTACCGGCTGGACTAGGATATCTGCTAACCACTTCGCAGAATTCGCGAGCTTCGGGAGCCGCGAGCGCTCTCGGCGTTGCGAGATTTCCCCGGAAACGCGAGCACGCCGAGTTGAAATTGTCGATAGCGATTGATCGCTAGAAACCGACTCTCGCGCTCTGCGCGACTGGTTCAGAGAGCGACGCGGTGCCGTTCAGATTCCCGTAGCAGCATCAGGCTACGGGTCAAGCAGCGAAGTTGCCGAGCGACACGGGGCTCGGCGGTTCAACGTCTGCAGCCCGCCACGCTGTCACTGCAAGGCGTCGCCCCGGTCAAGCACGGGCCGTACTACCAGCTGAGCTACACCGGGACAAGCGGGAGCACGACGCGGTCCGAGGACGGGAAGCGGACCTGTAGCGAGGAGGGTACGGTACAGGGCGGGGCCTGCGTCTGGCCCTCGCTCGACCGGGAAGGCGCACGACGTGGCAACGGGTGGATCTACCGGTGTGCCACGCCGGAGGCGGTGCCCTCCCCGGCGTCGACCTCGATGACTCGGGCGAGATCCTCGATCGGATGGAAGGGCTTGATCCTGCCGGACGTCAACGTGCTGATCTACGCCGCGCGCACGACTCGCGAGATCACGAGCGATACCGCAAGCGGCTCGAGCTCGATACCGTGGTCAACGGCCAGGAGGCCCAGAGCCGCGACGCCGAGATGCTGCAGCGCCGGGCGCGCTTCGTGCGGATCAGCCCGCCGGCCTGCGCAAGTCGCACGCGCACGACGTGATCATCACCAAGGAAGCCCCGAACTACCGGCTGGACTGGACGGCAGCGGGGCCGGCACCCCCGAGCGCCGCTCAGGCGTCGCCCGACGGGCGGCGCGAGCGGTCGCGCCGGGCGACGACCTCGATCCGGCGCGCCCCCTCGCCCGCATCGTGGAAGCGCACGGTGACCGCGTCACGGCGGTAGACGGGAGGCAGCCGCTCGCCCCACTCGACGGCGACGACGGCGCCCGACGCCAGGATCTCGTCGAGCCCGATCGTCATCAGGTCCTCCGCGGTCTCGACGCGGTAGAGGTCGACGTGGAACAGCCGCACGCGGCCCCCGCGATACTCGTGGACCAGCGTGAACGACGGCGACGTGACGTCGGCGGGCGGGACCCCCAGGCCGTCCGCCACGCCGCGGACGAAGACGGTCTTGCCCGTGCCGAGATCGCCCTCGAGCACCAGCAGGTCGCCCGGCTGTAGCTGGCGGGCGGTGCGCCGGCCGAGGTCGAGCGTCTCCTGCTCGCTCAGCGAGAAGACCGTGCGCGTCGCGGTCGAGACGGCCGTCGCCGAGGGCTCGCGGGGTGCGGCGGGCCCCTTGCCCCGGACCGGCATCAGCCGCCCCTCCGCGCGAGGCAGGCCAGCGCCGCGGGCAGGCGATCGACCAGGTCGGAGGCGATCATGCCGTCCTGGCCCAGCTCGCGGGCCGCGCGGTCGCCGGCGTCGCCGTGGACGAAGACCGCGAGGCGCGCGGCGTCGAAAGCACCCAGCCCGCGCGCGAGGAACGCACCGACCCCGCCGGTCAGCACGTCGCCGGTCCCGGCGGTCGCCATCCCGGCGTTGCCGCTCGAGTTGATCGCCGCGCGGCCGTCCGGCGCGGCGACGATCGAGCGCTGGCCCTTCAGCACCACCACCGCGCCCGACTCGCGGGCCAGCCCGCGCGCGGCCGCGAGCCGGTCACGCTGCACCTCGTCGGCGGTCCGCCCGAGCAGCCGGCCGGCCTCACCCGGATGGGGCGTCAGCACCCGCTCCGTAGCGCGGACGACGGCGGTGCGGCCCCCGAGCGGGGCCAGCGCGTTCAGCCCGTCGGCGTCGACGACCGTCGGGACCGCGCTGCGCTCGACGATCCGCCGCACGGCCTCGCACGTGTCCGGCTCGGCGCCGAGGCCCGGACCGAGCGCGAGCGCGTCGCGTCCGGACGCGAGAGCCGCGACCACCTCCACCGCGTCGCGCGCCAAGCATCCGCCAGCGCTCTCCGGCAGCGGTTCGGTCATCACCTCCGCTTGCTGCACCGCGATGCGCTCCTGGGCCGAGACCGGCGCCGCCACCGTGATCAGGCCGACGCCGCAGCGCAGGGCGCCGCGCGCCAGCAGCACCGCGGCACCGCTCTTCGCGCGCGAGCCGGCGACCGCCAGCAGATGACCGTAGTCGCCCTTGTGACTCCCGGCCGGCCGGACCGGCAGCAGGCGGGAGGCCGTCTCCGCGTCGAGCCACTCGAGATCGACCGCCTCGGCGCGGACGGCATCGTCGGGGATCCCGATCGGGATCACGCTCCAGCGGCCGGCGAGGCCGGCGCCGGCCCCGAGCACGAGCGGCAGCTTGGGCCGGCACAGGGTGTAGGTGCGCGCCGCGCGGACCGCCGGGCCGGCGAGCTGGGCGGAGTCGGCGTCCACACCGGACGGGAGGTCGAGCGCGACGACTCGCGCCGCCGAGCGGTTGAGGTCCTCGACGATCGTCGCCACGAGACCCCTGGCCCCGCCCCGGACCCCCGTGCCGAGCAGCGCGTCGAGCACGATCGGGGAGCGCGCCAGCCAGCCGCGAATCTCCGGCAGGTCGGACTCGTCGGCGACCTCGCGCACCTCGAGGCCCTCGGCGCGCGCCGCGCGGTAGCTTGCCGCGGCGTCCCCTTGCAGCTCGGACGCGCGGCCGACGAGGAACAGGCGTGGCGCCGCTCCGGCCCGGGCGATCCAGCGCGCGGCGACCAAGCCGTCGCCGCCGTTGTTGCCCTTGCCGCACAGCACCAGCAGCGGGGAGGCGCGGGCCTCGGGATACTCGGCGAGCAGCCGCTCGGCGACGCCCCGTCCGGCGGCCTCCATCAACTGCAGGCCCGGGATCCCCAGCTCGTCGATCGCGCGGCGGTCCACGCGCCGCATCTGCTCGCCGGTGAGGATCTCCATCGCTGCTCCGCTGGACGCCGCGGCCGGATGCGCCGAAGATAGAACGCGGCGCGCGCCACGGTCAAGCGCGGGCGCCCGGGAAACGGGAGGAGTCGGCGATGGCCCTGCGCTTTCTCACGGCCGGCGAGTCGCACGGGCCGGCGCTGAACGTGATCGTCGAGGGACTGCCCGCCGGCGTGCCGGTCGAGCGCGCGCGGATCGACCGCGAGCTGAAGCGGCGGATGGGCGGCCACGGCCGGGGCGGGAGGATGCGGATCGAGGACGACCGGGTCGAGATCCTGGCCGGGGTGCGCTTCGGCCGCAGCCTCGGCTCGCCGATCGCGCTCGTCGTGCGCAACCGCGACTTCGACAACTGGCGCGAGGCGATGAGCCCCGACGGCCCGCCCCCCCACGCGGCCGGCGCGGCGCGCGCCGTCACCCGGCCGCGCCCGGGCCACGCCGACCTCGCCGGCGCGCTGAAGTACCAGACCCACGACGCGCGGGAGATCCTGGAGCGCTCGAGCGCCCGGGAGACGGCGGCGCGCACCGCGGCGGGCGCCGTCGCGCGCGCGCTGCTGGCCGAGGCCGGGATCGCCGTGACGAGCCGCACGGTCGCCGTCGGTGCGGCGCTCGCTCCCGAGCTGGACGACGCGAGCTTCGACGAGCTGCTGGCGCTGGCCGACGACGCCCCGCTCCGCGTCGCCGACTCGCGCGCGCGCGACGCGATGATCGCCGAGATCGACGCCGCACGGAAGGCGGGGGACTCGCTCGGCGGAGTGTTCGAAGTGCTGGCGCGTGGCGTTCCGCCGGGCCTCGGCAGCCACGCGCACTGGGACCGGCGACTCGACGGCCGGCTGGGCGGAGCCCTGCTGTCGATCCAGGCCGTGAAGGCGGCGAGCGTCGGCGAGGGCGTCGAGGGTTCCGCGCGGCGCGGCAGCCAGCAGCACGACGCGATCGAGTACGATGCGGCGGTCCGAGTGTTCCGCCGGCCGACGAACCGGGCGGGCGGGATCGAGGGGGGGATGTCGAACGGCGAGATGATCCGCCTGCGCGGTTACCTCAAGCCGCTCGCCACGCTCCCGCGGCCCCTGCCCTCGGCCGACCTCGTCACGAAGCAGCCGTTCGAGGCCCAGCAGGAGCGAACCGACACGATCCCGATCGTCGCGGCGGGAGTGGTCGCCGAAGCGATGGTCTGCCTGGTCCTGGCGGACGAGCTGTTGCGCAAGGTCGGAGGAGATTCGCTGACCGAGACCGTGCGCAATCTGGAGGCCTACCGCGGGGCGCTGCGGGCCTTCTGAGCCCCCAAGAAAAAAAGGGGCGGCTCGTCGCCGCCCCCGCGAACCGCCTCTCCTCCCTGCGATCGGCGCGACAGGCTGGCTCTCGCGCCGTTCTCGCGGGGCGCCGTGTCCTATCCCCCCTGGTCCACACGGCTCCGGAGTGCGACGACCCGCTGGTCCCTCGAGTCTCGGATCCCCCTAAGGACCAGCGAGAACGTACGACGAGGACCGGCCCGTGTAAACGGGAAACCGGCGCGCCCCGCGTCCCGAGCACGCGCCGGAGACTACCCCGGCAACGGAAAGCCTGACACGGGTATAATAATTCTACTCGGACGCTCCTCGCTCTCCCCGGTGAACCGCCACCCTGGCACGGGTCAAGACTCCAGTGGTGGGTTGTAGCGGGATACCGGCCGCCAGTCACGGCGGAACGGCGGTAGGAGGGAGGGACCCCGTCGGGGTCCCCAGGGCATAGAGGTCGGGTTGCAATCCTCCGGGGAGAGCGAGCACTGCCCGAGTTCCATCGTCGTCCGTTCCCTCGAGTCCGGCCGTCACCGGCACCTGTCCGCCGGGCGACCATACCCCGGTTCCGAATCCGCTGTCAAGAGACAAGATCGCAAGATGCTGGGTGGACCGGTGAGATGACCTCACGATCTGGGGGTGACGGTCCGGGCGGCGATGGGTCCATCCTGCGGATCGAAGCGCTGACCGGCGACGGGGGCGGTCTGGCGCGACCGGCGGGTCGAGTCTGGCTCGTTCCGCGGGCGTTCCCCGGAGACGAGGTGCTGGCGGCGGCCGTCCGGGTCCGTCCCCGATACGTCGAGGGCCGGCTGCTGCGGGTTCTCGCGGCATCCCCGGACCGGCGCCACGCACCCTGCCCGGTCCAGGACCGGTGCGGCGGGTGCCCCTGGATGGGGCTGGCCGAGCCGGCCCAGCGCGGCTGGAAGGCACGGCGGGTCCGGGATGCGCTCGAGCGGATCGGACGGCTCGACCCCTCGGTGGTCGAGAACATCCGATCGGGGGAGCGAGCGCTCGGGTATCGCAATCGCGTCGAGTTCACGCTCGGGCGCGATCCTACGTCGGGGCGCCCGGTCGTCGGTCTCCACGCCGGAGCGACCGCAGCGGGGCTGGTCGACGTCGAGGCCTGTGCGCTCCAGGGGGAGCCGGCCCAGCGGGTCCTGGCGAGCGCGCGGGAGTTCCTCCTGTCGGAGGATCGGCAATGGTGGCGGACGAGCCCCGACGCGGGGATCCGGCTCGCGATCCGCCGCTCTGCCCACACGGGCGAGGTCCTGGTCGCGATCTGCGAGACCGGAGTCGAGCTGGCCGAGGCCGGGGCGCTGGCCGATCGGCTCGCGTCGCGCCACCCGGAAGTCTGCGGGGTGGTTCGCCTGGAGCGTCGGGACGGACGGCGCGGCGGCGCCCGGACGACGCCGCTCCGGGGGCGGGCCTGGGTCGAGGAGCGACTCGGGACGACCGTGTTCCGCGTGCCCGCCGCCTGCTTCACGCAGGTCAACGCCGACTGGACCGGGAGCCTTCCCGCCCTCGTTCGCGAGTGTGCCGGCGAGCTGGAGGGGGCCGGTGCGGTCGACCTCTACGGGGGCGTCGGCGCGAACGGGATCGAGCTGGCCCGCGCCGGCGCGCCGACCGTCGCGATCTGCGAGGCCGACCTGGATGCCGTGAGCTGCGGGCGCGAGGCCGCGCGGCGGGCGGGCCTCGAGGGCGTGCGCTTCACGCGCGCGGGCGTGGCGGCCTTCCTCTCCCGCGGCTGGCCGCGCACCGCGGTCGGTGTCGTGGTCGCGAACCCCCCGCGCAGCGGCCTCGGCCGGGGGATCGCCGCGACGCTCGCGGCGCGGCGGGCGCCGAAGCTCGTGATCGTCTCCTGCGACCCGGCGACGCTCGCGCGCGATCTCCGCGTGATCGTCGACGGCGGGTACCGGCTGCGACGGCTGATCCCGCTCGACCTGTTCCCGCAGACCCCCCACGTCGAGGCGGTGGCCGAGCTGGGGCTCGAATGACGCGCGGACCGGGCCGTCAGCCTCCGCCGGCTTCCGCCGGCCGCAGCATGAGCCCCATCAGTCTCCCGTCGCCCGCGAGCTGCGCCACGAGCTCGACCTCGCGGTCGTGCCGCTCGAACCGGGCGCGGCGGACGTACAGCCGCGACTCGCCGAGCGAGCCGACGGTCTCGCCCAGGACCTCGAGCTCCGCGCCCAGCTGGCGGGCCGCCGTCCGTCGCAGCTCGAGCAGGTCCGCGAGCGGCATCCGCTCGGCGAACTCCGGCGTGAAGCGCGCGTGCAGCTCCTCCAGCCGCCCGAGATAGAACTGGCGCGCGCAGTCCCGCCCGGCGACGATCTCCGGCGGCGGGGCGCCTCCCGACCCCGCGTCCTGCGGGGACCGCGCCGCGAGCCGCGCCTCCATCCGCTCGAGGTTCTGCGCCGCCTCCGCGAGATCCGGCTTCAGGCGCAGCGCCTCGCGCGTCTCGGCGATCGCCTCGGCCAGCCGCCCTTGCCTGGCGAGCGCCACGCCCAGGTTGTTGTGCGCCTCCGCGAATCGCGGATCGATGCGCAGCGCGCTGCGGAACTGCTCGACGGCCTCGTCCAGCTCGCCGCGCGCCTGGAGCGCACGACCCAGCAGGTCGTGGGTCCGGTCGTGGCGTCCCGGGAGCAAGCGCAGCGCCAGGCGCAGCTGCGCGACGGTTTCGTCGTCCACGCCGCCGCCGACCAGCGGCTCGATCGCCACCAGCTCGTTGCCGGCGAGGCTGTTCAGCGCCAGCGGCGGCAGGCGTCGAGCCGTGCGCAGCGAGTGGAACACGCCCGCGGCGACGGCGCAGAGCAAGAGCGAGCTGCCGAGCGCGAACTGCGCGCGAAGCAGCCGGGAGGCGGCCATCCGCGATTACGCCGGCGCCGGGACGCCGGCCTCGACGACGCGCCGGTTGCCGGCGTCCCGACCGAGCTTCCAGATGAAGGCGTCGACGATGAAGTGGTGGATGTTGATCGCCGCCACCACCAGCATCACGCTCTCGATCCGGCCGAACCCGGCGAGCACGTAGGCCAGCGGCAGGCAGTTGAACAGCGCGTAGCCCAACAGCAGGCAGGTGCCGTAGAAGCGAAGCGCGTGATGGACCGGCCCGTGGCGGTTGCCCTCGCGCGCCAGCTGGTCCTTCACGTGGAAGATGATGACGATCGCCAGGTACTGCAGGCCGTGGAAGATCGTGGCGTAGACGAAGGCTTCGAGCGGCGGGAGCACGAAGAACCAGACGCCGTTCGTGACCACCGCGAGCAGGCTGATCAGCGGCGGCGGACCGGCGGGACCGCGCCAGATCCGGGCGAACAGCAGCGGCGGGGTCGCAAGCGCGAGGACGAGGAGCGCGGTGCGGGTCGCGCCCAGGGCGGCGCGGGCCGCCGGTCCGTCGAGGGCGGACTCGGGCAGCAGCCAGTGCAGGCCGACGCCGCCCGCCGACACGGCGTTGTAGAAGAACGGCAGCATCGCGACCCACCACAGGAGCCGCTGGTCGAGCCGCGTGAGGCGGCAGCCGGAGCGCATCGCGTAGAGCACCGCCAGGCCGTAGGCCTGGGCCGCGTAGTGATAGGGCGACCAGGTCAGGTACAGCGCCTGCAGGTGCGGGCCGATCCGATCGGCGAGCGCGATGCACAGGCTGAGCGCGACGAGCGCCGACAGCGGCAGGCCCAAAGTCAGGAACGGCAGGGCCTGGTAGCTGCCCGGCTTGGTGTAGAGCCGGACGGTCGAAGCGGCGAAGTGCGCGGCGTTGCTGAGCAGGAGGAAGGTGGGGAGGGCCTCGACCGCGACGAGCCCGCCGCCGGCGGGATGCAGGCGCACGAGGGCGGTGACGATCAGGCTCAGCCCGCCGCCGATCACGAGGTAATCGAACAGCGGCGGGCCGAAGGTGCGGCCCGTCAGCGCCGCCTTCAGCTCCCGCCCGTGCCGGCCCGCGTTCATTGGCCGGATTCTAACCGGCGGGAAATCGCCGCGGCAAGGGTGCGATCGCCGTCACGGGCGGCGAATCGCCGGGCGGCCGATCACGGCAAGGGACCACCCGCCACGGCCGCGAGCAGGGCATCCGCGATCAGCGTGCGGTTGGCGTTGACGCGCAGGAAGCCGCGCACGCGCTCGGCGCTCTCGACGAGGGCGGCGGCGCGCGTCGTTCCCAGGCGCGCGCCGAGCCCGATCAGCCGCGGAGCGAGGTCGGCGTGGACGAGCGCGTCCCCGTCCGCGCCCGCGGCGCGGGCCGCGTCGCGCAGCAGGCTCTCGACCAGGTCGAGGCCGTCCACCAGGTCGGGCTCGTCGTCGCCGGCGAGCGTCGCGGCGTGGGCCGGCAGGGCGGCGACCGAGCTGGCCGCGAGCGACTCGAGGATCGCCAGCAGCTCCTCGCGCCGCTCGCGGCGCGGCCCGAGGTCCAGCGTGCGCGCCACGCGGGGGCGCCCGGCGGCGAGCGCGGCGCGCGCGGCGGCCTCGTCCGCGCTGCAACCCTCGGACTCGAGCCACCGCGTCAGCTCCGCGGTCCCGAGCGGAGCGAAAGGCACGGCAAAGCAGCGGGAACGGACGGTGGGCAGCAGCAGGTGGGGGCGGGTCGCCAGCAGGATCAGGACGGCGCCACCCGCCGGCTCCTCGAGCGTCTTCAGCAGCGCGTTCTGCGATTCGGCGTGCATCCGATCGGCGGGATCGACGACGAACAGGCGCCGCTTGCCGTAGCGGGGCGCGAGGCTTGCGAGGCGCGCCAGCTCGCGGATCTGCTCGACCTTGATCACCGACGCCAGGCCGCGCGCCGCGGCCGGAGGCTCGGCCCCCCCGGGGTCGTCGTCGCCGCCGTCGTCCTTTCCGGGCTCCTTGGGCTCGAGCGTGATCCGCAGGTAGTCGGGGTGGGACCGCGGCAGGAGGGCGCACGACACGCAGCGGCCGCAGGCCGCCGGGCTCGGCTCCTTGCACAAGAGCGCGGCGGCGAGCCCCAGCGCGGCTTCCGCCTTGCCCATCCCGTCCGGGCCGTGGAACAGCAACGCGTGAGGGACCCGGCCCGAGCGCAGCAGGCGCTCGAGCATCTCGGCGACGGGGCGCGGGCCGAGCGACCCGTCGCGGTCGTTCATCGCCGCTCTCCCGCGGCCGGGACGGCGGTGCCGAACAGGTCGGAGACGGCGTCCCACACTCGAGCCTCGACCTCGGCGGCCTCGCCGCGGGCGTCGACGGTGCGGACCCGCTCCGGCCAGTCGTGGGCGATCCGCAGGTATCCGGCGCGGACCCGCTCGTGGAAGTCGAGCCGCTCGGCCTCGAACCGTCCCTCGCGCGCCGCGGCACCGCTTGTGCCGTCGCGACGCCGCGCACGGCCCAGCCCGGTTCCGGCATCGACGTCGAGCAGCACGGTGCGCTCGGGACGGAGGTGGAGCGGAGGCTGGCGGTGCAGCTCGAGGATCGCGCCCAGGTCGAGACCGCGCCCATGGCCCTGATAGGCCAGCGTCGCGTCGAGGTAGCGGTCGGACAGCACGATCGCGCCGCGGGCCAGGGCGGGGAGCACGACCTCGCTCACGTGCTGCGAACGATCGGCGACGTACAGCAGCAGCTCGGTCCAGGCCCCGATCGCGGGCTGCCCGGGACGCAGCAGCAGGGCCCGCAACCGGCGGCCCAGCTCCGTTCCTCCCGGCTCGCGCGTGGCGACCACGGCGAAGCCCGAAGCCCGCAGCCGCCGCGCCAGACGCTCGAGCTGCGTCGTCTTGCCCGAGCCGTCCACGCCCTCGAAGCTCAGGAACCGCCCGCGCGGCGCCGCGGCGATCGTCATCGAGCCCCGCAGCCCCGGCGCGCGGCGAAGTAGGCGTCGGCGGCCTCCCGGTCGAGAGCGATCTGCCGCTTCAAGGCCGCCGGCCCGTCGAACGCCGCCTCGTCGCGCAGCCGGGCGAGGAAGCCCAGCTCCAGCCGCTCCTCGTACAGGTCGTCGTCGAAGCCCAAGAGGTGCGTCTCGACGGTGAGGTCCGCGCCGCCGAACGTCGGGCGCACGCCGACGTTCGTCACCGAGGGCAGCCGGCGCGCCAGCACGGTCGCCTCGGTCACGTAGACGCCCCGCGCCGGCAGCATCTCGTTCTCCGGCTCGAGATTGGCGGTCGGGCAGTCGAGCGTCCGCCCGCGTCCCTCTCCGCGCACGACCTCCCCCGTGATCTGGAACGGCCGGCCGAGCATGCGCGCGGCGAGCTCGACGTCGCCCGCTTCGAGCGCTTGGCGGATCGCCGACGACGAGACCGCGCGGCCGTCGATCTCGACCGTCGGAACGCCCTCGACCGCGAAGCCGCGGCGCGCGCCGATGCGCCGCAAGAGCTCCACGTCCCCGTGCCGGTCGCGGCCGAAGCGGAAGCTCTCGCCGACGTGGATCGAGGCGAAGTCGACGCGCGTCCCGAGGAGCCGGTCGAAGAACTCCTCGCCGTCGAGCCGCGCCAGCGCGGGGTCGAAGCGCACGATCAAGAGATCCGTCAGCCCGGTGCCCGCGAGACGGTCCAGCTTCTGCCCGCGGGTCTGGAGCCGCCGGAGCTGGCGCTGCGGGGCGAGCACCGACAGCGGGTGCGGGTCGAACGTGATCAGGAGCGAGCGCCGGCCGTGGCCGGCGGCGCGCTCGAGCACCCGGGACAGGATCGCCCGGTGACCGAGGTGCACCCCGTCGTAGTTCCCGATGCTGGCCACGACGCGGCCGGCGTCGGACGGAAACGCGCCGATGCCGTTCCAGACCCTCACGCCGTCCCCCCCGCGTGGGCGACGCCCCAGCGAAGCGCCTGATGCGCGAGGTTGGCGTAGACGCCCGCCAGCAGATCGTCGGCCATGATACCCGCCCCCCCCGGCAGCCGTTCCAGCCGCCGCACGGGGAACGGCTTGGCGATGTCGAACAGGCGGAACAGCGCGAACCCCACGGACAGCCCGCCGACGTCGAGCGGGAGGAACAGCAGGCTCAGCATCTGGCCCGAGATCTCGTCCACCACGATCGGCTGGGGATCGCGCCGGCCGAAGATCCGCTCGGCCCCGGCGGCCGCCCACAGTCCGGCGGCGCTGACGACGAGCCAGCCGGCGGCGAGCGCGGCGTGGCCGCCGGCCCGCCCGAGCAGCCAGCCGAGCGCGAGCCCCACGAGCGACCCGGCCGTTCCGGGAGCGACGGCGACGTGGCCGACGCCGAATCCGGTCGCGATCCGGCGGCGGAGCGCGTCGCCGCGCGCGAGCGCCGGCGTCACCTCCCGGCTCCGGCCGCAGCCGCCGCCCCGACGATGGAGCCGACGAGGTCGTAGCCGGCGGTGCGTGCGAGCTCGACCTGGACGAAGTCGCCGGGCCGGGCCGAGCCGTCGCGGATCAGCACCTGGCCGTCGACCTCGGGCGCCTGGCGCGCCGTCCGCCCGACGAGCAGATGCTCGGTCTCCGCGTGCGCGCCCTCGACCAGCACCTCCACCCGCCGCCCGAGCCACGCCGCGTTCCGCTCGACGGCGATCGCCCGCTGCGCCTCGAGCAGCCGCTCGCGGCGCTCGGCCTTGACGTCGGCCGGGACGTCGTCGGCCAGCGCGTGCGCCGCCGTTCCCTCCTCGTGCGAGTAGGTGAAGGCGCCGAGGTGGTCGAAGCGCGCCCGGCGTACGAAATCGAGCAGGGTCGAGAACTCGTGCTCGGTCTCTCCGGGAAAGCCGACGATCAGCGTGGTGCGCAGGGCGACCTCGGGCATCGCCCGGCGGAAGCGGTCGAGCAGGCGCAGGTGCGAGCCGGCCGAGCCCCCGCGCCGCATGCGGCGCAGCGTGGCGGGATGCGCGTGCTGCAGCGGCATGTCGACGTAGCGGACGACCCGCTCGGCGCCGGCCATCGCCGCGATCAGCCGTGGCGTGATCGTGTTCGGGTAGAGGTAGTGCAAGCGGATCCAGCGCAGCGCCGCGACGCCGTCCAGCCGGCGCAGCAGATCGGCCAGGCCGTCGCGCAGGCCGAGGTCGCGGCCGTAGTGGCTCGTGTCCTGCGCCACGAGGTTGATCTCGCGCACGCCCTCGGACGCCAGGCGCTCGGCCTCGCCCACCACGTCGTCGGGCGGACGCGAGCGGAACCGGCCGCGGAAGGCGGGAATCGCGCAGAACGCGCAGGCGTGGTCGCAGCCTTCGGCGACCTTGACGAACGCGGTCCACGGCGGCGTGGTGCGCAGGCGCGGCGTGTTGCGATCGTACAGATAGGTCGAGGCGACCGGAGCCGCGGCGGGGAGCGCGGCGCGGCCGACGAGCGGCAGGTCGCCGGGCGGGAGCCGCCGCCGGCGGGGGCCCGCGACGTGCGCCACGATCGCGTCGATCCCGTCGAGATCCACGAACTCGTCGACCTCGGGCAGCTCCCGTCGCAGCTCGGCCGCGTAGCGCTGCACCATGCAGCCGGCGACGACCAGCCGCCGCAGCCGCCCCTTGTGCTTGAGCCGCGCGGCCTCGAGCACGGTCTCGATCGACTCCTCGCGCGCGGCCTCGATGAACGCGCAGGTGTTGACGACGATCACGTCGGCCTCGGCCGGGTCGCGCACGAACTCCCAGCCCGCCCGCCGCAGGTGGCCGAGCATCAGCTCGGAGTCGAGCAGGTTCTTGGCGCAGCCGAGGCTGACGAAGCCGATGCGCCGCCCGCTCATGGCTGGATCCGGTGGATCTGGCGCGGGTAGGGGATCGCCTCGCGCAGGTGGGGGATCCCGCAGATCCAGCTGACGAAGCGCTCGATGCCCATGCCGAACCCGGCGTGCGGCACCGTACCGTAGCGGCGGATGTCGAGGTACCAGCGGAAGGCCGGCTCCGGCAGGCCGTGCTCCCGGATGCGGGCGAGGAGCAGGTCGTGATCGTGGATCCGCTGCGACCCGCCGATGATCTCGCCGTGGCCGGCGGGAGCCAGCACGTCGATCCCCAGCGCCAGCGTCGGATCGGTCGGGTCGGGCTGCATGTAGAACGCCTTGAGCGCGGCCGGCCAGTGGGTGACGACGAGCGGCCGATCGTGCCCGCGCGTCAGGAACGTCTCGTCGAAGCTGCCGAAGTCGCCCCCGGCGCGGAACGGCGGGGCGCCCGCGGCGGCCATCTCGGCCTGCGCCGCGGGGGCCGTCAGGCGGGCCGCCGCCTCGGCGTAGCGGATCCGCGGGAACGGCGCGACGACCCGCCGCAGGGCGTCGACGTCGCGCTCGAGGAACGCGAGCGGCTCCGCCGTGCGCTCCACGACGCGGGCCACGACCGTGGTGACGAACTCCTCGATCAGCTCGATCAGCCCGTCGTGCTCGAGGAACGCGACCTCGGGCTCGATCATCCAGAACTCGGTGAGGTGGCGCCGGGTCTTGGACTTCTCGGCGCGGAACGTCGGCCCCAGGCAATAGACGCGCCCGAAGGCCATGCACGCCGGCTCGAGGTAGAGCTGGCCGGACTGCGTGAGGTAGGCGCGCGTGTCGAAGTAGTCCGTCTCGAACAGCGTCGTCGTGCCCTCGCAGGCGGCGGGGGTGAGGATCGGCGAGTCGATCCGCACGAAGCCGCGCTCGTCGAAGAACTCGTGACAGGCGCGGAGCACCTCGTGCCGCACGCGCAGCACCGCCTGCGGGGTGCGCGAGCGCAGATAGAGGTGGCGCTGGTCGAACAGGAACTCGACGCCGTGCTCCTTGGGCTGGATCGGGAACTCCTCGGCGGCGTGGATCACGCTCAGCTCGGACAGCGCCAGCTCGCAACCGCCGGGGGCGCGCCGATCCTCGCGCACGGTGCCGCGAACCACGAGCGACGACTCCAGCGGCAGCCGCTCCGTGCGCTCGAAGACCTCGGGGCTGACGTCCTGCGCCGCGGCCACGCACTGCAGGTAGCCCGACCCGTCGCGCAGCACGAGGAAGCGGATCTTGCCCGACGAGCGTCGCTGGGCCAGCCAGCCCTTGACCACGACCGCGCGGCCGACGTGCCGCGGCAGCTCCTCGATGTAGGCGAAGTCCCGGTGCACCGGCGCGCTGCGAGGTCGGGGGCCCCGCGGCCTAGCCCGCCTGCTCCTTGGCCTTGGCCGCGGCGGCGACGATCTGCTCCTGGACCTGGCTCGGGACCTCGGCGTAGTGGTCGAACCGCATGTGGTAGCTGCCGCGGTCGGAGGTGATCGACTTGAGGGTCGAGGCGTAGGTCAGCATCTCGGCCATCGGGACCTCGGCGCGGATCACCTGCGAGCCGCCCTCGGCGTCCATCCCCTGCGGCTTGCCGCGGCGCGAGGAGAGGTCGCCCATGATCTCCCCCATGTACTCCTCGGGGGCGGTGACCTCGACCGCCATGATCGGCTCGAGCAGCACCGGGCCGGCGTCCTTGACCGCCGCCTGGAAGGCGAGCGAGCCGGCGATCTTGAACGCCATCTCCGACGAGTCCACGGTGTGGTACTTGCCGTCGATCAGCGTCGCGCGGAAGTCGACGACCGGGTAGCCGGCGATGGCGCCGCGCGCGGCCGCGTCGTGGATCCCCTTTTCGACCGCGGGGCGGAAGTTCTGTGGGATCGAGCCGCCGAAGATCTTGTCGACGAACTCGAAGTTCGAGCCGCGCGGCAGCGGCTCCAGCTCGATCACGCAGACCGCGAACTGGCCGCGGCCGCCGGTCTGCTTCTTGTGCTTGCCCTCGACCGGGCCGACCTTGCGCCGCACCGTCTCGAGGTACGGCACCTTCGGCTGCTTGAGCAGCGCCTCGACGCCGAACTTCTTCCGCATCTTGGTCATCGCGACCTCGACGTGGGCCTGGCTCGTGCCGGAGACGAGCAGCTCGTGCGTCCGCGGGTCGCGTCCGACGCGCAGCACCGGGTCCTCCTCGACCAGCCGGCTGAGCGCGACCGAGATCTTGTCCTCGTCGCCCTTCGACTTGGGCTCGAACGCGAAGGAGATCGCGGCTTCGGGGAACTCGATCGGCGGGTAGGCGATCCGATGGGCCGGGTCGGCCAGCGTGTCGCTGGTCCGCGTCTCCTTCAGCTTGGCCACCACGCCCAGGTCGCCCGCGCGCAGCTCCGCGATCGGCTCGAGCTGCTTGCCCTGCAGCGTCGAGACCGTGCCCAGCCGCTCGGCGTTCCCGCTGCGCACGTTGACCACGTTCGAGTCGCCGCGCGCCACGCCGCTGCAGACGCGGAACAGCGACAGCCGGCCGGCGAACGGGTCGGCGATCGTCTTGAACACGAACAGCGAGGTCGGGGCGGAGGGCGAGACCGGGCGCTCGAGCGGCGAGCCGTCGTCGGGGTTGGATCCGGCCTGGGGGCCGCGCTCTCCCGGCGCCGGCAGCAGCGTGATCGCGTGGTTCAGCACCTCGTCGATCCCGATCATGCGGGTCGCGGACGCGCACAGGATGGGGAAGATCCGCCGGCGGAGGACCGAGCCGCGCAGCCCCCCGAGCAGCTGCTCGGGGTCCAGCTCCCCGCGCTCGAGGTAGCTCTCGAGCAGCTTCTCGTCGCTCTCGGCGACCGCGTCGATCAGCGCCGTGCGCGCCGCGCTCGCCGCCTCCCGCAGCTCGGGCGGGATCTCGCTCTCCTGCGGCTTGCCCGCGCCGTCGTGGCGCCGCGCCTTGAGGGCCAGGAGGTCGACGATGCCGCAGAAGTCGGCCTCCGCCCCCAGCGGGAGCGCGAGCGGCACGGCCGAGCGGCCGAAGCGCTCGCGGATCTCCTCCACGCAGCGCTCGAACGAGGCCCGCTCGCGATCGAGCTTGTTGATGACGAACACGACCGGCAGCGCGCGCTCCTCGGCGAAGCGGAAGGTGCGACGCGTCAGCACCTCGACGCCGGCCACGCCCTCGACCAGCAGCAGCGCGGCGTCGGCGGCGGCCAGTCCGGCCTTGGCGTCGGCGACGAAATCGGCGTAGCCGGGGGTGTCGAGCAGGTTGAGCTTCGTGCCGTTCCACTCGAGGTGGGCCAGCGCCGTCTGCAGCGAGAGCTGGCGGCTGATCTCCTCGTCGTCGAAATCGGTGACCGCCGAGCCGTCCTCGGTCCGGCCCAGGCGATTGACCGCCCCGGCGCGGAACAGCAGCGCCGAGGCCAGCGCGGTCTTGCCGGACGCGCCGTGGCCGATCAGCGCGAGGTTGCGGATCTCCGCGGTGTCGTAGACCTTCATCGCCGTGCTCCTGGGGCGATTGACGCCGGGCTCGGGGGTCGGGACGCGCAGAGGAAGCCCGGACTATAACACAGCGATCGCAGCGCGCTCCATGCTCGCGCGGCGGCCGGCGGGGCCGGTCGGCGCTCGCCCCGGGCACGGCGCGCGGGGCGGCTTGACCCCCGCCCGGCCGAGACCTAGGTTGTCCCTCGATCGTCGCCCGCGAGGGCCGCCGAGGACTCATGATCGTCCGCTGTCCGTCCTGCAGCACGCGCTACCGGCACCAGCCGCCGGCGGGAGCGATCGCGGCGGCGCTCGCGGAGTGCTCGCGCTGCGACGAGCGGTTCCCGCTGCGCCCGGCAGGGCGAAGCTACGTCGTCGTCGCGGGATCCGCGTCGGCGGCGCCGCTCCCGCAGCCGGCGCTCGGAGCGGCGGCGCCGAGCGCGCCGGGGCGGGAGCGACGTCCGCTCGATCTCCCCCGGCGCGGGTCGGAGCGGCCGCTGGGGCTCGGGTTCGCGGCCGAGGAACGCGACGCCGAGAGCGATCGCCGACGCCAGGACGTGGCCCCCGCCGCGCCGCCGCGCTCGGCGCTGATCGAGTTCCTGATCGCGCTCGTGCCGCCCTGCGTCGGGGCCAGTCTCGCCTACCATCTCGCGCAGCGCGGCCAGCTGGATCCGGTCGCGTGGTCGGCGCTCGGGGGGGCCTTCGGCTTCCTCTTGGGATGGGGTTGCCTGCTGTGGATCCGGCGGAACGACTGAGCTCGTCCCCGCCCGCCGCAGCTTCGCTCCTGGTCCGGCAATGCCCGAGTTGCGCCGCGGCGCTCCCGCGGCTGCCGGCCGTCGCGTCGGCGATCGAGCGCGATGCAAGAGTGCTGCGCTGCGCACGCTGCGGGACGCGCTGGACCGACGCGTCGCCGCCGCTGCGCGTCGCCGACTGCACGCGCTGCGGCGCGGCCGTCGTCGGGGCGGAGCCGTCGCAGCCGCACTGCGCCGCGTGCGGCGGCAAGCAAACGGAGCCGGACGGTCTCGAGCGCGAGCTGGTGCTCGCCGCCGCGGGCGAGCTGCGCCGCGCGATCGCGGCCGGCTGGCGCTTCGTCGGCTGCGACGGCCTGTCACGCTATCTCGATCGCGTCTGCCGCGACGTCGCCCGGGTCGTGCCGAGCGCACCGGCTGCGACCGCCGTGCACGTCACCGACGAGGAGCGGGTGGAGTCCCTGGCCCTGCCCTCGGGGACGATCGTGCTCAGCCGCGGCTTGCTCGGCTCGCTCGCGGACGAGGCCGAGCTGGCCTTCGCGCTCGGGCGCGAGCTGACCCACGCCACCAGCGGAGCCGACGCCGTGATCGGCGCGGGATTGCGGGCGACGGCGAAGGGCGCGTTCGACGACCCCTGGCTGCGCGCGGCCGAGGAGCTGGTCCGGCTCGGCTGGGGCGAGGAGCGGGAGCACGCGGCCGACGCCGGGGGGCTGGCGGTGCTGCTGGCGCTGGGCTACGAGCCGGGCTCGGCCCGCCGCTGGCTGACCCGCCTCGAGGAGCGCGCCGCCCGCGGCGACGCGGCGCTCGCCGTCCGTGCCGTGGCGCACCCGGCGACCGCGGCGCGCTTGCAGCGCCTGCGCTCGCTCGAATCCGCCCGGGGCGAGGACTGCGGGCCGGGCCGCAAGAACCGCGAGGTCTTCCGGCGGGCCGCGGGCCACTCCGTGCTCGCCTACGAGCTGCGCCCGGTCGTGCTGGAGCCGGCCTCGCACGAGCCGGCGCGATCGCGGCCGATCGGCTGGATCGTGCTCGCCGTCGCCGCGTTGCTCTCCGTGCTGTTGCTCCTGCTGCGCAGCTGAGCCGGCCCGGTCCGTCGCGCCGGGTCGCGGTCTGGGCTAGCCTGACGCGGCGTGAGATCCGAAGCGCCGCGGCTGGGCGCCCACATGTCGATCTCCGGCGGATTCGCTCGCGCCGTCGAGAGCGCGTGCGAGGTGCGGGCGACGGCGCTGCAGGTGTTCGTCAAGTCGGCCCGCCAGTGGTCGGGGCGTCCGCTGGCCGAGGCCGAGGCGCGCGCGTTCCGGCGGCTGCTGCGCCGCCACGACCTCGAGCGACACACCCTCGCGCACGCCAGCTACCTGATCAACCTCGCCTCCCCCTCGGCCGCGATCCGCGAGCGCTCGATCGCGGCCCTGGCCGACGAGATCGAGCGCTGCGCGCGGCTCGGGATCCCGTCCCTCGTCCTGCACCCCGGCTCGCACCTGGGCCGCGGCGAGGAGTCGGGGCTGGAACGGGTCGCGAGCGCGCTCGATCGCGCGCTCGCCGGTCGGCGCTCCGGCGCAGTCCGGTTGCTGCTCGAGAACACGGCGGGGCAGGGCAGCAACCTCGGACACCGCTTCGAGCAGCTGGCGCGGGTGCTCGAGCTGAGCCGCTCGAGCGCGCGGCTCGGGATCTGCCTCGACACCTGTCATGCCGTCGCGGCGGGCTACGGACTGGCGGACGCGCGCTCCTACCGCCGCACGCTCGCCGATCTCGACCGGACCGTCGGCCTCTCACGACTGTGTGCGTTCCACCTCAACGACTCGAAGTTCGCGCAGGGCAGCCGGCGCGACCGCCACGCGCACATCGGGGAGGGTCGGGTCGGCCTCGAAGCGTTCCGCCGAATCCTGGCCGATCCGCGCTTCCGGGGCCTGCCGATGGTGCTCGAGACGCCCAAGGACCGCGGGCTCGACGCGGACCGGAGGAATCTGGCGCTGCTGCGCGGCCTGGCGCGACGGGGGCGTCGCCGAGCGTGAGACTGCACGACTTCGACTTCGAGCTGCCGGCGGACCGGATCGCGCAGGTTCCGGCGCCGAGCCGCGACGCGTCGCGGCTGATGCTGCTCGAGCGGGCGACGGGTGCGGTGCGGCACCATCGGTTTCGTGATCTCGTCCGGCTGCTCCACCCGGGCGATCTGCTCGTGCTCAACGACAGCCGCGTCGTTCCGGCCCGGCTCGTCGGCCACAAGGCGAGCGGAGGGCGCGTGGAGCTGCTGCGGATCGAGCCGATCGAGGGCACGCGGTCCGACTGGCGCTGCCTGCTTCGCGCCTCGCGCCCGCCCGGACCCGGGTCGCGCCTGCGGTTCGAGCACGGGCTCGCGGCCGAAGTGCTCGAGCACGACGGAGATCACTGGATCCTGCGGTTCCACGCCCCGGCCGGCGCGGTGGAGGAACTCTTGGACCGGGTCGGCCGGGTGCCCCTCCCGCCCTACATCCGGCGCGAGGGCTCGCTGCCGACGGCGGAGGATCGCGTCCGCTACCAGACGGTGTACGCCCGGCGGCCGGGCTCGATCGCGGCGCCGACGGCCGGGCTGCACTTCACGCCGGAGCTGCTCGAAGCGCTGGCCGCGCGCGGGGTGCGGACGGCGACGCTGACGCTGCACGTCGGCCCGGCGACGTTCCAGCCGGTCCGGACGGTCGAGATCGAGCGGCACCGCCTGGCGGGGGAGCGGTGCGAGATCCCGGACGCCGCCGCCCGGGAGGTCGCGGCCGCCCGCCGGCGGAGCGGGCGCGTCGTCGCGGTCGGCACGACCGTCGTGCGTGCGCTCGAGGGCCGCGCGACCGAGGACGGAAGCGTGAGCGCCGGGGCCGGAGAGTGCACGCTGTTCATCCGTCCCGGGCACCGCTTCCGCGTCGTCGACGCGCTCGTGACCAACTTCCACCTTCCGCGCTCGACGCTCCTGATGCTGGTCTGTGCCTTTGCCGGTCGCGAGCCGGTCCTCGCCGCCTACGCCGCGGCGGTGCGCGACGAGTACCGCTTCTACTCCTACGGGGACGCGATGCTCGTGCTGTGACTCCGGCGCAGAGCGGCGGGGCGCGGCCGGTCCGGCCGCGGCGCGGGGCTTGGACAGCGGACGGCGGCTGCGGGAGACTGGTGCGATGCTCGAGCTGAAGGCGCGAGACGGGCGGGCGCGCGCCGGCGTGCTGCGCACCCCGCACGGCGAGGTCGAGACGCCCGGCTTCATGCCGGTCGGGACCTGCGGCTCGGTCAAGGGGGTGACCCCGGACGAGCTGCGGGCCTGCGGAGCGCGGATCGTCCTCGCCAACACCTACCACCTGCTGCTGCGGCCGGGCCACGAGCTGATCCGCGACCTCGGCGGCCTGCACCGCTTCATGAGCTGGAGCGGACCGATCCTGACCGATTCCGGCGGCTACCAGATCTTTTCGCTGGCGGAGCACGCGCGCATCGACGACGAGGGAGTGACGTTCCGCTCGCACCTCGACGGGTCGCGCCGGCGGCTGACGGCGGAGACGGCGATGGAGGTTCAGGCGGCGCTCGGCTCGGACATCCCGATGCTGCTCGACGAGTGCGCCGCGCTGCCGGCGTCGCGCGAGATGGTGGCCGCGGCGGTCGAGCGGACGACGCGCTGGGCGCGGCGCGGCGTCGAGCGCTACGCCGGTCCGGGCCGACCGTTCGGCATCGTGCAGGGCGGCACGTTCCCCGAACTGCGCGAGCGCAGCGCGCGGGAGCTGGTCGCACTGGATCTCGCCGGCTACGCCATCGGGGGGGTGCACGTCGGGGAGGGGGCACGGCTCGCGGCCGAGACCGTGAGCCACACGGCGGAGCTGCTGCCGCCCGAGCGGCCGCGCTACCTGATGGGCGTCGGGCGACCGGAGGATCTGGTGCAGGCGGTGGGCGCCGGCGTGGACCTGTTCGACTGCGTGCTCCCGACGCGCAACGCCCGCAACGGCCAGCTCTTCACCTCGCAGGGCACGATCAACATCAAGCGCAGCGAGTACCGCCGGGACGAGCGCGCGCTCGATCCGGACTGCGGCTGCCCGACCTGCCGCGGCTACAGCCGGGCCTACCTGCGGCACTTGTTCGTCGCACGCGAGCTGCTCTCCTCGCGGCTGCTCACGCTGCACAACCTGACCTACTATCTCGCCCTGATGGACTCGATGCGTCGCGCCATCCTCGCGGGCCGATTCGAGGCCTGGCGCCGCGAGGCGGCCCCGGGTCGCGTCGCGGCCGGGGACTGACGCCGGGAGCGCCATGGGCGACCTGGTGTTCATCGGCGATGCCCACCTCGAGGAGGGCGATCCGGCGCTGGACGACTTCCTCGCCCTGCTCCAATCGCTCTCGGCCAGCGCCGGGCGGGTGGTCTTCGCGGGCGACCTGTTCCAGCTGTGGATCGGCCACCCCGACCTGGAGCGGCCGCACCACCGCGCGGTGCTGGGCCGGCTGGCCGAGCTGAAGCACGGCGGCGTGTCGCTGTGCTACCTCGAGGGCAACCGCGACTACGGCATCGGGCCGTGCTACCAGGGTCGCGTGCTCGACGACGTGTCGAGCGCGGGGGTGGAGGAGCGGTTCGGCGGGCATCGGATCTGGGCGATCCACGGCGACCTGGCCAATCGCGCCGACCGGCGCTACCGGCTGTGGCGACGCGTCAGCCGCTCGCGCGCCGCGTGGTGGCTGTTCCACCGGTTGCCGGCACGCCGCCGGCAGCGCCTCGCGGCGGGCGCGGAGCTTCGCTTGCGACGCAGCAACGCGGCGTTCAAGGGGCGCTTCCCCGAGCGCGAGGTGAGCGACTACGCGCGCACGTTTCTCGGCGCCGGTCGCGACGTCGTCGTCCTCGGTCACTTCCATGTCGAGAAGGACCTGCGGCTCGGGCCTCCCGGACCCAGCGGGCGGCTGATCGTGCTCCCGGAGTGGAAGCCGACGCGGCGCCACCTGCGCGTCCGTCCGGGAGGCGAGATCGGGTTCGTCGACAGCGCGCGCTGAGCGCGGCCTTGCGGCTCAGCGCGGCTGCCCGCGGGCGCGCTCGCGCCGCGGGGCGCCGTCGTCCTCCGCGGCCGCCGCCACCTGGGGCGGAGCTTCGACCGGCGCCGCGTCCCCGTCCGCGCCGCGCTCCGGCGCGGGGCGCGGCCCGTCGGAGCCGCGGCGGCGGTCGTGGATCATGAACTTCGCGTCGAGCGGCTCGAAGTGGTCCGCGGCCTCGAGCAGCGACTTGGCGGTCGTCCGCGGGAAGGCGATCACCTCGATCCGTGGGCCGAGCGCCTTGACGCGCTTGGCGAGCGAGGTGAAGTCGCCGTCGCCCGAGACGAGCACGACCACGTCGAGGTCGGGGGCGGCGTCGAGCACGTCCAGCGCCAGCTCGATGTCCCAGTCGCCCTTCATCGAGCCGTCCGCCCGGACCTTGAGCGGCTTGCGCCGGACGCGGATCGCGCGCTCCTCCAGCCGCGCGATGAACTGCGACTGGTCGATCTCCTCGGACTCGACCAGGTAGGCCGTGGCCTGGATCAGGCGCCGGTCGCGCACGGCGGTCTGCAGCAGCGCGTCGAAGTCGAGCTTGCCCTTCAGCCGGCGCGCGCCGTAGTAGACGTTCTGCACGTCGATGAAGACGCCGACGCGACCGCCGGGTCCACGCGCGCGCGGGCGCCGTCCCGGCCGGCGCGCGACGGAGTCGTCGCGCTGGACCAGCTCGGCGCGCAGCTCGTCGATCCGCCGCGTCTGCTGCTCCAGGGCCTGGCCCAGCTCGCGCCGCTGGCGCTCGAGTTCGCGCTTGATCCGCTGCTCGCTCTGCTCGGCGAGAGCGGGGCGCGGGTCGGCCGTGGTCGGACGGGGAGCGGGAGCCGGGCGCGCGCGCTCCACGGCGTGGACCAGCTTGCGTTGCAGCGCTTCCAGGCCGCGCACGACGCGCGCCAGCTCGGTCAGCCCCGGATCGGCTCCGCTCTCGGCCGGCTTCGGCGCGGTGGCGACCTGCGCGGCGGTGCGGGCGCCGGCCAGCTCGTGCCGCAGACGTTCGACGAGCATGCGCGACTCGGCGAGCTCGCCCTTGCGCTGGATCAGGTCGCTCTTGAGCGCGCGCTGGACGTCGCGGCTCTTCGCCAGCTGCGCGTCGCCGTGGCGGACCTTCTTCTCGAGCGCGGTCAGCCTGCGGCGCAGCCGCTGCTCGTCGCGGACCGGAGCGGAGGCCGCGGCGTCGGGCACGGCACGGGCGCCGTTGGTGGACCGGCTGAGCAGCCACGCCCGGGCGAGCCGGCCGCCCAGCGCGTCGAGGTCGGAGTCGTCCTCGGCGCTGGCCAGGAGGAACAGGTGCAGCCCGACGTCCGAGCCGGCACCGAGCCGCTGGAGCTTGGCCTCGGGATCGAGGGCCGCCCAGTCCCGTGCCGCGCGGGACGTCTCCTTGCCGAGCGCCTGGACGATGGCCTGCCGCGCCGGCTCGCCCTTCTCGGCGGCGGCGACGAGGTCGGAGACCAGGCGCTCCCGGGGCTGGGTCTTGGTGCGCATCCCGCGGTACTTCAGCCCGACCTGGGTCGCGAGGTGGACCAGCCGGCCCGGGTCCAGGACCTCGGCCAGGGCCCGGGAAAGGCCGGCCGGCCCGAGCCGCTCGAAGATTTGGGACGCGGAGCGTGCCATCGGGGAGCCTGGAGAATAACTCGTTTTAGGTCAGTAAGTTATGACTCGCGCCGACGGGGATCGTGCGCGCCGGGATTATAGCACCCGCGGCCAGGCCGCCGGGGCGGGCTCGCCCCGGCGTCAGCTCGCGGGCTCGAGCAGCTCGATCATCCCCAGCTCGCGCAGCCGCTTCAGCGTGCGCAGCGCGTCGGCCTCCCGCAGCGGGGCCACCTGGATGATCGAGCGCACGTCCCACAGCCCGTCGATGCGGCTGAGCAGGAAGAACTCGGCCGGCGACAGCCGGGCCTCGGTCGCGAGTTCCTCCGCCGGGCGGGTGAGCACGGGGACCTTGTGCTGCGGCAGCCAGTGGCGGTAGGCGCGATCGACGAAGGCGGCCTCGGCTTCGGCCGCCAGGCGTCGCAGCGACTCGTCCGTCGGATGCTCCCGGTACAGGGCGTCCAGGATCTCGAGCGCCACGTCGTACTGGTTGCGACCCATCGCCTGCTCGGCCTCGGCGAGCCGCTCGGCGAGGCTGCCGGCGGCCGTCGCGAGCGGAGCCGCGACGGCCGTGGCGGAGCGGGCCGCCGGCCCGCCGCTTTTCGGCGGCGCGGCGCGTGCGACCGCGGCCGCGGGAGCCTCCATGACGGCCGCCGGCGGGTCGGGCTCCGGCCGGGACTTCACGCCGGCGATCTCGACGTAGCCGTTGCGATGCAGCTCGTACAGGAACTTGTAGACGATGTAGTCCGAGCCGTGGACCAGGAGCAGGATCTCCGCGATGCTGCGCTCGCCGTCGATCGCCGCGTACATCGTCCGCGCCATCTTGTTCCTGAAGATCTCGGGGCTTGGCGGGATCTCGGTGTAGCGCAGGATCGTCCCCGGATCCGCGAACACCTGCCGGATCCGCATCATCTCGTCGAAGCGCTTCATCCCCCGGAGCAGCACGTCCTCGACACCCAGGTCGACCGGGAAGGTGTCGCGTCCACCCTCCGCCGCCGGCTCGAAGCGGAAGGTCGCGTGGTCGCCCCAATCGAACAGGCTGTAGATCGTCTCCTCGGCCTTGGCCTCGAGCTGCTTGGCCAGCTCCTCCGGTCCGATCACTCCCATCTCGACCAGGATCCGCCCCAGGTGCAGGCCGCGCTCCTGCTGCAGGGTCAGCGCCCTGAGCAACTGCTCGGCCGTGATCTTCTCGCGCGAGATCAGGTACTGACCGAGTCGCTGGGGCGGATCGTCCGACGAGCAGCCGGCGATCCGGCCGGCGTGGAAGGCGATGACCTTGCTGACGCGATTGCGCTCGACCCGCAGCGTCCCGCTCTTGGCGGCGGCGGCCAGCCACTGCAGCAGGTCGGGCAGGGACATCGTGGACAGCGAGCCGGAGATCGACACGGGCACCCCTTCCGCGGGCCAAATCTAGGCCGGCGGGCGCAGGGGGCAAGGAAACCGGTGGAGGACCGGCGCACGTCGCCGCCGGAGGATCGGCGCCGGGCGGGGGCGGCGGAGCGCTACACCCCGCGCGCGGGGGCCTCGACGAGGAGCGCTCCGCCGAGGCCGCCCGAGACGCAGAGCGTGGCGAGCCCGCGACGGGCGCTCCGCCGGCGCATCTCGTGCAGCAGCGTCACGAGAATCCGCGCCCCGCTGCAGCCGATGGGATGTCCGAGCGCGATCGCCCCGCCGTTGACGTTCAGCCGCTCGGGGTCGAAGCCCAGCTCGCGATCGACCGCCAGCACCTGCGCGGCGAACGCCTCGTTCAGCTCGATCAGCTCGATCGCCGCCAGCTCGAGCCCGGAGCGGCGCAGCAGGTTGCGCACGGCCGGCACGGGGCCGATCCCCATCACGCTCGGCTCGACCCCGTCCACGCGGTAGCCGACGATGCGCGCGAGCGGCTCGACCCCGAGCCGGTCGGCGGCCGACCGCGACAGGACGACGAGCGCCGCGGCGCCGTCGGTGACCCCGCAGCTGTTGCCGGCGGTGACGGTGCCTCCGGCCGCGAACACCGGCTCCAGCTTGGCCAGCCCCGCGGCGTGCACTCCGTCGCGCGGGTGCTCGTCGTCGCGAACCGTGACCGGCCCGCTGCGGCCGGGGACCGAGACCGGGACGATCTCCTCGGCGAACCGGCCGGCGCGGCGCGCGGCCTCGCAGCGCTGCTGGGATCGTGCGGCGAAAGCGTCCTGCTCCTCACGCGGGATGCCGTAGCGCCGCGCGAGGTTCTCGGCGGTCTGCCCCATGCCCAGCCCGCACAGCGGGTCGAGGAAGCCGTCGCGCAGCATCGCGTCGTCGAGCTGGCGGTGGCCCATGCGCAGGCCGAAGCGCGCGTCGAGCAGGTACGGCACGCGGCTCATCGACTCCGTCCCGCCGGCGAGCACGACCTCGGCCTCCTCCGAGCGGATCGCGCGCGCGGCGGCGAGCACCGCCTGGAGCCCCGACAGACAGGCCTGGTTGATCGTGAACGCGGGGCGCTCGACCGGAAGCCCCGAGCGCACCGCGATCTGCCGTGCGGGGTTGGGACCGCAGCCCGCCTGGCGGGCCAGACCGAAGATCGCCTGGTCGGCGTCAGCGGGGCCCAGTCCGGCCCGCTCGAGCGCGGCGCGCGCCGCGACCTCGCCCAGCTCGACCGCCGACAGCGCGGACAGCGTGCCGCCGAAGCGACCGATCGGCGTGCGCACCGCGCCGGCCAAGACGATCTCGGGCTCGAGCATTCCGCTTCCGTCCCTGCGACGACATCGGGTTATAGCACGCGTCACCACGTCGCTGCGCCACGGGTCGAGCGCGTCGCTTCGAGCCGTTTGACACCACCCTGGCCCTGGCGAAGAATGCGACTGGTCATGCACGCACGCGAGGTCCGCCGCGAACGGCGATCGCCGGCCGGGCCTGGCGTGAGCCGACCCGACAGCCGCGCATCGCATCCGGCTCCGGCCGTCCGGTTCCTCGTGGCGGCCTGCACCGTCTGGCTCGCGAGCGGTTGGATCCTCGCCGCGTCGCCGGCGGCGTCGGCTTCGACCCTGGGCCTGCTGCTCGAGCCGGACGAAGCGCTGACCGTCGGCGCGGCGATCGCGGGGCCGGGGCCGGGCTCGCCGCCGCTCGTCCGGCTGCGCGCCGACCGGGCGCGGGTCGAAAGCGGGGCCGGGGTCTTCGACTGGTCGGCGCACGAGGCCGCCGTCTCCGTGCTGCGCGGCGCGGGCTTGCGCGTCGCGCTGGCGCTGACGGGAAGCGCGGCGCTCGACGACGGCGCCGCACCGTCGCCGCTGGTCCCCGGCTCGCTCGATGCCTGGCTCGCCTTCGTGCGCGCCGCCGTCCGCCAGTTCCACGGACGGGTCGAGCTGTTCGAGGTCGGAGACGGTCTGCGTCAGGCAGGCGCCGACGCGGACGCGTTCGCGCTCGTGATCAAGCTCTCCTCCCTCGCGCTGCGCGCCGAGGCGAGCGCGCACGGCGCGCAGGCGCTGGTCGCACCCGGGGTCACCGACGCGCACGACGCGGCGTGGCTCGCGGCGCTGTGGGAGCGCGACCTCGCACCCTACATCGACGTCCTGCCCGTGGCGGTCGATTCCGCCGCGGGACCGGAGGCCGTGGCCGCGTCGGTGCGGGCCGTGCGTGTGGCCTCGCTCAGCCATCCGCCGGCCCCGGCGCTCTGGGTCTACACCCGGGAGGGCGCGGAGTGGGACGCGCCGGCGGCCGCCGTCGCGGCCCTGGCCGCGGGAGCCGACGTCGCCGTCGTGCCTCCCGGCAGCGGCCTCGTCGAGCGCGCGCGCTGGGTCGAGGGACTCCAGGCGCTGCTCGGATCGGGCTTCGCCCGCGCGCCGCTCGGGGCGGTCCGACTCGTCTATCCGGGAGGGCCGGTCCCGCCCTCGGCGCGCGTGCTCGGCCGCTTCTTCGAGGAGCGGTCGTTCGACTCCCTGGTCGTGTTCGTGGCACCGGATCCGGTGGGCGCCGGCGGTCCGCCCCAGCTCGTCGTCGACGTGATCGCCGCGAGCGAGGCGCGACTGATCGACCCCGCGAGCGGGGAGTCCCGGCGGGTCACGGCCGCCTCGCCCTCCGACGGGTCCGCCGGGCGCGCGCTCGCGCTGCGCACGGGCGCGGTACCGCAGGCGGCGCTGTTCCGTCGGCGCGGCGCGTCGCCGGGGCTCGATCTCCCGGCGGAGGAGCTCGACGTGGCCTCGACCCGCGGGCTGACCGCCGAGGAGATCATCTCGCGCCACCAGCTCGTCCAGCGCGAGCAGGACGACCGGCTCGAGCGCTGGACGGCGCGCGGGCGCATCGACTTCCACTTCAAGCTGGGCCAGGCGGGCTCGACCATCGACGTCGCGATCGACAGCAACTACTTCTGGGAGCGCGGCGGCGAGCTGGAGTGGGAGCAGACCGAGTACTACATCAACGGGAACCGGGTGACGTGGAAGAGCTTCCCCGAGCTGCCGCTGATCCAGCCGGAGAAGGTGATCACGCTGCCGCTCGACCTGACGCTCAACCGCACCTACTCCTACCGGCTCGCCGGGCAGGAGCGCGTCGGCGATCGCACGGCCTACGTGCTGGAGTTCGCTCCGGCGGAGGGCGGTGCCGCGCTCAACCTCTACCGCGGCCGCGTCTGGATCGACGCCGCGCAGTTCGTGCGGCTCAAGCTGTCCCTGGTCCAGGGCGAGCTGGAGCCGCCGGTGCTGTCGAACGAGGAAACCGATCGCTACGCCCCGCAGACCGGCCCGGACGGGGCCGACTTCTGGCTGTTCTCGGCGATCGACGGCCAGCAGGTGTGGAACACGGCCGGGCGCACCTTCGTCGTGCGGCGCCAGGTGACGTTCCTCGACTACGAGATCAACCCTCCGTCCGAGGAGTTCGCGCGGCGCCGCGCCGCGGCCCACGCCTCGAACCACCAGATGCTGCGCGACACGCCGCAGGGCTTCCGCTACCTGGCGCGCCGGCCGGACGGCACGCGCGAGGTGCGGCAGGAGGCCGACAGCTCCCAGCTGTTCGCCGCGGCGGGGGCGTTCCACGACGGCTCGCGGGACCACGTGATCCCGCTCGCCGGCGTCAACTACTTCGACTACGACTTCGGCCGTCACCACAGCCAGTTGAACGTGCTGTTCGCCGGCGTCTTCGCCTTCGCCACGCTGAGCCGGCCCGGCCCGCTCGGCGGGCGCGGGGACCTCACCGCCGACGCCGGCCTGTCGGCGCTGTACGGCGACGATCGGCTGTTCGTCGGCGGCGACGAGGTCGAGGCCGAGCGGATCGAGAGCCGGGACCAGAGCCTGGCGCTGCGGCTCGGCCTGCCCGCGGGGCAGTTCGTCAAGCTCAACCTGATCGCGCGGCTGAACTACGTGCAGTACTCCACCGATGGCGACGCCGGCGACGCGCTCGGGCGCTGGAACGAGAGGACGGGATCGACGCTCGAGTTCGTGCTGCCGCGCGATCACGCCGAGCTGGCGGCGGAGCTCGAAACCGAGTTCAACCGGCGTGGGGTCACGCTCGCCGCGTCGGGGCGCTGGGCGCGGCGCTCGGCGTGGGAGGCGTGGGGCCTGCGCGACGCGGCGAGCGGCGAGTTCGGCCATCTCGCCGCCGCCGGATTCGTCCCCGGCGCGGAGCCGGTCGAGGAGCGCTACGCGCGTCTGGGGGCGACGGTGTTCAAGGAGTGGTACCTGCCGCGGTTCCAGAAGCTGCGCGGCGAGGCCGGCTGGCTCGACGGCTCGCGGCTCGACCGCTTCAGCCGCTACCGCTTCGGCTTCTTCGGCGAGGACCGCTTGAACGGCTTCTCCGGCTCGGGCGTGCGCTTCGACCGCGGGCTCGTCGGGCGGGCCGGCTACTCGTTCAACCTGTTCGAGCTGATCCGGCTCGACCTGGCGCTGGACACGGCCCGGGTCGAGGACCGCTCGTCGGGGGCGGGACGCCAGTCGTTCTCCGGCCTCGGGCTGTCCACGAGCTTCGTCGCTCCGTGGAAGACCGTGGTCAACTTCAACTACGGCTACGCGCTCGACTCCGACATCCCCGACCTCGAAGGGGAGCAGGAGTTCCTGCTGCTGGTGCTGAAGCTGTTCTAGGATGGGGACGGCGGACGACCGACCGCCGCGCCGCGCCCTGGCGACGGGCGGGTTGCTGTGCCTGCTCCTCGCCTTCGAGCCCGCGGCGGCGGACCTGACGCTCGCGACCGAGGGCGAGGCGCGGCTGCGCGTCGTGCTGCCGCGCGAGACGATCCCCGCCGAGCGCACCGCCGCGCGCGAGCTGGCCGACTACCTCGGCCGCGTGACTGGGGCACGCTTCGCGACCGTGATCGAGGGCGACGATCTCGCCGAGGGTCCGGCGATCTTCGTTGGGCCGACCGCGGCCGCCCGGCGCTCGGGCGTCGAGCCCTCCGGCCCGGAGGAATGGCGCATCCGGGCCACGGACGGCGGCCTGCTGCTGACCGGAGGCCGACCGCGAGGCACGCTGTACGCGGTCTATCGGTTCCTCGAGGACGTCGTCGGCGTGCGCTGGTGGACGCCGTATGCCGAGAGCGTGCCCTCGCGGCCGACCTTGGCGCTCCCGCCGCTCGACCGCGGCGGGAGCCCGGGATTCGGTTACCGCGACCTGGACCAGCTCGACGGACCGCCCGAGTTCAGCGCGAGGAACCGGCACAGCGGAGACCGCTCGCTGCTGGACTGGTCGTACGGCGGCCGGCAGGCCTACGGTCCGCCGAGCGCCGTGCACAACTTCTATCTCTACGTGCCCCCGGCCGAGGAATTCGCCGCCCACCCCGAGTACTTCTCGTGGCGCAACGGGGTGCGCACCGCCGAGCGCGCGCAGCTGTGCCTGACCGACCGCGGCCTGCGGAACCTGATCGTGGAGCGGATGGCCGGCCACATCGAGCGCAGCCGGGCGGAGGCCGCCTCGCGCGGCGAGCCGCCGCCCCGGCTGTTCGCCATCTCGCAGAACGACTGGGGCGGAGCCTGCACCTGCGACAGGTGCGCCGCGCTCGACCGGCGCGAGGCGACGCACGCCGGTTCGCTCGTCGACTTCCTCAACGACGTCGCGGGGCGGATCGGCGAGCGCTACCCGGACGTGCTGTTGGACACGCTGGCCTACCACTACACGATCGAGCCGCCGCGGCAGGCGCGGCTGCGCGACAACGTGGTGGTCCGCCTCGCGTCGCTCCAGCGGCGCGACTTCTCCCGGCCCATCACGCATCGTGCGAACCGGCCCTACCGCGCGGCGCTCGACGGCTGGCGCCGCGCGACGCGGCATCTACGGATCTGGGATTACGCGGTGACCTTCGGACGCCGCGCCGAGCTGCCGCTGCCGAACCTGCCGGTGATCGCGCACAACGTCCGCCACTACCTGGAGCACGGGGTCGAGGGCGTCTTCGTGCAGCTCGGCCCGCCGGTCCCGTGCGATCTGCGCGACCTCAAGGTGTGGGCCCTGCTCAAGCTGCTGGAACAGCCGGAGCGCGAGATCGACGGGCTGATCCGCGAGTTCACCGACGGCTTCTACGGCCCGGCGGGAGCGACGATCCGCGCCTACCTGGCCGAGCTGGAGCGCGCCCAGGCGCGGCGACCGGGCCCGATCGAGTATCCGGCGGAGCCCCGGCAGTACCGGTTTCTCGACGCGCGATTCCTGCGGCGGGCGCACGAATTGTTCGACCGCGCCGAGCGCCAGACGGCGAGCGACGCCGAGCTGCTGCAGCGGGTGCGCTTCGCACGGGTCGGCCTGGACCGCGCCACGCTGCACCGCTGGCGGCGCGGGCTGGGCCGTCCGTCGGCGGCCGGGCCGGCGCTCGATCCGGAGGAGATCGCCGAGCGCTACTGGAGCACGGCGTGGGTCGAGATCGACCGGCGGCTGCCGGAGCCCGAACGCGACCGCGTGCGCCGGCGGATCCAGCGCGAGATCGGGCGGGCGATGGAGCGGATCGGCTACGTCCTGCCGCAGGCGGCGCACGACTGAGGTCCCCCCGCGCCGCGCCCGCGGAGCGGAGCGAGGTGGAGGAGGCGCCCGGCGGGTTTGACACCTCGCGGGGCGCAAAGTACTGTCTGCGGTCGCTCGGGGGAGCGAGTCGCGACGATGCACAGCCTGATCGAAGCGCACGGCGGTCGCCTCGCGCTCGGCCTGGTCGACCCGCAGCGGGCGGGTGAGCTGCGGGCCGCCTCCCGCGACTGGCCGTCGTGGGACCTCACGCCGCGCCAGCTGTGCGACCTCGAGCTCCTGCTGGGCGGCGGGTTCTCGCCGCTCGCGGGCTTCCTCGGCCGCGCCGACTACGACAGCGTCTGCGAGCGCATGCGGCTCGCGAGCGGGGTGCTGTGGCCGATCCCGATCATGCTCGACGTGACCGAGGAGCTGGCACGCTCCGTCGGGCGGGGAGCGACGCTCGCGCTGCGCGACCCCGAAGGGGTGATGCTCGCCGCCCTGCACGTGGAGGAGGCGTGGAAGCCGGACCTGACGGCCGAGGCGCGCTCGGTCTACGGCGGCACCAACCCCGAGCACCCGGCGCTGCAGCAGCTCGAGGCGCAGGCGCGGGCCCGGCCGTGGTACGTCGGCGGCCGGATCGAGGGGCTGCAGCTCCCGACGCACTTCGACTTCCGCGAGCTGCGCCTGACGCCCGGCGCGCTGCGGCAGGAGTTCGAGCGGCTGGGCTGGACGCGCGTCGTCGCCTTCCAGACCCGCAACCCGATGCACCGCGCGCATCACGAGCTGACGCTACGCGCGGCCAAGGAGGTCGAGGCCAACCTGCTGATCCATCCCGTGGTCGGGCTGACCAAGCCCGGCGACCTCGACCACTACACGCGCGTCCACTGCTACCGCGCGCTGCTCACGCGTTACCCGCAGCACACGGTCAAGCTGGCCCTGCTCCCGCTCGCGATGCGGATGGCCGGGCCGCGCGAGGCGCTGTGGCACGCGATCATCCGCAAGAACTACGGGTGTACGCACCTGATCGTCGGACGCGACCACGCCGGCCCGGGATCGGACTCGAGCGGCCGGCCGTTCTACGGGCCGTACGACGCGCAGCGGCTGTTCCACGAGCACGAGGCGGAGCTGGGGATGAAGATGGTCCCGTTCCGCAACATGGCCTACATCGAGGACCACGACGCCTACGTGCCGGAGGACGAGGTCCCGTCCGGCTGCCGCGTGCTGTCGATCAGCGGGACCGACCTGCGGCTGCGGCTGGCGGACGGTCGGGAGATCCCCGACTGGTTCACCTTCCCCGAGGTCGCGGAACAGCTGCGCCGCCGCCACCCGCCGCGCCACCGGCAGGGCCTGACCGTGTTCTTCACCGGGCTGTCGGGCGCCGGCAAGTCGACGATCGCGAACGCGCTGATGGTCAAGTTCCTCGAGATGGGCGGACGGCCGGTGACGCTGCTCGACGGCGACCTCGTGCGCAAGAACCTGTCGTCCGAGCTGGGCTTCTCGCGGGCCCACCGCGACATCAACATCCTGCGCATCGGCTTCGTGGCGGCGGAGATCACGAAGAACGGCGGCATCGCGCTCTGCGCGCCGATCGCACCGTACGACGGCGTGCGGAAGGAGGTGCGTCGCGCGATCGAGCCGCTCGGCGGCTTCGTGCTGGTCCACATCAGCACGCCGCTCGAGGTGTGCGAGGCGCGCGATCGCAAGGGGCTCTACGCGCGCGCCCGGGCCGGCATCATCCCGGAGTTCACCGGCGTCTCCGACCCGTACGAGGAGCCCGCGGACGCCGATCTGGTGCTCGACACGAGCGAGCGGACGCCGGAGCAGGCGGCCCAGGAGATCCTGCTGCACCTCGAGCGCGAGGGGTACGTCGGCGTCGATCGCGGCCGCTGATGGAGCGGCGCGGCGACGTCGAGCGGATCGTGCAGGCGCTGGCCGAGGCGCGACGGATCCTCGAGCGTTTCACCCCGGGAGCGGTGGCCCACCGGCGCAAGGCGGGGGGCGACCCGCTGACCGCGGCCGACCTCGCGGTCAACGAAGCGCTGCGCTCGCTCCTGGTGCAGGGCGAGGACGGCTGGCTGTCGGAGGAGACCGCCGACGACGCGGCGCGGCTCGGGCGCCGCCGGGTGTGGATCGTCGACCCGCTCGATGGGACGCGCGAGTTCGTCCAGGGCCTGCCGGAATGGTGCGTCTCGATCGCGCTGGTCGAGTACGGCCGCCCGGTGGCCGGGGGGATCTGCAACCCGGCGGCGGAAGTGACGGTCGTCGGGGCGGTCGGGAGCGGCGCGAGCCTGAACGGCGCCCCCTGCGCCGTGCGCCGCCGGACGGAGCTCTGCGGCGCGGAGGTCCTCGCCAGCCGCAGCGAGACGGAGCGCGGGGAATGGGAGCCGGTGCGCGGCGCTCCGTTCGTGGTCAAGCCTCTGGGCTCGGTCGCCTACAAGCTGGCGCGCGTGGCCGCCGGGCTGACGGACGCGACCTGGACGCTCGTGCCCAAGCACGAGTGGGACGTCGCGGCCGGAACGGCGCTCGTGCTGGCCGCGGGAGGAGCGGTTTGGATCCCGCACGGCGCCGGGCCGCGGTTCAACCGCGAGCGCCCGCTGCTGCCGGGCCTGGCCGCCTGCGCCGCCGGCCTCGAGCGGCCGATCCGTGAGTTCCTCGAGCGGGCGGCGCGGTGAGCCCGGCGCCGCAGGCCGCGGGCGCGCGGGCGACCGCGCTCGACATCCTCTACGTCGGGCCGCACGCCGGGACCTGCCTCCAGCGCTCCGCGGCGCTGGTCGAGCTCGGGCACCGGCTGCGCTTCCTCGCCGACGATCCGCCGAGCGGCGCGTTGCGCCGGCTGCTGCTGCGGCTGGGCAACCGCTGCGGGCGCCCGCCGGACCTGGCCGGGACCAACCGCGCGATCCGCGAAGCCGTGTGCGCCCGCCGCTACGACCTGCTGTGGATCGACAAGGGCCGCACGATCGGCCGCGCCACGCTGGCGCGGGTCCGGCGCGCCTCGCCGCAGACGCTGATCGTCAACTACAGCCCGGACGACATGTCGAACCCCGACAACCAGTCGTTCCAGTACCGGGCCGCGCTGCCGGCCTACGACCTGCTGGTGACGACCAAGAGCTACAACGTTGCCGAGCTGCGCGCCTGCGGCGCGCGCGAGGTGCTGTTCGTCGACAACGCCTACGATCCCCGGCTCCACCGCCCGCTGGAGCTCAGCGCGGAGGAGCGCGCGCGGTTCGCCGCCGACGTCGGCTTCGTCGGCTGGTTCGAGCGCGAGCGCGCCGAGCTGATGCAGCGGCTGGCCGCCGCCGGGATCCGGGTGACCGTCTGGGGCGCCGACTGGGGGCGCTGGCGCGCGTCTTATCCCGACCTCGTGCTGCGCGAGGAGTACCTCGACGGGCTGGACTACGCCAAGGCGATCAACGCCACGCGGATCAACCTCGGCTTCCTGCGCAAGGTGAACCGCGACCTGCAGACGACACGCAGCGTCGAGATCCCGGCGTGCCGGGCGTTCCTCCTGGCGGAGCGCACCGACGAGCACCGCCGGCTGTTCCGCGAGGGGCAGGAGGCGGAGTTCTTCTCGACGTTCGACGAGCTGCGCGACAAGTGCCGGCATTACCTGGCGCACGAGGACGGGCGACGGCGGATCGCCGGCCGCGGCTACGAGCGCTGCCTGCGCGACGGCTACAGCAACGCGGCGCGGCTGGGGCACGTGCTGGAGCGGATCCGGGAGCTAGGCGCGCGGCGCTGACCCCGGGAGCGCCGCGCCCGGCGCCTCGGGCTGCGGCTGCTCGAAGCGCCGCCGGAACACCTCCTGCACCTCGGACAGCAGCCCCTGGACGTCGTCGGGCGCGTGGCGCGCGGCGTCGATCGCCGGCTCGAGGTGGACCGTGACCGGGCCGGGGCGGACGCGGAGCGAGCGCGGCGGCAGCACCGCATGGGAGCCGGTGATCACGACCGGCACGATCGGCACCCGCGCCTGCAGCGCCAGGTGGAACGCGCCCTTCTTGAACGGCCGCAGCCGGCCGTCCCGGCTGCGCGTGCCCTCCGGGTACAGCACGACCGAGCGCCCGGCCCGGATCTGCTCGGCGGCGGCGCGCAGGCTGCGGATCGCCTCGGCCCGGTTGTCGCGGTCGATCGGGACGAAGCCCGAGCAGGACAGCGCCCAGCCGAAGACCGGGATCCGGAACAGCTCGCGCTTGGCGACGAAGCGCGTCGACGGGGGAATCACGGCGAACATCGCCCACACGTCGATCATCGACTGGTGGTTGGCGATGAACACGCAGGGGTGGTGCTCCCGCGCGCGCTCGGGGTGGCGCAGGGTGAGCCGCGCACCGACCGCCGCCAGCAGGATCCGGGACCAGATCTTGCCGGCGCGGACCACGGCGTCGCTGCCGCGCCGGGAGAGCAGCGTGACGGCGATGGCGGGCAGCGCGCAGCCGATCGTCGCCACCACCAACACGCACGCGGCCCAGATCCCGCGCAGCATCCACGCGCACCGGCGGCGCCGCACGGCGCCACGCGGGAGGAGTATAGCAAGCGAGTGCTTGACCGCGGCGGCGCGGAACCCTATTCTTGCGGTCCGCCCGCGAGCGGACCGCGTGCGGAGGCGTGCCGTTCCCCGCGTCTGCGGCGATCGACGGAACCCGCGTGTACCGGCTCTTCCTCGAGCACCTCGAAACCCTCGGGGGCATGGTGCGCCTGGCCGGCAGCACGCTCGCGGCCGCGCCACGCCGTCCGTTCGAGGGCGAGCTGTGGCGCGAGCAGCTGTACCAGCTCGGCGTGCGCTCGCTGACGATCGCGAACGTCACCCTGCTGTTCACGGGGATGGTGCTGGCGATCCAGACCGCGTTCTCGCTCTCGGCCTACGGCGGCAAGGCGTTCGTCGGCGACATCGTCGCGCTGTCCGTGGTGCGCGAGCTGGGGCCGGTGCTGACCGCGCTGATGGTCGCCGGGCGCGTCGGGGCCGGGATCACGGCCGAACTGGGCTCGATGGCGGTCACCGAGCAGATCGACGCGCTGCGCGCGCTGGCCGCGAGCCCGGTGCGCAAGCTGGTGGTGCCGCGCGTCGGGGCGCTGGTGCTCGGCCTGCCCGCGCTGACGATCCTGGCCGATACCGCCGCGCTGTTCGGCGGCCTGCTGATGGCGGTGCTGGAGATCGGCCAGACACGGGTCTACTACATGGGTCACGTGCTCGCGGCGCTGAGCGTGCGGGACGTGGCGAGCGGGGTGAGCAAGACGTTCTTCTTCGCGTTCTTCATCGGGGTGATCGCCTGCTACAACGGGATCGGGGCCCGGGGGGGCGCGGACGGCGTGGGCAAGGCCACGACCAACACCGTCGTCGTCTCCTCGATCTCGGTGATCGTCTCCGACTTCTTCCTGACCAAGCTGTTCATGCTGCTGTGACGCAGGCCGACCACTTCATCCGCTTCGTCGGGGTGCACAAGGCCTTCGGCCGCAAGCCGGTGCTGTGCGGCGTCGACCTGGCGGTGCGACGCGGCGACACGCTGGTCGTGCTCGGCGGCTCGGGCGCGGGCAAGTCGGTGCTGCTGCGGCACGCGATCGGGCTGCAGCGCCCGGACCGCGGCGAGGTGTGGGTCGAGGACGACGAGGTCGGGGCGATGGACGAGGAGCGCCTGGGCGGCGTGCGCCAGAAGGTCGGCATGCTGTTCCAGGCCGGGGCGCTGTTCGATTCGATGTCGGTGCTGGACAACGTGGCGTTCGGCCTGCGCGAGCACACCGGCTGGCCCGAGGAGCGGATCCGCGAGCGCGTGCGCGAGGTGCTGGCGCTGGTCGAGCTGGACGAGGTCGAGGAGCTGATGCCGGCCGAGCTGTCGGGCGGGATGCGCAAGCGGGTGGCGCTGGCGCGGGCGATCGCCCTGGCGCCGCGCGCCATCCTCTACGACGAGCCGACGACCGGGCTCGACCCGATCACCGCGAGCACGATCAACCAGATGATCCGCAGCCTGCAACAGCGTCTGGGCGTGACGTCGATCGTCGTCACCCACGACATCCGCTCGGCGTTCACCATCGGCGACCGCATCGCGTTCCTGCACGAGGGGCGGATCGTGGTCGAGGACACGGTCGAGGGGGCGCAACGCTCGACCGATCCGCTGTTGCGCAACTTCCTCGCGGGAGGCGGCTATGGCTAGGGCGGCGGGGCGGGACTTCGCGGTCGGGGCGATGTTCGCGCTGGCGATGCTGGTGCTGGCGCTGGCGGTGATGGCGGTCGGGGGCGAGACCGGATGGCTGTTCGACCGCGTCGGCTACTTCGTGACCTTCCCCAACACGGACGGCCTCCTCGTGGGTGCGCCGGTGCGGATGGCGGGGGTGCAGATCGGCACGGTCTCGGGCATCCAGCTGTCGCCGGACCCGAGCGACAGCGGGATCCGCGTCGACGTCGCGGTCGACGTGGCCTACGCCCCGCGGGTGCGCGAGGACTCGCGCGCCACGCTGCGGATCCTGCAGCTCCTGACGAACGAGAAGTTCGTCGAGATCCTCCCCGGCAGCACCGGGTCGGTGCTGGCCCCGGGCTCGCGCATCGAGCGCCAGGAGGAGACCGGCGTGCTCGAGCGCAGCCAGGTCATCGCCGAGGACCTGGGGGAGATCACGGTCGCGCTCAAGAGCATCCTCGGGCGGCTGGAGCAGGGGGACGGCCTGCTCGGCCAGATGCTGAGCGACCCGGACTTCGGCCGCAAGGGGCTCGACGCCCTGGGCCGCACGCTCGAGAACACCGAGCGCCTGACCTCCGACCTGCTCGCGGGCAAGGGGCTCGTCGGGCGCCTGCTGCACGACGAGCAGCTCGCCGCCCGGCTCGACCGCTTCTCGCGCTCGGTCGAGGGCCTGGGCGCGCTCGTCGAGCGGGCCAGCGCCGAGGGCGGAACGGTCGACGAGTTCCTGGCGGTGGATGGGGCGGGCCGGCAGGCGCTGGCCGACCTGAGCGCGGCCGCGGCGACGCTGCGCCGCCTGCTGCAGCAGGTCGAGGACGATGCCGGCCTCGTGGGACGGCTGATCGGCGACCCGCAGTACTCGGCGGCGCTGGCCGAGGACGCGCAGGCCACGCTGGCCAATCTGGCCGAGATCACCGACAAGATCAACCGCGGCGACGGCACGCTCGGGGCGCTGGTCAACGAGCGCGTGCTGTACGACGGCGCCGAGGAGGTCGTGGCCGGCGTCAACGACAGCAAGTTTGCGCGCTGGCTGTTGCGGCATTATCAGAAGAAGGGGGTCCGCAAGCTGGAGCAACGGCAGCGCGGGAGCGAGCGCGGCGAGCCGGCGCCAGAGGGGCCGCCGCCCGCGCCGCCGGCGGACGAATGAGCGACGGAGCGCGAGACGCATGACGGCCGGACCCGCGATCGTCGTCACCGGTGCCGCCGGGTTCATCGGCTCGCACCTGACCGAGGCGCTCTTGGCGCGCGGCCGGCGCGTGGTCGGGCTCGACAGCTTCGACGACTTCTACGATCCGGCGCTCAAGCGCGCCAACCTGGCCGGCGCCGCCCGCGATCCCGCGTTCCGGCTGGTCGAGGGCGACATCCGCGACCCGGCGGCGCTCGCCGCCGCCTTCTCGCGGGAGACGATCGACGGCGTGTTCCACCTGGCGGCGCGGGCCGGGGTGCGGCCCTCGATCCGCGACCCGGTGCTGTACAGCTCGGTCAACGTCGACGGCACGACGCGCCTGCTCGAGGCCTGCCGGCGGCACGGCGTGGGCCGCTTCGTCTTCGGCTCGTCGTCCTCGGTCTACGGCGACAACCCGAAGGTGCCGTTCGCCGAGAGCGATCCGGTCGATCACCCGATCTCGCCCTACGCCGCGACGAAGAAGGCCGGCGAGGTGCTGTGCCACGCCTACCACCACCTGTTCGGCATCCGCGTCGCCTGCCTGCGCTTCTTCACCGTCTACGGCCCGCGCCAGCGCCCGGAGATGGCGATCCACAAGTTCGCGCGGCTGCTGCTGGCCGGGGAGCCGATCGAGCGCTACGGGGACGGGTCGTCGGCGCGCGACTACACCTACATCACGGACATCGTCGACGGCGTGCTGCGCGCCCACGAGCGCTGTGACGGCTACCACGTGTGGAACCTCGGCGGATCGCAGACGACGACGCTGGCCGAGCTGACGGCCAAGCTCGCCCGGCGGCTGGGCGTCGAGCCGCGCGTGCGCTCGCTGCCGCAGCAGCCGGGGGACGTGCGGCGCACCTGGGCCGACGTCTCGCGCGCCCGCGCCGAACTCGGCTGGGAGCCGCGGGTCGGCCTGGACGAGGGACTGGATCGCTTCGTGGCGTGGGTTCGCGCCGCGGCCCGCGCGGCCGGCGTGGAGGGCAGCACGCGATGAACATCTGTGTCGTCGGCACCGGCTACGTCGGGCTCGTCAGCGGGGCCTGCTTCGCCGAGTTCGGCAACCCGGTGGTCTCGGTCGACAAGGACGCCGGAAAGATCGCGCGGCTCCAGGCGGGCGAGATCCCGATCTACGAGCCGGGGCTCGAGGGGCTGGTGCGGCGCAACGTCGCGGCCGGGCGGCTGCGCTTCGGCACCGACCTGGGGCAGGCGATCCGCGATTCGCTCGTGGTGCTGATCGCCGTCGGCACGCCGCAGGGCGCGGACGGCCGGGCCGACCTGAGCTTCGTCCGCGACGTGGCGCGGACGATCGGCGAGAACCTCGACTCCTACAAGGTCGTCGTCACCAAGAGCACCGTGCCGGCGGGCACGGGACAGATGATCCGTCAGATCATCGAGCAGCACCGGCGTGGGGGGCACCCGTTCAGCGTCGCCTCCAACCCCGAGTTCCTGCGCGAGGGCGCGGCGATCGAGGACTTCATGCGCCCCAATCGCATCGTGCTCGGGACCGAGGACGAGATGGCGGCGGCGATCCTGCGCGACCTGTACCGCCCGCTGTACCTGATCGAGACCCCGATCGTCACGACCGACGTGGTGACGGCGGAGCTGATCAAGTACGCCTCGAACGCCTTCCTCGCGACCAAGATCTCGTTCATCAACGAGATGGCCGAGCTGTGCGAGAACCTGGGCGCGGACGTGCACGTGGTGGCGCGGGCGATGGGGCTCGATCGGCGCATCGGGCCCAAGTTCCTCCACCCCGGACCGGGATACGGCGGGTCGTGCTTCCCCAAGGACACGCGCGCGGTGGTCGAGCTGGCGCGGGACCGCGGGATCGAGCTGCGGATCGTGCGGGCGGTGATCGAGGTCAACGCTGCGCGCATCCCGCGCATGGTGGACAAGATCCGCGACGCGCTGGACGGCACGCTCGCGGGGGCCACGATCGGCCAGCTGGGACTGACGTTCAAGCCCAACACCGACGACCTGCGCGAGTCGCCGGCGATGGCACTGGTGGCCGCGCTGGCCGCGGCCGGGGCAAGGCTGCGGGTCTACGATCCGGCGGGAATGGCGGCCGCGGCACGCGAGATGCCGGCGGGCGTGACCTGCTGCAGCGACGAGTACCACGCCGCGGACGGCGCCGACGCGCTGGTCGTGGCCACCGAGTGGAACCAGTTCCGCGGCCTCGATCTCGACCGGCTGCTGGCACGCCTGCGCCGGCCGGTGGTGGTCGATCTGCGCAACATCTTCGAGCCGCAGCTGATGCGGGCCAAGGGCTTCCGCTACGCGGGCGTCGGGAGGTGACGTGGCGAGCTATCTCGTGACCGGCGGCGCCGGCTTCATCGGCTCGAACCTGGTCGAGGCCCTGCTGCGGGGCGGGCACGAGGTCCGCGCGCTCGACGACTTCAGCTCCGGCCGCCGCGAGAACCTGGAGCCGGCGGCGCGCTGGGCGGCGGAGGGCGCGGGAGCGTTCCGGCTGATCGAGGGCGACGTGCGCGACCCGGCGCTGTGCCGGCGCGCGCTGGACGGCGTCGAGTTCGTGCTGCACCTGGCGGCGATCCCGTCGGTCCAGCGCTCGGTCAAGAGCCCGACGACGACGAACGAGGTCAACGTCACCGGTACGCTGAACGTGCTCGAGGCGGCGCGCGCGGCCGGCGCGCGCCGCGTGGTCTTCGCCTCCTCCTCGTCGCTCTACGGCGAGAGCGAGCGGCTGCCCAAGGTCGAGTCGCACGCGCCCGACCCGATCTCGCCCTACGGGCTGCAGAAGCTGGCCGCGGAGAGCTACTGCCGGCTGTACCACCGGCTGTACGCGCTGCCGACGATCGCGCTGCGCTACTTCAACGTCTTCGGCCCGCGGCAGGACCCGACGAGCGAGTACTCGGCCGTGATCCCGCGCTTCATCGCCGCGTCACGCGCCGGGAGGCCGGCGACGATCTACGGCGACGGCGAGCAGACGCGCGACTTCACCTACGTCGAGAACGTGGTGCAGGCGAACCTGGCGGCCTGCGCCGCGGACGCCGCGGCCTGCGGTCGCGCCTACAACATCGCCTGCGGCGAGCGCATCAGCCTCAACCAGCTCGCCGACCGCATCGGCGAGCTGGTCGGGGCGCGGCTGGGGCGCGAGCACGCCGCGCCGCGGGCGGGAGACATCCGCCACTCGCTCGCCGGGATCGAGCAGGCGCGAGCCGCGCTGGGCTATCGCCCGGCGGTGGACCTGGTGGAGGGGCTGCGGCGGACGATCGCGAGCTACGGCGGATGAAGCGTGCGGACACGCCCCCGCGGCTGCACGTCGCGCTGCTCGCCGGCGGCGGCGGCACGCGCTTCTGGCCGCTGAGCCGGGCGCGGCGTCCGAAGCAGTTCCTGGCGCTCGTCGGGCGCGACCCGTTGATGGTCGCGGCGTGGAAGCGCGCGCGGCGGCTGGCTCCACGCGCACGAATCTGGGTCGTGACTCCCGCCGCGCTCGCGCCGGACGTGCGCCGGCTGCTGCGCGGCGTGCGTCCCGACCGGCTCATCGTCGAGCCTACGCCGCGGGACACCGGGCCGGCGATCACGCTGGCCTGCGCCCGCATCGCCGCCGTCGATCCCCAGGCGGTGGTCGGCCTGTTTCCGACCGACCACGTGGTCGGCGACGTGGCCGAGTTCGAGCGCAGCGTCCGCGCCGCGGTGGCTGCCGCGCGGCGCGGGGCGCTCGTCTGCCTCGGGATCCGCCCCGACCGGCCGGCGACCGGCTTCGGCTATCTGCGCTGCTCGGCGCGGCCGCGGCGCGGCACCGCCGTCGCCGTCGCCCGTTTCGTCGAGAAGCCGAGCGCCGCGCGGGCCCGCGCGTTCGTCGCCAGCGGAAAGTACCTGTGGAACGGCGGGATGTTCGTCTGGCGCGCGTCGCGGTTCCTCGAGGAGGCGGAGCGTGCGGCCCCGCAGCTGGTGGGCGCGGTGCGCGAGTTCGTGGGCGGGCGCGCGCGCGCGTGGGCCCGCGCTCCGCACCGCTCCGTCGACTTCGCCGTGATGGAGCGCGCGCGCGGCGTCCAGGTCGTGCCGCTGGAGGCGGGCTGGGACGACGTCGGCTCGTGGGACGCCGCCGCCCGGCTGCGCGAGGCGAGCGGAGCGCACGATCGGCGGCACGTGCTGCTGGACAGCGCGGGCAGCGTCGTCTTCGCCGATCGCCGCCTGGTCGCGCTGGTGGACCTGCCGGGCGTCGCCGTCGTCGACGCTCCGGATGCGATCCTCGTCGTGCCGCGCCGCAGCGCGGAGCGGGTCCGCGCGGTGGTCGAAGAGCTGCGGCGGCGCGGGGAGCGCCGACTGGTGTAGGGTCGTCGGGGCGCGACCCGCGGACGAGCGCCACGGATGCTGATCGATCTGCAGACGCTGCCCGCCGGCACCGAGTTCGAGACCGGGGTCTGCCTTGTCGGCACGAGGGCGGCCGGGCTGGCGCTGGCCCGGGAGTTTTTCGGTGAGTCTCGCTCGGTCTCGCTCGTCGAGGGCGGCGGGCTGGAGCGCGAGGCGGCGGCGGACGGGTTGCTGGAGTGCGAGATCGCCCGCCGTCCGTTCGACGGAGCGACGGCGGGAGCGCCCGGGTCTTCGGGGAGCGACGTCCGGGCTCAAGCGCCCTTGACGAGGCGGCCGAGGAGGTTGGCGCGGAAGCGAGCGAGCCGGGGCCAGCGGTTCACCAGGCGCTCGTAGGCGACGCCGATCAGGAAGGGCACCGTGTGGAACCGCAGGTAGAACGGCTCCCCCTCCCAGGCCAGCAGCTCGCAGGTCGAGAAGCCGGCGCGCTGCGATTCGCGCGCGAGCCGGCCGGCCGAGTTCATCCGGTAGAAGGTCGGCCACGGATCGTGGGTCTCGCTCGGGAGGCCGCGCGCCCGGTTGGCCACCCGCAGGTGGAAGCGGTGCGAAGTCAGACGCGAGATCAGGGCGACGTAGTGGAGGCGGTTCGGGGTGCGGAAGAAGAAGCTTCCGCCGGGCAGCAGCACGCGATGAACCTCGGACAGCAGGATCCGCGGTCGCTCGACGTGCTCCAGCACGTAGTCGGCGACGGCCACGTCGAAGCTCGCGTCCGGGATCGGAAAGACGTCGCCGCGGATCACGTGAGCTTCGTCCATCTCGGGGTTGTCCAGCACGACCGGATCGATGTCGATCCCCACGACCCGCGCGACCTCGCCCTTGAGGATCCGCGTCGCGTCCCCCGTCGGCGGACCTGCCCCGACGTTGAGGAGCTGCGTGCGCGGGGTCGTGGCGCCTCGCACCCAGCGGTAGAACGCGAGCGTCCCGCTCAGCCGGTCGTCCGGGTAGAACCTGCGGTACAAGCGTTCGGAGACCATTGGCGACCCGGCGCGGCGCAGCGTACCGCGGTGAATCCCCGGCGACAAGGTGACACGCTGTCCCGGCGGCCGGCAGGCCCCGGCTGGCGATCACGGACGTGCACCGTATAGGTTAAGGCAGGATGGCAGGGAGCGGGGTTTGCGGGTCCCGGCGCGTGCGGGAGACGGCGCGATGACGACGGCGGCGTCGGGCGGTGTGCACGACCTCGCGCTCGACCGCGGCGGGCGCCACCGCTCGCTCCGCGCCGTGGCGATCTGCCTCGCGGGCGCCGGGCTGACGCTGGTGATCCCGTTCGTTCAACACGTCCAGGTCTACACTCTCGCCTTCCTGCTCGGCGGCTGCCTCATCGTGCCGGCCTGGTTCGACTGGAACCGCGGGCGGCTTGACGTCTTCGCGCCGCTGCACGTCTACGGCGCGGTCTACTTCATCAATTTCGGAGTCGGCGCGATCCTGACCGTCGAGGATCCGGCGCTCGTCGCCTACGACGTCCATGTCGTCCCGTTCGTGCCGCGAGCCTTGCTCTACTGCCTGCTGGGCTACCTCGCGCTCTTGGCCGGGTACTACCTGCCGTGGACGCGCCACCGCCCCGTCTCACGCCCCGCCGAGTGGCCACGCGGCGCGGCGCTGCTCCTGTTCGTCGGGCTGATCGGGCTCGTGGGCTACCTCGCCCTCGTCGCCTGGACTCAAGCCTCGTGGGTCGAGGGCTCGCTTCCTCCGGGGCTGGGTTCGCTGAGCCAACTCGCCCCGTTCTTCCTCTTCGCCTGGGCCCTGGGATGGTTGGTCTATTTCTCCGGTCGTTCCGGCCGCAGTCAGCGCCTCGTGCTGTTCTGCGTCCTGCTCCCGGCGGTGATCCTGATCGCCTACCTCACGATCAGCGTCAAGTCGTTGCTCGTGGCGCTGGTCGCGGTGCCGATCATCGCCCGCTGGTACGCCCAGGCCAGGGCGCCGTGGCTGCCGATCGCGATCTTCTCGCTGGTGCTGGTGTTCGTGGTCTTTCCGTTCTACAACACGTACCGCTCCTACTACCGGACCGACAGCCACGCGGATCGGATCGAGCAAGCCTACGAGAACGTGCTGCACTCGTCGTCCGAGACGTATCAGCTGCTCTCGGTGGGGACCTTCAAGCGCCGCTTGGCGCTGATCAACTCCGTGGCGGTCGTGGTCCGCGACGTCGGGCGCTGGGTTCCCCACGCCAACGGGGAAACCCTGTTCGCGCCGCTCGCGACCTATCTCGTGCCGCGATTCGTCTGGCCGGACAAGCCCCAGGTCGAGCTGGGGCGGGAGTTCGGCCGGCGGTTTCGCCTGACGACCTACGCCAGCCGCAAGACGCACGTCGCGCCGTCGGTCCCGGGCGAGCTGTACTGGAACTTCGACCTGCCGGGGATCATCGTCGGGATGGCGCTGATGGGACTGACCCTGCGCTGGATCTACCGGCGCTACGGGGCCGAGGGCGCGCTCGACCCGGTGCCCAACGCGGTCTACGTCGTGGTGCTGCTGACGATCTCGCAGCTCGAGGGCAACCTGGCCGCCGTCGTCGTCGGGATGGGGCGCTGGCTCGTGCTGATCGAGGCGCTGCGCTGGATCGGCCGGCGCTACCGTCTGACCGAGGCTGGGGCGGCGTCGTAGGTCCAGCCGCGGGAGGCACCGGCGGACGTCGGGGCGAAGCAGCCGCGGCCCCGCCGCGGCGGCGAAAGCGCCGGCCCGCCGACCCCGGCGCCGCTCCGGCGGCCGGCCGGAAAGCCGTGAAAACGCCGGGATGCGCGCGCCGCCGCCGGCCGCGATCGCTGCTGCGGACCGGGGAACAGCGTATATTCAGGGCCTGAACCGGATGGGTTCCGTGCTGCCCCTCGGCGTTGCCACCGTCATCATCGCGGCCGCGGTCACCTGGATCGTGACGCCGCTCGTGGTGCGTCTGGCCCATCTCCTCGGGGCCGTCGATGCTCCGGGCCGGCGCAAGATCCACAGCGAGCCGATCCCGCGGATCGGCGGGATCGCGGTGTTCTGCGGCTTCTGCGCCGGGCTGCTCTTCGCCGGGCTGGCGACCGACCAGCTCTGGCTGCTGTCGCGGATGGGCGGCTACTGGGGCGGGTTTGCGGCCGCGGCGACCGGGATGCTGCTCGTCGGCCTGGTCGACGACCTGCGCGGGCTGACCTTCGGCTGGAAGTTCGCGGCCCAGATCGTGGCGGCGGTCGTCGCCTGGTCCTCCGGCTTCCGCATCGACGCCGTGGCGCACCCGCTGGGAGGGGCGCTCGAGCTGGGGGCGCTGTCGCTGCCGCTGACGGTCGCCTGGGTCGTGGCGATCACGAACGCGGTCAACCTGATCGACGGGCTGGACGGGCTGGCCACCGGGATCGCCCTGATCACCACCTCGACCGTCGGGTTCATCGCGCTCGCGCGGAACGAGGTCGGCACCGCCGCCGCGAGCATCGCGCTCGCCGGGAGCCTCGCCGGGTTCCTGCGCTTCAACTTCAATCCGGCCCGGATCTTCCTCGGCGACTCGGGCAGCCTGTTCCTCGGGTTCGTCCTCGCCGTGACCGCGGTGCGGGGCAGCCAGAAGAGCCCGACGGTCGTGGCGCTGTTGGTTCCGCTCCTGGTGCTGGGACTGCCGGTGATGGACACCGGCCTGGCGCTGGCCCGGCGCAGCTACCGGCTGCTCGTCCGCGGCAGCCGCACGTCGAGCACGGCGCGCTACGTGTTGCGCAACTGGCGGCTGCTGTTCCTGCCCGACCGCGGACACATCCACCACTCGCTGCTCGAGCTGGGCGTGAGCCACCGGCGCGCCGTGGTGCTGCTCTACTCGGTGGGGCTGGCCTGCGCCGCCTGCGCCTTCGGTCTGGTCTTCCTGCGCAGCGCGGCCACCGCCCTGCTGCTCGTGGGGGCGCTGCTCGTCGCGCTGGCCGTGTTCGTCGGGACGCTCTATCTTCGAGTGTGGAAGCTCCGGCGGGTCGGCCGCGGCGAACCCCGAGGGTCGGGGGACCGGGCCTTCGTCTCCCCGCAAGAAACCCTGGGCCGTTGATCCTGGGTCCCGCGCAATCCCGATCCGGGTCGTGGCCCGGACGCGCCGGTGCGGCCGCGCTCGCGGCGGCCTGGCTCGCCGGCTCGACGGCCGCGCCGGCCCAGAGCGAGCTGCCCGACGGGGTGCGGATCGGGCGCTGGATCCTCGCCCCCAGCGCGTTTCTCGATCTCGAGTCCGACGCCAACCTGCTGCGGACCGACGATTCGCGGGAGTCGATCCGCGACCACAGCGCCGAGTACGGCGGGGCGCTCGCGGCGAGCCTGCCCTTCCGCAACAGCCTGTTTCGCATCGGCTACGAGGCGAGCAAGCTCGGCTACAGCGCGGTCGACTTCGAGCGCGACCTGAGCGAGGAGACGACGGTCGATCTCGACCTGCAGTTCGGCTCGGGCAACCGCCTCGTGCTGCGCGACAGCTTCACCCGCGGCTCCGTCCGGCTGCGGGACCTGGTCGGCGAGGACACCACGCAGGCTCCGGAGGAGGTGTTCTACGGGGCGCCCTGGAACCAGAACCGGGCGCAGCTCCGGCTCGAGCGCGCCGTCCCCGGGCGCCAGGGCTGGCGCGTCCAGCTCGAGCGGCGCGACTTCAACTACCGCGGCCAGGAGCTGACGAGTCTGTACGACTCGCGCGGCTTCGAGAGCGACTACGAGTTCCGCCAGCCGGTCACGAGCCGGGGCTGGGTCGTCTTCTACTACGGGACGAGACGGTTCAACCACTACCGGCCCCAGGACGAGGTCGGCGTGCCGTATCGCAAGGAGCTGGAGGACTCGTTCCAGCTCGGCTGGCGCGGCCTGGCCGGCGCGGGCAACCCCTACCTGATCCGCCTCGGCTACGAGCGGGTGAACTTCGAGATCCAGACCTCGAGCTTCGAGGGGCTCTCGGCCTTGCTGACCGGATCGTTCCGCGCCGGGCCGTACAGCCGCACGACTCTCGAGCTGTCCCGGCGTGCCTTTGCATCGACCGAGGACACCCACTACATTAACAACCGCTTCTCGGGCGAGTTCGAGACGCAGGTGCTCGGCGCCTTCGACCTTCGCACGCGGGCGGTCCTGGCCTTCAACCAGTACGTGGACCCCGTCGACTCGGACTGCGGCGGGGAGTTGCGGGAGGACTGGATCCGGGGGCTCGAGGCCGGGCTGGCCTGGCCGCTCGAGCCGTGGATCGAGCTGGGCCTGAGCGGCACGCACGAGCGCCGGAACTCGAGTTGCCCGTTTGGAGACTACGATGACACCGAGGTTCGCGCCGGCCTGCGCGTGGGCTGGTTCTAGACTGCTCCTGGCCCTGCTCGCCGGCACGGCGGTGGGGGCGCAGCCGGTCGAGACCACGGCCGGGATCCGCATCGGGCTGCCGGGGCGCTCGCCGCGCGTCGCCGTCGCGCCCGGCCCGGAGCGGGTCGAGCTCGAGCTGCCGCGCGGCGCCGAGCTGCCGCGCGATTTCGGCGCGGCGAGCAACGGGATGCTCTCGGCCGGCGTCGTCGACGAGCGCGGGGAGCGCCTCTTCGTGACGCTCGAGCTGGACCGCGGCTACCTGGATCACATCGCCTTCGAGCCCGACGCGCTCGTCCTGCGCTTCCGCAGCCGCGGTTCGGTCGCGACCGCGCCCGAGCCGGAGGCGGAGCGCTACGCGCTCGGAGCCGAGGACCGGCTGCGGGTCACGATCCACAACCAGCCCGGCCTCAGCGGCAGCCTGGTCGTCGGCGGCGACGGGATGATCACCGTTCCGCTGGTCGGCGAGCTGCGGGCGGCGGGGTTGACGCCGCGCCAGCTCGCCGCGCGGCTGACCGAGGCGTTCGACCGGACCTATCTCGTCGACCCGCGCGTCGACGTCGAGGTCGAGGAGTACCGCAGCCAGTGGGTGATGGTCGGCGGCGAGGTGCGCCGGCCGGGCCGGGTTCCGCTGCGCGGGGGGACGCGCCTCAAGGAGGTCATCGGCGAGGTCCAGGGGTTCACCGAGTACGCCGGGGACCAGATCGCGATCTCGCGCACGATCGACGCCGGCGGGGAGTCGGTGGTGCTGCGGGTCGGGCGCGAGGAGTTCGAGAGCGGGCTGAAGAACCCGTCGCTGGCGGCGGGGGACATCGTCGACGTCCCGCGCGCCGTCGACTGCTACGTCCAGGGCGAGGTGCGGGAGGCGGGGCCGGTGCGGATCGAGCGCGGCATGACGCTGATGCGGGCGATCTCGCTGGCCGGCGGGCTGACCGAATGGGCCAACCGCAAGAGCGTGACGGTGCTCCAGCCCGACCGCACGCTCCAGGTCTACAACCTGGCGCGGATCGCGGCCGGAAAGGAGGACGACCCCCGGCTGCGCGGCGGCGAGCTGATCATCGTCAAGCGCCGTTTCCTGTAGGCGCGGGCGGGGTTGAACCCTCCGGCGCCTGAGCGTATAGGATAGAGAGGTCGCGTTCCCTGGCGTTCCCGGTGGAGTCATGATGCGTCCCGCGTCCGAGCCGAGCCCGTCCGTCCTGCGCGAAGCCCACCTGCGCGACTACTGGAAGGTCGTGTGGCAGGGGCGCTGGACGATCCTCGCGGTGTTCCTCACGCTGCTCGGCGTCGTCGCCGCCTGGACCTTCCTGCAGGCGCCGGTCTACCGCTCGACCGCGATCGTCGAGGTCCAGCCGCAGGCGCGGCGGCTGCTCGCGGCGGGCGACGTGTCGGGCATGGGCGCCGGGGGCTACAGCTGGTTCGCCGAGGAGAAGTACCACAGCACGCAGATCGACATCATCAAGAGCCGCGACGTGGCGCGCCGCGTGGTGCGGCTGCTCGGCCTCGAGCAGCACCCGCGCTTCGCCAACCATCCCGATCCGGTCGAGGCCTTCCGCGGCCTGATCCGCGTGACGCCGCGGCGCGAGACCGGCCTGCTCGAGATCAGCATCTCGGGGCACGACCGCGACGAGATCACGCAGTGGGCCAACGCGGTGGCGCAGGCCTACGTCGACCGCAACTTCGAGAAAGCGCGCCAGAACGTCGAGCAGGCGGTGGCCGCGATCCGCGGACAGATGACCGAGCTGAGCGAGCAGCTGTCGGACGCCGAGGAGTCGCGCTTCGACGCGCTGGCCTCGAGCGAGCTGTTCGACTCGGAGAAGCAGGAGGAGATCCTGATCCAGGACCTGCGCGCCTACTCGGCGGAGCTGGCCAAGTCCGACTCCGAGCGCAGCCAGCTGGAGCAGGCGATGCGGCAGGTCGAGCGGCTGCAGCGGGCGGGGAGCGACCTGTTGACGCTGCCCGAGCTGGCCCAGGACGAGGTGCTGCAGGACCTGGAGCGCAGCCGGGTCGAGCTCGAGCGCAAGGTGCAGAGCGCGAAGGTCGAGCTGCGCGCGGGCCACCCGGACTACGAGCGGCTGGTGGGCGAGCTGCGCGCCGTCGAGAACAAGCGCGGGCTGCGGGTGCGCCAGATCATCGACGGCCTGGCCAGCCGCTACGAGCAGGTGGCGCAGCACGTCGCGTACTTGCAGGGTCAGATCGGCGAGGCCGAGCGGCTGTCGCTCGAGCTGGCCAAGAAGACCTCGAAGGTCGGGATCGTGCGCACCGAGGCCGAGACCAAAAAGCAGATCTTCGACCTGATCGCCAAGACGATGAACGAGGTCCAGCTCTCGGCCGAGCTGATGACGAACAACGTGCTGGTGCTGGACGAGGCCGTCCCGCCGCTGTTTCCGGTGAGCCCGCGCAAGCGGATCAACCTGCTGATCGGGACCGTCGTCGGGATGTTCTGCGGCCTGGCCGCGGTGTTCTTCCTCGACTACCTCGACAACACGATCCGCACGCCGGAGGACGTCGAGAAGTACCTCGGCACGTCGGTGCTGGGGGTGGTGCCGAAGATCCAGACCGTGGCGGGCGTGGGACAGCGCGCGGTGGAGGAGGCCTACCAGTCGCTGCGCACGAGCATCATCTTCTCCAGCAAGAACCGGCGGCGCAAGGCGATCCTGGTGACGAGCAGCGGACCGCGCGAGGGCAAGTCCTCGACCGTGTCGAACCTGGGCCGGACGCTGGCCGCGGCCGGCGACCGCGTGGTCATCCTCGACTGCGACCTGCGGCGGCCCAAGCAGCACCTGCACTTCAAGCTGGAGCGCGAGCCGGGCCTGACGAACTACCTCGCGGCGCCGGCGGAGGAGCGCGACTGGTCGGTCTACCTGCGCCCGGTGGAGCCGCGCAACCTGCAGCTGATCACCTGCGGGCCGATCCCGCCCAGCCCGCCCGAGCTGCTGAGCAACCCGCGCTTCGCCGCGCTCTTGGCCGAGCTGCGCGAGCGCTTCGACTGGGTGCTGATCGATTCGCCGCCGGCGGCCTCGCTGGCCGACGCGGCGATCCTGGCCGCGGTGGTGGACATGGTCGTGCCCGTGATCCAGCACAACGCCACCGACCGCGACCACGTGATCAAGACGGTGCAGCAGCTGCGCGCCGTCAACTCCGAGATCCCGGGAATCGTGCTCAACAACGTCGACCTCGAGCGGGCGTACCGCAAGGACTACTACTACGCGGGCTACTACTACAGCGAGGAAGACACTCGCCGCCGCCCGCGGAAGCGGCGCCCGGAGCCCAAGGCCCAGGCCGCGAGCTAGCGCCGCCGGCGTCAGCGCGGCGGCGGGAGGCGGCGCCGGAAGTCGTCGAGCGTCCGGCGCAGGCCGTCGTCGATCGACGTCCGCGGCCGCCAGCCCAGCTCGCGCTCCGCACGCGAGATGTCCGGCTGGCGCACCTTGGGGTCATCGACCGGCAGGGGGCGCAGGACCAGCGGGGCCGCGCCGCCGGCCAGGTCGCGGATCGTCTCCGCCATGCGCCGCACGCTCCACTCCTCCGGATTGCCCAGGTTCACCGGCTCGTGCAGCCCCGACTGCAGCAGGCGGAAGATCCCGTCGATCAGGTCGTCGACGTAGCAGAACGAGCGCGTTTGCGCCCCGTCGCCGTACAGCGTGAGCGGCTCGCCGCGCAGCGCCTGGACCATGAAATTGGGGATCGCGCGGCCGTCCTCGAGCCGCATCCGCGGCCCGAAGGTGTTGAAGATCCTCGCGATCTTGCTGTCGACGCCGTGCACGCGGTGGTAGGCCATCACCAGCGCCTCGGCGAAGCGCTTGGCCTCGTCGTAGACCCCGCGCGGCCCGACCGGATTGACGTTGCCCCAGTAGCTCTCCGGCTGGGGGTGGATATTCGGGTCGCCGTAGACCTCCGAGGTCGAGGCCAGGAGGAACCGCGCCGCCTTGGCCTTGGCCACGCCCAGCGCCCGGTGCGTGCCCAGCGCGCCGACCTTCAGCGTCTGGATCGGCAGCTCCTGGTAGTCGAGCGGGCTCGCCGGACTGGCGAAGTGGACCACCGCATACAGCGGCTGCGCGACGTAGACGTATTCCGTCACGTCGTGGCGGATGAACGAGAAATCGTCCCGGCCCGCGAGGTGGGCGATGTTGTCGGTCGAGCCGGTGCACAGGTTGTCCATCGCGATCACGGCGAAGCCCTCGGCCAGCAGCCGGTCGGCGAGATGCGAGCCGAGGAACCCCGCCCCGCCGGTGACCAGGATCGTGCGCCGCATCGAGTCCTCCCTCAGCGCGCGGCGGTCTTGCGGCCGCTCGCCGAATCGTGCGTGGGGTGAGTGCCGTCGCGGTCGAGCGGATGGCTGCCGCGCCGCCGGTCGCGCAGCACGCGGTGCACGACCCACGCCGGGAGCAGCGCCGGCCGCTCGAGCAGGGCGGAGGCGAGGAACAGCTGCACCGCGCGCCGCTGCCGCGCGCGGAACAGCTCGAGCGGATGGCCCGAGCGCAGCGGCAGGGTCAGCCCGCGGCGCCAGGCGGCGACCGGGAGCCGCGCGCGGATCTCGGGCGGGATCCAGCTCGGAACCAGCTTCGCCAGGTGCTCCAGCGACATCGCGCAGGCGGCGGTCGCGCCCCACTCGCGGATGCGCCCGGCGACCAGCGCCCAGTGAAAGTCGGGCCGCCCGGCCAGCGCGTGCAGGTCGACCGCCCACTTCAGCTTGCGGTCGAAGTAGTGCGTGAAGTGGTGCAGCAGGAGATGGGCGACGGCGTCGTGGTCCTCGAGCCGCAACAGCCGGCGGCCGGAGATCACGGTGGGGACCGCCCGCTCGAGCAGCGCGCCGCCGTCGACGCGGTAGCGCCGCTCCTGCACCAGGTTCCAGTGCAGCTCGAGCTCGACCTTGACCGGGGCCGGGGCGAGCAGCGGCAGGTGGTGGCTGCTGCGGACGTAGTGCGTGCGCTGCGGCTCGGCCGGAGCGCGCCAGCCCGCGGCCTCGAGCGCGGCCAGCGCCGCCGGCAGCTCGTGCGGCGCGACGAGCAGATCGATGTCGTCGAGCGTGCGCTCGTCGAAGCGCGCGTAGACGCGGTGCAAGAGATCGAGCCCCTTGAGCGCGACGGGCACGATCCCCGCGGCCGACAGCGTGTCGAGGGCCCGCTCGGCGAGCGACAGCAGCAGCAGGTTGTCGCGCTGGACCTTGGAGCGAATCGCGGCCAGCTGCCGCAGCGCCTCGGCTCCGGCCAGGTGCTCGCGCCCGCCGCCGGCGAGCAGCGCGTGCACCCAGGTCGGCACGTCGCACTGGCGGCAAAGCGCGACGAAGCCGGCGGGGTCGCCGACCGCGACCGGCGCGAGGCGCTCGGCGTCGGTCCAGCGCCGCTCGACGATCGCGAGCAGCAGTCGCGCGTGTTGCTCGTCGGCCATCGGATCGCGCACGAAGATAGCGGCGCCGGTCGGCGCGGTCAACGCGTCGTTGACCGGTACCGGCGCCCGGGCTAGACTCGCCCGCCGCAGGCGCCCGAGGTCCGATGAGTTCGCCCGGCGAGAAGCTGTTGTCGGCCGTCGTGCCGCGTCTGGGCTACGCCTACATCCGGCTGCTCCAGCTCACGATGAAGCTCGACTACCGCAACCGCGAGGTGTTGGAGCGGATCCACGCCGCCGGCGGCCGCTACATCCTCGCCTTCTGGCATTCGCGCTTCGTGATGATGCCCTACGCCCATCCGGGCGGACGGCTGGTGGTGCTCACGAGCCGCCACCGCGACGCGCTGATGCTGGTGCGGATCCTCGAGCGGTTCGGGCTCGAGATCGCCCTCGGCTCGAGCACCGAGGGCGGGGCGGCCGGGCTGCGTGCGCTGTTGCGCAAGGTGGCCGAGGGCTGCGACGTGGGCTTCACGCCCGACGGTCCGCGCGGGCCGCGGCGGCGGGCCAAGCCGGGGGTCGTGGCGGCGGCGCGGTTGAGCGGTCTGCCGATCGTGCCCGTCGCCTTCGCGGCGCGCCCCGCGCGCCGGCTGCGCTCGTGGGACCGTACGCTGCTCCCCTGGCCGGGTGGGCGGGGGCTGTTCGTCTACGGCGAGCCGATCCGCGTCCCGCGCCGCACCGACGAGGACGAGAGCCGGCGCGTGCTCGCGCGCGTCGAGGCGGCGCTCGACGACGTGACGGACCGGGCGGACCGCGCGGTCGGGATCGCAACCGAGGAGCCGCGAGCGGAAGGCGACCGTTGATGCGCGGCGGCCCGCGCATCCTGATCTCGGCCGGCGAGGCCTCGGGAGACCGGCTCGGCGCCGGACTGGCGCGGCGGCTGCTCGAGCGGCGGCCCGAGCTGGAGCTGGTCGGAATGGGCGGACCGCTGATGGAGCGGGCCGGCGTGCGCCTGATCCAGTCCTCGTCCGAGCTGTCGGTGGTCGGGCTGTGGGAGGTGGTCGCGCACCTGCCGGCGATCCGGCGCGCGATGGCGACGCTGACGTCCGCGCTCGAGCGGTTCCGTCCGGAGCTGGTCGTCCCGGTCGACTACCCGGACTTCAACCTGCGCCTGGCGGCGCGCGCGCGCCGGCGCGCGATCGACGTCGTCTACTTCGTCAGTCCCCAGGTCTGGGCCTGGCGGCGCGGGCGGGTGCGGCGCATCCGGCGCCTGGTCCGCCGGATGCTCGTGCTGTTCCCGTTCGAGGCCGCGTTCTACCGCCGGGCGGGCGTTCCCGTGACGTTCGTCGGCCATCCGGTGGTCGAGCCCGAGGCGGATCCGCGCAGCCTTGCCGAGCTGCGGGCCGCGGCCGGCCTCGATCCGCAGCGGGAGGTCGTGGCGCTGGTGCCGGGCAGCCGCCGGAGCGAGGTCGGCCGCCTGTTGCCGCCGATGCTCGAGGCCGCTCGGCGGGTGCTGCGGCGCGCCCCCGGCACGCAGTTCCTGGTCCCGCTGGCTCCGGGCCTCGATCCGCTGCCGCTGCGAGCGGCGATCGCGCGCGCCGGACTCGAAGCGGTGCGGCTCCACCCCGGCGATTTCCCGGCGATCCTCGCCGTGTGCCGCGCGGGCGCGGTCGCCTCCGGAACGGCCAGTCTCGAGGCCGCGGTCGCCGGGCTGCCGATGGTCGTCGTCTACCGCATGCACCCGCTGTCGTACGCGCTGGGCCGAGTGCTGGTGCGGGTCGAGCACATCGGGCTACCCAATCTCGTGGCGGGCCGCCGCGTCGTGCCGGAGCTGGTCCAGCGGGAGTGCACGCCGGAGCGGATCGCGGCCGAGCTGCTGCGCTACCTCGAGCAGCCGGCGGAGCGCGCGAGCGTGGTGCGGGCCCTGGCGGAGATCCCCGCACGGCTGGGCGGCCCGGGCGCGTTCGAGCGCGCCGCCGACGCCGTGCTGGCGGAGCTGGCCGACCGCGGGACCGCGGCGTGAGGCTCCCCGACGCGCTCACCCGGCTGTGGCCGCGGGCGGGAACCTATCGCGGCGAGGTCGCCGAAACCTTCCTGACCAACTCGCTCCTCGCCGGCGTGCAGTTCCTGACGGGGATTCTGCTCGCGCGCCTGCTCGGCCCCGAGGGACGCGGGGAGCTGCTGGCGATCCAGGCGCTGCCGCTGCTCGTCGGCACGTTCGGCATGCTCGGGATCCAGGACGCGATGATCTACTACGGCGCGCGCACGCCGCGCCAGATCGGCGACCTGGCGGTCTCCTCGGCGACGCTGATCACGCTGCTCGGACTGCCGATCGTGGCCGTCGCGGCGGCCGCCACGCCGCGCTTCCTCCAGGCGCAGTCGGAGTCCGTGGTCCGCGCCGCCCAGCTCTACCTCGGCCTTGTGTTCGTGCACGCCGCGACCAGCCTGTCGCTGGTCGCCGCCCGCGCCGCCCACCACATCACGCTGTGGAACCGGCTGCGGGCGGTACCCTCGCTGCTCTGGCTCGGCGCGATCCTCGCGCTGCACGGCCTGGGGCGTCTCGACGCCGCGCGGCTGTCGCGCGTCTATCTCATCGGCTTCTTCCTGTGGTGCCTGGCGGCGGTCGTGCCGGCGCGCCGCTACTACCGCGGAGGCGCCCGGGTGCGCGCCGCGCTCTGGCTGCCGCTGTTGCGCTACGGCCTGCCGGTGGCGAGCGGCGGCGCGCCGCGGATCCTGAACTACCGCATCGACCAGGTGATCATCGCCGGGATGTTCGCGGCCGAGGAGCTCGGATACTACGGGATGGCGGTGGCCTGGGCCGGGCTGATGGACCTCCCGGGCAACGCGATGGCGAACGTCGCCTTCTCCAGGGTGGCCGGCATCGCCGACCCCGGGCAGCAGTCGGCCTTCGCGCGCCGCTCGCTGGCCGCGCTGGGGCTGATCGTGCTCGCGACCGGCCTGGTGCTGGCCCTCGCCGCCCCGCTCGCGATCCCGCCCGTTTTCGGCCCGGCGTTCGCGCCGGCCGTCTCCGTCGCCATCGTGCTCGTCGTCGGCACCGGGCTGCGCAGCCTGTCGCAGATGGTGCAGAACCTGATGATGGGGATGAACCGCCCGAGCGTCGTGCTCTACTCGGAGTGGGTGGGGTTCGCGCTTCTGGCCGCGCTGCTCGCGCTGCTCGCGCCCCGTCACGGGCTCCACGGAGTGGCCTGGGCCACCGTCGGGTCGAGCGCCGGCACGCTGGCGACGAGCCTGCTGCTGCAGCGCCGGTGGCTGCCGGCGCCGCGCCTGCCGGACGGGGGATCGGCGCCGCGGGAATGAACCGCGCGGTCTCCGCCGGTACCGTGTGCTAGAGTGCGCCCCCGCCGCCGCGCCGGCTGGGCGCCGCTCTGCGGGGCGTAGCGCGCGGGCAGTCGAGCGTGATCCGCTCCATGACAGGCTTCGGGGAAGCGACGGCCGAGCTGGCGGGAGCACGCCTGACCGTGCAGCTCAAGAGTCTGAACCATCGCTTCGCCGACGTGCGGGTGCGCTTGCCCCAGGAGCTGGCGGCGGCCGAGCCCGAGCTGCGACGCAGGGTGGCCGCCCGCGTGCGGCGGGGGCGCGTCGACCTCACGATCCAGATCGACGGTGGCGCGAGCCCGGCGGGTGCCGTGCAGCTCGACCGGGCGCTCCTGTCTCAGGTGCTCGCGGCGGCGGCGAGCTTGAAGCAGGAGTTCCAGCTCGCGGGGGAGCCCGACGTGCGGACGATCCTCGCCGTCCCCGGGATCCTGTCGCTCGCGGCGCGCGACGCCGCCACCGACGAGGCTCGCCGGGCGGCGGCCGAGGGCGCGCTGGAGCGGGCGCTCGAAGCGCTCGATCGGGAGCGCCGCCGCGAGGGCCAGAGGATCCGCGAGGATCTCCTCGGTCGCCTGCGGTCGATCGCCGGCGTCGTCGCCGAGGTCGCCCGCGCGGCCGGGACCGCGCCGGCCAGTCTGCGCGACCGCCTGCTCGAGCGGCTGCGGGCGCTCGAACCGGCGGTCGAGCTGGACCCGGCACGCGTGGCGCAGGAGGCGGCGCTCTTGGCCGAGCGCGCCGACGTGACCGAGGAGCTGGTGCGGCTCGAGGGCCACCTCGAGCAGACCGAGGCCCTCCTCGCGCGGCCCGACGGGGAGCCGGTCGGCAAGCGCCTCGACTTCCTGCTGCAGGAGCTGCAGCGCGAGAGCAACACGATCGGCGCCAAGGCCGCCGATCTCGCGATAAGCCGCGGCGCCGTGTTGCTCAAGACCGAGCTGGAACAGGTCCGGGAGCAGGTCCAGAACCTGGAATGAGCGTGCACGTCGGCGGACGCGGGGTGCTGTTCGTGCTGTCGGCCCCGTCGGGCACGGGGAAGTCGACCGTGGCGCGACGGCTGCTGGAGCGGGTGCCGGAGATGGCGTTCTCGGTGTCGTTCACGACGCGCCCGATCCGGGCCGGGGAGCGGGACGGTCACGACTACCATTTCGTCGAGCGTCCGGCGTTCGAGCGGATGGTCGCGGACGGCGCCTTCCTCGAATGGGCCGCGGTCTTCGACCAGCTGTACGGTACGGGCCGGGCCGCGACGGCGGCGGCGCTGGACGCCGGCCGGCCGCTGCTCCTGGACGTGGACGTCCAGGGCGCGCGGCAGGTGCGGGACGCCGGCGTTCCCAGCGTGGCGGTGATGCTGCTCCCGCCGGACTACGCTACCTTGGTCGCCCGTCTCGAGCGGCGCGCCAGCGAGTCGGACGCCGAGCGTGCCGGCCGGCTGCGACGGGCGCGGCGCGAGGCGGAGGACTATCGTCTGTTCGATTACGTGGTGGTCAACTCGGACGTCGGCGAGACGGTGGAGCAGCTGGCGTCGATCGTCCGGGCCGAGGGACGGAGGACCGGCCGCTGCACGGAGCAAGCCGAGCGAATTCTCGCAACCTTCCCGCCGTAGGGGCGGGCGCACGACGGGAGAGTCGATGTTCAGGATTCCGGAGAACCTCAAGAGCAAGTACGAGTTCGTGATCCTGTCGGCCAAGCGGGCGGAGCAGCTCCAGATGGGCGCGCTGCCGCGGCTCGAGTCGGACTCGAGCAAGGTCACCGTGATCGCCCAGCAGGAGGTGGCCGAGGGCCTGGTGGGGCTGTACGATCCGGCGCAGGCGGAGCCCGAGACCGAAGTCGAAGAGGAATAGGGGCGGGTGGCGGTGCTCGTCGCCCTGGGCGTGACCGGCGGCATCGCGGCCTACAAGGCCTGCGAGATCGTGCGCGGCCTCGATCGCGCCGGGATCGAGGTCCAGGTGATCCTCACCCCCGGCGGCTCGCGCTTCATCACCCCGCTCACGCTCCAGACGCTGTCGCGGCGCAAGGTGCTGGTCGAGGGCGCCGACCTGGAGGACGAGCAGACGATCCGCCACATCGAGCTGGCGCGCCGCGTCGCCTGCTTCGCGGTCGCGCCGGCGACCGCCAACGCGCTGGCCAAGCTGGCGCGCGGGATCGCCGACGACCTGCTCTCGACCTTCGCCATCTCGCACACCGCGCCGGTGGTCGTCGCGCCGGCGATGAACACGCGGATGTGGCTCCACCCGGCGACGCAGGAGAACCTGGGCATCCTGCGCGCTCGCGCGGTGCGGATCGTCGAGCCCGAGCACGGCTGGCTGGCCGAGGGCGAGATCGGCTGGGGCCGGATGGCCGATCCCGCGCGCATCGTCACGGCGATCGCGGAGAGCGCGCGCTGCAGCCGGCAGCTCGCCGGGCGCAAGGTCGTCGTCAGCGCGGGCCCGACGCGCGAGGCGGTGGACCCGGTGCGCTACCTCGGCAACCGCTCGTCGGGCAAGATGGGCTACGCCCTCGCCGCCGCCTGCGTCCGGCGCGGCGCCGAGGTGGTGCTGGTCAGCGGTCCGGTGTGCCTCGCCCCGCCGCACGGCGTCACGCTGATCCCGGTCCGCACTTCGGCCGAGATGCGCGAGGCGCTGGTGCGCTCTCGCGGCGGCGCCGACGCGGTGTTCATGGCCGCCGCGGTCGCCGACTACGTGCCGCGCGCCGCGGCGGCCAAGATCAAGCGCAGCGGCTCCGCGCTGACGCTGACCCTGGATGAAGGACCGGACATCCTGGCCGAGCTGGGGAGCCGGCGCGAGGAGCGGCTGCTCGTCGGGTTCGCCGCCGAGACCGACTCGCTCGTGGACCACGCCCGCGCCAAGCTCGAGCGCAAGAACCTCGACTTCATCGTGGCCAACGACGTATCCCAGCCCGGCATCGGGCTCGACGCCGACGACAACGCGGTGACGATCCTGGGGCGCGACGGGCGGGCGTGGGAGGTGGCGCGCGCGTCGAAGGCCGAGGTGGCGGAGGCGATCGTCGATCGCGTGTTCGGCGCGGCGGAGGGCGGGGCGCCATGAGCGGCCCGGGCGGGGGCCTGGAGCTCGTCGCCTGGCTCGCCTACCTGCGGGAGATCGGCGTCCGCGAGCTCGCGGTGCCGCGGGCGGCCCCCGGGCCGACGCCGGTCGGCGTGCCACCCGCGGCCGCGCGCCGCGCCGTCGCCTCGCCCCCGGGGTGCCAGCAGCCGCAGCCGGCGCTCGGACTGGCCGTCGAGGAGTGGGAGGATCTGGCGGCGATCCGCGAGTCGCTCGGCGACTGCCGGCGCTGCCGCCTCCACGAGGGCCGGACGCAGATCGTGTTCGGCACGGGGGACCCGCGTGCGGGGCTGATGTTCGTCGGCGAGGGTCCCGGAGCGGAGGAGGACGCGCGCGGCGAGCCGTTCGTGGGCAAGGCCGGACGCAAGCTCGATCAGATGATCGAGGCGATCGGGCTGCGGCGCGAGCAGGTCTACATCGCGAACGTCGTCAAGTGCCGGCCGCCCGACAACCGCACGCCGCTCCCCGACGAGGTCGCCACCTGCTCCCCGTTCCTGTTCCGCCAGATCCTGGCGATCCGGCCGAAGGTGATCGTGGCGCTCGGCTCGCCCGCCACGCGGACCCTGCTCGGGACGACCGCGGGCATCACGAGGCTGCGCGGCACGTGGCACGACTTCCACGGCATCCCGGTGATGCCGACGTTCCACCCGGCGTACCTGCTGCGCGCGTACACGAAGGAGAACCGGGCGCGGGTGTGGGACGACCTGCGCGCGGCGCGGGAGCGGCTGGACGCGGCGTCGTGACCGAGGTCGCCGGCCAGGAGCTGTTCGCGGCGGTCGCCGTCGCGCTCCCCGTGCGGAGCCTGTTCACCTATCGCGTCGACGGATCGCTGGCACCGACGATCGCGGCCGGGTCGCGGGTGCGCGTTCCGTTCGGCCGGCGCAAGATCGTCGGTACCGTCGTCGAATGGCCGGCGGCGCGGCCCGACTCCGGGGTCGAGATCCGCTCGATCGAGACGGTGCTGGACGCGGCGCGGCGGCTCCCGCGGGAGATCCTCGAGCTGACGCGGTTCGTCTCCGACTACTACCTCTGCTCGTGGGGCGAGGCGATCGACGCGGCGTCGCCGCCGGAGTGCCCGCCGGCCCGCCCGCGGGCCGTCCGCCGGCTCGGGCCCGCCGATCCCGCGGCGCTCGGCGTGCGAGCCGTGGCACGCCGGCGCCTGCTCGAGGCGCTTCCGGCCGACGGGACGCCGCTCTCGCTGGACGCGCTCGCGGGGCCGGAACGTCGCGCCGCGCAGGCTCTGAGCCGGGCGGGGTGGGTCGAGCTCGTGGCGGAAGATCCGGCGTCACGGGGCGACACGGGCACCGAGCCGGCCGCCGCGGCCCCGACCCCGACCGCGGCGCAGGCGGCAGTGCTGGAGGACCTGCTGCCGGCGGTCGCCGCGGGAGCGTACGCCCCCCACCTGCTGTTCGGCGCCACCGGCTCGGGCAAGACCGAGGTCTACTTCCGCGCGGCGCGCGCGGCGCTCGATCGCGGGCGGGACGTGATCTACCTGGTCCCGGAGATCGGCCTGACCCCGCTGCTCTCGGCCCGGATCGAGCAGCGCTTTCCGGGCTCGGCCGCCCTGCTGCACAGTGGTCTGTCGGCGCGCGAGCGGGCGAGGGCGTGGGACGACCTGCGGGACGGCCGCCGGCGCCTGGCGGTCGGTGCGCGCTCGGCGGTCTTCGCGCCGGTGCGGGATCTCGGGCTGGTCGTCGTCGACGAGGAGCAGGACGGCTCCTACAAGCAGGAGGAGTCGCCGCGCTACAACGCGCGCGACCTGGCGATCGTTCGGGCACGCGCGGCGGGCGCGGTCGCGCTGCTCGGATCGGCGACGCCCTCGCTCGAGTCGTTTCGCCACGCGCTCGCCGGCCGCTACCGGCTGCTGCGTCTCGGGGGCCGGGTGGAGCAGCGCCCGCTGCCGACCGTGCGCCTGGTCGACATGCGGATTGAGTACCGCAAGGCGCGGGAGGTGACCTGCCTGTCGCAGCCGCTCGCGGAGGAGTTGCGGGCCTGCCTCGTGCGGCGCGAGCAGGCGCTGATCCTGCGGAACCGCCGGGGCTGGGCCTGCGCGTTGCTCTGCCCGGACTGCGGCGAGAGGGTGGTCTGCCGCCGCTGCAGCGTCGCGCTGACGTGGCATCGTGCGGCGGACCGGCTGCGCTGCCACTACTGCGGCGCCGAGGAGCGCCGGCCGGAGAGCTGTCCGAGCTGCGGCGGCCCCGAGCCGGAGCCGATCGGCGAGGGCACGGAACGGGTCGAGGAAGTGATCCGCGCGGCGGTGCCCGGCGCGCGGGTCGAGCGGATGGACCGCGACACGGTCCGCAGCCGCGGGGCGCACGCCGGGCTGCTGCGGCGATTCGAGCGGGGCGAGGTCGACGTGCTGGTCGGCACGCAGATGATCGCCAAGGGCCACGACTTCCCGCGGGTGACGCTGGTCGGCGTGCTGTCGGCGGACCAGACTCTCGGCATGCCCGACTTCCGGGCGGGAGAGCGCGCGTTCCAGCTCCTGACCCAGGTGGCGGGCCGCGCCGGCCGCGGCGAGCGGCCGGGAACCGTGGTCGTCCAGGCGTTCGCGCCGGATCATCCGCTGCTGCGGCAAGCCGCGCTCCAGGACTTCGAGGCGTTCTACGAGCGCGAGATCCGCTACCGCCGGGCGCTGCGCTACCCGCCGCTCGCGGCGATGGTCAAGGTCGTCGTCCAGGATCGCGAGGAGCCGCGCGCCCGGCTGTGGGCGGAGCGGCTCGGCCAGGCGCTGCGCAACGCGTCGGGCGAGCGGCTGCTGGTCGGCGGCCCGGGGCCGGCGCCGATCGAGCGCTTGAGGGGACGGTTCCGCCAGCAGATCCTGGTGCGGAGCGCCGGGCGCCGGCGCCTGGTCGCGGCCGTCGGCCGCGCGCTCGCGGCGGTCGAGGGGCAGGTGCCGCGGCGGTCGATCCAGGTCGACGTCGATCCCTACAGCATGCTCTGATCGGAAGCGGCGTGGTCATCTGTTCGATCCGCGAGCCGAGCGCCGAGGGCACGTCGCGCCGGCTCGGCCAGGTCCCGGCCGGCTGCGGGCTGGTCGAGATCCGCGCCGATCACCTGCGCGCGGACGAGGTCGAGGGCCTCGTGCGCCGCTCCCCGAGACCCGTCGTCGCCACGGTGCGCGGCGAGCGGGACGGGGGCGGCTTTCGCGGCTCGGAGGCGGAGCGCCGGCGGATCCTGCTCGCGGCGCTCGACGCCGGGGCGCGCTACGTCGACGTCGAGATCGACGGCGCACAGGCGGATCTGGCGGATGCGGCTCCGACGCGCGTGATCCTGTCGCACCACGGCGCGGCGTGCACCGAGCCCGAGCTGCTGCGGGCCTACCGGCGCCTGGCGCAGCGCGGGGCCGCGGTGCTGAAGCTCGTCCCGCAGGCCGCGACCGTCGGAGAGTGCGCCGCGGTGCGTGCCGCACTGGCGCTCGCCGCGCGCGAGGGGCGGGCGCTCGCCTGCTTCGCCGCGGGTCGGGCGGGAGCGATCTCGCGGCTCCTCGCCCCGGGCTGGGGCTCGTGGGCGACCTACGGCAGCGTGGCCGCCGGGCATGCGACCGCGCCCGGGCAGTTCACCGCCGCCGAGATGCTGGATCGCTACGACGTGGCCGGGATCGGCACGGCGACGCGCCGCTTCGCGCTCGTCGGTCGCGAGGTCTTCTCCAGCCTCTCGCCCGCGATGCACCGCGCGGCGAGCGTCGAAGCCGCGATCGACGCCCGGCTGTTTCCGGTCGAGATCGACCGCTTCGAGGACTGCCTGCCGCTGCTCGGCCCGCAGGGCAGCGCCGGGATCGAAGCGCTGGCGGTGACGATGCCGTTCAAGCCGGACGCCGCGGCGCGCTGCACGCGCCGCGACGCGTTCGCCTCGCGATCCGGCTCGGTCAACACGGTGCTCGTGCGCGAGGACGGGTGGGTCGGCTTCGACACCGACGGTCCGGCGGTGCTGGATGCGACGCGGCGTCACCTCGATCCCTCGGGCGCGGCGGTCGCAGTCGTGGGAGCGGGCGGGATGGCGCGCGCCGCGGCGGCCGCGCTGGGCGGAGCGGGGGCGCGGGTCACGCTGTACAGCCGCGACCCTGCCCGCGGTCAGGCGGCGGCCGCGGCCCTCGGTGACGTTGCGGTCCGGCCGCTCGGGCGCCTCGCGGACGATCGCTGGGACGTGCTCGTGCAGGCGACCCCGGTCGGGCGGAAGGGTGAGCGGCTGCTGCCCGGCACGACGCTGCGAGGGCGGCTCGTGCTCGACGCGGTGTACGGCACCGAGACGCCGCTCGTCGCCGACGCGCGCGCCCGCGGCCTGCCCGTGGTCGACGGGCTCGAGCTGCTCGTCGGCCAAGCGGTGCTCCAGTTCGAGCGGATGACCGGCCGACGGCCGCGGGCGGCGACCCTGCGCGGCGCGACCGCGGGCCCGGCGCCCCGCCCCGCCGATACCCCGGGCAGCCTCCCGAGTCCCTGAGGGCGCCGCTCGAGCCGGATCCGGCGACGCGAGCCCGCGGCGCGCGTGGGCAGCGGGCGTGAGCCTGATTTCGCCTGTCCGGCGCGGGCGGTCCGGTTGACGCGCCGCGGGGCGGCGGAATACTCTCGGTCCCCGCCGCCGGCCCGTTCGCGGCGGCCCGGGCCCGGAGGAGAGCCATGAGCGCGCGGGCGAGCGTCGCGGTCGGGGTCGCCGCCACGGTGTGGCTCGCCGGCGCCTGCGCCACGAAGGATCCGATCCGCGGCCGCGAGGTCAGCGGCCTCGACCGCAAGCTGTCGACGTTCGCCTACATCGAGGAGGGGGATCTGATCACCCTGATCGTCGACACCTGGGCCGCCCGCGACCGCGACGAGCAGGCGTACCTGCCGCTCGAGGTCGCCGTCGCCAACACCGGGGTCCGCTCGCTGACGCTGTCGCGTGAATCGTTCACCCTGATCGACGGCCAGGGCAACCGCTATCCGATGGCGACCCCGGCCGAGCTGATCGAGGGCTACGACTTCCTCGACTTCGACCGCAACTTGAGCGAGGTGGAAGGGATCGTCAACGCCCGGTTCGCCGCCTTCACCCGCTTTGCGAGCAACTTCAGCCCGCAGCGCGCCGCGGGCGGGGTGATCGTCGATCGCACCCACGTGCCGCGCTTCGGCTACATCATCGACTTCATCTACTTCCCGAAGCCGGTCACCGGCATCCTGGGACAGCGGTTCGAGCTGTTCCTCGATGCGCCGCAGCTCGCGGACCCGGTCTTCGTCCGCTTCGAGGTGCGCTGAGCGCGGGCCGGAGGGGCGATGGGCGACCGGCTGCTGCTCGTCGACAACTACGACTCCTTCACCTACAACCTGGCGCACGCCTTCGCGGCGCTGGGGATCGCGGTCGAGGTTCGGTTGTGCGACCGCGTCGACGCGGCGGAGGCGGTCGGCGGCGGTTTCGTGGCGGTCGTGATCTCGCCCGGGCCCGGCCGGCCGGCGGAGGCGGGCGCGACGCCGGGCATCGTGCGCGCGGCCGAGGGCCGCGTGCCGCTGCTGGGGGTGTGCCTGGGCCACCAGGCGATCGCCGAGGCCCATGGCGCGCGCATCGTTCGCGCCCGGGCGCTGGTGCACGGCAAGGCCTCCGCGGTGCGGCACGACGGCCGCGGCCTGTTCCGCGGGCTGCCGCTGCCGCTCGAGGCCGGGCGCTACCACTCGCTCGCGGTCGACGCGCGCGGCCTCGACGGCCAGCTCGAGGTCTCCGCCCGCACCGACGACGGCACGATCATGGCGCTGCGCCACCGGCGGCACCCGGTCGACGGCGTGCAGTTCCACCCGGAATCGGTGCTCACGCCTCACGGCCCGCGCCTGCTCGAAAATTTCCTGCGCCGTGCGCTGGCCTGGGTCGCCGCCCGCCGCGCGGCCTGAGGCCGGCCCGCTTGCCGTCCGCCGTCGATGGTGATCGCAACGAGCCGGTCCCCCTGGGCGAGTTCGCGCGCGACCAGGCTGGCTAGACCATCGCGCGCGTCCGGCCGCGAGGCGGTTACCAGCAGGAGTAGGAGGTGTGGCTCGCGATCGTCGTCGCCTGGCGCTCGGCCACCTCTCTCGCGGCATCGGTCCGACCAATCTTGCACAGCGCATAGACGTGGAGCGGGCCGGTGAGCTCCGGCCGCTGCTGGGGCCGGTGGCCGAAGTGCCGCGCCGCCTCCGCGAAGTCGCGGTCGGCCAGCGCACGGGCACCGAGGTGGTGGCGGAAGCCGTCCACGCGACCCTCAGCCTCGAGCTCGGTCGCGATCCGCTCATGCGCCACCGAGCTGTTCATCAGCCACAGGGCCGCCGTCCGCAACGTGGTCCGTTCCAGCAGGGTATCGATGATGTCGAGCACGTGGGGGCTGTCGGGGTAGACCAGCATGTTCGCGATCTCCTGGTAGCGGAAGTAGTCCGCGGTCGCCAGCCGCAGCTCTTCCGGCCACAGCTTGCGGACGAGCTGCGACTGCTCGAAGCGCGGCCGGACGTTCTCGGGATCCATCCAGCGGTGGAACTCGTCGAGATCCTGCTCGGTCGCGCGCCGGTAGGAAAGCCGCTTCGGGCGGTCGTCGACGAGCGGCGGAGCGTCGCCGACGAGTTCCCGCAGCCGCATCGCGTCGGCGATGAACGTCGCGCCGATCTGCTCCGGTCGCTCGAACCCGACCTCGACCATTCGTTCCCGGACCACGGGATCGCGCCACTGCCGGGAGAAGTGTGCCGCGGAAACGCCGCCCCCCGCGCCGTGCGAGCCGACCATCATCCAGTTGTACTGGCAACCGGCCCACAGCGAGCAATCTTCGAACACGTTGCAGAAGCCCTTGAGAATCGATCGCAACGTGGCACCGGTCGCTTGCGCCGCGGGCAGCCAGTAGGTCACGAAGCCGCCATCGGCCAACCGGTCGCGGATCAAACGGAAGTACTCCTCGGTGTAGAGGTTGACCGTCGACCCGACCTGCAGCGGCGGGGGTTCCGCGGTGATCAAGTCGAAGCGGCGGTCCGTCGTCTGCAGAAAATAGCGGCCGTCCTCGAGGTGCACCCGCAATCGCGGGTCGCGTAGCGGATCGTCGGGCCCGGAGTAGATGACGCGGCTCATCTGCAGGACATCGCGGGAGATGTCGATGAGATCGATCGTCTCCAGGCCCCGCGTGTCGGTCAACGCCTTCGTCGTCGTGCCGATGCCGAAGCCCACGACCAGGGCGCTGCGGAGGTCGGGGTGGAGCGCCACGGGCCAGTAGACGTAGAAACGCATGTAGCGCAGCGAGTCGATCGCCGACCCGGACATCGAGAAGCCGTTGGTCATCAGGCGGTAGCTCAGCGGCTCGCCACCGAAGTCTCGCCGCAGGAGCTGAATCGTGTCCGTCAGCCCCTCCTGGACCGCTACGGTCTTCTCGTCGTGACGCGCGCGGTACTTGACGCGCGGAGCGTCGAGGAACCGCTGCATCGAGCCCGTTGGGAAGAGAAGGATGGAGGCCACGAACAGCAATGCCAGCAGGCCGTTCCCCCAGCGGGCGCGGCCGCGCCATCCGCTCGGCTCGAGCGTGCACAGGGTGACGGCACCGTAGGCCGCCGCGAGCAGGTGCAGCGAGCGCTCCATGCCCAGGTGCGGGAGCAGGACAAAGCCGGCGAGCAGCGTGCCGACCGTCGCCCCGGCCGTGTTGGACAGCGTGACCCAGCCCGTGGTGCGCGTCTCGAGGCTCAGCTCGTGCTGAATCGCCTCGCCGAAGAGCGTGAACAGGATCCCCGACAGCAGCGACACCGGCAGCATCAGCAGGATGCAGATCCTGACCAGGTCCCCGATCAGCTCGGGGCGGCCGTCGATCAGATGGGCCGGCGGCGAGAAGGCGGCGAATGCGGCCACCGCGGCGGCGCCGCAGGCTAGGCAAACGGCGGTCAGCCCGTGCCGCGCGCCGGGCCTCCCCAGCGCCCGGCCTCCGAGCAGCCCGCCGGTGCCGATCCCGGCCAGCACGGTCGCAAGCATCACGGCGAAGGCGAGCGTGGTGCCGACGACGAACAATTGCAGGAAGCGGAACCAGACGACCTCCAGCGCCAGCAAGATGCCGCCAGCGAGGAAGCTGCCGGAGAGCAGGAGCTTGGCCTTCGGAGGGAGCTGCCCGAGAGTCGCGTCGGCCGTCGGCATGGCCCGGCCCGCTTGTGCGCACAGCGCGAGCGCGCCGGCCGCGGCGAACAGATTGAGTCCTGCCGCGAAGTAACCCGTGCCGCGCACACCGAGCCAGGCGATCAGCGCCCCCTCGCCGGCGAGGGCACCGGCAACGGCGCCCAGCGTGTTCCAACCGTACAACCGGCCCAGGACCGAGCCGAAGCAGCGCTCCCGAGCGTACAGCGCCCGGACGAGCAGCGGCAGGGTGACCCCGATCGCCGTCGCCGGGACGAGCAGCAGGATGAAGGCGGTGAGCAGTCGCAGCGGGTTGATCAGCCAGGGCCGGTCGAGGAAGGGGCGAAAGAGCGGAACGAACCAGTCCGACAGCAGCGGCAGCAGCAACACCAGGGCGACACCGGTGCCGGCGATGACGATCTCGCTCCAGGCGTAGACCAGGATCGCGTTGGACACGCGATGCCCGTGGCGCGCGCTGAGCGCGCTGCCCAGCGCCAACCCACCCATGAAGCTCGAGAGGACGATCGAGCCGGACCAGACGCTGTTGCCGAAGGTGATCCCCGCCAGCCGGAACCACAGCGTCTCGAACAGGAGCGCCGAGCCGCCGGAGAGGAAGAAGATGGAGCACAGCAGCGTGCTCCCCCCCCCCCCCCCCCCCCCCCCCCCCCCCCCCCCCCCCCCCCCCCCCCCCCCCCCCCCCCCCCCCCCCCCCCGCCACCCCCCCCCCCCCCCCC
>Ga0187892_10000166_pt1 | contig 169617 bp, 135 predicted proteins | sample MA1701073metaG_FD_139345 | JGI IMG/M metagenome (GOLD analysis project Ga0187892, IMG submission 139345) | Bio-ooze microbial communities from a basaltic lava cave in the Kipuka Kanohina Cave System on the Island of Hawaii, USA - MA170107-3 metaG ...
TCCGGAACCGAAAACAGAAACGAGCGTGGGGGAAAGGGGGCGGTGCATCCAGACCACCCCGACCGACCGAAGCCTCGGGTCTGAACGAATAGCCCACCTACTCATGAAATATGCGGGTTAACGCAACTGCTATTCTTTATCCGAAGGGCTTTTGACGACCAGCCAAATTAAGAACGTAACCATTGCAAGTCCAAGCAACAGGCCTATCAGCTTCCCAGCGCCGTAAAGAGGTCCGAACATTAGCTAATTCTACTTATTCTGCTGCTTCGGCGGATTAACCTGCAGCGCCTTGGCGATCGCTATTTGAAAGCGGCCGGCAAGATCAAGTAGCCACTTCCGAAACGAATCCATTACGAATTATGAAAAGACGATCGCAGTCTTTTTCTTCGTAACTCGTAATTCTCTAATTCCCTTTGCCATGACATTGCTTGAACTTCTTTCCGCTTCCGCAAGGGCAGGGAGCGTTGCGGCCGACTTTGGGCTGTTCGCGGCGAATGGTTTCCACCTTGCCCTCGGCTCCCTGGGCGCGCATCGCCGCTTGCTGATCGGCGGAAGCGAATCCGGCGCCGGTCGCGTCAGCGTGCCTGAACGCAAGCATGCGTGGTCCGCGCTGAGTGTCGGGTTGACCGTCGCCGTCGGCATCCGATCCGCCGGCCGCTCGAATCTTGAAAACGATGTCCGTGACACGGCCCGAAATCCTCGCCCACATCTGGGTGAAAAGGTCGCGCCCCTCGATCGCATACTGGCTTTGGGGATGGGTCTGGTCGCCGCCGAGGGGACGCTGCATGATCGCCGTTTTAAGGTGGTCCATTTCGAGGAGATGGTCTTTCCACGCCTGATCATAGATGCGAAGAAGGACGAATTGCTCAAGCCGGGTTAGTTCCCAGCGCAGCATCTCATGACCCTGGGCGTGAATGGCGGCCTTGAGATCGCCGCCAATGCGATCGAAGCGCTTCTGGTTCCAGGTGTCGCCGAAGCGATTCCGGGCCCATTCGACGGCAGCGTCGCGCTCCTTTCCGGCGATTCCTTGCTCGATTTCCCGGTTGAGACGACCGTCGAAGAACTCTTCGTTAAGCTTGACCAGCGTGTCGTGCAGCTCCGCGGGTGGTCGGCCCTGGACTTCCTCCAGTTTCCAGCCGAGGTTGAACTTCCCGTTGGCCCAGGCGGCGACGGCCGCGGCTGCGGTCGCGCTGTCGGTGCTCTCCGCCGCCAATGCCCGCTCCAGGCACCACTCGACGGGATAGACGATTTCCCTCCTGCGATAGGCTTCCCGAACGCGGCTATCGAACAACTCACTGATTTCCTCGCGGGGGCGCTCGATTAGCTCCTCCAGTTCGGCCTTGATGTTGAACTTGGTGCGCGCCCAGTCGGCCAGCGCCCGGTAGGGATAATGTGGATCGAGGTACATGGCGAGTCCGGACAGGTCGGCGGCGTCATAAAGTGCGTCGGCGGCCTCGCAGAGCGCGTCCTCGATGTCACGCGGTTCCATTTTGCGAAGTTGGTTTTGGGTGAGCGTTGAAAGCTTAAAGACCCGCCGAGCCCAAAGAAGCAATCCTCCCACGTCCCACTCGCTGGGCGGCTCCTCGGCGTCGATGTACTCTCCGAGGGAGGTGCGGATCAGATCATAAGCTTCGTCCTTGGCCTTTTTGCGGATGCTGGCCTGGGCGGATTCCACATCGTCCATGTCGAGGCCGTCTTCGTGGATGGTGAGGTCGAAGTGCGTGCGACACCATTCCACAATGCACGTTCGGTTGTAGCGAGGGCTAAGGTACTGCTTGAGCGTGGATTCGATGGCGTTGTCGATGGTGTCAAAGATCAGTTCCGGCAGATCGCGCTCCTCGAGGATGCGCTGCCGGGCGGTGTAAAACTCCTTGCGCTGGAAGTCCATCGGCTCGTCCCATTCGAGGAGATGCTTGCGAGTGGAAAAGTTCCGCTCCTCAACCTTTCGCTGGGCGCGCTCGATGCCCTTGTTGAGACGCTTGTCTTCGAGACTGGTACCCTCGGTGAAGCCCAGCCGCTCCATCATCTTCAGCATCCAGTCAGACATGAACAGTTTGAGCAGGTCGTCCTGCAAGGAGAGGGAGAAGCGTGACGAGCCGGGATCGCCCTGTCGGCCCGATCGACCACGAAGCTGGTTGTCGATCCGGCGGGCTTCGTGACGCTCGGTACCGATGATGTGCAGTCCGCAGGGGACGGCGAGTTTGCACACGTTGCGGCCGAGTGCCGGGAAGCGGGGATCGAGCCTGGGCTTGTAACAATGGGCGCAGTTGGTCGCGGGATCGTATTCCTCACAATGCACGCAACACTTGGTGACCCCGGACGGGAACAGGGGACTGGACTTCGCGCCCTCGGGAAGTTTATCCGGCACCTTGCAGGTTGCGTAGACCACGCCCGGTCCGAGTTTAATATCCGTACCGCGGCCGGCCATGTTGGTGGCGATGGTGACGTGGCCGCGAAGCGTCTTGTCATTTCCGAGCACGGGCAGGGAGCAGAACCCCGCCTTGGCGACGATTTCGGCTTCGCGGGCATGGTTCTTGGCGTTGAGCACTTCATGCTCAATTCCGTAGCGCTGCTCGAGCAGGCGGGAGAGCTTTTCGGAGTTTTCGACGCTGGTGGTGCCGACGAGGATTGGTCGGCCGCGGGCGAGATCGCCCATCACTTCGTCGTAGGTCTCGAGCAGGTAAGCGATCACTTTCTTGTCGCCGTACTCGGCGGCATTGAAACGGCGTAGGGCCTCGTCAACCCTGGCGGTGTCCTTGCCTTGGCGAACGAGGATCGGCTTTATGGCGGTGAAGACGTCGGCGAGAAGGATGGGATCCGAGGGTCGACCGCGGCGGTGCATCTCGAAGATTTCCTCGACAATGGAGGCGTATTTCTGTTCGGAGTCACGATACATTTTGTCGTTGTGGTCCACGCGGTTGACCGGTCGATTGGTGGGGATTTCCACGACGTCGAGCTTGTAAATCTTGTCGAACTCATTGGCCTCGGTGAGGGCGGTTCCGGTCATGCCCGCCTTGATGCGATAGAGCTTGACGAAGTTCTGGATGGTGATGGTGGCGAGAGTCTGGGTTTCTTCCTTGACGCGGACGTTTTCCTTCGCCTCCACGGCCTGATGGAGTCCGTCGGACCACTGCCGCCCGTGCATCAGCCGGCCGGTAAATGGATCGACAATGATGATCTGCCCGTTCTGCACCACATAATCTTTGTCCCGAAGATAGACCTTGTGGGCGCGAAGCGAGTTCTCGATCAGGTGCGGCCACTCCATGTTCGTACCGCTGTACAGGCTTCCGACATCGAGTAGCTCTTGAGCAATGGTTACGCCTTCGTGGGTGACCGCAGCCTGCTTCCGTTCCGTCTGCACGATGAAGTATCGACGGTACTGCTCGGACACCGGCACTTTGAGATGTTCAACTTCGTATTGTTGGATCGCTTCGACCTGATCGTCGGTGAGGAAATCGGGGCCGAGGGTGGCCTGACTCTCCGGTTCGATAGGCGCATCTCGAGCGTCCGCTGGTCCATCCGCGATGTCCGGTGAAGCGGTCACGGTGGGTTTCGTGGTCTTTGTCTTTTTTTCCTTGTGGCCGAGGATCGACATCGCGTCTTTGAGCTTGGGAATGTTGTGATCGTCGCCGTCGAACTTGGAGACGGTGTTCATCAAGCGGCGATCCCAAGCGGCCTGCCGCCGGACCAGTTCGGAAGCGACCTTGTCGGCGCGGGGATAACGGGTTACGTCATCATGGGTCGGTCCGGAGATGATGAGCGGCGTGCGGGCTTCGTCGATCAAAATGGAGTCCACCTCATCGACGATCACATAGTCAAGCGGACCCTGCACTTGTTCATTAAGCGACGATTTCATGTTGTCCCGAAGGTAGTCGAAACCGAACTCGCTGTTGGTGCCGTAGGTGATGTTGCAAGCATAGGCTTGTTGACGGATACCCTCTCGCCCGCCGGGGTCAAGCTGGGACTGAATGTAGCCGACGGTCATTCCCACCAATTCGAAAATGGGGGCGGCGAATTCCGCGTCGCGTTTCACAAGGTAATCGTTTACCGTAATGATATGGACTTTCCGGCCCGCGAGTACGTTCAAGTACGCGGCCAAATGGCAGACGATGGTCTTGCCCTCGCCTGTGCGCATTTCCGCGATCTTGCCCTCGTAGAGGACGCGTCCGCCGATGAGTTGGCAGTCGAAGTGGCGGTGGTTGCGGGCGCGGCGTGACGCTTCGCGCAAGATGGCGAAGCCCTCTTGATTGATCCCGGCCCGGTCCAGTGCTTCGATGACTTTCACATTTCGCTTCCGGTATTCTTCCGTGAAATAGTGTTCGAGGCGCTGGGCCGGGGTAAGGGAATCCCACCAGCGTGCCAGTGGTTCATGATGCTCCGCGGCCCGATTGCGCAGTACCTCCGTCCGGGTGCGCAAGTCCTGGCTCAGTTCAACGCGGATGCGCTGGGCGGCGGGTTCGCGCTCCTCTTCGGGGAGGTCGGCGACGCGCTCCTCGGCGCAACGCTTGGCGAAGGATTCGTCGAAGTTGCCCCGCAACTGGGGCTCCAGGGCGCTAATGGGGCCGACCTGGCGTTGATAGACCTTCAGCAAACGCTGGTTGCGCGAACCGAAGATTTTCTTCGGAAGGCCGGTGAAACTCTTCACGACCGATGATGTAAGTTCACTCACAGACATTGAAAGATTCTCATCTTGTTAAAGGAAACCAAATTGAGCCGCGAGCGGAGATATTCTTGACGGCGCGCCCAAAGCTCGCGCGGAACGTGTTTGAACGCTGAACAGTTCAGGAGTTCACGGACCGTAAAGCCCGCCAATCCGCGAGACAAGAATTTCACGAACACCGCGCGCATCCACGACGGCGGCGATGATGGGAAGCGGCAGAATGCTGAATCGGGCGACACTGGCCGTCGGCGAAGTCACTTCTGGACCGGCGGTGACTTCCACGGGCGCATTCGACAGCGATGACAAGACAATAAAGGACGCATCGTCGATCGCTGCTTTGGCACGGCGCGTCGTCTCATTGGTCAGATTGACCAATGGGACGCAGACGGTCATGGCCAGGCAAACCCTGGCGAGGGTCCGCGCCCGTGCCCAGGAGTCCGCGTCGTCGTTTGGTTGAGACTGGTCCATCGGTTCGATTATAGCCACTGGCCGCCGGGAAGCGATAGACGCCGTTAGAACAAGCGCCTGGAATCCAATAGAATGCAGACCGGGCCGGCATTGACGGAGTGCACGTCCATCATGGCCCCAAAGGAGCCGCGTTGCACGGCCAGACCGTTTCTGACCAGCGAATCACAGAAGAGTTCATACAAGACACTTGCGCGATCCGGCGGCGCCGCTCCCTCGAAAGAAGGCCGCCGGCCCTGCCGGGCGTCGGCCTGCACCGTGAAGGCGCTCACTACGAGGACGTTCCCGCCTCCTTGAGCCACGTCCAGGTTCATTCGGTCGCTTTCGTCGGGGAAGATCCGCAGGTGCCGCACCTTATCAACGATGTAGGATAGATCGGCATCGCCATCATCCACCGCTACTCCGAGATAGACGAGCAGCCCCTGTTCGATGGCGGCGATAATGTTACCATCGACGCTAACGGAGGCTTGACTGACTCGTTGCACGACCGCACGCACTTGTTCATACACCTCCCATCATCCCTGCCGCGAGGCGAACGGGGCCATTCGGACCACAATAAATCCCGCCGTGGACGCCACAGCCAAAAGGGTTAAGAGATAGAATGTCAGGCTTCGCAGTATTCTTGAGCACCAGAGCATGATCAGAACCAGGAACAGGTGGGCCGCGAAGCCGGCGGTGACGCGCCCCAAAGAATCATCCATGCTTGCAATCGAGGGGAGTCGGGGCCAATAGGTCATCAACGCCCCCGCGACCAGAGCGAGGGCGGCGTTCAGGAACGCGAAGCGTTGGGCATGGGGAATCAATCGGATGGACGTCGTCCGGTGCTCATCGTCTCGAAGCGCTGAGGACCGGGCGAATGAAAGCCAGGTCCACAGTCCCGTCGCCAGAGTCAACCCGACGATCATGGCGTTAAACATCATCGGGTAGCGTTTGGAAAGGGCCGTTGGCAGATTGGGAACGGCTAGCATTGCCATGCCGCACAAGCTCAGCGAGGCGGCGCCCAACGAGGCATCCGCAAGATTGCCGCTCCACCTGCGCCCCAACAGCAGGAAGCAACCCCCAGCGGCGACTGCCGCGGAAACGAGTGCCGACAACGTGGAACTCCGAAATCCGCCCCATATCGTCGGCACAGGTACAAGCAGGTGATAACAGGTGAGAACGATGATGACCAGGGCCATGATTCCGCAACTAGTGATGAACCCCGGAGTCCCGGGTTGCGAAATCGTTGAGCCATTGGCATTGCTGCGGCGTCTGTCGGCATACCATCCCTCGACGACCACTGAAAGTGTTAGCAACATCGAAAGCGATGCAAGTAAGAGCAGCGTCCCACCGGTCCGCTCGAATCCGCCGGAGACATTCAACAGGAATGGGGGATAGAGCAGACAAGCCCAGATGATAATCAAGACTGCCGTCCAAAGCTGGACCGTTGTCAGTCTACGGTCACCAGTGGAAAGCAATCCAGTTCCATTGGAAAAGAAGAGTAGGAAAAGACTCCACAATCCGAATGGACCGAAACCGTATTCGCGAATGCCGTCCCAGGGGTAACCGTGGACAATGTCCACGCCCACATAGATTATTCGCATGACCAGGACGACGGTTTGTACGATGGCCGTTGCCACACCAAATAGGACCGCCAAGAGGCGGCTAAACGAAATGAATGCCGTTGCTGATACCCCTTCCGAACCGACATTGCGATTTTGCCTTGCCGTCGCCGCGGCAGACAGGAGAGACCAAAACAAGCAAAGGATGGCGCTCAACAGTGCGACGTGTTGAGTCGGTGTGGTGGTCAGGGCAAGGTCAATCCTTAAATTGGTGCGGAGCGTCGAATCATGATATGGCGTCGGTAGGAATACTTCGTGCGGCCAGCTTGGGGGCGTATTTGTCGCCCTTGTAGGCGGAAAGGATCGGCTGTTTGGCGTCGATCGCCTCTCGGAGAAACTTGGCAACCTTCGGTAGCACCGATTCGGGCGCGGGCAGGGAGTCAATCCAGAGCTTTGGCCATTCGAACATCAGATACCGATCGTAGAGCAGTCCTTTTAGAATCTCGATCTGCCGTCTTGCGCCGATGTCCCCTTCGCCGGGAGGGGCGTACCTGAGCATCACTCCAGCTTGATCGAATTGGCCGTCGCAGACGTGGACCATTCCGATCTTGTTGCCCAGCCGCGGGATTGAATTGGTCGCCCGCTCGCCGAGAGTCATCGCGTGGCACTGATTCCAGCAACATCCCACCGAAGGATGGCTGACCGCATCGATCAGGAACCACATGTCCGCGCTACCCGGGAAGTCGCCGCCGTTTTCCACCAACAGGGTGACGCCCAGCCGCTCGGCGATGGGAGCCAGGGCGATCAGGGCCGTGGCGATGCGAGACAGCGCTGCGCGCTGATTGTCCCGCCGGTCCACTTCGCCCACAAAGATGCGTACGTATGGGCAGCCCAGCTTCGAGGCCAGCTCCATGAAGTCCGTCACCGCGCCTTTTTGCTGTGCGAGCATGCGGGGAGTCTTGGAGGTCAGAGTCGCGGAAGCCCCCAGGCACACCAGATCGACGTTGTTCTCGGCGAACAAACGGCGAACGGCATCCGGGTCGCGAGCAATCTCGGGCACCAGGGGTAAGTGAAGCTCACCGCACAGGCCGCGCAGCTCGATTCCATCGAATCCGAACTTCGCCGCGTTGGCGACCATCGTCTCCAGGTTCCACGCAGGGCACACCAGCGAACTAAATCCGATCTTCATGGGGAGGGAGCGTAGCAAAAGCACGTCGGCCGTCAACGAACGTGCGCTACGCCACGTTGGCATTACCGAGTTGCACGCTGACACGGGTGGAGACACCCGGCTCCTGCATGGTGATGCCGTAGAGGCGGTCGCCGATGCCCATCGTTCGTTTGGAGTGGGTGATGATGATGAACTGGGCCTCGGAAACGAATTCCTGGACAATGCGGTTGAAGCGATCGTTATTGGCTTCGTCGAGCGCCGCGTCCACCTCGTCGAGAATCGCACAGGGCGCCGGACGGGTCTTGAAGATGCTCATCAACAAAGCGATCGCGGTCATCGACTTCTCGCCGCCGGACATCAATGAAATCGCTTGCAATTCCTTGCCCGGCGGTTGGGCGACGATCTCGATGCCGCAATCCAGGATGTTGGCCGGGTCCTCCAGGATAATGTCCGCGCGGCCTCCGCCGAACAGCTTGCGGAACAGGCCGCGGAAATTTTCCCGGATTTGTTCGAAAGCGGTTTTGAAACGCTCCTGCGATTCCTCGTTAAGCTGCACGATGAGCTGTTGAAGTTGACGGAACGACTCGTTGAGGTCGTCACGCTGGCTGGCGAGAAAAGCATACCGCTGCTCCAGTTCCTCCAATTCGGTGATGGCGTCTAGGTTTACGTTGCCGAGTCTGTCCATCTTCCCGCGAAGCTCGGCGATCTCGGCCTCCACCCGCTCCCAATCCTGCTCTTGATGTTCATACTGCGAATACCGATCTGCGAGGTTGACACCCATTTCATCCAGGATGCGGGCGACTAACTCGTCGCGGCGGACGGTGGTCTGGGCGAGGGACATTTGATGCTCGTGCTGTCGCGCTTCCTCGGCAGCAAGCTCCGTTCGAGAGGATTTCACTTTGTGGGTAAGGGTTTCCAGATTCTGTCGCAGATCATCGCGTTGCTTGCGGAGATTCAGGGCCGCGGCTTCCAGGTTCTGGATTTCCGCGGTCAGGGATTTGGCTTGCTCGCGGGCGACTGCGATCGTGTTCTCCGCGTCGGCAATCCGGGCCTCGCATTGCTCGATCTCATGTTTCACGGCGACTACGGCCGTTTCCAGTTCGTGGATGCTCCGCCGCAAAGAGTTGATGGTCTCGGCGGCGGCAGCCCGCTTTTCAGTGAGTTGTCCGGCGGCGACTTTAGCCAGGGTGACCTGCTCCTGCACTTCGCGGCGGGCGCTGACCACACCATCGATGCGGTCTTGGTGCCGGGCGACCAAGCATTCGCGCTCCTTGTTCTCCTGCTCGATGGCTTCGAGCGATTTCCCGCCCTCTGCACTTTTTTCCAATACCTCATTGATCTGTTGCTCGATGAAGGTGACCTCGCGGGCGATCAGGGGTTGCTCGCTAGTAAGCCTCTGCACCGTCTCGGCGATGTTTTGCAGGGCGGCGTTGGCCTCGACCCGGGCGGTGTTCGATTCGTAGATCGCGGTGCGAAGCTCCTGTTGCACGCCGTCGAGGTGGCTGACCTCGGCCTGAGTGCGGTTGAGCTGGTCGGTGAGGGCGACGATCCGCTCGTCGGTGTCGCTTAATTGCACGTCAATGTCGCGCAACTCGCTTTTGCGTGAGATCAAGCCCGCCGTGGAGGCCGACGGCCCCAGTCTGACTCGACCATCGGGTTCCAGCACTTCGCCACGTCGAGTGACGAAGCGGTGACCGGAAACGTCCGATCGGGCCAGCATCAAGGCGTCCTCCAACGTCTCGACGACAATCGACTTGCCGAGCAGATGGCGAGCGACCGTTTCATGCGCGCCGGGAAAGCGCACCAACTCAATGGCGCGGGCGACGTAGCCGGACTGTCCCGAAAAATCGCGGGGATTGACCACCGGCGGCAGACGGTCTTCGCACAGCACGGTCAGGCGGCCAGGCAAGTCGGCGAATACCTTAGGATGCCGGAGAAACGCCTCACTGTCGGTGATCACCAAACACTGATCGCACTCGCCGAGCACGGCCTCGATGATCGGGGCGTATTGCACGTCGGTGTCAATCAGGTCGGCGACCAGGCCGACCACGCTGTCGAGGGAGCGGGGGTGATGTTCCTGGCGGCTCTCTTCGAGCAGCTTTCGCACGCCCTCGCCGACGCCGTCCATCTTTTGTTGCAGGTCATCGAGCAAATCCCGCCGGGAGAACAGGGCGCTGCGCCGTTCCTTGGTTTGGGCAAGTTCGTCGATCAGCCGTTGGCGCATTTCGTGGGCGCGGGCGGATTCCTGCTTCTTTTCGTCAAGCCTGCGGCTTTCGTCAGCAATCAGAGATTCGACCTCATGGAATCGGCGTTGAAGTTGGGCCTTCTGCTCCAGGGCCGATTCCAGTTCTCCGGCGATCTGGACATCGCGAAGGGCAAGGCGCCCCTTCTGGCCGACCAGCGATTCCCGATGGGTGTTCAGGCGGGTGATCTCGTTATGCGTCTGGGCGCTTTTTCGCAACAGATCGATGATCCCGGACTTTTCGTCTTCGAGGATGGCCTGGGCCTGGGTCAGGTCGCGGGCCAGCGTTCGGTCCTGCTCGTTTAGCTCTGCGATTCGAGCGTGGAGTTCATGGGTCTGGCGCTGGAGGTCAACGGCCGATTCTTGAATCTGGTCCAGCTCGTGCCGACATTCTTCGAGTCGACGGGAATCGGATTGCAGCCGTTCAGCGCCGCGGGTTCGCTGGGCAAGTTGCTCCTCGGCCCGGCGGCGCGAAGCCTCGATGCGCTCCTCCTGGGCCGCCAGGCTGGACTTCGCCCGTACGACTTCGTTATCCGCGTGGTTGATCTCCTCGGCCAGGGCGTCCAATTCCATTGTTACCTTGGACTCGTCGGCCTCGTTGCGATCAATGTCCGTACGCAGGGCGGTGATGCGATCGCCGCAGGCCTGCGACTCTCGGTTCACCCGGCTGATGTCTTCCGAGAAACGGTGATACTCAGCCATGGCGTAGCTGGAGCGCAGCTCGTTGAGCCGGGCCTGGTATTCCTTGAAGCTGCGGGCCTTGCCCGCCTGGAGCTTCACGCTGCGAAGCCGCTTTTCCAATTCCTCGATCACGTCCGCCACGCGAAGGAGGTTTTGCTGGGTGCGCTCCAGCTTGCGTTCGGCCTCGCGTTTTCGGGCCTTGTACTTGCTGATCCCGGCGGCTTCTTCAAAGATCATTCGCCGATCGACAGGGTTGCTCTGCAAGAGCTGATCGACCCTGCCCTGTTCGATCACCGAATAGGCGTCCACGCCGATCCCCGTGTCCATGAACAATTCACGGACATCCTTGAGTCGCGTAATTTCGCGGTTAAGGAGGTACTCGCTCTCTCCGGAACGGTAGAGCTTGCGGGTTACCGTGATCTCCGCCTGATCGATTGGGAGCCTGTGATCGGAGTTGTCAAAGACCAGGTCTACCTGGGCCACGCCGCTGCTCTTTCGGGTGCTGGATCCGCTGAAGATCATGTCGGCCATCTGCCGCCCACGGAGGGATCGGGCCGATTGCTCGCCCAGGACCCATTTGAAGGCATCCACGACGTTGCTCTTGCCGCAACCGTTGGGGCCGACAATGCAGGTCACCCCCGGGCCGAAGTCGAAATCGACGGCGTCGGAGAAGCTTTTGAAACCGCAGATGGTTACGCGTTTTAGAAGCATGATTCGGGTACCTCCCTGCGCCCCTTGCACCGCCGTCCATAGCGGCTAATAAAGGCATCGGCCCGCGCCCCCGTTGGCGCTCACTTGGATTGTACGGGGCGGAGAGAAGTTCTGCAAACGGTCGGGAAAATGATCTCGAAGGGTCCAAGGCTTGTATGCAGAGTCAGGGGCACCCTACGCTTTCGTCTCGATTCTGTTGGCGATTGTCGATTGGACATCCGGCTGCGACAGCGATTCCCCTCCCCCATCATGACTGATCGCCCGCCGCATACTCCGCAACGAGCGCCTCAAACTCGGAGCGATCCGGTGCTCCCTCAGGCAGAAGAGAGATGGCCTTTCGCTGCGTCTCCGTGGCCTTAGCCGCCTGCCCGTTCTCAAACTGCGCCTTGGCCATTGTGGATAAGTACCCCGGATCGCTGTTGTCCGTCGCGGAGCAAGCCATTTGGGCGTATCCGAGTGCCTCGGCAGGATCGCGCAGGTCTTCCAGCTTGCAATACAGAAGCACGCGGGCGCAGGCGTTAAGCTGCGCCGCCGAAGCTCCTTCCGCCGATGCGGCCCGCCGCCGGGCGGCGATGACCTCCAAGAACATAACCCGCGCTTCTGCCACTTGCCCGGCATCATACCGCAGCCGTGCCAGCTCCGTCGCCGTGTCGAGGGTCTCGGAGTGTTCCGCGCCGGTGACACGACGACGACCCTCCAGACACGTCGCCAGCATCCCGATGGCCTCATCGTTCCGCCCCAGTTTCTCCAGAATCTGCCCCCAGTTGTTCATGGACTCCAGGGTATAGGGATGGTCGGGTCCGAAGACTTTCTTTTGTGCCGGCACCAGGGCGGCGTACAGTCGTTCCGCTCCGGCGATGTCCCCTTGTGCCTGCCTCAGAGTGACGATGGACGACCGCGCCTGGAGGGTCTTCGCGTGATCTTCCCCGAACGCTTTGATGCAGATGGCCAGTGTGCGGTCGAGGAGGGCCTGCGCTTCCTCCAGCCGGCCGAGCTTGATGTAGATGACGGCGAGGTTTGCCATCGCATTCGTTGTCTCTACATGGTCCTTTCCGAAGCGACGCTCCTCGCCGGCAAGGCTCTCGGTGAAGAATTCCAGGGCCTTCTGGTACTGCCCTAGGAACCAGTAATGCACGGCGAGGTTGTTCAGGTTATTGATGGTGTCCGGGTGGTCAGCACCAAGGCTCGCCTTGGACCGCTCATAGGCTTCGACAAAAATAGGCCCGGCTTCCTTGTGTCGACCGAGCATCGCTACAATGATTCCTAGATCGGTCATGGCCTTCATCGTCTTGCGGTGAGAATCGCCGTGGACGGCACGGTGCAATTCCAGCGACTTACGGGCAGCGGGCTCGGCCTCCATGAAGCGCCCCTGGTCCTTGTAGAGCCGCGCCAGGTTGGTGACGGCTTCAAGAGTGGTGGGGTGGCGCGTGCCGAAGTGGCGCTCCACGCGCTGCATGGCGTCAAATTGTAGCTTGGTTGCCTCATCTCCCCGCCCGACCGCCCCATATGACGTGGCCAGGCTCTGCATGACAAAGAGCGTGGAGTCCGCATCGGGCCCGATTTCCTTGAGGCGGATTGCGAAGGCACGCTCCAACACGGGGATTGCTTCGGAGTGATGGTCCTGGTTGATCAGGGCGATTCCGAGATTGGAAAGAGTCGAGGCGACATCTTCGTGCTCCGGTCCCAGCACCCGCTCCTGAAGCTTGAGAACTGCCTCGAATTCCTTCGTGGCCTTCGCCTTGAGGCCTCGATCGGTGTCGAGGACGGCCAGGCATACCCGTGCCGTCAGCGTGTCCTGGTCTTCCGGGCCGAGTACCCGTTCAAAGGCGGGAAGGGCCTTTTCCAGGATCGCACCCGACTCAGCGTTGCGCCCCAGCTCCCACAGGTTCATCGCGTGCATGCTCAGCGTGCGCAGCGTCTCGGCATGCTCCGGGCCCAAGTGCTCGCGGTACAGGTCCACCGCGCGTCGCGACCGGGTAAGGGCGTGGTCGAGCAAGCCAAGCGAATGGTAAGTGCGTGATAATGCCTCCTGGAGCCGGGCCTCAGTCGCCGGCTGGTCGCCGAATTGAGCCTCCACGGCCTTGACGGCCGGCGCGAGAACGTTGACATCCAGAATATGCCGTGCCGTATCGGTCAGGTTGATCTTTCCGACCAGGCCGTCGAAGGAAGCCAGCGCCGCATGCCGCTGTTCAGCAAGCCCATCCTCATCCGGGAACGATCCTTCCAGACGGCCGCGCAGGTCTGAGGCGATGCTCTCCCCCAGCGCAAAAGGCCTGATGCGCCGAAGCATTTTCCCTTGGAACTCGACCACACGGTCGGACATCTCGCGTTCGTAATTGGCCCGGTCGCGCTCCGCGGCGATACGCCGTGCCTGCACGGTCATTGTGGCGGCGAAGCCGATCACCGTGGCCAGGGCGACGGTCGCCGCCGCGACGCCCGTGCGGTTTCGGCGGACGAACTTATGAATGCGGTAGGTCGCCGACGGCGGACCCGCGTGGACTGGTTCGTGATTCAGGTAGCGCTCCACGTCACGAGCGAATTCCGTCGCCGTCTCGTAGCGGCGGGTTCGGTCCTTCTCCAAGGCCTTCATGATGATCCAGTCCAAATCGCCCCGTAGAATGGTGGTCAGTTTTTTGGGGTCCACGCAGCGCTGCCTGGCAACCGTGGCCAGGTCGCCGCCTATCGTGGACAGCCGGGTGCTGGGTTTTGGCGGGTCTTTTTCGCGGATGATCCGTTTGATTTCATCGAGGGCCGCGCCGCGCAGAGTCTGCATCTCGAACGGCGTCGCCCCCGTGAGCAACTCATAGAGCAACACACCGAGGGCATAGATGTCGCTGCGCGTATCAATGTCCATCCCCAGCGAATCAGCCTGTTCCGGCGACATATACGCCGGGGTGCCCATGAATTGCCCAAACTGCGTGAACATGGTGCGCTCAGTAAGTTTCTGCTGGGTGGCCTTGGCGATCCCGAAGTCGATCACTTTGGGAACTGGCTTGTCGTCGAAGTGCGTCACCAGCACGTTGCTGGGCTTGATGTCGCGATGAATGATTCCCTTCTGATGGGCATGCTGTACAGCGCCGCACACCTGAATGAACAGGTTGAGGCGGTCCCGGAAGGTCATGTTCTGCTTGTCGCAGTATTCGGTGATGGGGATGCCCTTGACCAGTTCCATGACGAAGTAAGGACGGCCCGTGTCCGTAGCGCCGGCATCGAGCACGCGAGCGATGTTGGGATGATCCATCATCGCCAGCGCCTGCCGCTCCTGCTCGAATCGAGCGATTACATCCTTCGTATCCATCCCCAGTTTGATGACCTTGAGTGCAACGTTGCGCTGCACGGGCTCGCGCTGCTCCGCCTTGTAGACCACGCCGAACCCGCCCTCCCCGATTTGCTGCAGGAGCTTGTAGCGACCGATCACCGATCCCGGCTGCTCGGACGACGGCAAGGAGGCGCTGCCCCCGCTGCTGGAACGTCCCCGCGCTCCGGTCGGGGCGGCCACGGTTTCGTCGGGATCAAGGAAGCTGCTCAACTCCGCATCCGCTGCCAGAAGCTCCTCGACTCGGCTGCGCAAGTCCGCATTGTTTTCGCAAGCGCTGCTCAGGAAGCTCGCCCGATCGGATGCATTCCGTAGCTGGCGCGCCTCATGGAACACCGACTCAACGTCGCGACTTTTTTCCGTCACTTGCTATCTCCAAAATGGATCCGTGCTTGCTGCCTGCCGGCGGCAATAGACGCCTGCCCTTCCCTATGCTCCGTATAGTAACGAGTTACCCCACCGCGGTGCGACTTTTTGGGGAATTAGAACGATTCAGACGGGTTTTCCCGCATTTCGGCATAGAGGGACGCCCACGTGTAAACCCAGAAGCGGTCTCCGGTGGTTGTGGAGATGCCCAGGAACTTGGCCGCCCCCCGCATGGACATTCCCCCTTAAATCCGCAGCCTGGCCTGGTCGGCCTTAACGGGGTCTTCCTAGGTCAGTTTCACCAGGGCGGCATCCAGATCGAGGATGTCATCGGGCCCCGCGTCGATCGAGAGATTGGCGGCCGTCAGGTCGAACCGCCTGGCACCGCCGCCTCGTTTGTAGCCTACCTTCGCCCGTACGCGGTTGATCGGGATGCGCTGCATCGCCTCGGCGGCCGAGGCGAAGAAATGTCTCCGGCTGTCCCAGTAAACATCGTTCTATCCCAACAATCGCACGTGGACCTTCGAATCCCCGGCTTCGATCGCCTGCAAGATCGTGGAAATACCTTCTCGCATAGCTGAATCATCCGCAATTCGCACTCCCTTCGCTACCATCGGCCCACACAGGGGAGGCTGTTATCCTGGCTGCGGTTCATTAGACTGTGTCTCGGGAAAGACGCATGAGGAGCATCGCCATGAGATTTTGCAGAACGACGGTCATCCTTTTTTCGTTAGCAGCGATCAGCGTAGCGCTCGCCGACACCCTAGCTCGTGCTGGGAAGCACCAATGGGGCCAGTGGCGCGGCCCGACTTTCAATGGCGTCGCGCCGGAAGCCAAGCCGCCTATCGAGTGGAGCGAGGGGAAGAACGTTCGCTGGAAAACGGAGCTCCCCGGACACGGGCACTCCACTCCGATCGTATGGAACGATCGTGTCTACGTTCAGACCGCGATAGCGGCCGGATCGCCGAGCGAAGCCGCGAAGGAAGCAGAAGGCGACCCGCGTGCCGGCGATGGGCCGGATCGCGACGGAGGTCGAGGCCGGAAGCGACCGCCGCCCACGGACCGATACCGTTTTGCGCTTGTTGCCTTGGACCGGGCCACTGGAAAGATCGTATGGGAGAAAACGCTTCGGGAGGAAATTCCCCACGAAGGCAACCATCAGGACGGCAGCTTGGCGCCGGCGTCGCCGTTGACCGACGGCGAAAACATCATCGCCTATTTCGGCTCCCGCGGGTTGTACTGCCTCACCATGAACGGCGACCTCGTCTGGGAGAAGGACCTGGGCGACATGCAGACCCGCAACGGTTTCGGGGAGGGCAGTTCGCCGGCACTGCACTGCGCAGCCCTCGTTGTGAACTGGGACCATGAAGGCGCCTCGTTCATCGTTGCCTTCGACAAGAAGTCGGGGCGGGAACTATGGCGCCGCCCTCGCGAAGAGCCTACTTCCTGGTCCACGCCGCTGATCATCGACGACGGGAAGCGGATTCAAGTCATTGTGAGTGGCATGAAGCGCGTCCGCAGCTATGACCTTGCCTCCGGCGATCTCATCTGGGAGTGTGGGGGTCTGGGTGCGAACTGTACCCCCACGCCGGTGGCCGACCAGGAGCGGGTCTACGTCATGAGCGGCTTCCGTGACGAAAACCTGCTCGCCATTCGATACAAGGGCGCTTCCGGTGACCTCACCGGAACGGAGTTTGTCGCCTGGACGACGGACAAGGGCACGTCGTACGTGCCGTCGCCGCTTCTTTACGGGGGTACGCTGTACTTTCTGCAAAAGAACACGGGCATGCTGTCGGCCTTGGAAGGGGCGAGCGGCCAGCCGCACTATGCGCAGCAGCGGCTGCCCGACATTGAAGGGGTCTACGCCTCGCCCATCGGCGCGGCCGATCGCGTTTACATCGTCGGGCGCAACGGCGCCACCTGCGTCCTTCAGCATGGCAAGAAGTTCGAATTGCTGGGAGTCAACAAGTTGGACGACGAATTCTCGGCATCACCGGCCATCGCGGACAACGAGATAATTCTTCGAGGCCGCAAGAATCTGTACTGCATAGCTGCCCCGTGAGTCAGGCTCATTAATGTCTGGGCACGCGACTCCGAGCTTGCCGGTCCAGCGCCGAAGGGAGCGAGCACTTCGTAGGGTCCTAGTTTCGCCCCAAGCGGCAAGCTCACCGTTTTTTCAACTCGGCGTCCCAATTCACGATCAGGTTAATAGGCGAGGAACCCTTGATGTTTGAGGCATTTTCAACAAACCACTGCCCATCCGACGAGACATCGAAAGGATCGATTCCCGCCGGTTGGTTGACCTGAAAGAGCGGAGTCGCCGCGCCGATTTCCGGCCCGTTGTCGGAAATGGAAATCTCGACGGCCGTAAGGTTGGTATCCTTCGCGACTAGAAACAACTCCTTTCCATCCCCGCGCCATTTCACCTTGAAGCCGCCGCGAGGGGAAACCTGCCACCGTCCGCCTCGCGGAGTTTTCGCTGCAGGCGGGTCTGATGAGGGAAGAGTGAAAGGTACAATATAAACCTCGTTATTTCCGGTTTCATCAGATTGGTACGCAATCCACTTCCCGTCTGGCGAGAATTTGGCGTCGGACTCCAGGAACGCCGTTGTCGCAATCGGAAAGGGAACTCGGTCACCGAGCAGCGGAAGGACCCAGATGTCGCACGGATTTCCGCCGATGAATTTTCCTCTGCTGAGCAAGAGGTAGTTTCCGTCAGGCGACCAGTCCGTAACCCAGTTTTCCTCGTTTGAAGTGTAGAGGACCTCCTCATCGCCACCGATCGCAGGTCGCCGGCTGACGCGGTGCATTGCTTCCCGCCTCGCCAGATAAATGCTTGCGTAGGCGATGGATTGGCCGTCGGGTGACCAGATGGGACTGACGTTTGCCCCGTTTCCAAACGTGAAGCGGGATGCGGCTCCGCGAGCGACATCGTAGATCCAGATATCTGTCTCGATGCCGGAAATATCCGTTGCCACCCTTTTTCCGTCCGGGGAGATGCTTAGCGAACCGAAGTTTCCAGGCTCGCCGATCTTGCCTAATTCCTTGCCTGAGCGGTCGCGGCGGATCAATTGGATCTCTCCGCCGGCGGTGCCGGAGTGAAATGCCAGTACGCCTTGCGTAGAGACGGAGAAGCCCGAACGCCAGACCGATACGTCGTACATGACCTCGCTGGCTACCACGATCGGATCGCCCAGCAGTCGCGCCGTTGCGACATCAAACAGCGCCGCTTGCAGGGTGTTTTCCCGAGGGAAGAGCAGATACTCCGACACTTGCACGGCATTGGCGCTGCCGTGCATGACCAGCTTGGGCTCACCTCCGTCCAATGACCCAAGATACACGGCGTTGCTTTCAGTCTGCGCAGCGCCGTGGGCCACTGCCAGATAAAGGAAGTGCTTCCCGTCTTGGCAGAAGGCCGGCCAGCGATGGGAAGTATGCTTGGTCTCGTCCATCGTTGTGACCTGAACTGGTTTTCCACCCGTTGCGGATACTCGGAAGAGCCCCGATCGATACTCAGGCGAGAACAAAATGACGCCATCGCGATTCCAGGTGCCGCCGCGTCCGCCTGGTGCATTACAGATCGAAATAGCCGGCCCACCTGCGGCGCTCACTGTGTACAACTTTTCCCTGGCGAAGTACCCAATCGATCGGCTGTCACCCGACCAGAATGGAAACGTTGCGCCATCCGTACCGGGCAAGGGCCGGGCGGTAGGGCCGTCTAGCGACCGAACCCATAGTCTTTGACCGCTTTTTTCAAGGGCGACGAAGGCGAGGGTGCTTCCATCGGGTGAGATGACCACCGGACCTGCCAGATCGCCGCTGGCGACTAGGGGCGTTAGCTCCGGGGCGGCAATGACCGACCACACTCTACGTGCGCCGCTTACTCCTCGTTGGACATAAAGGAATGCAATAACAACGCTTGCCAAAAGGAGCATCAGCGAACTTGCCATCCAGAAGTGTTCCCGCTTCTTTCGCGCCGTGATGAGCGGCGCGGGCACGCCCGCCTGCGATCCGGCCCCGCTGATCCATTGGAGTTGGATCTTCACATCGTGTGCAGTTTGAATGCGCTCGTCGGGATCCTTGGCCAGACACATCTTCACTAGATGATCGAGCGCCAGGGGCGTCATCGGCTGCACATTGGAGATAGGCTGCGGCTGTGCGGACATGATGGAAGCAATCAAACTCGCCCGGCTGTGACCCTCGAACGCCCGCTTGCCTGTTGCCATTTCGTACAAGACGGCGCCGAACGCGAAGATGTCCGTGCGGGCGTCGGCCTCTACTCCCTCCAGTTGCTCCGGGGCCATGTATTGAAAGGTGCCCACGATCATGCCCTTGGAAGTCAAAGGCTGGGAAATGGTGACGGCGCTGGGGTCGCTTTCGATGAAGCCCGAGGACTTTGCCAGACCAAAGTCCAGTAATTTGGCACCGGACTTGGTGAGCATGATGTTGCCCGGCTTAAGGTCTCGATGCACCACGCCCTTGCGATGGGCCGCGTCTAACGCCAACGCAATCTCGATTCCGCATCGGAATACCAGGTCGAGGGGCAGCGCCCCCTTTGTTAACCGCTGGGCCAGTGTTTCGCCTTCCAATAATTCCATCACCAGGAAGTCTGTGCCGTCGTGGTGGCCGACGTCGAACAAAGTACAAATATGGGGATGCGTCAGTTGAGAAATCGATTTGGCTTCTCGATCGAACCGCTGCTTGAACTCGGGACTGCGCGACAGATGCGTTGGCAGCACTTTGATGGCCACGTCGCGGTCCAATCGCGTATCCCGCGCACGGTAGACTTCCCCCATCCCACCCGCTCCGATGGGAGAGAGAACTTGGTAGGGCCCCAGTCGCGCATTGAGAGCCAAGGACATCTTGGGCATTGTCGGATTTCAATTGCCGATTGTCGATCCGAGGATGCGGCGGCTTACCTCATAGTGACGCGATTCTCCGGAAAACGGCCCTCCATATGAATTGCTGGTCGGCTTGCCAACGAGTGGGAGGCAAAGGGCTCCAGATGCTTTTCAAATCCCGAGCAGGCGCGGATCAAAGGTTGCTGGGCGATGAGGAATGCCAACTGCCGCAGCGCCGACGACCGCCTAATGACTTGGGATTCTGAGACCCATCTAGTGCTTTTGGTGGGATCAGTTCCCGCTATGAATATGCAACGATCGCCCTGGATTTTCGGATTCGGCTTGTTTGGACAAGCTACGCTTGATATTTCGAATAAATCGCTAACGAGCCAAGCGGTACATGGCTTCCAATACGCCTCGCCGCCACTTTGTCTATTGCAAATCTGGCCTGGACCGGATAAGGTGGTCTGAGGGTGCCGAGTTCATTATCGTTCGGTAGTTATGGGAACAGGGTTGTGGTGCCGGCTGTCAAACGAACCATTTGCCAGGTGATCGACTCCCCAGGAAGCATTCGATCGCTCGTTGGGCAGCCCAACGAGAATGTCCGATGGTTGCCCAAACTCACAATCGATCGGACCGTTTTCGCTCGGAGTCACCCGATCAGATGAAGCCAGGCCGAGGTGAGTGGAGGAGGGAACCATGCTAAAGAGCCTAAGACGGATTTATCTTTGGATCGCGGCGATGATAACGGTCGCGGTCACGGCACTCGCGGTTGCTCAGACGGTACGCCCGAAGAATGTTGGGAATCCAGGTGGATTCGTCGCCGGAGAGGTACAGTTTGAGTTCAATCGGGCGGCGCTGACCGCATTGGGATGGGAAGTCTTCATTCGCAGCGAAGGGTACAGCGAAGGATCCGAATATCGCCTCAGCTCTGAGATCCAAGGAGATTCAACGCTCAACCCGGGTAGCGACGGCGTTTTCAATGACGCAACCACTGCCAGGATCGCATCGCGCGGGGCAGTGCTTTTCTCGAACGGCAAACATCGCGCGGTGCTCGGCAACTTCACAATTAACAAGAATGCAGATGGGTTGTGGACGGTCAGGGACAGCTTGAACGAAACCGCGCCCGGTCGCGTTGCGTTCACGGCATCATCCTTGGTAATTGACGCTCCTGTTGGTCGTCATGAGGCTAGGATAGCGGGAGAATTGGCGATCGCGGAATCTTTGGCGACTGAATTCAACGATGCCCATGCCGCCGAGAAAGTGATTGGACGAGTACTCATCACCGCTCGGCCGCTCGAAATGCAGGAAGGGATCGTGGATGCAGTGCGATCGGATTGGACGCCGACGGAGGACGATGGGAGCACGACCCTGGCGAGTGGTCCGGACGTGATCGTCGGGGATCTTTACCAAGTTCTGAATTACGGGAGCCTGGGAGGGATTTCCGCGTTTGCGGTAGGCACGGTGTCTTGCAACATCGGCGATTTTTGGCTGGATTGGTTTTCCTTCAACAACCGGCACCCTGTCATCGGGCAGAGCATGTATCGCTTAAAGAACAACCGCTTCGAGCATATCGGGCAGAGCTGGCTTAAACACGGCTTCTTCGCCCTGTCGGAAGGGCTGTGTTTCGCCGACTGCCAGTCGACCAACGGACAGCACCTCGGGGTGCACTGCTCCGATCCCTACTCGGCCAGCTTGAATGGGTCACAATCGAACTTGGGGCCCAAGTACCAGGTGGACGCCCATACGGGTGTGTATCCATATCCACCGGCCAATCCATCCTATTCCGGTATCATCGCCCGGCGGTTGCAGGTTAGGAACACCGATCTTGACCCACTGGTCAACGGCGGGGGACTTTATTTCGTGGAGGGGCAATACGTTACTCCGGACGACGCCGCGTCGGGCAACCAGAACAACAACGCCTCGTACCGGCGAGTAGGAGTGAGCGGATCGGGCAGTAGCTGGACGCTCTCTTTGTCGGGAATGCCGGCGACGCAACGGCAACAGGCCGCCATCCGGGCCTGGAAGGACAACGATCCGACGGTGACGGAAACGGATGTTCAGGTGCCGGGGGAAGGCCTATTCATTGTGTCGGCCAAAGCGACGGACCTTGGGACTGGGTATTGGCACTATGAGTACGCGGTGCAAAACCTTAATTCCCATCGGTCGGCAAAGGCCTTCTCCATACCCGTCGATCCTACCGGGAAATTCTTGAACATCGGATTCCATGACGTGGACTACCACAGCGGTGAAACGTGGTCCGGGACAGACTGGACTTCGATTGTTCAGGATGGGTCGATCACTTGGTCGACATTGGATTACAGTGTGAATCCATCGGCCAACGCCCTGCGCTGGGGAACGTTGTACAACTTCCGCTTCGACGCCAATCGTGCTCCGCAGAGCACTTCCGCGATACTCACGCTGTTTCGACCCGGTTCACCCACGGAAGTGGCGGGCAATACGATAGGACCCAGCACGATCCCGCCGGACTGCAATGACAACGGGATACCGGACGTCCAGGACATCATCAATGGAACAAGTCAAGACTGTGACGACGATGGACTACCCGACGAGTGCGAGAGCTTTACGCCGACTGTGGTGGAAGTTGCGACGGGATTAGTCCAACCCGTATTTGTCACTTCGCCCCCAGGCGACCTCGACCGGCTCTTCATCGTCGAGAAAGGAGGCCGAATCAAGATCCTGTCGGACGGTTCGGTCCTGCCCGCCCCATTCCTGGATATTTCGAGCCTGGTCAGCACCAACCCCGAGCAGGGTTTATTGAGCGTTTCGTTCGACGCCAACTACGCGACGAATGGGCGATTCTTCGTTAACTACACGGACCTGGCTGGTGACACAGTGATCGCGAGTTATTGGGTGACCGTAAACCCGAACATCGCCGATCCCAACAGTGCGGTCATACTCAAGACGATTGCGCAGGACACAGCCAACCACAATGGTGGTCAGTTACAGTTTGGCCCGGACGGGTTCCTTTATGTTGGGATGGGCGATGGAGGAGGTGGGAACGATCCCAATAATCGCGGTCAAGATGTCGGCAGTCTTCTGGGGAAAATGCTCCGTTTGGACGTAGACAACTCCCCCGATTACATTCCGGCATCTAACCCATTCAGCGACCCGGGGCCGCCATTGGATGAAATCTGGGCGATCGGTTTCCGTAACCCTTGGCGATTCAGTTTTGATCGGGAAACGGGGGACCTGTACGTCGCAGATGTAGGCCAGGCCGCTTTTGAGGAGATCAGCTTCCAACCGTCGGACAGTTCGGGAGGGGAGAATTACGGCTGGCGATGCATGGAAGGATCCGGTTGCACCCTGCTATCAGGATGTACGTGCAACGATCCCTCACTCATCCTGCCGATCGCAGAGTATCCTCATGAAAACGGCGACTGTTCGGTGACGGGCGGGTATGTCTACCGCGGGTGTGCGATACCGAACCTGCTAGGAACTTATTTCTATGCCGATTTTTGTAGTGGGGCTATCCGTTCGTTCCGTTATGACGGCGTCGAGGTGACGGAACAGCAAGACCGCACCGAGCAGTTGATGCCAACGGGAGGACCCATCGGATCAATCTCTTCGTTTGGCGAGGATGGGAGCGGCGAACTGTACATTGTTAGTCTGGATGGGAGTATCTACAAGATCGTTCCTCTGCCGCCCCCGGAGCCGGAATGCGGGAACGACGTTGTGGAGGCGGGAGAACAATGTGACGACGGCAATACGACTCCCGGCGACGGTTGCAGCGCAACATGTCAGGCGGAAAATGGTCCGCCAAACGACCAATGCGCAAACGCTCTGCCTATCGGGAACGGCGCCTTTGCCTTTGACACGAGTGGTGCCAATACGGACGGGCCGAGCGAAGCGACACTGTGCAATACCGGACCATTGTCCGTCGGATCGGATATTTGGTACTGTTATGCGCCGCCTTGCGCGGGAACGGTCACGGTCAGTCTGTGCGGCAGTTCCTATGACACCATGCTCGCGGTCTACGACGATTGCACCTGTCCGACAGTTCCCTCGGCTCTTGATTGCGACGACGACACATGTGGTTTGCAGTCGGTCGTTTCCTTCTCAACGGCGGCTTGTGAACTGAAACTCATCCGCGTTGGAGGATATCAAGGTACCCAGGGTTCCGGGACATTAACCGTGAGTTGTCAACCGAATCCCATCGTCAATGACTGCAATGAAAACGGGATTGAGGACGCGACGGAGGTCGCTTGCGGGACTACGGCGGACGACAACGAAAATGGTATTCCGGACATTTGCGAAGTCACCGGAGACTTTATCCGCGGCGGGCGGTTGTATGACCGATGGTGGTCGGCCGTTTCGGCGCCGGAGCCGACGACAGACCACCCGCTGTGGTCCCACCGTCCGGACCAGGCAAGCAACCCGGCCACAGGTTCGGCGACCTGGCGGTGTACGGAATGCCACGGATGGGACTACAAGGGAGTTGACGGAGAATACGCCACAGGCCCGCACCACACCGGGTTTCCGGGTGTGTTCGGGACTACCCTTGGAGCGGCACCCCTGTTTAGTCTTCTCAAAGAGCCGCCCAACAACGGTGCAGGCCCCGGCGTTCTGAACGGGCATGACTACGGATCGGTCCTGACGGACGGAGAAGTCAGGGACCTTGTGGCATTTGTTCTGGATGCGGTTATCGACACCGACGAGTACGTAAGCGCAACAAGCCGAGTTTTCCTGGGCGACCCGGTTGTGGGAGAAACCCATTACACAACGGGCGGCACGATAAGCCAGTGCATCAGTTGTCACGGCGACGACGGAGCGGCCATTAACTTTGGTACCCCTCAGGATCCGGAATACCTGGGGACGGTCGCGGTATACGAGCCCTACCATTTCCTGCACCGGGTGCGAATGGGCTTTCCAGGCATCCCGATGTATGGCTGGCTGGCGAATGGCGGCACCGACCAGGGCGTGGCCGAAATCGGCCGGTACGCGCAGCTTGGTTTCCCAGTAGATTGTCTGGATCACGGTCAATGCGACGACGAGGTGGCTTGCACGGAAGATGTCTGTGACGCGAGCGGCCGGTGCGTGTCCACGGCGAACGACATACTCTGTTTAGGTGAAGATGATGGAATCTTTTGCAATGGAGACGAAATCTGCGACTCCCAATTGGGTTGCATTCCTTCCGGCAGCCCGTGCACTTTGCCGAGCGCTTGTGACGAAGGGACCTTGAGTTGCGGATGCCAAACGCCGGTAGTTGCGGCCGCCGGGCCGCGTTATTTGGCAATCACGCCCCAGCCCTCCGAGGATTCAATACCCATGCGGCTGCTGGTGACTCCCAATTGTCCATCGGGTGTCGGTAAGTACCTCGGAGCGCCGAGCGGCCCGTACAACGTGGCTATCCCTCAGGACAACCCGAACAATGCGGCAGTCCTGACCCCGGCACAGTGGGGCGGCACGGTCTACGTCACAGGTCTCCACATCGCACCAGAAACGGAATACCAGGTCCAGGCCGATTGCGGTCTGGTCGGCCACCCGGCACTTACCGCGGCCGCGGCTGCCCAAACCCCCCTATGGGGAGACGTGATCGGCTGGCTCCCCGGCGGTGAATACACTCCGCCGGACGGAAGGGTGGACGCAATCGATATCGCGTCCGTCGTTGATGCGTTCAAACAGATACCCGGATCGTTACCGATTTATGCGGTGGACTTGTACGATTGTATTCCGAACCAGATCGTCAATGCGATCGACATCGCCGCCGACGTGGATGCATTCAAGAGTTTACCCTATCCACAGTTGGCTTGTCCCGGTCCATGCTGGTAGGTGACTAAGCCGCAAGAGTGAAGCGTCAAAGGTGGAGGAGGTAGGCCGTAAGCATCCTCACCGGCACGCACAAGTCACTACTCCCACCGGTTGACATCCCATGGGCGAACAGGGTCTGAAAACGCGGACGATCGTGGGGTTGGAAATCCACGTCCAACTCCAGACGAAGACCAAGATGTTCTGCGGCTGCCCGGTCCGTTTCGGGGCCCCGCCGAACTCCTGCGTGTGTCCGGTCTGCCTTGGACATCCCGGTGCTTTGCCGGTCATGAATGGGCAGGCATTCCGTTTCGCGCTCCTAACGGGAATGGCCCTGAATTGCGAAATCGCCCAACATACCAAGTGGGACCGGAAGAGCTACTTTTATCCCGACATGCCCAAGAATTACCAGATCAGCCAATACGACATGCCGCTGGCTTCGGGCGGCTTTTTCGAGATCGATGTGGAGGGTCGCACGAAGCGATTCCGCATCCGGCGTGCCCATCTGGAGGAGGACGCGGGGAAGAACCTGCACGATACCGGCAATTGCACCCTTGTGGACCTTAATCGGGCCGGTACGCCGCTGTTGGAGATCGTCACAGAGCCGGATATCGAAACCGCCGAGGAAGCGTACGTGTTTTGCATAGAGCTTCAGCGCCTGGTAACTCAACTTGGAGTCAGCGAAGGGGTCATGCAGAAGGGGCAAATGCGATTTGAGCCGAACGTAAACGTGGTAATTGAGTGCGACGGGCGGGAGTATCGCACGCCGATCGTGGAGATCAAGAACCTAAACAGTTTTCGGTCGGTGCGACTAGCGATCGATTACGAGTCGCGGCGTCAAGTGGAGAGTTGGCGAGAAAAAGCGGATTACCAACTGGGGATGAGCCCAAATGAGAACCGCGGTTGGAATGCGGACAAAGGAGTGACGGAGTTCCAGCGTGGCAAAGAAGCAGCACACGACTATCGCTATTTTCCCGATCCCGACCTGGTTCCGGTCCAAGTTTCCGAAAAGCTATTGGAGGAATCCCAGGCCATGCTCCCCGAACTGCCGATAGCGCGCCGACGGCGCTTCGTCCGGCAGTACGGTCTGTCAGAGAAAGACTCGGAAACTCTGGTTGAGCTGCGCGGCGTTTCCGAGCTGTTTGAGCGGGTCGTGGCCGCGGGGGCGCCGGCGGAAGTGGCCGGAAAGCAGTTCGCCAATGTCTGGTTGAAGCTTGCCAATGACCGCGGCGTCTCCGTGACCGACTTGAGAGTCGACGAAACTCGAATGGCGGAATTGGCGAAGATCTCCTCGAACGGAACCGTGAACAGGACGGCGGCGAACGGAATCGCGGAAGTTATGCTTAATCGATCGGAGTCTCCCCTCCGACTCGCGGAGGAGCTGGGTCTTCTTCAAATGAGGGACATGGACTCGACTGGGCGTTGGGTCGAGGAGGCGTTCACCGCCAACGAGAAAGCGGTGCGCGATGCCTTGGGAAACCCCAAGAAAATGCAGGCTGCGGTGGGCTTTTTGCGCGGGCAGGTGATGAAGGTGTCGGGGGGGAAAGCTGATCCGAAACTCGTTGGCCAATTGATCGAACAGCGACTAACACAGATGCGAGGTGCGCCGTAGGATGCTTCTTTAGCGTCGATCAATGCCGGTATTTTCGCTTGGAGGGCTGAAGACGTCGAGTACAAGGGTGTCCTCCAACGCCTCGGCGGAATGCGGCACGTCGGAAGGCAGATACAGGACTTCGCCGGCGGAGAGGATCAACTCCTCTTGCGACTGATCCGCTTTCTCACCCAGGATGAAACGAAGTCGGCCGTTTAGAATACAGGTAATCTGCTCGTTGAAATGAGCGTGGGTGGGAACATAGCAGCCTTTCATGAGGTGGACCTGGGATACCATCGCCTGTTCGCCGATCACGCGACGACGTTGGAGCAGGGCCATGGGTTCGTCCTTGGGTAATTCGCTCCAGCGGAATCGTTTGGGCACGTTCGGCATCGGTTAAGTCTCCTTCATATTATGCGCCTTCTACTCAACGCGCGCTTGCCTGTCCAGTCTCCATCGCGTAAGATTCGCCGACCCAATCGGCGCCGTGCGACGAGATAAATCCAGCGACTTGGAGGAATCGTCGCCTTGGCGTATCGACGGGATTTGTTAAATGATCAAGGCCATCACCGGTATCATGCTTTCGTGTTTGGCGATAGCGCTGACCGGAGGAAGTTGCACTCCGAAAAAGATTGAGGAATTGGATAAGCTCGGCACGGTTAGACTGTCCATCAAGCGACAGGCATTTGAGCTTTGGATTGCGGACGAAGCTTCGGAGCAAAGCCAGGGCCTCATGTTTGTGAGTGCGGAGCGGATGGCGCCGCTTCCCGATGGGACTCAGCGGGGTATGATCTTCGTTTTCGACCGCGAGCGGGTCCTCAGCTTCTGGATGAGGAACACGGTCATTCCGTTGGACATCGCTTATCTGGATTCGGACGGCGTTGTGGTCTCGATCCACACCATGGCCCCTCTGGACGATCGTATGGGGCAATACCGCTCCGGCGCGCCGGCACAATACGCCATCGAAGTCAACGCCGGCCTCTGGGGTCGGATCGGTCTTCGCCCCGGCGATGTGATTGAGATCCCATCCTTGGTTCAGAAACGCGTCCCGTGAAAATTAGAATATCCACGGGACTATCTTGCGAAAAGAGAGATCGAGCGACAATTCTTCAACACGCTCTGCCCTCCGTTAGGGGGGAGGGCGCACTCTTTGCAAGTACGGCGAAATCAGAAGGGAAACCAATTTACGCTTCGGCGGAAAAAGTTGAATTCACAGGTCGCTCAGCTTGTGTCCCATCTTGTCCCGCTTCGCGCGAAGATAATCCCGGTTGTGTTCGGTGGGAGGGATTTCGATGGGAAGCTGTTCGACGATCTTCATGCCGTAGACTTCGAGGCGATTCACTTTTTTGGGATTGTTGGTGAGGATGCGAAGCTGGCGCAGGCCCAGGTCGCGGATGATCTGAGCGCCGACGCCGTAGTCACGCCGATCGACGGGCAGACCCAGTTTCTGATTGGCTTCAACGGTATCGAGACCCCTGTCTTGCAGTTGATAGGCCCGAAGCTTGTTGTGCAGACCGATGCCCCGGCCTTCCTGACGCAAATAAACGATTGCACCCTTACCCTCCTTCTGGATCATCTGCATGGCCGCGTCGAGTTGGCTGCCGCAGTCGCAGCGGACGGAATGGAACACGTGGCCGGTCATGCACTCGGATTCCACGCGAACCAGCACCGGCTCTTCGTGGACGATCGGCTCGCCCTTTGCGTCCAATGCGCCCAGTCCTCCGCAGCACAGTGCGAGGTGAGGTTCGGGATCGACCGGAGAGTGGTATTCGATCAAGGTGAACTCGCCGAACCGCGTGGGGAGCCTGGTGGTGACGCCGCGAGTGACAAAGCTCTCGCGCTGCATCCGGTATTCGATGATGTCGGCCACGGTGTAGAGGCGGATGTCGTGCTGCTTTCCTATCTCAAGGAGGTCGGGCAGCCGGGCCATGGAGCCGTCGTCGTTCATGATCTCGATGATCGCGGCCACCGGGCGCAGGCCGGCCAGGCGGCATAGGTCTACGGAGCCTTCGGTCTGCCCGGCTCGGACCAGCACGCCGCCATCAACGGCCATCAAGGGATTGACGTGCCCGGGGCGGATCAAGTCCGTCGGTTTCGTGTCCGGGGCGCAGGCGACTTCGATGGTCTTGGCTCGGTCGGTGGAGGAGACGCCGGTCGTGACCCCAAAGCGGTGATGGGCGTCAACGGTGACGGTAAAGGCCGTGGCGAAGCGGGTCGTGTTTTGCGAAGTTTGCAGCGAGAGGTTCAGCTCCTCGCAGCGATTTCGCGTCATGGGCAGACACAGCACACCGCGGCCGACCTTGAGCATGAAATTAACGGCTTCGGGGGTGATCGTCTGGGCGGCGATGACCAGGTCGCCTTCGTTTTCACGATCTTCATCGTCTACAAGGATGATGAACTTGCCCGCACGAAGGTCGTCGAAGGCTTGCTCGATTGGAGAGAAGGGTTTGTGTGCCATGGATTGTCATCCAACCTTCCGAGTCGCTCAGCACGGCTTAGTTACTGCGGCTAGCCTGATGCTGTGAAGCAAATCGGACGCCCAGGCGACCATAGTCGGCGAGGGCGACGATAGCCGCGCCGCTGGCCAGCCACCACAGGATCGGCCAACGGCGATTCAGCCACACTGGCATATTCGGGGCCGCCAGTCCAAAGCCGATCATTAATAACTGTATCATGGTGCAGGCTTTTCCCAAAATCCGAGGCTGGACGAAGAACTGTCCTGTTGCCGCGAAGACCACCAGAAATCCGATCACCGTTAGCACGTCCTTGCCGATGGCTATAACCGGCACCCAACTTGGAAGCCGAAAACCCGGTACCGCCGTGGCCTCAATCGACAGCAAAATCACCGCGGACGTGATAAGAAGCTTGTCGCCGACGGGGTCGAGATAGCGGCCCAGGGGGGTGGTTTCGCCGAGACGTCGAGCAAGGAATCCATCGAGGGCGTCGCTCAAGCCCATGAGCACGAAGAGCATCAAGGCCGAGTATCGCCAACCCGACCAGGGATCGTTGAGATTTAACAGGCAAATGTCGAAGGGAACGACCAGAACGATCCGCGTGATGGTGATTCGATTGGGCCAATTCAGCCAAGCCATGAATGAATTACCAGTTACGAATTACCGATTTCCAACTACGATGAATCCACGTCCGGACTTATCCATTCAAAGTACAACTGTCGTACGTTATTCGTAACGTTAGCGATTCGTACTTCGTCATTCCACCGCCGTTGCGGCGCTCGAAATCAATGTCGATTCGCCGGTCGGTCGGGCGAGATCGGCGAAACGTACGATGGCCTCGAAAGAAGTGGGCAGCTCCAGCACGCTATACGAACCGTCGGGATGGACAATCACCAGGGCGGGCGTGTTTTCCACTCCGAAGCGAGCAAGCGATTCGTCGCCCAACCCCAGGATCGACCATGGACGGCAATGCACCATTCCCGCAAAACGGTTGTAGACTTCACGATGTTTCAGCAGGTTCTCCAGTTTCCACCAGTCGCGAGACCACCACTGATCGAACACGATAAGGATAGGTTGCCCGGTCTCCCGTGCCGCGGCCTCTGCAGATTCCAGCGAAGTATGCCAAGCGTAGTTGGCCTCACGGGGAATGTGCGGGTTCAAAACAGGACTCGCACCCGGCGGTTGAGCAGCGGCGAGGAACTCGGAAATCTTCGCCGCGGAAGTCGCCCCCGATAACGAATGATACGTTCCATCGCGGTGAACAACAATAAGTGCAGGCGCTCGTACCACGCCGTATTGAGCGACGTAGCGACGGTCAGGTTCATAAGTTTGATAGAGTGAGCATCGGACATACTTTGCGGTTTGGCTCTTGAGGGGAGAGCTGCACAGTGCTTCGTACGTAGGATCGGGAAGACCCTGGTCGACGCTTCGGTAGAAGATCAGCATATCGCCGCCGGATTCGTTCATCCGGGCCTCCGCGGAGTCGTAGTCTGAATACCATCCGTTGGGACGCCACCGACCCCACGTCGTGGAGCACCCCGACGCGAGCAACAACGCGACCGCGAACGCAATAGGTGCACCCCCCGGAGGCCAACCGATATTGTGCCGAGTCTTGTTTTTCATCATTGCAACGATCCCCCGTTCGCTCGCACCAAGGCATTCTCTCGTTCGATTTGGCTGAAACTGTATTGTCTGCGGCCAATTGACGCAAGCATTTTCCGTCCTTTCTTTCGCACCGGTTGCAGGCGCAAGAGCGTCATGGCGTCGACGGGATTCTGGATGCATTCGTTACGATGAGCCAGTCGTGGCGACTGGGTGTCTCCCCGTTCTGCACGGCGCCGACGAGGTCGGCGTAGCGGATAAGGGTCTCGTTCAGTCGCTCATAGTTATCCCGCCCGATGATGAGATACACCGGCTTCGAACCCTGCAGAAGTTCAAGAGCGCGATCAACGGCCATCCGTTCCAGTGCATGTTTGTCCGTCTCGCGGTTAAGGATGCCCTCGCCCACGATTTCCTCGGGATCAACCATGTGCTCGGAAGGACGGTTGAAATAGAAGCTCAATCGTGCATCCGGGCGGCGGTCGGCCCAGAATAGCCGCGCCGCGGGCGGCACCCGGCTCGACTCCAGCGTTGCCGCGAGCTTCGTCACCTTGTCGATGTTGTCGATTGCATTCCCGAAGCCGTACCAGACCGTCTGAAATGCAACTACGGTTACGACAGCAGTTGTTATCGCAGCGAGCCACCCGCGCCCCATTCGATAAGCCTGAAACGCCGCGCCGTAAAGGAGCGCTCCCAGGATTGCGACGATCGCAATGCTTCCGAATGAACCCCCTTCATCTCCTGAAAGCCACATCCATGCACCGCCGACCACCGCGGCAAGCTGAATCCCAATGCCTACCCGCATCGGCCATGAGCCCCGATCGGCCACGCGGCGCTGGGAGTCGAGGAATAGCCGCTCCGCTGCTGCCGCAATTAATAGAATGAGCCCGGGAACGGCGGGAAGGATGTAATACGGCTTTTTGAACTCCATGAGCGACATGCTCAACGTGCCCAGCAAGGTCCACAGTCCGGCGAACAAGAGTCCCCGATGGATCCTCGCATAGCGTCGTACCCAGGGCGCGATAGCCGCTTCGACAACCAAAAAAGTCCAGGGCAAAACGAGACCGCCGAGGATCGGCACGTAGTACAAAATGGAACGGTGCCGGGTGTCGGGAAAATCGCCCTTGGCTCGTTGGAGGAATTGCCAGTTCCATAAGTCCCACGCGTGCGGATGCCGCTCGGCCACCGCCAGCATCCAGGGAATGAAGACCAGCCCAAAAAGAACTATTCCGGGGATGAACCAAAGCCGCGTGAAGACGGCCAGCGTGCGAGCGCCGAAGTCACGCAGAAAGAAAAGGATCGCCGATCGCCAGGCCCCGACTCCGCCCCCCGCGATAAGCCGTAGTGGACGATGGACATACCACCAGACCGCCAATGGGAAACCAACCAACGCAACCGGCGCAGGGCCCTTGGCGAGCATGGCAAAACCAAGCGCCAAATAAAATGCCATGCTGTGACCAAGTGCTTCCGCCGTGGATCGAGCCGTGGCCGCGAACCAAAAATGGTAATAGGCCCATGCGCAACAGAAGGTAAGCGGCATCTCCGCGGTCGCGTTCGGAGCATAGAGCAAAAAGACCAAGCTCGAACTGGCGATGACCGCCGTCACCAAACCCGCGCGCCGACCGAACATGCACGATCCCATCCGCCACAAGAGCAGGATGGTTCCAAAAGCACATAAAGCGGACGGAAGCCGCGACGCAGAGACGGTTACCGGCAGGCCGGTCGCGGGATCGTCGCCGAACAAGTAAGACGAAGCTGCCACCATCCAGAACGGCAACGGCGATTTTCGAAGGAACGGCGTCTCGAGGAACCGAGGAACCAGCCAATCATTCGAACGGCGCATCTCCCGCGCACATTGGGCGACGATCGCTTCGTGGTCGCCCAACGCCGGTCCACCGAAGACGCCCCCCAGAGTGGCGAGCAGCGCGAGACCGAATACTGCGCCGACAACGATTGCGGACGGTTTCAATGACCGATCGGTAACAATCGTAGTCTCGGTTGCATGTGGTCGTTTTGACGGGAGTATGGAAGGACAAGGAGCGGTTTCGTGCGCCTGCGGCATTCCAGGAAATGATCCGGCTCTTCGCCATGGCTGTCAATGAAGTGGATGACAACAGAGAGGCTTCGCCCAGAGGGCGCACGATGCTTGCCAGGGGCTTTCAGCCCCTGGTCGCGATCTCCTTCTTTCTCATCCGCCCGGAGGGCGGACGAATCTATATCTTTAATCGTGACGCCGTATTTAGGACCTACTGGCGATGGCCGCGGCCAGCGGATTGACGAAATAGGGGACCACCTTTTCCGTGGCGAGTTCATGGGCGACGTCAAACAAAACCGGAAGGGCCTCCGCCGGCGCGGCGGCGCCTTGCAAGCCCCAATATTTGCGGGCGGTCAGGAACACGCTGATCGGTTCGCCCTCGAAATTGCCGCTGCGCATCTCAAAAGTAGTGGTTCGCGACTTCACCTCGATGTACGCCTGGAGGTCGCACTCCGGCGTCAGGGCGATGCCGAAGTAAGGCTGGGCGTCGATGATGTGGGCGGTCTGGTCGGCGAAAAGGAAGCCGCTACCCGCGTGGTCCGGGCAAAGAGTTTCGGCCACGAGCTGATCGTGGTTGCCGTTGTATCGCAAATCGAAACCGTAAATCAGCTCCAGGTGGTCGTACACCAGTTCGCTAAAGGTCATGTGGTAGGGCGCCTGCGCGAGGATCAACTGTCCGAAGCGGCGAACCTCATCCACATCCGGGGGAGCAAAATGGCCGAAGCGCAGGCTGTCGGCGTCGAGGCGAATCCAGCGCCGCGAGCTGTGTTCGTCGGCTTCGTCTTCCAGCGTGAAAGCGCCCGCCTCGCGCCGCCGCAGCTTGCGTAACGTGGGATACTCCTTGCGGATGCGGTCGAAGAAGTGCAGCACCGCCTCCGGCTCAAGACTCATTTCCAGCTTAAGGAATAGCCGACTGCTGACGTAAAAGTCGTCGCAAACCGCGCCGAAGCCGTCGTTCATGGTTGACCCTCGCAGTTGGCATGGTGAACCCAGTGCCGCGCCATCCCATTATTGGCTGAACTTTGGACAAATTCAACCATGACCAATTTCGGTCAAGACCGAATCTTCTGCGGGGTTGCCAACTTGGGTCTTCGCGGGAATCATAGGGCTAATTCTCTCGGCGACCCGGTGGCGGAATGGGTGAAAGGAGTTCAGGGAAGGAAAACTCAATGGCGGAAGCAAGGCGATATCCCTCGATTCTGATGTTCGGCTGTCCCGGTTCGGGTAAGGGCACCCAGGGAATGGTGCTGGGTGCGATGCCAAATCTGGTTCACCTGGCCATGGGGGACATCTTTCGCGGGCTGGACAAGACTTCGGACATCGGGATGGAGTTTTTGTCCTATTCCACGAGAGGATTGCTTGTGCCGGATGAATTGACCATTCGGGTCTTCCGGCAGCACGTCGAACGACTCATCGCTTCGGGAGAGCTTGACTTTGCATATCACACCTTGATCCTCGACGGCATCCCGCGGACGCTACGCCAGGTGGAACTGCTGGCCGACGTAATCGAAGTGAAACGAATCGTCTATCTGATGATCGAAGATCGTGACGCCCTGATTGTCAGACTCGCAAAGCGTGCGGCCAAGTCCAACCGCCCCGATGACGCCGATCGATCCGTGATCGAGAACCGAATCCTGGTTTATGAACGCGAGACGCACCCCGTTCTCGATGCGTATCCCCAAAAGCTGCTCGCCCGGGTCAACGCCGATCAGCCACCGCTCGGCGTGTTGCGCGACGTGGCCGGGAGCCTGATTGGCTACGTATCGGCGAAGATCTGAGCATCCCTTGTCCCTGCGACGCGTACAATATTTAGGCACTTGCCCATTGCAGACATTCTGTGCCGTGGCTACGATATTGCATAGGCTTACCCACAAAAAGGAGCGCAAATATGTCCACCAACTCGAGAGCAAATGGATCAGTATTCGCTCTACTCTTGGTCTCCGCGACCGTTGCCCTTTTGCCGAGCGCGGCTCTCGCCCAAGTACCCGAGTCAACGACACCACCCCTGAATCGCCTTGCCGGACGCGTCTGGGCACCGGGCAGGGAGGCGCCGCTGGCTAGGGCCTTGGTCACCGCGATCGACGTAATGGAGGGCTTTCTCATGTACGGCGGACCCAGCAACGTTATGGCCCACGTCCCCGGAGAGGAGAAGTTGTTCTGGTTCCTCACAAAGCCCAACGAAGCCCGCTCCGGCACGGCCCATACCGATGCCGACGGCCGTTTCGCCATCGACGGCCTGCGCCCGGGAAAATATCACGTCCTGATCGTTCATCCCGAACGCGGAATGGGCGTCTGGCGCAATGTGACTCAGCCTACCACCGCGGACGAACTCGAGTGTGTGCTGGAACCGCCTACCTTTGTAGAGGGCACAATTCGCGGTCTTCCGGGATCCCTCGAAAACCTACATGCCTCGCTGGACGCGCCCATGGACATGAACATGAATGTTATGACGAGCGCGGGCGATACCCAACCCACGTTCATGGTATTTCATCCGCAATTCACCATCTCCCCGGATGGATCGTTCCGCGCCGGTCCGTTGCCTTCGGGAGGGCAGTGGACGCTCAGCGTGCAGAAGATGGTCCCCAAGCGCAACTTCAGCGTGTCACTCGTCAAGCGTACTTTGCCGGTCCGGGCCGGCATGACCACCAAGGCGGAAATCGATCTTACCACAGACGGCAAACTAAGCGGGCAGGTGGTCGGCCCCTCGGGCGAACCGCTGTCCGATGTTGCGGTTCAGATCCGGCCGGTCGATCAGGAATTCGGCGCTCTCACCGATGCAGAAGGACGATTCCACATTGGTGGGCTGCCCGACGGCAGTTATAGCATGGACGTGCAGCGGTGGCTCCCGCGCACCGGAATGGGGTGAGGGCCGGGCACTCTGGAACTCTCGCACACTCGAGAGATCCGGGTCCCGGTCGGTGACCCCAGTGTGGCGATGATTCGTATTGACAAGTTCCTTCCCGTGAAAGTCGGTGATCCCGCTCCGCAGTTCGCGGAAAAAACCATCGACGGGAAGGAACTGCGGCTTTCTGATTACGGCGGCAGATTTGTATTACTCGACTTCTGGGCTACCTGGTGCGCCCCATGCATGGCGGAGCTGCCCAACTTGAAGACGGCGTATGAAAAGTACGCCGCCGAAGGACGATTGGTCATCATCGGCGTCAGCCTCGATAGTGACGTCAAGGACGTACGCAATTTCGTTCGCGAGCGCAGCGTCTCCTGGGCACAGCTCGCACTCGGTCCTGCAGAGACCAACGCCGTGGCTAAGGCCTACCACGTCTCCAGCGTGCCCGCGACATTCCTCATCGGTCCCGATGGCAAGATCGCGGCCAGTGACCTCAACGGGCAGGCGCTACAGGACGAGCTTGCGAGACTGCTGTCGTCCACGCCCAGGGTCTCACGTGAGTAGCTTTCCGGATCGTTTCCAACAATTTGTGGAGGACTTCGACCGTCGATTGCAGGCATATCTTGATGCACCGGGCGATGTACCTCTTCGGTTGGTCGAGGTCATGCGCTATGCCGTACTCGCCCCGGGCAAGCGCATTCGACCCTATCTCGTGGTGCGATGTTGTGAGTTGGTTGGCGGTTCGCGCGATGACGCCTGGCCGGCAGCGGCGGCGGTGGAGTGCGTCCATGCCTTCAGCCTGGTCCATGACGACTTGCCGGCTATGGACGACGACGACCTACGCCGAGGTCGGCCGACCACGCACAAACAGTTCGGCGAAGCCATGGCCATTCTCGCCGGAGATGCCCTGGTCGTTCTTGCTTTTGAAATCCTCGCTCGTCATGTCAAGGACCGGCGATTGGCCGGTGAAATGGTGCTGGAGCTTGCCGAACGAACCGGCTGGGCGGGCATGATCGGCGGGCAAGCGGCCGATATCGGATCTCAATCGCAGGACGCTTCGTTGGAACGCACCAGATATATCCACGAGCGCAAGACGGCAGCGCTGTTCGAAGGGGCATGTCGGCTGGGGGCGAAAGCGGGAGGCGGCAAGGCCGAATTTGTTGCGGTGCTCGGTAGCTTCGGAGCAGGCGTGGGTCAAGCGTTCCAGATTGCCGATGATTTATTGGACGTGAACTCCTCCGCCGAGACTCTCGGTAAAACTGTGGGCAAGGACAAGGCCCTAGGTAAACAAACCTATCCACGGTGCGTAGGAGAAGAACAGAGCAAAGCTGCGGCGGAGGCTGCAGCGAACGATGCCGTTGCTGCCCTAGCCCCGTTTGGAGCCGCCGCGGACGATTTGCGAGAACTGGCCGCCTATGCGGCATCGCGCAGTTTTTGAAAGTTTTGAAAGCTCCGAAGGGGGTCCAAGGCCGCTACAATGATTTCATCTGGTTGAATAGTTTGAGTGCCGAGGAGTCGTTGATGAGTTTGTTGGATGGGATTCTCTCTCCGGCGGACCTTCGGGCGCTGCCCATGGACCAGCTCCCTGTCCTGGCCGAGGAAATCCGCCAGCGAATACTGGATGTCGTCGGTCGAAGCGGCGGACACCTGACCAGCAACCTCGGCGTCACCGAACTGACCATCGCTCTGCATCGGGTGTTTGACTTCTCCAAGGACCGTCTGCTCTGGGACGTTGGGCATCAGTGCTACCCGCACAAACTCCTCACCGGTCGCCATGAGCGGTTCGACACGCTTCGCAAGGCCGGGGGAGTCAGCGGGTTTCCCGACATTCACGAGAGTGATTATGACTTGTTCAATGTGGGACATGCCGGGACGGCGGTGGCGACGGCCGTGGGGATGGCCAGGGCGGACCAAATCCTGGGGCGTGACAATTCCGTTGTTGCCTTGGTCGGCGACGCCAGCATCGTCAACGGCGTGGCGGTCGAGGGGCTTAACCAGGCCGGTACGCTCAAACGGCAGTTCCTCGTTGTGCTCAATGACAACGAATGGGGTATTTCACCGACCCAGGGCGCGATCGCCGAATACCTTGCTCGCTTTCGGGCGAGCAACTTCTATGAAGACGTGAAGACGCGAACCAAGAGAATCCTTCCCAAGCTGCCGTTGTTGGGCAAGCCGGTGTTCGACATGATCGCTCACCTGAAAGAAGGAATCAAGGCGACCTTTTCGCCGGGGCAGGTATTCGAGGCGTTAGGCCTGCAATACGTGGGTCCGGTTGACGGGCACGACATCAGGCACCTCGTCGAAATGTTGGAGATGCTTAAGCGAGCGCAACACCCGGTCTTGCTCCATGTTCACACCGTGAAAGGCAACGGTTGTGACTGGGCGACGGCGGAACCTGGAAAATACCATAGCCCTAAGCCTTTTGTGATCGAGGACGGCAAGGTCACGATCAAGAAGGGCGCGGGCAAGAGTTGGACGGCGGCGTTCGTCGATGCCCTTATCAACCTCGCTGAGACTGACAGCCGCATTTACGCCATGACCGCGGGAATGTTGGACGGCACCGGACTCAACAAGTTCCAGGAGCAATTCCCCGAACGCTGCCGCGATATCGGGATCGCGGAAAGCTGCACGGTGGACATGGCCGCGGGGATGGCCAAGGCGGGGCTGCGCCCCGTGGCGGCCATTTACTCGACGTTTCTGCAGCGGGCATTCGACCAGGTGTTTCAAGAGGTGGTGTTGCAGGGGTTGCCGGTGATGTTCTGCCTCGATCGCGCGGGGCTGGTCGGCGGCGACGGGCCTGTGCATCACGGTTTCCTGGATATCACTTACCTTCGCGGTTTTCCGGGAATGGCGTTGATGGCCCCGATGGATGAGCCGGAACTGCTTGAGTCAATGAGATTTGGATTAACGTTGAATCAGCCTTGCGCCATCCGATATCCGCGGGACACCTTCCCGACGCCCATGGCGGATTGTCCGCCGTTTTCCATGGGTCGATCGCGGCGCTTGCGCGAGGGTGACGACGCCACCGTGCTGTGCTATGGTGTAACGGCGTCGGCGGCGCTGGCCGCGGCGGAAATGCTGGCGGGAAACGACATTGAAATCTCCGTGGTGAACGCCCGCTTTGCAAAGCCCATCGACCGAGAAATGGTGGAGGCCGCGTTCACCGCGGGCGGTCCGATCCTGACCGTCGAAGATCACTCGGTGAGCGGCGGGTTCGGGTCGGCAGTGTTGGAGACGGCCCAGGAAATGGGGTTGACCGCCGCGCGGCTTGTTCGTCTGGGAATGCCCACCGACCGATTCATCGCCCATGGTTCGCGGTCCGGGCAATTGGCCGAATGCGGGATCGACGCCACGGGCATCGCAGCGACGGTGCAACGGCTATTGGAATTGCCGCATGCGCTGGGCACCGAAGGGTTACCGCTTGACGGCAGGGCATTGCTGTCACGATGAGTCAAACCATTCGCAAGCATGGCCCCACATGAAGAAGGCTGTTACTCCAATACGATCCCGTCAATCCCAATCAGTTGCTCCCGCTCTCGGATTCGAAGCGACCGGGAATCGTCGAGTCTATCTGTTAGGAAACCCGGACAAGCAACAGGCAGGCGCGGTTCTCGACGAGGTAAAACTGTTCGCGTCGTCGCGCTGTACGGTTGTAGGTGCCGACCTCGATCACGATGGCTGTGCGGCGGCGGCTTCCAAACCGGACCGTATTGTGGTCCTCGGAGGTGACGGAACGCTGATCGGGATCGCCCGTTCATTGGGAGAACATCAGGTTCCATTGATAGGCGTCAACGTCGGCAAACTCGGTTTCCTGGCCGAATTCTCGCTCGAGGAGCTTAAGCGCCATTTCGATCGGGCCTTGACCGACGATACCCTCATCAGCCGCCGAACGGTGCTGCAAATCAGCGTCCAGCGCGATGGGGCTGTCAAAGAGAAAAGTTTGGCCATCAACGACTGCGTCATTCAGGCCGGGCCGCCGTTTCGCATCATCAATTTGGGGATTTCCATCAACGGCGAGCATCTGACCGACGTGGGCGGAGACGGATTGATCTGCTGTACGCCAAGCGGCTCCACGGCGCACAACCTTTCCGCGGGGGGGCCGATCATGCAACCCGACGTCGATGCCATAATCCTGACACCGCTCAATCCCCATTCCCTGACCCACAAACCGTTGGTCGTGGACCGCGAATCGGTCATCGATATTGTGGCATCTACGGTGAACGAAGGCACGACGGCGATCATTGACGGGCAAGTTTCCTACGCCCTGCAACCCGGAGATCGTGTGAGGGTCCAGAGGTTCTCCAGTGATTTTTTGTTGGTTCGCAACCCGCAACATGCTAAGTGGCACAATCTGGTGACCAAATTGCATTGGGGTCAATCGCCGACATACGAATGACGTTGGCGGCAGCTCTTACATTGCTCCCAGCCCAACGACATGCGCCCAGGCTCCCGGATCAGTTGCCGCGTCCCGTATGCAGCGAACCACGCTTGACCTTATCACACAGCAAAGGATTTGCCTTTGGGGGGTCGTCGGCTTAGGATTAGGCAGGTGTCGAGACCTTCAGTGTTGGGGATTCGGACATGCCCGGTGATTACCTTCTGGCCATTCCGGTTTTCAACGAGGAAAAGCACCTGCCGACCGTCCTACGAGAGGCGAGGGAATACTGTCAGCACATTTTGGTGGTAAATGACGGCTCGACGGACGGGACGGCACGCCTCCTTCACCGCGAGAACAATTTGCAAATCGTAACTCACGCCGAGAACCGAGGTTACGGCAAGAGCCTGGCCGATGCCTTTGTATTTGCACAGCGGCAGCGGTTCCGCTGGCTCATCACCATGGATTGCGATGAGCAGCACGAAGCCGCCTACATCCCCCGCTTCCAGGCGGCGGCGGACGAAACGGATAATGCGGACATCATCAGCGGCACACGTTACGCCAATGGGCACGCGGCCGGGGCCGGCGCCCCTCCGGACCGTCGGGAGATCAACCAGATCATCACGGCCGTCCTCAATCGACGGCTGGGCCTCAATATCACCGATGCGTTCTGCGGATTCAAGGCCTACCGTGTTTCTGCCCTGCGGCATATTCATATCACGGTGCCAGGTTATGCGATGCCCATGCAATTCTGGGTGCAGGCGGCGCGTGCCGGATTGCAGGTGCGCGAACTCCCCGTGCGCTTGATTTACAACGACCCGACCCGTCACTTCGGCGGACTGTTGGACGACCCCCTGATCCGGTTGCAACATTACATGGAAGTGTTGGAGTCGGAGTTGTTGGTGTCGTTCAGCAAGGGGACGCGGGTGGTGCAGGGCGTTTGCGGTTGCGGGCCAACCTGTGATTCATGCTCGACTTTTCAAAGCTGATCACGCCAGCCCGGCACGGCGAGGTGCTGGTACTTCCGACGCCTTGCGAATGCGTGAGCGCGGTACAAGCGAACTCGCGGTCCTTACGCGGCGCCACTAGACCGCTGCTGGATTCTACCATTGGTGATTGGCGACGGCGGACGCGTGAGGCCGTGGTCGGATGCGACGACCGGCCAATCATCGTCACCGGACACCAGCCGACGTTCATTCATCCCGGCGTCTGGGCTAAGCACGTCGTCTCCATGCGGTTGGCCGAGGCGCTCGACGGGATCGCTTTTAATCTGGTCGTCGATTCAGACGCTCCGCAAGGAGCGACGCTGGGCGTTCCATCGATTGAAGGGTCACGCACCGAGCTACGCAACGTGCGCTACGCCGATCTTCGGACGGGATTCACGTACGAACAGCTTGTACGCCGAACACCGGAAGAAATCATCCGCTTCGAACGGGAAGTCCATGAGGCCATGGGCAAGCGGTACGAGCAATCGCAGATGCCGGCGTTCATTGAGGCGCTTTCGGCGGTTGACTCAATGGGCGACGGAACCGATCAAACCGTGACCGCTCGTCGTACAATTGAGAAAGCGTTCGAGGTGACCGTCGATGAACGACGGGTGAGCCGTCTGTGGTGGACTCCCTTGCTGCTCGACATGGTGCGTCACGCTGAGCGATTCAGTCAATCGTACAATAACGCTCTGCAGTGGTATCGCAAGAAATTCGCAGTGCGCGGTTCGCAACGACCGATACCGGACTTGACAGCACGCGGGGCGGAATGGGAATTGCCAGTGTGGGCGTATCGAAGCGGCGAGGCACGGCGACGGTTGTTCGTCGGCCAGGCGGGAAGTCGTCTTCGAGTGCTTGCGGATAGAGACGAAGTCGGGGTCTTCGCACTCGACGATTTTAGCGCGATTGATGAACTGATTTCTCCGTTAGGAGGCTCGGCTGAATGGCGGCTTCGCCCGCGGGCGTTGACGCTGACGATTTGGGCGCGGCTGTTTCTGGCCGACCTGTTCATCCACGGCATCGGCGGGGCGAAGTACGATCGCATCAGCGATGCGATTATCGCGAATTACTTTGGTATTACTCCGCCGGAGATGGCCTGTGTATCCGCGACCCTTCACTTGGAACTCCCGCGAACCGAGACCACGTCGGAAACCATTCGATGCCTGCGCCGGTCCTTGCGAGACCTGGAATGGAACCCACAGCGTGGACTCGCACCAGACGCCGGGTTGACGACGTTAATCAATCACCGTGGGCGAGCCGTCCGTCAGGCGATGGAGTTGCGAGAGGCAGACCCGCACAACCGAATCGCCAGACGGGCGGCGTTCCTGAAAGTCCGTGAGTTGAACCACCGTTTGGCGACGGTCCGATCTGATGAACTGGTGCACCTGCGGGCGAAGTTGGAGAGGGCGCAAGTCGATCTAGGTCAGAACAAGGTTGCAATGGGACGGGAGTATTTCTTCGGGCTGTACGAGCGTAGGCCACTAGAACTCCTTCTGGCGTCCCTTCCCGGGACGCACGATTTTCTGGTATAGTGTAGGCCATCCGGGGCTTGGGGATCGGATGTGTGCAAAGAGTTTTGAGATACGGAGGCGATGGTGACGGACGAAGCGGGCCATGGCGGATTACACATCGATTCGGATTGGAAGACGGAGGCCGCGAAGGAAAAGGAGCGTCTTGCCGGTCAAGAAAGGGTTTCGCGTCCGACCGCTGGAGCGGAAGCGGCGGCAAACTTTATCGAGCTGGTCAATCTGATGGCCATGCAAGCCGTCATCGGACTCGGCGGGTACCAAGGTCCGGGCGGGGAGCGCATTCCACCCAGTCTTACCATGGCCAAGCACCACATTGACTTGTTGGAAGTCCTGGAGAAAAAGACAGCGGGGAACTTGACCGAGGAAGAGAAGCGAATTCTCGACGGGGTGTTGTACGAACTTCGCATGCAATACGTCCAATCCGTCAGCGCCCCACGTGGGGGAATTCCCAAGCCGAAAACGGGAGCCTAATTCGCCCTTGCCCAATCCTTCCCCAAGAGGGGGAGAGGGACCACCGAAGCCTTTGCACCTGACTAAAAGTGCGCCGATGCCTCTGATCGCCGTTCCCATCCGAACCGAGACGGTCATTCGATACACACCGTCTGTCAATTTCGCATTGATCTTGGCAAACACCCTCGTGTTTCTGCTGCTTGACGTGAGGGTAGCAAGCGAAGGGATGTGGGCTTTTCGGCAGCGTTATCTGCCTCTGCATTCTTATGAACCGAGCTTCTACCAGTTCTTTACTTACCAGTTTATTCACGCGGACTTGATGCACCTGGCGGGGAACATGTTGTTCCTATGGGTGTTTGGCAACAGCGTCAACGCCAAGTTGGGCAATGGACCCTATCTGCTTTTCTATCTTGCGGGCGGGGCATTTGCAGGTTGGGGGCACGCACTATTGCATCCCGCCAGTGCGTTGGCCGGAGCTTCGGGAGCGGTGGCGGCGGTTACCACGGCCTACCTCGCGTTGTTTCCGCGCAGCCGCGTAACGGTACTGATTTGGTTCTTTTTCTTCATCCATTTCGTGGAGATCCCCGCGATGATCATCATCGGCCTCAAGATCATTCTGTGGGACAACGTCATCGGTCCGTCCATCGGCGGTTCAGAAAAGGTTGCTTATCATGCCCACTTGGCGGGCTATCTGTTCGGCTTCGTGGCCGCGATGGGGATGTTGTTGATTCGAGCCCTGCCCCGCGACCAGTTTGATATTCTCGCGTTGTGGAAGCGCTGGCGGCAACGGCGGGAGTTGGCCGCGGTGTTGTCCCAGCCGGGGGCGGCCGCGTGGGCACAATACGGGGCCGTCGGGCGGGCGGCTCCTGCCGATCCTCAGGCACGAGCAATAGAGGACCGTCGAATCGACGAAATCGCCGACTTGCGGGCGCGGATCGGAATGGAGTTGGAGCAAAGGGCGAATGCCGCGGCCGCGAGCCTGTATGAGCAGTTGCTTTTACGGGCGCCTACGCAATGCTTGCCGGAAGCGCAGCAACTGGAAATCGCCCGTGAGTTCTATGCGAGCGGCAAATTCACGCAGGCTGCCGCGGCCTTTGACCGCTTCGTGGAGTGTTATCCAGATGCGATCGAGGCGGGGAACGTGCGTCTTCTGTTGGGCATCGTGTATGCCCGTGACTTGCAGCAATATGAGGCTGCCGACAAGCACTTGACGCGGTCGATGGAGTCGTTGCGCGACCAGAGCCGTCGGGATCAGTGCATATTGTGGCTTAGGAGTGTTCGAGCGGCGTTGGGTCGACCGGGGCCGCTGGCAACGAACGGGTAAAGCGTGATGGGCGAATTGGCCTATGTGAACGGAGTCTTCGGACCGATCGGCGGTGCCAATGTGTCTATCGAGGACCGGGGCTTTCAATTTGGCGACGGCATTTACGAAGTGATCGCCGCGTACGACGGAAATCTGTTTCTTGTCGAAAAACATATGCAACGACTGCGGCGCAGCGCTGCGGGGATTCTCCTGGATTATGACTTTGAAGGCCGCCCCCTTGAACCGATTATTGCCGAGGGGCTTCGGCGAAGCGAACTACGAGAGGCATTGATCTATGTGCAGATCACCCGCGGGGCGGCGCCTCGATCCCACGCGATTCCCGCGGGGTTGACGCCGACCGTCGTGATGACCTTCAAGTCATTGCCTCGCCTACCCGAGGGTCTTCGTGAACGGGGGGCCAGGGTCATCACCACCCTCGATAACCGATGGGCGAACTGTTATATCAAGGCGATCACGTTGCTGCCCAATGTTCTCGCCAAGAACGGCGCTATTCAACGGGGATACGACGACGCGATTTTTATGACCGCCGAAGGTGAAGTCCGTGAGTGCACGTCGGCCAACATTTTCATCGTGTCCGCGGGCACCCTGCTCATTCCGCCGCGCAACGAGTCTATCTTGCACGGTGTTACGCAGGGCTTCTTGATCGAGCTTGCCTCCGCGATCGGACTGAGCGTACATGAACAAGTTGTCCGCTTGGAATCGCTTCGTGGGGCCGACGAAGTGTTCATGTCCGGCACAGCGGCGGAGGTCCTGGGCATTACCTCCATCGACGATACCTCGGTAGGAGACGGTCGCGTGGGATCGATCACTCGACGACTGTACAAAGAGTTCCTTCGGCAAACAGGCAGGAATCGCGCACCCAAGCCACAAGCCTAGAGATTGCAATTGGCGCATTCAGTTACGCTCTCCTTTGCAATCCCCTGGTCATCTGCTACCGTGTCACGCCGTCCGGCAGAGGGGCTATTTTAAAGGGCACGATGCGAATGAAACCGACGATCCAAACGCTCGAACAGCATATTCTCGAACAACAACGGGCGCATCCTGGGGCGAGCGGGGAGTTCAGTTGGCTCTTATCCGCGATAACGCTGGCCACACGAATCATCTCCGCCCATGTCCGCCGCGCGGGATTGGTGGACATCCTCGGGGAAACCGGGAACACCAACGTCCAGGGAGAGATCGTCCAGAAGCTCGACGTTATCGCCAATGAGACCATCACCACGTGCCTTGGATATCGGGACAACGTGGGAATCATGGTGTCGGAGGAGGATGACGAACCGCGCATCCTTAAGGAACCCGATAAGCGTGCCCACTACATCGTTTTGTTCGATCCCCTCGACGGCTCCAGCAACATCGACGTTAACGTCTCGATCGGGACTATTTTTTCAATTCTGGAAAGGCGAGACGACGTAGCCGCCGGTAAAGTCATGGACCACATCCTTCAACCCGGCTGCCGACAGGTGGCGGCTGGATACGTAATCTACAGCAGTAGCACGGTCATGGCCTATACGACGGGCGCTGGCGTACACATGTTTACGCTGGACCCCTCCATCGGGGCGTTTCGTCTCGTACGCGAACACGTGACCATGCCGGCTTCGGGCAAGACTTACAGCGTCAACGAGGCGTACAGTCATCAGTTTCCTAAAGGCATCCGGGATTACCTGGATTGGGTCAAGACCGAAAAAGCCGGAGGGTATGCATTACGCTACATTGGATCGTTGGTCGCCGACTTCCACCGCACGATGCTTCACGGCGGTGTATTCCTCTATCCACCGACGCAAAAAGCACCGAAGGGGAAGTTGAGACTTCTGTATGAGGCGAACCCCCTGGCCATGATCGCGGAGCAGGCCGGGGGAGCAGCCTCTGACGGAAGGCAGCGAGTCCTGGATAAAGTCCCGACATCTCTCCACGAGCGAACTACGCTCATCATCGGGAGTAAAGATGAAGTTGAGCGAGTGTTATCATTCTTGCGAGCGTAGCACGCCGCCGAGTACGCTTGCGTTGGACCTTAATCGCGTCGTCTGCGATGACAACCTTGCGTACATGGGTTCGCTTCCCGAGGGTTGTTGCGATCTCATCTACGTCGATCCGCCGTTCAACTCGAATCGCATGGTCGGGCCCGCAAAGGGACATTTTGCGACATTCAACGATCGCCACGGCGATGGCATAAGGGGGTTCCTCAGCTTCCTTGAGCCGAGGCTTGTGGAAATGCGTCGGTTGCTATCGCCGACAGGGTGCCTCTATGTACACCTGGATTGGCGGACGGTGCATCATGTGAAGGTTATGCTCGACCAGTTGTTCGGCCAGGGTCACTTCCTGAATGAAATCATCTGGAGTTATCGAACGGGAGGTGTGGCGAAGCGCTGGTTCGCTCGTAAGCATGATACGCTCCTCCTCTACGCCAGGCGGCTCGGCGCCCACACGTTCAATCAGCTGAGACATGGAGAATTCCGAACGCTTGATCTAAGGACATCTTCCGACGGCAGATCGTTCAAACAGACGCGAAATGGTCGCCTCTATTTCCATCCGGACGGCCCCGCCGTCACCGACGTTTGGGACATTCCCTTCCTTTCCACGGTATCGAACGAGCGTGTGGGGTATCCGACCCAAAAACCGGAAGCTCTTCTCGAACGGATCATCAGCGCCAGTTCCAATGAAGGCGACATCGTCGCCGACTTCTTCTGCGGCAGCGGTACAACGCTGGCCGTCGCGGCGAGACTGAGACGCCGTTGGCTGGGATGCGACATCAACGCCGACGCGGTGGTGATAACCAGAAAGCGACTTGGGATCCAATGCAGTTGAAACTGTTTTTGAGTGTGGTCCAGTCGCCCCCGGCTGGGTCTCTGTATCCCAGCGGAGGGCCGCTGTGCTACACATTGCGACCATTCATGGGATGAATGTATGGCCGGTCAACGATCGGAAAATCCAACCACTACCGCGGAAAACTGGGGCGTCGGACCTGGAAAACGCGTCTGGGTCGGCGGACACAACCTCGAAGCTCGCCGCGAAATCGAGGGATTCCTTGAAGGTACGGAGCGTCCGCCCACCGGCCCGCTCGACTTGGGCTTCATCGCTCCCATAACGGGAGATGAGGCCATCTATTTTGCAGGTAAGCTCCGGCTACGGATCGTCCCCACCGGCCTCCTATGGGTCGTATGTCCGAATGGGTTTTCACCGCGTTCCGACGAGTTTGCCGGCGACATGGATGATGTGGTGATCGGCTTGTTTGAACTGGGTTTTAGCGAAAGCGGCCGGGCGCAGGTGGGCAACAACTACACCTCAACAGGCTTCCGCCTTGGAGCAACGTAATAAACGCTTCGATTGGGTTACGGCTCGGCAACGGTCCCCAGTTGCAGCATCCAGATGTCGGACTCCGTGTAATAGCGGCACAACACCAATGTACGGCCGCCGTTCACCACTCGAATCTCGCAAGGTCCAGGGATGCTCGGCACCGCCCGCGCCGAGCTGGTCTTGATATCCCAAATGAAGGCGGAGCGGCGTTTTTCATCCCAGAACAACAGGCGATGTTCGTCAATCCAGTCCATTAAGGTGTCGCCATGGGCGAAGGATTCTAATGCCTGACCATCGGGGGTTCGAAGGACGGTCAAGGCCCCGGTTTGTAAGTCATAAAGGCAGATCGCCGGATTAAACGTCCCCGAGTCAAAGGTTGTGCCCGCGATCCAGCGGGCATCATGTGAGAAACGAACGGGAGAGAAATTTGGAGCACGATTCTCGGGAATGGGAAGCGGTTCATCGATCTCTGAAATCGCGCGGTCGAGTTCGAGCACGATGAGGGCATTGCCGCCCGCGGTCGTGACCCCGGCCGCGATCGTCCGCCCATCCGGGGCCAAGCGCGGGTTGGTGGGCTCCGTCGTATCTCCGGTCGAAGCGGTGATCCGTTGCAGGCCTGTACCGTCGGGGCGGATTCTCCAAAGGTCGTAACGGCCGCCACGATTCGAATAGAAGACAAGCCAAGCTCCGTCCGGCGTCCACATGGGGCCGCGGTCTCGATGAACGTCGTCCGTGAGCCGCCGTCGCCCGGTGCCGTTCGATTCCATGACAATGAGGTCCTCCCGCGGAGCGCCAGTTCGAAACGCAAGCCGGCGCCCATCGGCAGAAACGTCGAATTGCTCTATTAGGTTGGTGGAGGCATAAAGCCTTGTTGGCTCACCTGCGACGCGCTCGGCGGCGGGATCAAATCCAATACGGAGAAACTCCGTGGTGGAGGATTGGGCGGCGAACGTAATGCGCTGTCCGTCTGACGAGACGCTAGCGCCGTCGATGAGAGCGGTCCCTGAAGTCACCGGCGAGGGCGCGCTAAGGACTCGCCCCGAAGCCTCTTCGATGGGCACGCGCCAGAGATTCTGGCGGCCGTTTCGGTCGCTGATGAAATAGAGCGTGCGCCCGTCCGGAGAGAAGAACGGGTTCCAATCGGTGTTCGTATCGGTTGTGACCGCTTTCGGCTCGCCTCCGGCCGCCGGGATCGTCCAGATATCCCGAATTCCGCTGATCGCCGCCCAGAACGTGATACGAGTTCCCGAGGGAGAAAAGGCGGGGCCTACTGCGTCACCCTGGTAGAGCATGCGTTTTTCGCGGGATCCGAGCTCGATGATCCAGAGTTGGGCGATGGAACTTCGCGCGTAGGCGTTTTCCACGTTCTCCGTCGTGTATACCAATCGCGTTCCGTCGGGCGACCACGCCGGGTCGAATCCGTCATCGCTCACCCGCTGTGGCGATTCGCCTGTTGCGCCCATGACGAACAGACCCCCACCCTCTCGCTCCGACCGAAACGCGATCTGATTCCCGTTTGGACTGAAGACCGGCGCGTAATCGTCCGACGGACAATCAGCGGTGAGGTTGATGGGGTTTGAGCCGCCCACTCGCTGCAGGAAGATGTCCAGGTCGTCACCTTCGCGGGACACAAACAGCAACATCTTGCCGTCCGGAGACAAGCAAGGATCCGTTTGTTGACCGGGCGTATCCGTAAGTTGCTCGAGACCGACAACAATCGGATCGTTCGTCGATGTCGTGGCATCGGTCCGCGCACTCTCCGAGGATAAGCGCCCCAGCTTCCAACCAGTGAAAGCGGTCACCAAAATGAGAATTGCCCAAGCCGCTGCGATCAGGATACGATTCGATCGGGCGCGCGGTGCTTTTCGACTGACGACGGCAACGGCGGCGGTGGACCACTCGCGCTGGTCGATGGCCTGATCCAGCACAAGGAGCGCGTCCCCGATGTCACGCAAGCGCCGCTTAGACTGCTTTTCAAGGCAGTGCCGCAATAGGTCTCGAATCCGAAGCGGCGTGCGGTCGGGCAGCGTGTTGTAATCGGGGTCGCGCTCCATGATCTTGGCGATGACGTCGGTAGCAGTCTCCCCGGCGAATGGTCCCGTCCCGGTCAGACATTCGAATAGGACGCAGCCGAAGGACCAGATGTCGGTACGCCGGTCGAGGGCGCGCCCGCGGGCCTGCTCCGGACTCATGTAGGCGGCCGTTCCGAGCACAACACCGGGGCGAGTGTAGTTGGCGGTAATGGTCGGCGAGTCGCCGATGGGCACCTTGCCGGTGGAGTCATCCGCCATCGCTCGCGCCAGCCCGAAATCCAGCACCTTGACCGTCCCATCCGGTCGAACCATGACATTGCCGGGCTTGAGATCGCGGTGAACCACGCCCTTTTCGTGAGCTGCTTCCAAAGCCTCCGCAATCTGTTTGCCGATTTCCAACGCATCTTCGACAGGAAGCGGGCCGGGTTTCAGCCGGGCAGAAAGCGTCTCCCCTTCGACGTACTCGAGCACGAGGAACTTCTGCCCGTTGCATTCCTCAAAACCGTGGATCGCGGCAATGTGGGGGTGATTGAGCGTCGCCAGCAACTTCGCCTCGCGCTCGAAGCGCAAGGCACGCTCCTTGTCGCGGGCCATCGATTCCGGCAAGACCTTGATGGCCACGTCGCGATCCAGGCGCGAATCTTTGGCGCGATAAACTTCCCCCATCCCCCCCGCACCAAGCGGAGCGATGATTTCGTAGGTCCCGAGTCGAGTGTTAGAAGACAAGGACATTCGGAGCTGTTTATCGAAAAAAGGTCAACTGCGCACTCACCTTATCGGTGCCTTGGCCTTGAGTTCCTCGAACCAGTTCACGACGACCGTCGGCTGTTGCGATTGTTCCTTGACCTCGCCCGCCGGGCGAAGGAACAGAAAGCGGTTTCCGTCGGAGGCGACGTCCCAAGGGCCGGAATAGGCGTTCCCTTTGACTTCAAAGAGCAGGCGCGGGTTTTGGGCGCGGAATGCGTCCTCTTGAACCGAAACCGATACGGCCATGATTTTGTCCTCATTCCAGTAGAAGACTTCGGTCCCATCCGGCGACCAGTTAGGGACAAAAGCCCGCCCCGCGGAGATCTTCACCTTGGCGCCCGGGCGAAGGAAGGGGCGTACGTAAACCTCGAATTCACCCGACTCGTTGGAGCCATAGGCGATCCATTTTCCGTCGGGTGAAAAAGCGGGAAATCTTTCAGCAAAGGAAGTATTTAAGAAGACTTCCGGCATTCGCTCCTCGCCGTCCAAATGCAAATACATAATGTCAGCGTCGGTCTTGGGATGATTCTCGACGTAGACGAGGATTGACCCGTCGGGCGAGATGGACCATGGTATCTGAATGTTTTCGCTGGTGGTGAGGCGTTCGGCTTCTCCACTGCCGTCGGCGAGTTGGCGGAAGAGATTAAAATTGGACGTCCCGCGTTCCGACGCAAAGACGATCCACTTTCCATCGGGGCTCCACAAGGGAGATCGATCCGTCGCCTCATCAATCGTCAAACGGGTGAACATGTCCCGCTCGATTTCGAGAATCCATATGTCGGTATTCGTGCCGTCAAATATCTGTGCTGCGAGCCGGGTCCCATCGGGCGAAACGTGTATGCCGATGCAATCGCGTTTAAGTTGGGAAATGGGCGTTTCCTCGCCCTCCCGGTCGATCCAGATCGGCAGCTTTTCGGCTCCGCCGATCGAACCGGACAGGTAATAGAAAGTTCCCGTCTGCGAGAAGGCATATTGAGAACTGCCCATGGGCAATACACCCGACACGCCTTCAAGAATGGGGACGGCCGAACCGGTTGCTTCCAATTTCCTGGCGTCGAAGGGGACAGCCATCAGGGTTCCGGAGCGCCCGAAGACGATATGACCCGTGGGTACATATCGAGCAAACGTACCTCCCTCGACGACGACTTTCTGTTCCAGCGTTTCCAGAGACATGGCGACGATTTTGGCGGCGGCGTAGTCATCGTTCTTGGCGGTCGCTGTGAACAACGCCGTCTTGCCGTCAGGTAATATCTGCGGCCAGCGATGAGACGGGGCTCCCTGGGCTGATCCGGCGTCGGTGAGCTTGACCGGCTCGCCTCCGGCTGCGGGAACTCGCCAGATGCCCGATCGCGGGTTCGGGGAGAAAACGATGGTGCCATCCACACCCCAGCTGCCTCCGCGCAAATCCGCGGCGTCACAGATGGTCGTGGCGGGACCTCCGAGGACGGAAATCTTTCGCAGCTTCCCCTTCTGCGCGAAGGCGATCCACTCGCCGTCGGGCGAGAAGAACGGGCAGAAGGCGTCATCCGTGTTCGCAAGGGGCGTGGCATCGAGCTGGTGGTTGAGGCGCAGGTACAGTTGTCGCCCGGATTCGACGTTTCCTACAAAAACGACCCTCGTCCCGTCGGGTGAGATATCGAACATCGGCCAGCGGGCTGCCCGCAGGGCCTGGGCGTCGGGAATGGGCAGGGCGAATCGCATGACCGGCTGTTTCGCGGGCCGCGTCACGTACCAATGAATTCCCAGCATCGCAACAAGAATGGCGCAAAGCGCCCAAGGCAAGTTTCGTCGCCATGCAGCCCGCCGACCGGCCGCCCCTTCCGCGTAGATCGCCGCCCCTCCCAGCCGAAGCATGGAAGACGTCGGATCGGACAAGGCGTTCTCCAATTCGATCCGGGCGTCGCCGATGTCGCGGAGACGCTTGTTGCGGTCCTTTGCCAGGCAGCGGCGAAGGAGAAGTTGAACGGTTGGCGGCGTATTCGGAGGAAGCAGCGCCCACTCCGGTTCCTTGTGCAGGATAGCACCGATGGAATCAGTGGCCGTCTCCCCCGCGAAGAGCCTCGCACCCGACAGGCACTCAAAGAGTACGCATCCGAAGGCCCAGATATCCGTGCGCTTATCGATGGATCGACCACGAGCTTGCTCCGGACTCATATAGCCAGCGGTCCCGAGGATCACTCCGGGACGGGTAAACTCGGCGGTGATTGTCGGAGAATGCACCACCTCCGTGGGGGACATGGAGGGAACCGAAGCGGCGTCGCCGAGCATCGCCTTAGCCAGCCCGAAGTCGAGAACCTTTACCGTGCCGTCGGATGTGATTTTGACGTTGGCAGGCTTCAGGTCGCGGTGAACAATGTTTTTTTCGTGCGCCGCTTCCAGTGCCTCGGCAATTTTTTTTGCGGTCTCCAGCGATTCGTCGATGGGCAACGCGCCGCGAGCCAGCCGATCCGCAAGAGTCTCGCCTTCGGCCAGCTCCATCACAAGTAAGCGCTTACCATCGTGTTCTTCAAAGCCATAGATGGCGGCGATGTTGGGATGGCTGAGCGTGGCCAACGCCTTGGCCTCGCGCTCAAACCGAAGGATTCGCTCGTTGTCGGCGGCCATCGCTGCCGGGAGAACCTTGATCGCCACGTCGCGATCCAGCCGCGTGTCCCGTGCGCGATAGACCTCGCCCATCCCGCCGGCGCCAAGGGGAGCGACGATTTCGTATGGTCCCAGTCGAGCATTAACCATTAGCGACATCAAATCCTATTCTCTCTACTAGCATGCCTATTGTCGAATGACGACTAATGAAGAGTTGTAAACGCCTCGCGCTGATGTCCCTATGCAGGGGCGAACAAGACTTGATCGATGCTTCGCACCATCATGTGAACGCTCGAATGGTTGCGGCCCTGATCTACCTCTCGACCGCGCGGATGACGAGCGTATCGTTTTGGCCGCCGAACCCGAAGCTGTTGGAGAGCGCGGCGCGCACCGGCCGGCGGCGGGCTTGATTGGGAACATAATCCAAATCGCAACTCGGATCGGGCAGATTGTAATTGATGGTGGGCGGGACGACGCCGTCGCGGATCGCCAACACACAGGTGATCAGTTCAACCGCGCCGGCGGCGGCGATCAAATGACCGATCATACTCTTGACGCTGCTGATCGGAACGTTCTTGGCCTGTTCGCCGAATACGCGGCGAATCGCCAGGGTTTCGATCTTGTCGTTCTCCTCCGTGCCGGTGCCGTGAGCGGACACATAGTCGATTCGGTCCGGTGTCATACCCGCACTGTCGAGCGCCGCTCTCATGGCCGCAATCGCCCCGCGGCCTTCCTCATGAATATCGGTGATGCGAAAGGCGTCAGCGGTTGATCCGAATCCCACCACTTCCGCAAGGGGGTCAGCCCCACGCCGTCGCGCGTGTTCCATTTCTTCGAGGATCAAGATGCCGGAACCCTCGCCCAGCACGAACCCGTCCCGCGAGCGGTCAAAAGGCCGGGAAGCCGTCAGGCATGTGTCGTTGCGAGTAGAGAGGGCGGTAAGTCGATTGAAACCCGTAACTCCAAGGGGGTGAATCATGCTGTGCGTTCCGCCGGCGATCATTACGTCGGCATCGCCGTAGCGGATGAGGCGCATGGCCTCGCCAATCGCCTGGGTGCTGGCCGCACAGGCGGTAAGAGTGTTGATGTTCGGTCCCTGGGCGTCGAACTGCACGGCCAGATGACCGCCGGCCATGTTTGGGTCTTGTTCCAATTCATTGACCGCGTTGAGCAGCCGCATGGCCGTCGCGGCCCACTGCACGGTGTTGAGCGGGGTCGTTTCGCCTTGCTCGTTTCGACAACCGGACAGCGCCGCGGAGGCGAAAGGCTGGAAGTCCAGCGGACCCTCTCCGCCGCCCAGGTACACGCCGACGCGGGTGGGGTCTAGCGCCGAACAAGCGGCGAGCCCGGCGTCTCGCCACGCCACGGCGCATGCGGCGAGTGCGAATTGCGTATTTCGACTCGCGCCCTGATGCGCCGCGGCGTTGTCGCCTAGGAAACTGGCCAACTCGAAGTCTTTGACCTGTGCCGAGAACGATGTGGGGAACGCACTGGCGTCGAACAAGGCAGTCGGGCCGACGCCGCTTTCGCCGGCCAGCATCCGCCGCCAAACGGAATCCAGATCATGCCCCAACGGGGTGACCCATCCCATGCCCGTGATGACAATACGACGGTCCACGCCTTTACTCCTCAAACTTCTTAATCACCAGGGCCGCGCATTGTCCCCCGGCAAGGGCGTGGCCCAAACTGAGCGCCTGCCGCACTCTGGCATCTTGGGGGTCCCCCTGAACGAATCGGAATCGCGAGGCGGGATCGGGATTCGCGGTATTGATCGAAGGGGGAATGGTGTTGCGATGCATGGCCATTACGGTCGCGGCGAAGTCGATGGCCCCCGAGCCTGCTCCATTGTGGCCCAGCGCGCCCCGAGTAGTAAGCGCGGGTACCCGATCGAGCCGCGCCCCAAACACTTCGATCCAGGCATTGATTTCAGCGGCGTCGTGTTTCGGCGTGGCTGCACCGCAGGGAACGACAAGGTCAATTTGCTCGATGCCGGTGTCGGCATCGGCGAGGGCTTTTCGCATGGCTAGGGTCTGATCTCGGCCTCTCGGATCCGGCGACGACCAACTGACAGCGTTACTGCTAGCTCCAAGGCCGGTGACCTCGGCGTAAATACGTGCCTTGCGCGCACGGGCGTGATCGAGGGCTTCAAGAGTAACCAATCCGCCGCCCTCCGATGCCGCCATCCCTCGGCGATCGGCGGTGAACGGGCGCGAGGCCTTCTGCGGAGATTCGTTGTCTTGGGTGTTCAGGCGACCACATAGCAGGGGTCTGGTCATCGCCATGGGGTTGACCTTGCTCTCCGCTCCGCCGCAGATGCACACGTCGGCGTCGCCGCGGGCGATCGTACGAAAAGCCTCGCCGATGGCGAGGTGACTGGACGCCTCCGCGCAGGTAATTGTATTCGAGGGCGCCTGTGCATCGTGCACAATGGTCACGTGGCAGGCCAACATATTGGGCAAAAACTTCAAGAGCCAAAGCGGCGTCAGGTTATTCATTCCTTCCGCGCCCCAACGACGAAGGTCAAATTGTCCACGTTCATCGGCCGCGGAACTGAGTGCGCCCGCCAATTCATTGAGGTCAGCGCAAACCAGCCCCGCGCCGATGTTGGCCCCGAAGCGGGTGCTGTCAATGTTGGGCGGCCCCGTGGCCTCGCCGCGCTCGATGATGCACTTCGTATTCAAACCGGCGTCAACCACGGCGTGATAGGCGCAGACCAGGGCCAGGGTTATGTCGCGTGACATCACCTTGACGCTTTTTCGATAACCCTTGGGGATGAAGTCGGCCAATTGAAAGGCCGGTAGCTCGCCCGCGACTTGGCAAGGCAGTCCGGAGGGGTCGAACGAATGCACTCGACGGATGCCGCACCGGCCTTGCAACAATCCCTCCCAGAAGGCATCCATCCCAATCCCGATCGGCGTGGCGACTCCTAGCCCGGTAATGACCACACGCCGTCTAGCTGCCATGGGTGGGATGACTCCCCGACGCGCCGCGACTTCGAAAGCTGGCGAGAAGGTTCAGGAACCCATCGGTAAACACAAAATTGTGATCTGGCAGGTCGATGGGCTTCTCCGATTGATTAATGTGCGAGAACATCAGGTCCACCTTCCCCATCGGCTCACCGTTCTTCAGCACCAACCCAGTCGTGGCGGCAGCCCGTTCGTCGATCGTCTCCAGGACGGCGTCGAAGCGGACCTGGTCGCCGGGCACGGCGTAACCGTCGAACTCTGCCCTGCGGATTTTAGCAAGAATCACGTTTTCCTTGAAGCTTCGCGTCTCGCCTACAAGAATTCCCGCGGTCTGGGCCATGCCCTCGATTAACAATGACGCAGGCATGATCGGGTAGCCGGGAAAATGATCGTGCAAGTGCTCCTCAGCGAGGGTTATGTTTTTCACCGCTGAAGCACGCTTGCCCGGCTCAAACTCCACGAAGTTGTCAATCCAGATCCAACGCATAGATCACATTTGCGCTGCGACATCGTATCGTTGACATGGCGCCGTTACGCGGCGCGGAGTTTGCTCTCGACGTATTTGACAATGGTGCGGACGGTGAACAACTCCGGCATCTTGGAGACGGAAGGCTCACTCTCGAACTTCGAGAAATCCGCGTGGGGCATGGCCGTCTTGAGCCGCTCCAGACCTGCCCGAGTAAGTCGGTCTCCCTCAACGAAGTCCGGATTGTTCAGGATGTCGTCGGGAAACAATTCACCTTTGGGAATCTTGATCGAGAACGCCTTCTCCAACCGGAAGACGATGTCCAGGAAGTCGATGCTTTCGGCTCCCAGGTCGCCTTGCAGCGTTGCTTCCGGCGAAACTTCCTCCGCGTCGACGCCCAAGGCGTCGGTTAAGACACCCTGAATTCTGCTGAAGACTTCATCTCCGCTCACAGCCATTCCGATCATACCTCCGTCAATCGCGTTGCCGACCACTTGTATTAAGGACGATTCGCCGATGCCGCTCAACGGCGCAACATGGCGAACCTTGCCCGTGCATCGTCGATGATCCCTTGATCGAGGTGGGCCAGCGACGGTTCAGTCTCCTGAAGCAAGAAATGCTTCAAGCCAAACCGTGCCTTGACCACCTCGGTCTCATTACAATAACCAATTCCCTCGAAGTCACTTTCGGCTCGCCCCACGCGGCGGCATGTGACTTCCATCCGTAGCAGACTGCCTGGTTTGACAAAGCTCTTGTATGTTACGTTCTTCGCTTCGCGAAGCAAGACGATGCTCTGAGCAAAGTCCTGGGCGTCCCGTACCAGCCATGCCGCCGATTCCGCGAGTGCTTCCAGCATCAGCACCCCAGGCAACACGTGGAAGGTCGGGAAATGGTCGGCCAAGTACTCCTCGGCCATCGATACCGCCTTTACAGTCACGATCCGCTCGCCGCGGGCTAATTCGACAATGATGTCAACGAGTCTGAACTTCATCCGTTGCCGGTTCCACTTTCGGGTGCCTTTACACGACGAGTAAACAACCAGTCATTACTACCGCCGAACCCGAAGTAGGTTGTAAACTTACAGGATTCGAGGGAGAATGTCAGCCAACACCAATAGAGGGCCTCAGTATGCGGGAACGATAGGATTCAATTGAGGCAAAGGGGACGGGCTGGTGCACAATGGTCGCGACCTTGAAGTATTGATTGATCCGAGGAACCTAGACCAAAGAGTCTCGGATTGCACGGACATGAAAAGGAGCGTATCGTGTTACCATCGTTTCAGATTCGGAATCATTTGTGTTTCTGGGAAAAGCGATGTTCTTGGACGTACCTTTTCGTCCTCGCCCTACCGTTAGCCGCCGGTTGCCCTGGAGGCGGTCCATCGACAGGAGGCGACTCCAGCAATTCCCTGATTGCGATCGAACTAATTGCTGAGGGACTCACCTCTCCCGTCGCGCTGATTCCAGCCGGTGATGCTACGGGTCGGTTATTCATCGTTGACCAGGTGGGACTCGTCCGAATTCTGAATGAGAACGGGGAGTTGATTCCCGAACCCTTCCTCGATCTTTCTGAGCGTGTCGTGGTGCTCTCGCCGGCATTTGATGAGCGGGGCCTGCTGGGACTCGCCTTTCATCCCAATTTCACCGTTAATGGCCGTTTCTTTGTGTTCTACACTGCGACGAAGGATTTCGACGACCCGGCGGAGTTCAATTCGGAAAGCCGCGTGTCCGAGTTTCGCGTGTCCGATTCCGATCCGAATCTGGCGGATCCGAACAGCGAACGTGTGTTGCTGGACATCAACAAACCCCAGTTCAATCACAACGGCGGCCAACTTACATTCGGCCCCGACGGATATCTCTACATTGGCGTCGGCGATGGAGGAGGAGCCAATGATGCGGATGTGGGTCATACGCCGGAACTGGGTAATGGACAGGACAAGTCGATACTTCTCGGGAAAATACTGCGCATTGACGTGGACAGCGGCGATGCGTACGGCATTCCACCCGACAATCCCCTTGTAAACGATGCCGAAGCCAGACCCGAAATCTGGGCGCTCGGAATGCGCAACCCCTGGCGGTTCTCATTCGATGCCGCGGGGGATCATCGACTCTTCGTTGCGGATGTCGGCCAGGACTTGTACGAGGAAATCAATATCGTTGAACGCGGCGGCAACTACGGATGGAACATCAGAGAGGGCGCACATTGCTTCAATCCACCGGACAATTGTTCCACGCTTGACCGCGACGGCAACGCGCTTCTTAGTCCGATCATCGAGTATTCCCATGCAGACGCTAATGGCGCCGTCATTGGAACGGCGGTGATCGGCGGGTTTGTGTACCGCGGCACGGCCATCTCCGAGCTTGCCGGACGCTATGTATTCGGCGATTTCAGCACTGGATTCCTCGCCGGTGAAGGAACGCTTTTCATGGCGCGTGCGGACCCCGACGGAATCTGGACGATCGAAGAGCTTTCCCTGTCCGGAAGGCCCGGTGGACGGATTGGCAGGTTCATTCTGGGGATGGGACAGGACGCAGACGGCGAGATTTACGTGCTAACGAGTGCGGTATTGGGACCGACCGGAAGTACCGGCGTGGTCTACAAGATTATTCCCGCAGCGTCGGACTCGGAAAGCAACGTAGGGGAAGTAGCCATGCGTGGGCTTGCTTTCGTTCCCAAGGAAATCACGATCAAGGTCGGCGGGCGCGTACGTTGGACGAACCTTGAAGCGCTTCCAATTAACCACACAACCACCAGCGGCGACCCGGCTGACGGAAACGCCGGCGATCTTTGGGACTCTGGTAACCTGCGACCCCGAGAATTATTCGAATGGCAATTCGATGAGGCTGGGGAATTCGAGTATTACTGCATCCCTCATCGGAACATGCAAGCGATGCGGCACGCAAAGGTGATAGTTCAGCGTTGACTCGATGGGCTATAGTGCTGAACCTTGATCGTGCAACGGCGCGCCCTCGCAAAGGCCATTACCAATCGAAGTGGCTGGTGAGGCCGCCACGAAGGGGCTTCTTGCGCTTCTTCGCGACTTTGGCGGGGGCTGCGGGGCCGGCAGGGGCAGCGGCCTCCGCAGAAGTCGGAGCATTGACGGCCTTGAGGGACAACGAAATCCGCCGGTTTTCCTTGTCCACGCCCAAGACACGAGTTTCAATCTCTTGGCCGGGTTGAACGACTTCGGAGCAGGAATTGACTCTTCGGTCAGCGAGCTCCGAAATATGGACCAGCCCCTCTACGCCGGGGGCTATTTCCACGAATACGCCGAAGTCGGCCAGGCGCGTGACTTTGCCTTGAACGAGCGATTGTGCGGGAAAACTCTCGAGCACTCCGGCCCACGGATCGGCCTGGGCCTGCTTCATGCTCAGGGCGATGCGGTGTTGGTCCGCCTCGACACGGATCACCACGCAATCCACGATGCTGCCCGGCGAGGCGGCGTCGGCGGCCTGCTTCACACGCGACCAGCCCATTTCGCTGATGGGGATCAACCCCTCAACGCCCGGCTCCAATTCGGCGAACGCACCGAAGTCGGCCAGTCGAACCACGCGAACCTTCAGCGGCGTGCCGACCGGATACTTTTCCGGCACATGCGTCCAGGGATCGGGCAAGGCCTGCTTAAGGCCGAGGGAAATGCGTTCCCGCTTGGTGTCAATCTTAAGCACCATGACTTCGACATGCTGACCGGGCTTGAGCACGTCGGTCACTTTCTCCACCGTCCCCCAGCTCAGGTCGCGAATATGAAGGAGTCCATCCACCCCACCCAGGTCTACAAAGGCGCCGAAGTCGGTGATGCTGCGTACGACGCCAGGGCGGACCTGTCCGACGGCAAGCTCGGCGCGGAGTTTTTCACGAGTCTCGGCAAGCTCGCGCTCTTGCACCTTTCGGCGGCTGAGTAAGACGTTCTTGTTGCGGCGATCCAGCTCCATCACTTCGCAACGAACGATTTGATTGAGAAGCAGGGAAATGTCCTTCATCGGGACGACGTCGGCCTGCGAGCCGGGCATAAAGGCGCGGATGCCCTTGAGGTCGATTTCCAAACCGCCTTTGATGACGCCGGTGACTTTGCCCTCGACGATCATTCCTTTGGTAAGGTTCGTCCACGTGGCCCGCTGCAACGCACCCTTGCGGCTGACGAAGAGCAGGCCTGCGTCTTGGTCGAATCGATCGACCACGACATCGACCCGACGACCGACCTCCACGACTTCCTTCTTGCCGAATTGGCTCCGCGGGAGGACCCCTTGCGTCTTGACGCCGAATTGCAGGAACACGTCGTCCGCGGTCACACCGGTGACTGTGCCGACCAATTCGTTCCCGACCTCCAGAGATCCACGTTCGCCGACCTCGCCGCCTAGTTCGGCCAAGTCGGACGGAGCCATCGACGCCATGGCGTCAGCAACTTCGCGATCGATATCCGCCATCGTCGGGGACTTCGCGGAATGACCCGCATTTGAAGCCGCGTCCGTTTGCCAAGTGTATTCGGAGGAAAACTCATTCATGGGTATATAAGCTCTAGTTAGTGTGCACCTTGAGTTGTTAAGTATACCATTTGTCCATCAAGGACGAAAGAATTGAGGAAATCGGGTTCCACCGCAGTGAACGACACCCATCTCTTACAACAAAGGCTATTGAAAACCGCCAACCATCGGTCGGAAGGGTCTTGATTAGACTAGATATTGAACGCCGATCCTTGCCCAATTGCCGCGCGGCTACTCTGAACCCTCCTCACGTTCGCCGTCCGATCATACGATCGATTCCCAGCGTTTCCGTCCCCTTGTAGCGGCTGGGACGGAGCAAGTCAAGCAGGTCAACCACACTGAGGCGAATGGACGGCTAGTATGCCGTTTCGAACATGGGATGGCGAAATTGGTCCCCAAAACCCTAATTCCCCGTCATCTCGCCGGGTAAGTCTTAGCGGGCTCACACCGCTCATTGCCTTGCCGACGTTATCGGTCAGCCCTAAACTACTTGCAAGGACTTCAACAACTTTGGAGGCGGCGATGGCTCGAAGGTTTATCACGGATTTGCGGGCCGGGGAGCGGATCGACGACGAAGTCTTCTTAATCCGTTCCAAAGACTTGCGCACGACCACCCAGGGAGGCCTTTATATTCACGCCGTCCTGGTCGATCGCACCGGGCAGCTTGTCGCCCGGGCTTGGCAGGCGACCGAGGAGATGTTTCATGGAATGCCCGAAGGGGGTTTCATGCGATTCAAAGGGCGCACGGAGAACTACAAGGGCAACATGCAGTTCATCATCGACGCCGTCCGTCCGGCCGAATCGGGATCGTTCGACTTCGCCGATTTTCTTCCCGTCACCAAGAACGACATCAACAAGATGTGGATGCGGCTACTGCAGATCGTTCGTGGAATCAAACATCCCGACCTCGCCGCGCTAATACATGAGTTTGTCATTGATGAAGAGTTAATGACCAGATTCCGCAAGGCTCCGGCGGCGGCCACCCTGCACCACGCCTATATTGGCGGATTGTTGGAGCACACGCTTTCCCTCTTGGAGATTGCCCTGGTGGTGATCCCCAATTATCCCAAGCTTAGCCTCGATTTGGTGCTGACGGGCCTGTTCCTGCACGACATTGGAAAGTCCACTGAATTGAGTTACGAAACCGCGATCGGTTACACCGACGATGGACAGCTCCTTGGCCATATCGTGCAGGCCGTCATTTGGCTCGAAAAGAAGATTGACGCCGCAGCAAAGCGCACGGGGCGACCGTTTCCCGAACGGCTGCGTTGGGTGTTGGAACACATCATTCTCAGCCACCATGGGAAGTACGAATTCGGAAGTCCGAAGCTTCCCGCCGTCCCGGAGGCGGTTGCCATTCACCACCTTGACAACCTGGATGCCAAAGTACACATGTTTCTGGCCGAGATTGAGAATGACCGGGACCCAGTCAGCCACTGGACCAACTTCAACAAGGCGTTGGAGACGAAAGTATACAAGCCGGATGTCATGGGCACGCGCGCCACGAAGGCCGGCGTTTAGAAAATGAACGAGTTACAAGTTAAAAATTGCGAATTGCGAATGGAGCCGCCTCGGCTTCGGCTATGCCCCTTATTGTTCGTAATTTGTAATTCGTAATTGGTAATCTGTAATTGTCTTATGAGATACACGCAATTCACAGGCAGTCAAGTGGGTGACATGCTCGGCGCCATCGGTGTGGACGCAGTCGAAGATCTCTTTTCGCCCATTCCGCCGCGGTTCCGTTTGAAGGGGGAACTTAATATCCCTCGCGGTGTCAGCGAATTGGAGTTGCTCGATGACACAAGCCGGCTCGCGTCGCGGAATCGCGACTGCACCGAGCAGGTGTGCTTCCTTGGCGGCGGGGCGTACGATCATTTCATTCCCACACTGGTCGATGCTATTTCGGCGCAAAGCGAATTCCTTACGGCCTACACCCCCTATCAGGCCGAAGCATCGCAGGGAATTCTGCAATTGTTCTATGAATTTCAGACCATGATCTGCCTGCTCACCGGGATGGAAGTCGCCAACGCGTCGCTCTATGAGGCCGCCAGCGCGGCGGCCGAAGCCGTCCTGATGGCCACGGCGATCACCGGTCGGCGACGGATCATCCTGGCTGAAACCACGCACCCCGATACGCAGCGCACGCTCGCCACTTACATGAAACAGCAGGACGTTGAAGTCTTCACGGCGCCAGCCCGCGATGGCGTCCTGGATGAGAAGGCGACTTTCGAACTCCTGGGAGATTCGACCGCTGCCGTCGTTTTTCAGTCACCAAATTTCTTCGGTTGTGTTGAAAGGCTTGATAAGATTATTCCAAGCATTCACGCTTGCGGTGCATTGGCGATCGTGGCAACCGACCCGATCGCCGGCGGCATCCTCAAGCCGCCAGGAGCCTTCGATGCGGATATCGTCGTGGGCGAGGGACAGGCCCTTGGAATCCCGTTGCAATACGGCGGTCCCTACTTAGGTCTGTTGGCCACGCGGGAGAAGTACTTGCGGAAGATGCCCGGCCGGGTGGTAGGCATGACCAAGGACCTCAACGACGAGCGCGGCTTCTGTCTGGCTCTGCAGACCCGCGAGCAACACATTCGTCGCGAGCGAGCGACGAGCAACATCTGCACCAACCAGGGATTGCTCGCCATCCGAGCATCCATCTACATGGCTGCGATGGGTAAGCAGGGCATCGGCGAAGTTGCGTCTCGTTGTTTCGAAAAGGCTCATTATGCCGCCGAGCGGATCGCCGATCTAAAGGGATACGAGCTGCGCTTCCCGGAGGCGCCGTTTTTCAAGGAATTCGTGGTTCGGACCTCGCGCGGCGTGGAGAAGGCCATCGCCCGGTGCCGCGAGCGAGGCATTCTCGGCGGTGTACCCCTCGCGAGGTTTGATAAGCGATACGCGGATTGTTTCCTGGTGGCAGTGACGGAGAAACGCACGAAGAATGAGATCGATGACCTGGTGAGCGCACTTGACGCCGTCTAGCTCGTGGCAGCCGTGGATTAATGGGGGAGTCATCCTGCTGGTGGTGCTTACGGCGGGTTTGACGGTTTTCGTGGCGTTCTTGTTATGGCGGGACGGGTTCCGGCGAGGTTGGCGATCGGCCAGGGACGGACCTCCGACTTGTCCGAAATGCGGCTACAATCTTTCCGGGCTGACGCATTGCCGTTGCCCGGAGTGTGGAACGGAGTATCGGCTCGACGAGTTGTGGCGAGCGCCGGTTACATCGGCGCGTCGTACCGACGCCACGCCGGAAGGAAGTAAGCAAGAAACCATATGACGACCTTAAGGACTGCACCTTTGAAAAAACCAGACATCCCCGCGCCCATTACGCGGAAATCGACCCATCCGGTACTTTTTGAGCTCGGCTCGCCGGGTTTGTGCGGCGCTTCATTACCAGAGTCGGATGTGCCCGAAGTTCGCCGTGAGACCCTGATCCCGAAGGAACTCTTGGCCGATGCCCCGCCGCCACTGCCCGAAGTCGGCGAATTGGACGTCGTCCGTCACTACAAGCGCCTTGCCCATCGTTGCTTCAGCATCGACGGAAACTTCTATCCGCTGGGAAGCTGCACGATGAAGTACAACCCGCGGATCAACGAGCGCGTTGCGTTCATGCCCGGTTTCTCTCATGTACATCCATACCAGGACGACGCCGACGTGCAGGGGTTGTTGGAGTTGTTGTATCGCCTGCGGTGTTACCTCGCGGAGATTGCCGGACTGGCGGAGGTCACCTTGCAGCCGGCGGCCGGGGCCCATGGGGAGATGACGGCGTTGATGATGATCATCGCCTACCATCAAAGTCGAGGGGAGCGCCGGACCAAAGTTCTCGCCCCGGATACGGCCCACGGCACCAACCCCGCCAGTTGTGCGATCTGCGGTCGCCAATCGATATCCATCAAGGCCAAGCCCGACGGACGCGTCGATCTCGATGATCTCCATCGCAAAGTCGATGCGGACACAGCGGCCCTGATGATCACCAATCCCAACACCGTCGGCGTTTTCGATGAGCAGATCGCCGACATCGCCGAGATTGTTCATGCCAAAGGCGCGCAGCTCTACCTCGATGGGGCCAATATGAACGCCATCCTGGGCATTACCCGTCCCGGCGACTTCGGCGTCGATTGCATGCATTACAACACGCACAAGACTTTCAGCACGCCGCACGGCGGCGGGGGGCCGGGGGCCGGCCCGGTGGCGGTGGCCGAGCATTTGCGCCCATTTCTTCCAGTACCCCAGGTCATCAAGAATAGCGACGGCACATACGCATGGTCAGATGATCGCCCCCAGTCCATCGGCAAAGTTCGTTCATTTTTCGGTCAGATCGGCGTTCTCGTGCGGGCCTATGCCTACATTCGCGGCCTGGGGTGTGATGGCCTTCGCGATGTCTCCGAAAAGGCGGTGTTGTCCGCGAACTATCTGGCCGCGAAACTGAAGGATCGTTATCCGACGCCCTTCCCCCCGCCCTATGCCCACGAGTTCATTCTCATTCCCGAATTCGGCGAAAGCGGAGTGACGGAGCTGGACCTTGCCAAGCGCCTGATCGACTACGGAATTCACCCGCCGACGATGAGCTTCCCGATCCACCACTGTTTGATGATCGAGCCGACGGAGACGGAATCTCTGGCCACCTTGGACCGTTTCGTCGAAGTGATGCTGAAGATTGCCGACGAGGTGGAGCAAGACCCGGCGGCGGTAAAATCCGCGCCGCATTTTTCGCCGGTCCGGCGGCTCGACGAGGTCTCCGCTAGCCGAAAGCCCAACGTGCGCTGGCGGGTGGATTCCTGACCCGCGCACTTGCGAGCGTGGGATCGTGCATAAACTTTCGGGTTTTCCAGAAGGCTCTTTCTATGCCAATCGATCTCCTTCTCGGTGGCGGGAAGGAGGCTTGGCTTGAGGTTGTTACGGCTGTATTGACGGGCGGGAACAGCTCGAATAGATGATAGAACAGTGGACAATTTCTATGCTCGTAGCGTGTTCTTCGTAAAAGACGCCGAGCGATCGATTGAGTTCTACACCAGAACGCTTGGCTTCTCGCTTGACTGGTACAATGACGGCGTGTTCCAGGTGAGCCTGCACGGATTCGAGTTGATTCTGAACCAATCCGGACCGAAGACGAAGGATCGGCCTGGCCACGGCCGTCTGTTCATCGGCCTCGAGGAAGACCAGGCGGGTGTACTTCGCAGGCACATTGAGGACAAAAGCATCGCGACGACGGTCGTGAATTGGGGCAACCCGACGCTCGTCATATGCGACGTGGACGAAAACGAATTGTACTTCTGGTATTCGGGAAAGCAGCGGGCGCACCTTCAGTCGCGACTCGAAGGCGCTTGATGCGCGCCGTCTGCAATCCGAAAGCCCCGGAAAGGAGATCAACGTGCCAAAAAGAATCTCGACTACACCCAAGCCGGCCACGATCCGTTTCAGTGCAACACTTCATCGGCCGGCGGCGACCGGAGAAGCGAAGGCTGGCTCCTGGACCTTTCTGACCTTGCCCGAGGAAGCCAGTGCGAAGCTCCCGTCGCGGGGGCAGACAACTGTTGAAGGCACGCTCAATGGCTTTTCTTTCCAAGCTATGCTCGAGCCGGACGGCAAGGGTGGCCACTGGCTCAAAGTGGATCGAAAACTGAGTGATGCAGCCGGCGCGGAGGCGGGCGACAGCGTCACGCTGGAAATCGCCCCCGTGGCCGAAGAACCGGAGCCAAACGTGCCCCCAGACTTGCGGAAGGCCCTCGCGGCCGCTCCGGCAAAGACGCGGGAAGCGTGGTCCGACATCACGCCCGCCGCGCGTCGAGATTTCATTCACTGGATCACCTCCCCCAAGCGGGCCGAAACTCGCGTGAAACGGATTGAAACTGCCTGCGACATGCTCGCCAAAGGCAAGCGCCGCCCCTGCTGCTTTGATCGGTCCGGGATGTATGACAAGAGCCTCAGTTGCCCGGTGGCCGATGACGAGTCAAGAACCGCAGGGCTTTAGGCGCCATTTCGCAATCGACAATCGCCATTCGACAATCGACAATTCGTTTCATAGATGAACGATCCTCAGGAGATCCGCATACTCAACGATTCGCCGCTCGACGGGCCGACCAACATGGCCCGTGACGAGGCGCTAATGACGCGCGCTGGCGCCTTGCAATCATCGCCGACGCTTCGGCTTTACCAGTGGGATCGGCCCACCATCTCATTGGGTTATTTTCAGCATTATGCAGACTATGAATCACTGCCGCCGCCCGCGGGAGACCTGCCGGTCGTTCGACGCCTGACCGGCGGTGGGGCCATCCTTCACGACATGGAATTAACCTATTCACTAACGCTTCCGGTCGGTCATCCGTTGCTGACCCACGGATATAGTCGGCTGTATGAATTGGCCCACGATGCCGTCATTGAGACCCTTGCTACTCTTGGGGTTACAGCGGCGCGGTGTGGAACTTCCGACGACTCCGGTGCGGCCAGGGGACCATTCTTTTGTTTCGAGCGTCGACATTGTTACGACGTACTGGCGGGAAGCGGCAAGATCGCTGGCAGTGCCCAACGCCGAACCCGTTCCGCCGTCCTGCAACACGGATCGATCGTTCTGGGCAATCGCTATGCACAACAACCGACTGCCGTTATGTCGTTTCCCTTTGCCGGCTGCGTCGTGCGGGCGCGATCCCTGTTCGTCGGGGCCTTCGCTCGATTGACCGGAATGCCGTGTGTAACGGGACAATGGTCGAACGACGAACTTGCGGCTGCCGGCGCATTGCAAGTCAAATATGCCGGTGATTCATGGACACGACGTACCTAGTGCCATTTCCAAAAAGATCGATCAGGATGTCGCCCCGAAGGGGCGAAACAGGCCAGCCCAGGGCAACGCCCTGGGAAACAAGGGGCGACACCAAAGAAATGCCCTGTTAGGGCATAACAAGACGAATGTGTAAAAACCGGAATAACCTTTCTTGAAACGACATTAGAGTCTGCGCATCGTTTCCGATCGACAATTCCGCGCGGAGTCGGGTTTTTAATTCGGCCGAGCCGAGGGGCCAATGCGTACAAATCCATCCAGGACTGCCCCGCACTCGACCAGCAGGCAGGGCGCTTCGAGTTCACCCTTGAACCAGCCCGACTTCTTGATCCGCACTTGGCCGCAGGCGGTAACACGGCCTTGAACCTTCCCCATGACCGTGAGGCTGCCCGCCTTGATTGGCGCGACCACGTGGCCTTTCTTTTCGACGACCACGTCGCCGCAGGTGGAGAACTCACGAACCGCGTAGTAGCTATTGATCTTGAAGTCTTCGAGGATAAGCCGCTTCTTGCAGTGCGGACAGAATACGGACATCGCTCGTACGGCGACCTCCGTCGGACGCTCGCAGTGCGTACACGTCACCCACTTCACCGCGGCGTCAAGCTTTGTCGGCAAGGATATCATCGCAGGCTCCGCCCGCGTAAATGGAGAACTTCCCCCTCCACGAAAGAAAGAGGAAGCGCGTTATTTCTTGATCGCCGCCGGTGCGGGCTCGGACAATCGACTCTTGGCCGTGGGGATCGTCTCCGCCGGGCGGGAAACGCTGCGCACGTCGGTCGTCGGCCTGGATTGCCCATTAACGCCGACAACACAGCGCCCTACCAGAACCGCTCCCTCGGCCACTTCAAGGCGCTGCGTCTGCACATCGCCCTCCAGCCGGGCCGACGCCGACAACTGCACTTTGGACGTCGCATGGAGGTTGCCCTTGACTTGACCATCGACGCGAACCGAGCCGGCCTTCACGTCGCCGGTCAGCGTCGCCCCATCGGCGACGACCAGTTGGCCTTCGCTGCTGATTTCGCCATCGAACTTGCCGAGGAGTTTGACGCCCTTTTCAAACTGGAGTTGCCCTTTGAACACTGCATCGGCCCCAAGCGTTGTGGGGAATTCGTTACTTGAGTCGGCCATCGCGACCCTCCTTGTCGTAACCGTGCCTACCTTTGAGGAACCTCCATGTTACATAGGGAGGCTTCAAAGTGATAGGCTATCCAAATCTCCTAGAAGTTCAAAGTTTTCGCACTGAAGGAAATGTAACAAACCGTCCGAGGTTGTCCCTAAGATGCCTATTGGAGTAACGCTGGACAGCACGATAGTTACTGGATACGCGTTTTTCGACCGTTTGGTTAATTGGGTGTACCAGCCTTGCATTCGCCGCCCAGATTGGTTCATAAAGGGCTTTTTGACCTCCATTCAACAACCGGACAAGGGTATGATCGGAGCGCCTTTGACCGGATCTGCCCCAATCTTTGGTAATAGTACGCCCTAGCCACCCGCAACTATGACCGGTCGGATGGGTATCACTGGAAGGGATTAATGTAGAATGTACACGCGGATGATGAGAACTGGGATGGTACTTGGGACGCTCTGGGCGTTCTCGGGCGGATTGCGCGCCGCAGAGGTCGTCTCCCCCGCTTCGGCATTGGAAATCAAGCTCAAACAGACCGAACCCGCGCGGATTGTTTTCCTGGAACACACCGGCCCCTATTGGACCGTCGGTCCATTGTTCAAACAGATACGGGAGGCCATGGCGGAGCACAATGAGACCGGACCCATGTTTGCACGGTACCTCGCCGACCCGACCACGGTTCCGGCGGAGTCTCTACAAAGCGAAGTCGGGTTCGAAATTAAGGGAGATTGGCGGCCGGAGCCTCCGTTTAGAGTCGCCCGACGCGAAAGTGAACAAGTTGTCAGCATCATTGTGGAAGGGTCATATGGGACGACGGCACGATCTTATTCTTTGTTGCACGACTGGATACTTCGAAACGGTTTCGAGACCGTTGGGCCATTGATCGAATGGTATCATTCGCCGCCGCTGGGTGCCGCCCCTGCTGCCCGCCGCACCGAGGTCCAGATGTCTGTTCGCCCGTCCTTACCGACTGACATCAAATCTTCGGTAACTGAGTTCAGAAGTCAGAAGCGTGGGGGAGATGAGTCCGTCGCCGTTCAACCCGCAACCTTGAGCCCCCGATCCACGACATCCGATTCCCAACCAATTAAGGATCTTGTCGAATCCTCAGGGTTCGATCGCGTTGCGGAGCAATTGTTTCCCACAGACCGCCCCATACCGGTCGGAATGCAGGTGTGGCTCGGGCAGGTCGTCTTCCGCATCAACGCCGTTGCCAAAGGAATTGAGCAGACCTTTCCCGGCGAATCGCAGCAAGCGACTTCCCTTTCAGAAGCTATCGTTCGGCGCTATCGGCAAGCGACCGCTTCTATGAAGATCGACCCGCTTGCTCATCCCGTCGTCCGTGTGGACACCCATTCAGACCCACAATCCAATGAGAAGCGGTCTATTATCCGCGACTTGGACAGCCTCCTGGGCCAAGTCGCTCTGAAGACCTTGGATGCCGGCGCCGCCTTTGACCGCCTCACTGACATTTTACAACGGGTATTGGATTTGCAACCACTATGACTCCAGCATCAAGGAAATGCATAACATTAGCTCAAATCAATAGTTATGAACAGGATTGTGATTAGGAAATGTCGAACAAATGCGGCCAAACTTAGTAAGGGCTCGGAAAAACTCTTGTTTGGCACCGATAAATACGTATACTGTTTCCTGACTCGGGGCCGCGAACCAATGGCGCGGAAGCGCGGTCCAGTGTTCCATGGCGAGTTGAAAAAATGAGTGATGTTCTAACGCCTGAACCGGCGATTTCGTCGGCGGGGTCCGCCGCCGCGAATGGCAGCGGGTTCTTGGAATTCGAAAAACCTCTCCTGCGCATCCAACTGGATGTTGAGGCCATGGAGCGAGAGCAACGAGAGACCGGCCGCGACCTTTCCTCGGACATCAAGCAGCAACGGGTCCGTTTCAAGACGACCCTTAAGCGGCTTTACTCCAATCTGACACCCTGGGAAACGGTCCAGGTAGCGCGACACGCGAAACGACCGTTAGCCACTGACTATGTGAAGAGCGTCTTCCGCGATTTTTGTGAGTTGCACGGCGACCGCAACTTCAGCGACGACCGGGCGATCGTGAGTGGTTTCGGTCGTATCGGCGGCCACCGCGTCATGATCATCGGGCACGACAAGGGGAAGGACATCAAGCAACGGATCGCTTGTAACTTCGGCTGCGCCCATCCAGAAGGCTACCGCAAGGCGCTTCGCAAGATGCGCCTCGCGGAAAAGTACGGTTTGCCCGTGGTTTGTCTGATCGACACCCAAGGCGCTTACCCCGGTGTTGGGGCGGAGGAACGAGGGATCGCCTTCGCCATCGCCACCAACCTGATGGAGATTTCGCGGCTTCGTACGCCGATCGTCAGCGTGGTGATCGGCGAAGGCGGCAGCGGCGGAGCTCTGGGGATCGGTGTAGCCGATCGGGTGGCCATGTTCCAGCATGCGTTTTATTCGGTGATTTCGCCGGAGGGCTGTGCGGCCATCCTTTGGAAGACGGCGGAACGCCGCAAACACGCGGCCGAGGCATTAAAGTTGACCTCGCGCGAACTACTCAAGCTCGATCTAATCGACCACATCATCCCAGAGCCTGTCGGAGGGGCGCACCGCGATCCCGAGTCGGCGGCGGCGAACTTGGAGAGATATCTGATTGGGACGCTGAACGAGCTGAAACGGCTTGGCCTCGACTCTCTCGTCGCCAAACGGCAGGAGCACATTCGCCACCTCGGCAGCTTCTTCGAGTCGCCCAGTGAACTGCGGACGCAGGCGGAAACACGCAGTCCGCGGCGATCCACGCCACGTGTATCGCGTCTGGGGCAGCGATTCGCTCAGACGCAGACTATACCGGCCTAGCGTTCGCTTTATCAATTCGTGAATAGCCGTCACTGAATAACGCGCTTCTGCGTTTTTCTTGGGAGGTTAACTTTGCTGTCGGAACGGGTACATTTTGCGGAATTCCAGGGATTCTTAGTGCAATCTTGCACTACGGGAGTAGTATGACCGGCTCGGGGGGACGGGCGGCCCGTAAGCTTGTTGCTTCCTTCCCGGTAGGCACATAGCCTCTGGAAGAGGCCGTCGAAGAACGAAAGGACAGCCATGGACGCCAGCGCCAACGTGCTCACTCAAAAAATTGGGGACGTAACCATCGTGACACTTCTGGAATCTCGATTATTGGAGTCCCAACAGCTTGATGCACTAGGCCAGGAGTTGTACCGCCTGGTTGATCAGATGGATCGCAAGAAGTTGATCGTGGATTGCACGAAGGTGCAATTCCTTGCTTCGGCGGCCATCAGCGTATTTGTGAACTTGCAAAGGAAATCCAGTGCCATCAGGGGGACACTCATCATCTGCGGCATGCGAAAGGAGATCATGCAGGTATTTGAAATCACCCGGCTTACCAAGCTATTTAAATTCGCCGAGGATGAGAAAGCGGCCTTTCAGTTGTTTGGCTAACCACTCGCTCACGGGGAAAGTCATTCGAACGACGTCATGCCTGCCTCTTGCTGGTCCATATCGATTGCCCAACTTCGTCAGAGGGCGCGCCGAGGCCGGCGCGGACCAGCAGCAGCCCGCGCCGGCCAATGACTTCGCGTCGCCAGCGGCTTTATCAGGAATAGTTCATGACTCTCGCAAAAGTTCCGCCGAACGACGTTGCTTGTCGCATAGTTTGATTCCAGATTTCGCAATCAGGGTTCTGATCGACGGCTCCCCAGGGTCACGAACTACATCCACCTAAGCGGATTAGTTCGGCGTGTACGAAAACTTTTGCGTACCCAGCGACGCCTGGACCATGGCGCCTTTCTTGGGCATCACGAAAACAGCAACCCCATTGTTGTAGTCGACGCTTGCCGCGGCGCCGGACTTGATGGCGACCGCCGAAGCGGCGGCATCAAACTCGAATTGCGACTTGCAAAAGTTATCCAACGCGAATTTGTCTTTAAAGAAGATAATCTGTTGTGTTACCTGCCCTCCGACGGTTGCACCAATGTTGAGTTGCGTTACTTTCGAAGTTCCAATCTGCTTACCGCCGGAGAACACTTCGCCCGATCCGTGTCCGCCGCCAATGATAAAGCCCCCGGCGCCGATGCCGGGAAAAACCGCGTAACCGTGGGCGCTATCAAACCACTTTGCCATGCTCGAGTCGCGCGCCTTGGCCAAGTTGATGGTCTCCTGCACCGCTTCATGAAGCGACTGCTTCTTGGCGCGATCCGCCTCGCTGTCACTTGCCTCATTGCCCTTGCATCCGGAAATGGCAAATGATGCTGATAACACGAAAAACGAAATGGTCATGCAATTCCTAATTCTGAATCCCATTTGTAGCATTCTCCATTCAGGACTCTTTCAAACCTATTACGGCCGCAACGCACGACCGCGCGGCACAATGTACTGGAATTGTTTCATCGGTGCCAGTCGGCCGCCGATCGGCTTTGCCCTCCTCTCACAAAACTCACAACCTCGCCGAGTTCCCACTTGGGAACCACAGAATTGACGCTCAGGGCCCCGTGCGGCACTAGTCGCTACGCTTTGAACTCGACTGATAACGTCCTGCTCTTTCCGGCGAATACGAGCCGCATATGACCATCCGGATCGGTGGGTTCTGCCAAATTGTCGTTTGAGCCTGCGTCAAATGTGCAAACATCATGTACGGGAACGAACCACGAGACTCGATGGAGGAAGTGATAGTGGTCATTTCGGTGCGCTCCCCGAAGTAGCGGTAGAGGTCGACCAAGAGCGAGATGGCAATCACCAGTGGCAAACCCCGCTTCCGCTCTTGGCTATTGTCGGCAAAGTGGCGATGGTCAGCGCCGCTCGCTAGCGACTCGCTGGCTGCAGTGGGACTGCGGGGCTCAGTTAGACTCGCACGAGGAGAGTTCGATTTGCTCGCACCTGGGCTATGCTGGATGAAGTCCACTGTCCATCTATCCCACTCTCGAACGCCGGAATGTTGAAGCGTTGAAGTCCTGATTGATTCTGCAACTCATCACAGTTATCGTCTTTATTATGGTTTCCAAATGGCGTTTCCCAAACACTCCGACATGAAAAAAGGAATCGATACGTATGCTCCGAAATCAAGGAGTTTGGCTGAGTTCGTGTTTGGTGGGCCTTGCCGTTTGCAGCGGAGGCACGGGGTGCGCCGGTGTGGGCCGCGGTCCGGCGGTTCCCAGGGACCTGCAGGATCGAGCGGCGATCCCCGGCATGCCCAACATTCGGACATGGGGCGACTACGTCAGCCCGGAGTTTCGCGACACCATCGTAGAGGCGTTGCGAAGGAGGCAGGCACAGTGGGCGGCATCGGGGATCGTAGATCACCCACCGCCCAGCGCGGCACTGGCGATTTCGGGCGGCGGCGCCAACGGCGCTTTCGGGGCCGGGCTGCTTTGCGGGTGGACTCAGCATGGCGATCGTCCGCAATTTGATGTCGTTACTGGCATCAGTACCGGGGCGCTCATCGCTCCTTTTGCCTTCCTGGGTTCGGAATATGATTCGGCGCTTCATGAGGCCTACACGACCGTCTCCACCGCAAGCATCCTAAGAAAACGACCGCTCCTGTCCGCGTTATTCAGTGATGCGCTTGCCGACAATGGTCCGCTCTGGACCCGGACGCGCAAGCAATTCGATCAAAAGGTGATGGATGCGATCGCGTTAGAATACGAGAAGGGCCGTTTGTTGTTAATCGGCACGGTGAACCTCGACTCGCGCCGCTCCGTCGTCTGGAACATCGGCGCCATTGCAGCCAGTAAGCATCCCCATGCGATGGAGCTGGTGCATAGCATCCTGATTGCCTCCGCGGCCATTCCCGCCGCTTTCCCGCCCGTAATGGTTGACGTGGAGGTAGACGGACGGAAGTTCCAGGAAATGCACGTGGATGGCGGCTGCCTTCACGAGGTCTTTCTGTATCCGACATCGTTTACTCCCATCGAAATCTCTAAGCACAGCGGCATCACGCGCGAGCGCCGGGCCTATATTATCCGCAATTCCCGGCTCGATCCGGAATGGGCGGCCGTGGAGCGTAACACCTTAAAAATTGCGGAACGCGCGATCTCCGCGCTCATTCATAGCCAGGGGCTGGGCGATCTCGATCGAATGTTCATGACTGCGCGCCGAGATAAGATGGACTTCAATCTTGCTTATATTCCTTGTGATTTCGACCTGGTCTCCAATGAGGCGTTCGATCCCAAGTATATGCGAGAGTTGTTTGACCTGGGTTTCAAGGCGGCGGAGGCCGGTTATCCCTGGTCGAAAACGCCGCCCGGCTACGTGGAAGCGGGGCAGAAATAAGAGGTCCTGAAACACCCTCCTTGACGCCTACTACCCTGTCGCCCGGAGTGTGGTTAGGGAGATTCGGGTTGTCGAAGCAAAGCCGGGTTGAGCGTGAGGTCGGTCAACGATTCAAGGAAAGCGACAAGGTCTTCAATCTCGGTATCGGACAGGTTAAGACGGACCAGGATTCGTTCCGGATGGTGCGATTCCGTCGCACCCGGCAAGAAAGAATAGTGAAGTACGACATCGCGAAGCGTGGCAAGTTGGCCATGATGCATGTAGGGAGCTGTTGCCGAAACATTTCGAAGCGTGGGCGTCTTGAAGAGGCCCCAGTTCTGCTGGCCGTTGTCAAGAAATTCCAGTTTTTCCGCCGCGGGGCCGGTTCGGTCGTCGCTGTATGCTCCGCGAGCACTGAATTCATCACGGAGCACTTGTTCCGCTCCAAGGTACCGTGCCGCGTCGCGCGGAGGACCTCCGTCGGACGTGCGTAGCCGAGTATCGTGGAACTCGCTGTCCGAGAAGTTCGGACCGCTGTGGCATAGGCGGCAGTTGCCGCGCCCGATGAACAACTTCAAACCACGTTGGGCATTCGCAGGGTATTTCTGCACGCCCGCCGAGTCGTTTTTCTTCAAAGCATTTGCAAATTGATCGAAGGAAGAGTCGCGACTGATAAGCCTTCGTTCGTAGGCCGCAATGCTCTTGGCGACGTTAACGAAGACTCGATTGACATCCTCCTGATCGCTTGGCTGTATGGCCGCCCAAGCCAAATGTTCGGGGCTTGACGCATCGTCGGAAACCGGGCGACCCGATGGCGGGAAGCGGCCGGCCTGGGAAAGCGTCGGCAACGTTCCAAAGATCGCTTCGTAAGCCTTCTTGAGCTGAGAATCGCCAAACAAGTGATGCGCAAGTTGGAGGCGGGAAATACCTAGCTCGGAGGGGCTTTCGATCGGCCGAAGGGCTTGAGACCAGAGCGTATCGGCCCGTCCGTCCCAGAAAAACCAGCGATTGTAAGCCACGTTCCAAAGGGCGAGAGTATGCCGGTCGCCTTTGTCGACTCCCTCCGCCAGGGGCTTGCCGTCGGCGAAGGCACGGGCCGGATCATGACAGGTCGAGCACGCCACGCTCTCATTGGCGGACAACCGCCGATCGAAGAACAGAAACTGCCCGAAGCGGGCGGCGCGGGGATCATCCGCATACGCGTTCGTTTCGTCACGCGGAACCGGGGGAAGCGGCGACATCTCTCGAATGATCGCCAACTCCTGATCGGTGAACTCAATTACCTTGCTTTTGCGTTCGTCACCAAGCTGACCTCTAGCGCCGGACAATGCCGTAAAGCAGAGAGTGGCAATGAACAAAACAGTAGTGCGAGTTCCAAGCGAGCGGGTCATTCCAACTGAACTTCGAATTGGGCGCGTTCGGTAACGCCGGCGCGAGTCACATCCAGATACAATTCCCATCGTCCCGGCATATGAAATAGCATGCCCTTGACCGTGAAACTCCCATCGGGATTAGCGCGGACCTTTGGTTTGGTATTCATGCCGTGGTCATGCTCGGGCATGGCCGCGTCTGCATGTAGCTCAATCTCCGATAATGGATGTGATCGATATTGCGCTCCGCAGACCCAAACCGAAAGCTCAAACATCTTGTTCAGGGGGATCGGATCGGGTGTCGGTGTATACGTAACAAAGTAGCTATTGTCGTTGCTTACTGTGTTGTAACGTCCGGCTGGGGCTGCCAAGGCAGTGGAATGGCGCGCTTCGGCGTATGGTTGATTCGGCGCCGCAGATTCCCGACCGGACCGGCATCCGCCCGTAGCAACGATCAGGATGAATAGTAATCGCCAGGGGCGAACCCCAATGCTGATGGCAGTGTCCTTCGGCGCCGTGAAGCAAGTATTAGCGTGGACGGTCAACCAATGTGGGATGGATAGCCAGCGGAGAACCGATGGCGCGAAGAAACTGCCCGTCTGCGGTAAAAACCTGAATCCGGCGATTGCCGTAATCGTTAACGTAGATGCATCCTTGCCCGTCCTGGGCGACGTCTCGGGGATGGAAGAACTCGCCGCCGCCGGAGCCCTTAAGTCCCCATTGCATGACAAAGTTTCCGTCTTCATCGAACTTTTGTATCCGACAGCCGGTCAGGTCAGAAACGTATACAAACCCGTCGCGACCTGCAGTAATCCCACCGGGTGATAAGAACTCCGACGGTTCGCTTCCTCGGCCTCCCCAGGCACGAATATACGTCCCCTCGAGGTCAAAGACAATAACGCCCGGCCGCATGGCATCGAGTACGAGGATTTGCTGCCCGCCCTTGCAGAAAGCGACGTCAATGGGTTGCATCAGTTCGTCCTCTCCGCTGGGGGGTCCGCCAAGCCTGCGAAGTTCATGAAAACCGGAATCAAAGAGGACTACGTGGTCGTCGGCCTCATTGACTACCGCGAGCACGCCATTGGAAGCCAAAGCCAATCTTCTCGGTCGAAAGTGGGTATTGGATTCAGCGGATGCGGAATGGCGACGATCGTGGAACCCGAAGGACTTTCTTAGTTTGGCCTGGTTTGGGGCAAATGGTTTGGCTTGAATGTCCGCTGCCGGGATTTCGAAGACCTGAATACGACGATTGCCCGTATCCGCGATGAGTAGACTGGAGGAAACATCATCGAACCAAAGGCCGCGCGGGTCGCTAAGCTGCCCAGCGCCATATCCAGGGACGCCGACTTTGGTCATCAAAATGGGATTGCTGTCGGTGATTCGATAAACAAGTACATGCCCTGCAGCGTCGTCGATCATTGTTAAGATATCATTGCCCACGTGGAGGGATGCCGCGACCCCGGACAATGGGCCGGCATCCAAAAAGGCGCTTGGACCAAATCCTGAGCCCGCGGCTTCCTCGATCATCCCGAACGACTGACAACGATCTTCGGTTGGTTCGCAGATCACAGCCCGCGTTTGATCGGGCGCAATGGCAATTTGCGCGGGAAAGCTAATCCGCCCGCCGGCCTCACGAGGGCGAAGCGCCTGACGGCCCCAGACGTAGCGCAGTGTTCCGCTTACGTCGAACACCTGAATTCGATGATTCGCTTGGTCCACGACGTAAACATCGTCGCCCAGGCATTCGATTCCGGTCGGCCGGTTGAAGAAACCCGGCGGCGTTCCACGTTCACCCCAAGAACCGACCCAAGAGCCCTGCGCGTCAAACACGCCAATGCGGTCGTTGGCCCTGTCTGCGACGAACACGCGCCCGTCTTCATGGACACACAGGCCGGACGGGCGGTTGAGTTCCCCCGTGCCGTGACCGTACCGCCCAAAGGTCCGTAGCCATCCGCCGCGCTCGTCAAAGACCTGAATGCGATCATTGCCGGTATCAGCGACGTAAACTCGACCTTGGTGTACCGCAATTCCCTCCGGGAGGTTAAACGCCCCCGAATCCGCGCCTCTCCTGCCCCACATCCTTAGTAAGCGCCCGTCAGGGACGATGATCTGCACGCGATGTCGGCCGGTGTCCGCTACCGCCACGAATCCATCAATAGTGGCGGCTATGCCGGCGGGCCCATCGAATTGGAGCCCGCTGCCCGGCGATCCCCACGTTTGACGCAATACTCCGGACGGATCAAACACACGGATGGCATTTCCGCCGGAATCAGCGATGTAAACCGAACCGGCGGAGTCGATCGCCGCGTCGCGCGGTTCGGAAAGCGGTCCCAGTACGCCGTTCCCGCGTCCGAGTCGAGAACGCGGACCGGGCTTCGATTCTGTTGCGGCGATCGTGAGGTTTGGTCGAAACGGCGTGGTACGGTCCACCCACCAATCCGGTGGGAGCCGGACCATCCACCCTTCGGGCTGGCCTTGTGGGTTGCGACCGGTTCCAATGATAGTCCGCCCGTCTGCCGAAACGCCGGTTGCGGCTTCCAGTCGCCAGCCAGTCAGATTCAGCCTGAAATCCAACGTAAGTATCGTTTGCAATGAGCGAGCGCCGTTAAAGGCATCCCAGACGACTGCCTGAGAGGAGTCGCGATCGTCCATGGCGGATCCGACGATGATTGCGCCATCGCGGGAGAGGCCGCGCGCGGATGAAAGAAACTCATGTTCGCGAGAGAGGCTGCCGAGCGCGGTCATTTTACCGTCATGCCATTTGAACGCCTCAGTCCCATGGGCCGACGCGCTGCTGCCGACGATGATCCTGCCGTCTTCGGACACCGCGCGGGCTTCGCTGTGCCATTCACCGCCGGGAAGTACTTCAAGGCGAAGAAGAGTATCGCCTCGCCATGCAACGGCTTCTATGCCCTTGTCCGACTCGCTGTAGCCGACAACGGTCGATCCGTCGGACGAGATGCCACTGACGGTGCTCGACATCCGCCCGCCTGGCAGGTCTGCGAGTAATGAAACTTTCGTTTCAGTCCACAGGACCGCATTGCTTTGATCCGGAAGTGAAATGGTCCCGCCGATTGCTTGACCGTCCCCGGAAACCCCCCACGCATCCATGATACCTGACATCCCTACAGGACTTGGAAGCGCTGCCGCCTGCCCGTCCTCCCAACGAAAGGCGGCCGTGCCTCCACTTGTCACCGCCATGCCGACCACAACGCTGCCGTCGGCAGACAGGGCATGTCCAACATGCGGCGTGAGGCCTCCGCCCGCAAGTTCCGCCATGCTGCCGTCCTTCCACCGAAACGCTCGAGTGCCATCCATTGTGACACTCCATCCGGTGACGACCCGACCATCGGCCGATACCGAAATCGGATAGCTCTCAAAGCGACCGCCCGGAAGGTCGCCAAGACCTTGAAAGGAGACAACGTCCGGACCAGATGTTTCAATTGAATTTGCAGCTAGCACCAGGCAAGTTGCTAATGGCATTATCCCAGTTATGTGCCTCATGTGATTCGCCGCGCTTTTCGCGAATGATATCAATGGGATACTATTTTCGGGTCGCACATCCGTCTACAGCGATGAATACGCAAGACAGAGGCGCCTAGGCGATTGACCACGTACTGGTTAGAACTGCGAAAGTGACTGCCGGACGATCGGGTTGGTGCCCGACTTCTAAATTGCTTGGTGGTTTTGTGCCAGTACGATCACGCTTCATCGTCCCGGTGGTTTAATGATTGCGGCGAATTGCGCTGTAGCTTGTTCCACTCTTGAGCCGATTCTGTTATCGAAACTGGTCGAAAAAATCTGACAATGCGGCCGCAGCGATATTCTGAGCGGCCGCCTCAAATGCGGCAGTAATTTCTGCTCGGAAATCGGGGCATCCGCCCATGAGAAGAGGGGATACCGCGATCAAGACCCAAAGCCCAACCGCGCGACTGGCTCGACTCATTCGCATTATTATTCCTCACAAACCAAGAGGGTCCTGGCAGCCCCAAGTCGATCGTAGGTTACCTACGATAATCTTTAACTGCAAACCGTATTCCAGAGGCAGAGACGAACCGCCGACGACCATACTAACTATTGAGAATTGTAGTGGAAGTTCGAAGGTCGGCTAGTGACAATCCTCTGATGTGCCGTTTTGTTCGACGTGCTGAAATGCTGAAGGGTAACCCGTCGGCTCAAGCTATTGGCGCGGCAGATGTTTTTCAATCGCTTGAATTGCCTTAGATCCGCACGAGACCGGTCCATCACGAAGGCCCTGTGGCATGGTGGAGAGTGCTCCAACCCAGCGCAGCCTGAAACCACCGCGTATGGTTTGGCGACGTTGGTCTGGATCAGACGCCTTCATGGCGCGCAAGTCCTACAGCCCCGTCATCAGTTCGGAAACCTGCAGCCCCAATGAGTTGCTGATTCGCGCTAGGGCCCATATGGAAGCCGCGTTCTTGCCAAGTTCGACTTGCGATAGCTGCGAGGTTGTTAAGTCAGTCCGATCCGAAAGCTGGCGCAGGGTCAGGCTCTGGCTCAATCTGTGGCTGCGGATGCGCTGCCCGATCAAGCGATTCAGTTCGTGTTCGTCGGTATAGATAATGCCCATTCGGAGGCACGCACGGTCGATCGCCGCGATCAAATCGTCGTGCTTGAAGGGCTTGGCAATGTAATCGCACGACCCTCGCCGCATGGTTTCCATGGCACTGTCCAGGTCTGGGTACGCTGTCATCACAATACAGCTCATCCGTTCGTCGATCCTCTTGAGCCGCTCGACCACCTCCACGCCGTCCATAGCCGGCATGCGCAAGTCTATAATGGCGATCTGGAAAGATTCATTCTCGGCTGCCGCTATGGCTTCATCCGGATCAGTAAACGTATGCGGACCATAACCGTGATCCTCCAACAACAGCCCAACCGTCTTGCAGATCGACGGATCATCGTCGATCACTAGCACTTTAACGTGATGCCTTACGCTCATAATGTCATCCTCTTGTCTTGAATCCAAAGTTCGCGACGTACATTGACAGATGCCTAGCGGAAACTATTGGGTAGCCCGCTGGCAAGGAATGATAGTACGGCCAGTTATAGGATTCCAGCACTAAACGACGAAAGAGCAAAATATAGAATTGTAGTTTTATCATTTCAGGGCCACTTCGTCCTAATTACTAATCGAACCTCGCTTATGATCGACAGCGACAATTGAATTAATAATTACATTATGAAAACTGGGAATCGCTGGTACGCTTCCACGAACGCAATAGCGAATATTGGCGTTGGAATTGACAGGAGTGCAAGTACCGCAACGTCTTAAGTGGATGACCATGGCGATGCCAATCGCGGGAGAGTTTGAGGCCGAAGAGCCAGTGATCGAGGCCATCCGCGGCGGCGATCGCTACGGCTTCGAAGAGTTTGTGCGCCGTCGGAATCGATGGGTGCGAGGGGTGATATTCGGGGTATTGGGCAACCGAGATTGTGTGGACGATGTTTCGCAGCAGGTATGGACGACGGTTTGGCAGCGAATCGGCGAGCTGCGTGATAATCGAAGCTGGCGACCGTGGCTGTACCGGCTGGCTCGGAACGCGGCGACGGACGCCGGACGTGCGATTACACGTTGCCGCATCGATGTGCAGCGGAGTACGACAGAGAGAGCAACGCCAGCAGCACCCCATACCCCGGACGCTAAAGTGTCGCTTGAAGAACAGCGCGGCCAGGTTCTTTTGGCCATACAAGGACTGCCTGCCATTTATCGAGAACCTTTTGTACTCCGGCACGTCAACGGTTGGTCGTATCGGGAGATCGGTGAAGTGATGGGGCTGCCAGTCGATTCGGTGGAAACGCGGCTGGTTCGTGCCCGAAGGCTGCTTCGAGAGTCACTTAAGGACAGGATGGCGTAGGCCAATGTCGAACATGAATGAAGATATTGAAAAGCTGATGAATCGCGCCCTTGACGGGGTGCTCAGTGAGGAGGAGGAGCTCTCGTTGAATCGGGAGTTGATCCGCAACCCTGAGGCCCGTCGGTTAATGGCGGAGTATCGGGCCGTGGATGAGTTGTCCGTCGCAGCGCTGAATGATGTAGTCGCCGGCGAGGCACCGGTTTTTGATGCAACAACGTGGGCGCGATCGGATTCATGGAAGCAAAACACGCGGCCTCGACGGACGTGGTTCTGGCTGGCGCCCGGGGCGATTGCCGCGGCATTGCTGGCAATGGTCGTTGGGCGTCCGACGCCGAAAAATGTGGAACGCTCACCGATCGTGCAAGTCCCAGCCACGCCTACCTTCAACGGACTGGCGGGACTGCGCAACTTGCCCGAATCAAGAAACTTGATGCACTCGGTGGGTTCGACGCCGGCGATCCACCGCAACACCGGCCGGGAGATTATCGGAGTGGAAGGTGACGACGGAAACCTCTATTGGATCGAAGTGGAACGAACCCGCACGGTGACGTTGCCGACGGGCTCGAGCTCACGAGAGAAACGGAATAGTTTATAAGTGGCGACATGGTGAATGGATGTGTGGATCATGGTGCGAACGCCTTTGTCTACATGTTAACGGTTTATGAAGGAGTCTGAGAAATGAAATCGACGATGATTCAACTGTTGGTGGCGGGCGCCACGCCCTTTTTGCCTTGGCATTTGGCGGGCCTTGTATTTACGCTGGGAACGCTGAGCGCCCCAGTTTCGAGCCTAGCCTCATCCGATGATCCAGGCGAAAAAGTAATCAGGGTGAACGCCGTGGTGAAATCGGTGGAACCCGGTGAGGGAGAGGGCGAGGTCGTTGTAACTGCCCAGGCGGATGACGGCGCTACCCCTATGGTGTGGGTCACGAAAGAGAACGTCGGCGAGAACGATGGCCGCAGCACCTTCCGGTTGGCCAGAGTCGGGCCTAAGGTTTCCGGCGACCCCGCGGAACGGGCCTGGCTCGGTGTATCCATTGATGAAGTGCCGGAGGCCCTTGCGGCGCAGTTGAACACCGATGGGCGCGGCGTGCTGATTTCCAACGTCGTCACGGGCAGTCCCGCCGACAAGGCCGGATTCCAGGCCCACGACGTGATCCTTTCCGTCAACGGTGAAGCGGTCGATGGGGAAAGCGTCCGGGCCGTGGATTTGATTCAAGCGCGTAAGCCCGGAGACACGGCGAGTTTTGTCGTACTCCGCAACGGCGAAGAAACCACGCTTACCGCGACGCTTGGATCATGGGCCGATTCAAAAGCAGACGCCACGGGATTCGCTTGGAAATTCGAGACGGCTCCGGACGCGGAGATCAAGGATCACATCAAGACTCGCGGCAAGTTCATTCATCGCGGACCCGCCGGTGAGTGGACGGTCAAAGACCTCGGCGATCTGAAGGGGATGGACGATCTCCCCCACAACATCAAGGTGTTCGTGCCCAAGAGCGGCGATCGCTCGACCGACGTTTTCGTGGCCAACGGCAAGCGTACCATCAAGATGCAGGTCAATAACAATGGCGCTTCCTTTACCGTCGAGCGGACCGATGACGGGCCGATCACCGTCCGCAGGACCGACGCGGACGGAAACGAAACCGTCGGATCGTACGACGATGAGGAGTCCCTTCGCGAAGGGGATGAGGAAGCCTTCAAGGTATTCACCGAGTCCGGCAAGGGCATTGTCATCAACGTGGACGGCAGTACCACGGTCGACGGGGGCTTTGATTTCGACTTCGACTTTGACGTCGATGGGTGGGAAGACGCGATGTCCGAATGGCGGACGCACATGGAAGGCGGAATTGCAGAGGCCAATGAGGCCTATGCGAAAGCCATGGAGGAGGTCCACGCGGCCCTTCAGAAGCTCAAGGACGAGGGAGGCCAGGGAGCGGTTAAGCTCGGGCAACTTCACATGCTCATGCACCCGGACGGCGATCATGCGGAACTCCCCATGATCATGGGATTGGCTCAAATGGCGAAGCCGCGCCAGTCTTTCGAGGCGCGGCCGGACGGGACGATCGAGGTGCGGGTGCGGAAGGGCGATTCCGAACTCGTCCAACTCTACAGGAACGAGTTCGACTTGCAGCAACGCGACGCCGATCTCTATGCGAAATATCAGGAACTAAAGTCGATTAAAGAGTAATTCTGGGTGTAGCACCACGGATTTCACGTAGATAAAGAAAACGGACGCCCTTGATCGGGCGTCCGTTTTTCGTGCCAATTGCTTATTGCCGTCAATTACAACGTCCGCACCTGTCGCGGCAGGTCCCGGCGGCAGCGCAAGTCCCACCGGGGCAATGGTTGATATTGATGCACGGTTGACCGGCATTATCTCCGCCGACGCACGTTCTTACGCACATTCCGGGGCATCCCGCGCAGGGCAGGCCGCAGGGCTGTGTCGATGGACACGCGCACGGTCCGCTGAACGAATAGGCAAACGATTTCACCGCATCCACCACGGATACGATGTCCAGAGCGTTGATCGAAGCGTTCAACTCCGGAAGGTTCGGTTGAACCTGCGCCCTGTAGTGGTCCGAAGAACCCGCTAATCCCTTGAACTTGTTGACCACCTGGGCCACGTCGATCGCGTCCGGCTGATTCGTGGGCGACGGCGGGTTGTAATTCGCATCCACGTCTCCGAATCGGCGCGTGTACATCGTCACCGCCGGAGAAACGTTCGTGCAAGTCGTTTCCCCGCCCATGCATGACGAAGCGAAGGCTTGCACGGTGTACTCCGAGCTGGGAACGACTTCGGCGCCCACCACGGTAACAAGCCCGCCCGGCTCCGACTTCCAGTCCCAATAGAACGGCGTGCATTGCAAACGGGATGCACGGTAGGGACCGGTCAGAGGCGGACCCTGGGACTCATAGAAAGTACCCGGCCTGCCCACCCAACGGGCACAGCCCCCGATCCCATCAGCGGTCGGGGGATTGGTTTCACCTACGGCCGTGCAGGCGGCCAAGGGAGAGCAGGTTCCAATCGTGGTTCCCGTGCAATCGGCGTTCGTGTCGCAGTGATGCCCATTGTACTGGCCGCCCGAACAGATTCCGTTCATACGCGTGTCGAAGGATGTGTAATTCGGCGGCGGGTACGTCGGAAAGTTCCGCGGATTGGGATGCTGGAGGTCAACCATCGTGATCTTGATGGCATCCAGCTTTGTCCCTACCGGCCCCGTCACCCTGAACCTCAGCGCCCGAGTGGCCGCCTCGGGGTTGTTGTTCGGCCAGGGTCCGGGATTCGTTGCCGGATCCCAAACGATGTCGTTCGCCGGACACGTGCAATTGGGTTGACAGAAACCGGGGCAGGCGGCGTCGTCCGGCGGGTCGCATTGTTCACTTCCCTCGACAAACCCGTTTCCGCAAACCGCAGGCTGTTGCACATAGACCTTCTTGGTCGGAACACCCAGGTAAACGGAGTCCCACACGAACAAGTTGTGCGGGCCGAACTGATCCACCGCAAGGACCGGACCGTTGTATCCGGTTGGCGGAAATATCTCATAGAAAATCAGATGGTCGTCGGGATGCGTCACCGGATCGACCTTTTGGACCGGATTACAGAAATACTTCGGAATCGTCACCATGACGTTTTCCGGAAAGCCTCCCAAGTCCTCGTCAAACTGATCGAGCAGGGTCACCGGCTGGTCGACAGGAGTCGGGTCTATGATATCATAGCAGAGGTAGAGATCGCCGTTGTAATCCGGGTCGGGCGCACCGCCGCCATCCTTTTCCGCCGGAACGAGGACGTACTTAGCGTCCTTGACCTCCAAGTTTGCCCCTAAGGGGTAGAATTGATTGTGCGCCGTAATCTCCCGCTGCGGCTGCGGCACGTCGATGGGATACCAGATCAAATGGGCGTTCGGATCCAGCCGTGGAAAGTAGTTGCCATCATGGGTCTTGTCGACCGAATTCGAGAAGTGATCAATTCTGTCGAGGCTGACCTGAATGGGCTGGGACCGAAACTGGTCCAGTAGATTCACGCTGTAAGGTCCTTCGAGTTGGATGTCGGTTGTCCACGTTTTGAAGTGGTCAATGGCGAAATAGACCTTCTCAGTCGGAACGCCCAGGTAAACGGAGTCCCACACGAACAAGTTGTGCGGGCCGAACTGATCCACCGCAAGGACCGGACCGTTGTATCCGGTTGGCGGAAATATCTCATAGAAAATCAGGTGGTCGTCGGGGTGCGTCACCGGATCGACCTTTTGAACCGGATTGCAGAAATACTTCGGAACCGTCACCATGACGTTTTCCGGTAAGCCTAACACCTCGTCAAACTGATCAAGCAGCAGTACCGGCTGGTCGACAGGAACGGGATCAATAACCTCATAGCAAAGATAATTGTCGCCGTTGTAATCCGGGTTAGGCGATCCGCCGCCGGACTTCTCTGCCGGAAAAAGAACATACTTGGCGTCCTGGACCTTCAAGTTTACCCCTAACGGATGAAACTGATTGTATACTTTTACCATGCGTTGCGGCTGCGGCACCTCGATGGGATACCAGATCAAATGGGCGTTTGGATCCAGCCGCGGGTAGTAGTTGGCGGAGCAATCCACGCTCACGTCATCGAGGTGCACGTTTTGGTAGAACAATTGGTCCTCCTCCACAAACGCGAGGCGAACGGTCTGCCCGGTGAAGGCCGAGATGTCAGCGCTGCGCGAAGTGCAGGGTTGAAACGCGGAGTCGCCCGGGTTGGTGGAAAACACCGTCGATAGCACTACATCGGAAAGATTGCGTATTTCCACGCGGAACTCCTGGTCCGGGTCAGAGAAACTGCCGTGATGATTGCGGATCATATCCGTCCACTGCAACATGGCAGATGCCGCTGCCGGGATGGTCACATCCTGATAGAGCGTATAGATCCCCGGACCGCCCATATCGGTGAGAGCCGAATATGCGCCGCTGCACGGTGGGAGCGGGCCGTCAGGACTTATGGGGTCGAAAGTTCCGTCGTTGATCACCCAGGTCCCGAAGCCCGAAGATGACGTTACCGTCCAACCCGTCAGCGTGCCGTTCTCGAAATCACCATTGACGACCAGGCACTCCTGTGCCAAATGGTTCTTGTCTACCGAATTTGAGAAGTGATCGATCCTGTCGAGGATGACCTGAATGGGCTGGGACTGAAACTGGTCCAGTAGACTCACAAAGTAAGGCCCTACACCTTCGATTTCGGTTGTCCACGTCTTGAAGTGGTCTATGGCGAAATCGAGTGGCGGCGGCACATAGACCTTCATGGTCGGCACGCCCAAATAGCCCGGATAAAAAGAGTTGGAGTTCACCATCAAATTGTGGTTACCGACTTGGTCTGTCGTCAAGAGGGGTCGGGCGTAAGGGGTGACCGGCTGGATCAGATAAAATATCAAATGGTCGTCAGGGTGCCTCACGGGATGGACCATCGGCTCGACCTTCAGAACCGGGTTGCAGAAATACGCGGGAATGGTGACCGTCACCTCCTCCGGAACTGGAGGAATCATTTCCCCGTCAAACTGGTCAAACAAAGTGACCGGTTGGTTAACGGGGGCGGGATCTACAATGTCATAGCACAAATAGAGGTCGTCGTTGAAATCCGAGTTGGGCGGCCCGCCACCATTCTTTATCGCCGGAATAAGGACATATCGTGCGTCCTTAACCTTCATCTTCAGTCCCAGCGGTTTGAACTGGTTGTAGACCGTGATCTCCCGCTGCGGCTGTTCCACGTTGATCGGGTACCAGATGAGATGGGCGTTGGGATCCAGCCTTGGGTAATTGTCGATCCCATGGGTTTTCTCAACCGCGTTGGCGAAGTACTCAATCGCGTTGAGATTAACCATGATCGGGTCTTGAAACTGATCAACCAGACTTATCGGGTACGGCGGTACGATGTTGTAGAGGTCGGTTTTCCAGACTTTGAAGTGATCAATGGCGAAATCGAGGACCGGCGGCGGCGATTTCTTGATTTTCAGCGTCTCGAGGGCAATCTTGAGGTCCGGATTCTTGACCGCAGTTCCTGAGTTGGACGCTAAATCGCAGCCTCCATGAGTGTGAATCCCAATTGCTTCGAGCGACGCTTCCGGTACAGTGCAGCGACCAGCGGGGTGTGTACCACCACCTTGACAGTCTGCGTCCGGGTTGCACGCAGCACCGGGATTGGCACTAACAGCATTGCATGTACCGACGATGCATCGCCCGTTCGGGTTCGTACCGCCACCCTGACATTCCACGTGTAGGTTACAAGCAGCACCGGGATTTGCACTGGGACCGTCGCACAAAAGAGCACCGGCGATGATCGGGGACCCGGAGTTAGCACCGCAGGTATCAACCTGATGGTTCAGAATATGAGCAGCAGGTACTCCTGCAAGAAGCGGACCCGCATGCGTTTGCAGCACGGCGTTGCGGGTTCCATTGTCCCCTGCAACCGGGCATTGCGTGCACGAGTTGTTCGCGGTTCCGGCTGTTATATCGCTCCCGTCAACTCCGTACCCAGAGACACGAACTTTCTCAGTGGTCGCGATGAGGTCGTCGCGAAGTGTAAATGCTTGCCCCTGCTTCTCAAACGTCGTCTTAGGTGGAGTTTCATTGTTCTTACCGCATTTGAAGATCGCCCAGTCGTCTCCAATGGTCGAGATGCGGCATAACTCCCCCGCTGTTGTACAATCAATGTCTCTGTTACATCGTTGTCCGCTACTGGTTCCGGTGATCGGATCTAAGCACGTATGAGAACCTCGCGAGATGACCGTTTCGTGCTTGACCGGGAATTGGCTGGCAACGGCAGGATGGATAATGGTGCAATTGGCGTTAGACGGAGGCACGTCGAATTGCAGTACAAAGTCCAGATCGAAATTCTGATTGATCCGCCCGAAGTCATCGACACCGGGGAAGCAGTGACCTGCCGTCAGATGAATTGGATCTGTCAGTTTTTGACTTGCCTCAATCCAGGCCGTACAGTAACCATTCTCATTCGGAGCAGCGACGCACTTACCTCCGGGGCAATCTGCGGCGACGGTACAAGCCAGCCCATTGTTAGCTCCGCCCACACAATTCTGTGCTATCCTGGCGCCACCCGGCAACAACCGTCCGACGGCTTTGTGGTCGGTGAGTTTGCGATCGTCGTCGCCGCCGCAAATCGACAGCGGCGGCACGGTACCATCATCCTGATCGGCCGCGGCGACCTGAACCTGAGCCGTCAGCTCGCCCGCGAACATCTCAGTGATCGTGAGATTATTGCCAGTGGTACCCGCTCCAGCTATAAGCTCCACCTCGATCTGCGAGCCGTTGAAGAACGCCGTGGCGTAGTTCCAGTTGGCCAACTCCTGGGCATCCAGAATCTGAGTCTCGCCGTCCAACAGCGAGGTAACTCGGATGTAGCTTCCCGGCTGAAGGACGGTGCCGACCTCATCGAAAAAGACCCGCGCCCAGGGCACGTCCGCTCCAAGGTCGATCACCTGTTGGAACACCGTCCGCGGTTTATTCGAAGGATTGGCCTTCGCGCCCGAGTCGAGCGCCACCGGCTGTAATCGTGCCGGGAGCGTAGCCGGTTCAGCACTGGCGGAGGAAAGGACCGTAAGCAATAGGATTCCGACGATCATAACCATACACGGCTGAACGTTGCTTACCCAAGTGGGTGTTCTTTGAGATGACATTAGATTCGCACCTCCACGACGAGACCGTTCGGGCTGAAAATCTCGCGTGTCCATTCGCGGAACCTGGCTCGGACGGTCATTCAGCAGGGAAACCAGAACGGAGAGGAGTCTCCATCGCCTCCCACAATGAACCGAGAATGCCTTTCCAGTTGATGGCGAGGCCGATCGGATTTGTGCAACCAGACTCTCCACCCAATTGAGCTGTCATTAGAGCTGCAAGTTGGTCTTTGTCAAGACTTTTTTTGAAAATTCTTAGTTAGGGTTGCAGGGTCGGCAATGAGTCCCGTACGCCCTTTCGAGAGATCAACGATAGACTGGCTTTGGGGCATCGTAATACGATCGTACAGATTCCGGAAAGCGACGAAGCAGGAATGAAAGCGACGAAAGCGGCGAAATCGAATTCGCGACACTTGATGCCGGTCAACGTTGCGTGGAGAATACCTCAAACAGCGCCGCATCGCCGGGGCGGAGCTCGATGGGAATGCTCAAATGGCCGCGCTGGGAGTAAACCACTCGCCCAGCGACGCGGTCCGATGATGGAGGAACCTCGACGGCGCGAAGCACGGTACGCTCCAGGATCGACGCCGGCAGGCGGACATCTTCTCGGGCGAAGCTATCCATAGAAGCGTTGAAAAAGAGCAGGTATCGCGGCGATCCTCGACCCAGTGCCGTGATGACAAGCGATGAAGGATTCGTTGTCTCCGCGTCAAGGGTGGTCGAGGGAAGTCCTTTGAGCTTTGGTCCCCAAAGTCGTGCTCGTTGGATTAACGCAGTGATCGCCGACGAATGGGCGGGCAGCAGCGTCTCATCCGGTGCAGTCAGTCCCGGAGGATCGCCGGGAAGCCGCAGGAAACGATCGACGATGACCCCGTCGGTTTGACCCGCTGACAGCGCGGCGTGGTATTGGGCAAGCACCCGCTCGACGGCCCTGCCCGGCAGACCCACGCGCACGGCGGCGGCGTCAATAATTGCCGGAGGGGCGTCTTCGTTTCCCATCCCAATGCAGTTAACACCCTGACGAGCAAGCTGAGCACGCAGACTTCGAGATCGCTCCCGCGAGGCGGAACCGCGTCCACCTTCCACGACGTACCCATTGAACGCCGGGTGATGAACGACTTCATTGGTTGCTCTCGGTGGGAGATTGATATCTCGCACCAACTCGCTTCCGTCGCGGCAATTCGGAGGCAATTCCCCGGTCACCACGAATCTGTCGAACCTCCGGTCGGGGACCGCGGCCTTCAACCCGGCCTCATTGGACAACTCCAACAATCTCCAGCGGTCGCCGTCTTCGACGTGGTGCAGAACCACGCCGTTAAATCCCAATTTTGCAATGGCCATGAGGTCACTACGAATCGCATCGTCTTTTTGGGAAAGGCCGCTCCCGATCGCAGGACGGGCCGACCTCGGGTCGACCGATTCTAAGGGGAGGGGAGGATCCGGGTGGGTCAGTCGCGGCTCAACATCGTAGCGTACCGCGATCCAATACGCGGCCTGTTCCGCATCAGGAGTAGTCACGCATCCTCCGGAAAGCGGAATGAAAGTCCACCCCATCGAGAAGAATTGAGCGAGTGCGCCGAGTCGATTGACGCCATTCCTGAACCGGCGATACTCTATCCTTCGTTGAGTGGTCAAAGCCATGAGATGGTCCTGGGATTCATTTTCATGAACGCACGTAAACATCGGCCATTAACATCGCTTCGCGGCGCATGGGGCAGGATCGGCCGCGGAGAATTCGCCGCGGCGTTGATCGCCGTGGCCGGATGCGCGTCAACCCCCAGCACTGACGATCCCGCCCGTCGCAAATTGCTTGCCTTGCTCATGCCCAGCCGGATCGAAATCGTAGAGCCTTTCACGCGGGTGAAAAGTTTCGACGACGACGACACGCCCGATGGTATCGAGCTTCTTCTTCGGGCTGTCAATTCCCTGGATAACCCCGGCCTGATGATCGCAGGTGATGTTCGGATGGAACTTTTTGAGCACGTTGCGGGCAGCGCCGATCAAAAGGGGCGACGGCTGGAGCATTGGGACGTCGAGCTTGCCACCGCAGCCCAGCAGCGGCGCTATTGGAACCAGCTTACGCAAATGTACGAGTTCCGACTGGGCGTTGATCCAACCGTGATGCCTCAAGCCGACCGTTACGTCCTTCTGGCAACGTACAACTCTCCCTTGGGAGAGCATCTGACCGATGAATGCGTGATTACTTACCGGGGCGGAGCCAGGGATTTGCCTGGCACCGTGCCACGGAAACCGTAGATGATGTTTGCCGGGGCGATGAACGCTTCGAGCACGGAGTAACTTAACGATGTGGAATCGAATGCTTAAGCGTAAAATGTTGTGTCTGGGCGGCTTGGTCGCGTTGGGCGTGGTCGGCTGTGCACAAAACCGCGACCGTCTCGTCTACGACAACTTCACCCAGATCAAGACTCAGGTGAGTACCCGCGAGGACGTGACGGCCATTCTCGGCGAGCCGGACCACCGTCTCGACGACCGCTATCTATACGAGCGGCCCGACAAGCATCTCCATGTCATCGTGGAGTTCGACGACAAGGGCCGGGTAACCCGCACGCAATGGATCGACGGTCTGGGCGAGACCTGGCACGACACCAACGACGCCAGGTCACGATAGGGCCGCCGAGCTGCGACCGTAGAGGCGCGTGTATCCGAACTCGGACAGTTGGTGCGTGTCCCGCACAAATCATACGCCGCCGCCTGAAGGCCGTTGATGCAGCGTCATCTCTTGCCAGCGACGAACGATGTCCGCTTGAGGATAAGCAGCGTCGCCCCCGTAACCAGCAGCAGCCCCATGATTGCAATCCCCCACTGCGAGACCGCGGGAATGCACTGCCCATGTGGAGTCATTGTATTAGTCGGATCAAACGGACATGGATCGCAGGCGTCGCCCACGCCGTCGCCGTCTCTATCAGGTTGGCTGGGATCGGCGATCTTTGGACACTTGTCACAGGCGTCTCCGACGCCATCACCATCGGAATCTTGCTGCGAACCGTTGGAGACAGCGGGGCAATTGTCGCACATATTCGTAATCGAATCGCCATCCAAGTCGCCTTGACAGTTGGATCCCAAACCTTGGAACATGCCGCCCTGAGCGGTGCAGTCGCTCTGTGTCAGCTGCTGGCAGGTTCCGCCCAACAGACAACAGGCGCCCTTACTCGCAAGCAGCAGTGCATTACGGGCATTAATCCGCCCGAAACCGTAATGGTCGTCCCATCCCGCGGGACCCTTGTCATCCGCCGAGAGTTTCAGGATTGATTCCAATTCCACGTTCGTCAGGGTCGGCACGTAGGACTTGATCAGGGCCGCCAATCCGCTCACGTGCGGCGCGGACATCGACGTGCCGTTGGAGTAGGCATATCCGTTGTTCATCCCGGTGGACAAGATCTGGTCGCCCGGCGCGCACACATCGACTTGAATTCCATAGTTGCTGAACCACTGGCCGCCCGTTGTGATCTCGGTGGCGAACAGGTCGTCGTCCGTTGTTCCGCTGACCCCCATGCAGTTTGGTAGCGTCGCCGGATAGGAGACGACTCCTGGACCCACCTGCCCGTTCCCATTGTTGTTGCCCGCCGCCCCAATCATGATCATTCCGAGATCGTGGGCGTAGTTGACGGCGCCATTCAGGTAATCGTAGTTGGCCTGGGAGAGGTTGTAGAACTGTAGACTGATGTTGGCGACGTCGGCGCCGTTGTCGGCCGCCCAGATGATTCCCGCGGCAACGTTCGAGGGGAAGCCGATGCAACCGTTCAGCACGCGAATGGGCATGATGTACGCGCCCCACGTTACACCCGCCACCCCCAATCCGTTGTTTCCCGTTGCCGCCGCGATGCCCGCCACATACGTTCCGTGCAAACAACCATCGACCGTCAAGTCGGGAGTCATGGGGTTGTTCGTGTTGCGGCCTTGGACTATTCGCCCGTTGGGGAACGGCGCCGCGTTGTTGCCGTAATCGACGTGCGAGTTTACGCCGCTGTCAATGATGGCGATGGTGACCGACCCGAAGTCGCCGGTATGCAGCTCCCAGGCCGCGGGTGCGTCCATGTCCGCGTCCATGACGCCGCCCGTTTGCCCGGTGTTGTGCATGGCATATTGCAGACCGAAGAACGAGTCGTTGGGATAGACGTCAGCGACGCCGCCGATTCCGTCAACCCCTGCAGCCTCAATTTCGCCTCCCAAGGCCGCGAACTCCGCCGCCATACCCGGCGTATCCGTTCCTTCGGGTACTTCGATAATGAACACTCGGTCAAGACCGTGCCGTGCCGCGAGCGCCGGATTGGAGAACGGTTCTGGATATGCCGGACGCATCCTTTTCACGCCCCAGTCCTCCGCCGTAGTCTGCAACTCGGCGCTCAACACCGCTCTTGGGTCGGCGTCGCGGGGCGCGTTCTGAAAATGTAGCCGGGCCACCGGGTTTGCCATCGCCTCCGGCCTGAGCCTTACTACGATCTGCGTTGACGTGTACCCGCCGAATACATCCGGCCGGAGGCCTACCTGCAATTTCGGGGCGGCGAGCGCAAAGCTGGTCGAAACGGCGGCCAGGAAAGTGACGCCGACGCTCCACATCCGACCACTAGTTGTGGCCTGCACAACTTCGGAAGGAATAAGCCCAGGAATTGCCAAGCCGTCCAGTCCCGCCTTACTTACTTGAATCCCGCGCGCGTCGCTTCCCCCGCTTCGAGCGAGAATCGAGGCCTTCTCAAACCAAGGTAATAAGTGACCGGCTAGCCTAGTCGAAGTACATTTATGATTCAAGAAGAGGCTATGATTTTGGTGCAGGCTATGTTTTATCGGACGAAGTTGGGAATTGGGAATGGTTGCGTAGGAACCGCAACGCATGAAATCAGCCTCTTGTTTCTCCAATGGACTCCGTTATACTGTCCCGTTTCGATCGGCTGGACCGGTCCGAGGGAAACATCAAAATGCCGAAAATGAAGACCCACAAGGGGTTAAAGAAGCGGATCAGGATCACGGCCACGGGGAAGGTGAAGTTCAAGCCCGCCAACTCCGGGCACCTGATGAGCGGCAAGAGCGGCAACCGATGCCGCTCCATGCGTGGGATGCGCGTCCTGAAGGGGACGGTGCAGGCCGCCATTCGCAATGCGGTTGGAGGCGAGTCCTAGCTAACTCTGGAGTTGAATCATGGGTAGAGCGACCTACGGGGCCGCCCGGCATCGCAAGAAAGTTCGCGTCCTGAAGGATGCCAAGGGCTTCCGTGGGGCGGCTGGCAAGCAATTGCGACTGGGGAAGGAGTCCATCCTTCGCGCCCAGGTGAACGCCTATCGAGACCGCCGTTTACACAAGCGCTCGTATCGCGCGCTGTGGATCACACGGCTGACGGCCGCATGCCGGATGCGGGGGATTCAATACAGCCGCTTTGTTTACGGCCTCGCCGCCGCGGGCATCGAACTGAACCGCAAGATGCTCAGCGAAATCGCCATTTCCGCCCCGGCGGACTTCGACGCCTTGGTCAATCTTGCCAAGAAGCATCAGCCAAAATCCGCCGCCGCTGCATAGCATCGCGGGTGCGCAAAGTATTGGTTTTGGCTGAGGGGACCTGAATCGGACTTTCCCACTTCTTTGCATGGGGACCAACCATGCTGTCGAAGCATCACGAAACACCCTCATGTTTTCCATTCTAGTTTGTGGCGCTAACCGATGCTGCGATTGCGGAGGTCAGAAGCCTGCGATACTTGACCAAAGCGACCACACCAAGAACGAACACGGTGATCGACACGACGCCGGAGATGCAACTAATGACCGCGAAGGGCGCAAGGGTACCGGTCGGGAAAAGCCCTGTAGCGGGCGTACCGGTGGTGGGTCCCGGGGTCGAGGCTGGAGCATTGGGAAGGGGCGTTCCCGCGGCCGGACCTATTTGCGATGGTGGGGCAGTACCGACGGTCACGCCGGTTGCAGTCGACGTGTATCCAAGCCCGGTCAATTTAGTCGTGGTCGTGGAGGTCGGCGGCGCCGGGAGTCCTGCCACGATGCCCGGCATGGCCATGATGCTGAAGATGCCGAACCCCACCGATACAATCATGTAGACTGCCAGGAGCCAAGCCAACGTCCGCCCAAGCTTGTGCAGGCCCGGTCGCCGACCAAGCATGGCGATTCGTTCAAGAACTAGGATCATACCGATCGCCGCACCGACTAATAGGAGGGTGGACAGCATGCCTGGGACCATGCTGACAGCGCTGATGGATTGCCCCGTGAGAATACTACCGGGGTCGAAGAAAAAGAGATTAACGAACGAAAAAATGAAAGCGGCGACGAAGAGTATTCTCGCCAATCTTCCAATACGATTGGTCCGATCATTCGACGGCTCATCGGGCTTGGGTGAGGTGACGTAAAACACTCCGAGAAGGATTAGTGCATATGCGACTATTGAGGGAAGCATCATCGCTACCATGCCCGCGCTCGATAGGCTCTGCATCCCCGGCCGGAAGGTGGAGGCCGCAACGAATCCGGCGACTATGCCCAGAATGATTGAGAAGAGGAGGGCGGCCACAAACAGGTCGAGGCCGCGCCGAATCCGTTTCAGCCATTTCGGGTCGCAAAAGCGGATCTCTTCGACGCCAAGCGACTTTGATACCGGCGTCGCGCATTCCGGACAAACGGCGTCGAACCGCAGCGTTCGCACGTCATAGGTACACGTTATGCAGGCCAAGTCCACGGTGACAGCGCCGGTTCCAACGTCGAGGAGGCGGTCATCGACTGTATCGGCGATACGCCGACCGCAAGCGGAGCAAATACCTCCTGAATCGAGACCGGATAGGTCTGTTTGGCAATGGCGGCACCCGACGTGGAAACCTATGGTTGGCACGAATGCGTTCTCCGCCGACGGCCGTTCTCCTGGCCGCAAGAGACGATGGACGGTGGGATTCTACGATGTATGTCCGTTGCGTGCCAGGGCTGCGGCAGCTTGTTCAACGGCCTCCTCGGGCGTATCTACACGGGTAAGTTGACCAATCTTGAAGAAATGATTGAATTGCGGGTCGGTCAATTCCCATCCCAGCAGGATCACGGGCTTGCCGCGCTTAAGGGCCAGCACAACCTCGGAAAGAGTTCCGAGTTTTCCCGGGCAGGCGATGACCACGTCGCTGGACAGCACGTTCAGCAGGTTACGGCCGTCGCCCATGTCGGTCATGATGGCGATGTCGAGATGGGGTGACGCGCGGGAATCGGTCGAATCGGGCAGGATACCAATGACCGTCCCGCCCGCTTCCCTGGCCCCTTCGGCGGAAGCGGCCATTACGCCCTGGTTGCGCCCGCCATTGAGCAGTACCCACCCGCGTTGGGCGATCAGCGAGCCGAGTTGTCTCGCCTGGGCATAGACCTCGGCGCTGGCCTTCGAACCGCCCATGACCCCAATGACAGGTCTTCTCATCTCGACACCATCAACGATGATATACTACGCACCGTGGGGGCATCATACGAATTCTTCGATCACACGGCGGACATGGGGATTCGGGTACGAGCGGCCGGCATGGCGGATCTCCTGATGCCCGCGGCAGAGGCGTTGTATGCGGCCATTGGAGAGCTCGCTACTGACAATGAGAAGTCGCCTTTTCACTTTGAATTCGAGAGCAACGACCCCAGTGTTCTCCTTCGGGATTTCCTAAACGAGTTGTTGATTCTTTTCGAGCGCGATCAACTGTGCCTGAAGGCGATCATCGAATCCACGTTTACGGCGTCGCGGCTGATCGTCGCGGGCAGTATGGCTCCGGTCAATCTCGAGCGCAGCGTTTTCCATCGTGAGGTGAAAGCGATAACCTACCACGAGTTGAACATTCGGGAAGTCGCTGGGGGCTATGAGGCGACGTTCATCGTCGATATCTAAACCATGGCCGACAACTACACCGGACCGCTCGAACGCATCGACGCCACCCGCTGGCGCATTCCCAAATCGTACAAGCCCGGAATGCACGTCGACGGAGTGATCTACGCCGACGACGCACTAATCGCGGCCATCAAACAGGACAAATCGCCGGAGCAGGTGGCCAACGTCGCTTGTCTACCGGGCATTGTGAAGTATTCCCTGGCCATGCCGGATATTCACTGGGGGTATGGCTTCTGCATCGGAGGGGTGGCCGCAACCGATCCGCAAAAAGGAGGGGTCATCAGCCCCGGCGGGGTGGGCTACGACATCAACTGCGGCGTCCGCCTGATCCGTACCAACATCAAGTTCACCGACGCCAGGTTGCAAATGGGCAAGCTCGTCGACGAATTGTTCAACACGGTTCCTTGTGGTGTCGGCAAGGGCGGCATCGTCAAATTCAGCAAGCCGGAGCTTCGAAAGCTGATGACCGAAGGGTCGCGCTTTGTCGTCAAACGCGGGTTCGGCTGGGAGAGCGACATCGAATCGACCGAGGCCCACGGCTGCATTCCCGACGCGGAGCCCGACTTGCTCAGCGATCGGGCGTTGAGCCGTGGATCGGACCAATGTGGGACGCTGGGCAGCGGCAACCATTTCATGGAAATCCAGGTCGTCGAGCGCATCGACGATGCAAATGCGGCCGGGGCAATGGGGCTCGTCGAGGGAAACCTGGCGGTGATGATCCATTCCGGTTCGCGGGGATTGGGGTATCAGGTGTGTGAGGACGCTCTCCAGGAATTACAACACACGCCGCGCAAGTACGGAATTGAACTTCCGGACAAACAGCTCGTCTGTGCGCCGATCGATTCGAAGGAGGGAAAGACGTATCTCGGCGCCATGCGGGCGGCGGCCAACTTCGCATGGTGCAACCGCCAGATCATGACCCATTTGGCGCGGGAGGCATTTTCCAATGTCCTCGGCCTGCCCGCGGAGAAGCTCGGAATGAGCCTGGTCTACGATGTGGCCCACAACATCGCCAAGATGGAACCGTACGACGTTGACGGAAAAACCTGCCAACTTTGCGTACACCGCAAGGGTGCAACGCGGGCTTTTCCACCGGGCCATCCGGAACTTCCTGACCGTTATCGCGGGATCGGTCAACCTGTGTTGGTGCCTGGGGACATGGGCAGGGCAAGTTATGTCCTTACCGGCCAGGCGGGGTCGATGGAACACACCTTCGGCAGTTCGTGTCACGGGGCAGGGCGGAGGATGTCCCGCGGGGCGGCCATCCGCGCCAGCAAAGGGCGGAACATCAAGCGCGAACTGGCCGAGCGGGGGGTCGTCGCCCGCGCGCGAGGCCGGACGGGATTGGAGGAGGAACAGCCCGATGCCTACAAGGACGTCAATCAAGTCGTCGATGTGCTTCACTCCGCCGCGATCAGCCATCGCGTGGCCCGACTGCGTCCCCTGGGAGTGATCAAGGGTTGACCGAAATCGCCGCGACATTCGTTCCATGACCCCAACCCAGCCGTCGTTTCAATGTCGTCCTTGGCACATCGCCTGCGTGGTTTTGTTCGCACTCGCTTTGCACGTTCCCACTGTGAACATGGGGTTCTTCGCGGATGACTATACGCAACAGGTGGTCTTGCAGGGGTTTGGCGAGCACTCGACGATGCGAGTCTGGAATCTCTATGATTTCGGCGAGGCGCCGCGACCGGGTGATCCCACATTTGAGATGGGCATCTTTCCCTGGTGGACATCGGACGATTGGAAGGGAAGGTTCTTCCGCCCCGTTACGAGCTTGACCCTTTGGCTCGATCACGCGCTGTTCGGCGGATGGGCGATGGGTTACCACCTCACCAGCCTTGTTTGGTATGCGGCCCTGCTTGTTCTCATCTTCGGACTATACCGATCCATGGGAATGTCCGATGCCGCGGCCCTGGCCGGGCTGGCGATTTTCGCGGCCATGGATAGTTCGCTCCTGCCCGTGGGTTGGCCGGCCAATCGCAACAGCCTCGTGGAAGCCGTTTTTCTCGTCGCTTCGATCCTTGCTCTAAGCCGATCCGCGAACCGTGCCCGCTGGATGGCTTTGTCCACGGCGCTGCTTCTGGCCATTCTTGCCTGCCTCTCCAAGGAATCAGGCGTCGCCGCCTTCGTCCTCATTGCCGTTTACCTGCACGGGTTCAGGCATTCGTCGTCTGCGGCGACGCCTGCCGGATGGGTTTGGACCGGTACCCTTGTTTGCGCATTGTTTGCGCTCACGCATCTGTTTCTCTTCGTCTCCGCGGGCTTTGGAACCAATACCACGTTTTATCCCATGCCCTGGCAGCACCCGCTTGCGTTCGCGGAGCGATCGCTGATTCTCTGCGCCATCGCTCCACTGAGTTTCATAGGGGTGTTCCCGACCGACATACTGTCCCTGCAACCGCAATACGCTGTACCGGCGGCCCTGATTTGCCTCGTTCCATCGGCAGTTATTTGTCGAGTGGTGTGGAGGCATGTTAGAGATTGCCCGAGCACCTGGTTTTGGATCTCCTGGATCGTGGTAACCATCCTTCCGCAGGGCGCACCGCCCACTTCCGACCGGCTGCTTTTCCAATCCTCGACTGGGGCATCGGCCTTGCTTGGTCTATTCGTGACCGAGGTGTGGAAACGGCGGGCCGGCGAATCCTCCATTCGTCGGCGGCGCTTCATTCAGATTTTCATCACCGTCGGCGTTTTCGCCATTTCGCCGATCACTCTTCTGTTCGGAGGCACGGCGCTCCATTATTTAGCCGCCCAATCCCGGGAATCGTTGGTTACGGCCGACCTGGGCGATCCATCGTTGGGTCGCCGGGAAATTTTTATCCTCCAATCCTCAAACGAATTGGAGACCGCGCTCGCCTTCTCGCTCTGGGCGATCGAGCACGGCGAAACCAACGTTCGCGGCTGGCCCTTGCAGCTCGGCGGACGCTCAATGCGCTGGACGCGAATCGACGATCGCACATTCGACTTGGAGACCCTTGGGGCGCCGTTCCTGACCGGAATGATCGAGAAGGTGTTTCTTACATCTCATGACCCGCCGCCGGTGGGTCGAAAGTGGCAGACCGCCTTGTTCACTGTCGAAGCGATGGACTCCGGCCCCGGAGGATTGAAACGCTTTCGGGTGCACTGTCCGGATTTGCTTGAGCGACCCAGCTATCGGTTCTTGGTGATCGACGGCGGTGGAAGGCTTGTCCCAATAGCGCCGCCGACGGTAGGAATGAGTTTGGATATTCCCAAGATCGAGCAGCCATTCCCACTCCTTTTTGATTAGCGCGGGGCAGCAACATAGAGCGGGCGCTGCCACGATCGTAGGTCCGCGGCAGCGCCCGCTCCCATCCATTCCAAATGCAATTAGCGCATCTACTACTTACGCTTGGACATCCCCTTCATCGACATCTTGCCCATCGGTCCATGCTCGGTCATGGACCATTCCATCGTGTCATTGTCCACAAACTTCATGCAGCCTGTCCAACGCTTCTTGTTTCCTTGAGCATCGATTCCCTTGGCCTTGATGCAGTATCCGTCGCAATCTCCACAAGGCTCTACCGACCCCGATCCAACCTCGTTCCAGTCTGATATCGACCAACTGCCATACTTGCCCGCTTTGGCGTCCCACCACCAATACTCTTCATAGGTCATCTTCTGACCTTCGCCCATGTCGAAGGTGCCTGTTGATTTGAGCGCCGTTCCTCCGAGCACCATCTCCGACCTCCCGGTTCCCTCAAATGTCGTCTGCGGCTCAGGCGATCCCGGCGGCATGTGCTTCATGATTTCCTCTTTCGACGGGCAGACCATCTCGCCGGTCCACTTCCAGGTTCCGACCATGCGTTCGAGCTTCTTCATCTCCGGGGCCGGGGCGGGCTTTTGGGGCGGCCCCATGTCCATTGACGGCTTCATGCAGCCGCCGGTCATTACAAGAGTGGTGACTATCAAACAGGTTCGCTGAAACATGCGGGTCTCCTCACAAAACTTGGTCTTGGTTCGAAGGTCCAGCCCTCGGGGTGACGTTCCGTCGCGCCACAAGTCCGCGAAAGCGAGGGTAACATATCCTTACAGTGACTTCGCGTCAACAAAGTCACGGTGTAATCGGGCGCGGTAATAATAGACCAGCCGCGATTGGACCCTGATTCCAGGCCTATTCCCTAATAGTTTACATTGGGAAGGCTAGAAAGGACTCACGGATAGAATTTCCCCATCATGCGCGGATAGGGAATGGTTTCGCGGATGTGCTTGAGCCCGCAGAGCCAGGCGACGGTGCGCTCGACGCCCAGGCCGAATCCGCCGTGAGGAACGCTGCCGAAACGGCGCAGGTCCAGGTACCACTCGTAGTCCGCTTGCGGCAAGTGTTCGTGTTTGATTCGAGCAAGGAGGCGGTCGTAATCCTCCTCGCGGGCCGAGCCGCCGATGGTCTCGCCGAATCCTTGTGGAGCGAGCAGGTCGAAATTCTCCACCACGCGCTCATCACTGCGATCCTCGCGCATGTAGAAGGCTTTGCAGTGTTTGGGGTAATGGGTGACGAAGACGGGGCGGTCGTGCAAACGGGAGATGATCGTCTCATCCGATCCGCCGAGGTCGCCGCCCCATTCGAAGTTGTGGGCCAGCTCGATGTGGTGCGGGATGTTTCCAATCTGCTCCTGAAGCTCGGCACGTTCTTCGCGCAGTTCGATGCACTCCGCGGCGGCCTTGTCTTTGGCCCACTGCGACGCCGACCCGCTCTTGGCCGTGGATTCGAGATCGGTAATGCGTTGATCGAGCTCACCCAACCGCACGGATTTCTCTTTCAGGTCGCTCTCCAGAAGGGCCTTCGATTTCGGCCCGCGGAGCAGTTCGGCGGCCTGCGAATAGGTGATGCGATGGAACGGCTTCTTGATGGCCTGAAGTTCTTCGATATTGCGGCCTAATTCGACCAATTCGTCGCGATGGTCGCGCAGAACGCGCTCCACAATCGAGCATATGAAGTCTTCTGCCACGTTCAGAACGTCGTCGAGTGTCGCAAAGGCGATCTCAGGCTCTACCATCCAGAACTCCGTCAGATGCCGCCTCGTCTTGCTTTTCTCCGCGCGAAAGGTCGGTCCGAAGCAATAGACTTTTCCGTGTGCAAGACAGGCTGCTTCGAGGTAGAGCTGTCCGGTCTGGGCGAGGTAAACCTCGTCGCCAAAGTAGTCAACCTTAAAGAGCGTCTGCGAACCTTCACCGGCGGCGGGGGCGAAGATGGGCGTGTCGATCAATACATAGCCGTTGTCATTGAAGAAACGGCGAATCTGATCGACGACCGTGGCACGGATGCGGAGGATGTGCCACGGACGCTTGGAGCGAAACCACAAGTGGCGATGCTTCATCAGGAAGTCGATGCCGTGAGCCTTGGGGGTGATCGGATAATCGCGGGCGGGATGGATGACCTGGGCGTCGCTCAGGCGCACTTCGTACCCGCCGATGGAGCGCTCGTCTGCGCCGACCGTGCCGACGACTTCCAAGGATGATTCCTGGGCGAGGCGTTTGATTTCTTCGTAGAAACCCGCCGAGGAGTCGTTTTTTTCGATAACACATTGGCACAAGCCCGTCCCGTCTCGAAGCACCAGAAACGTGATCTTGCCGCCGGGGCGGCTGTGATAGACCCAGCCGCGGAGGCGGACGGTCTCACCCACGTGATCGCGCAGGTGACGGATAGTGGTGACGGTTTCCATCGTGGCGAGTGTACGAAAGCACACCCTGGTTTGCAACCGCGGCTGGCCTTGGCATCACGGGTACGCAGCGTTGGTTTCGAGGCGATGTGAGCGCGTCTGGAACGCGAATCCTAATCGGAACCCGGAGCGCCAGCGACGGGCGGTGGCATTCCCGCGCACTGGCAGTTACCACCCCGCGCTAGCGCTTGGGGTTCGGATGACCAATGATTCGCAAGCAACTCCCATTGAGCTTATCGCCCGAGTCGGGAGAGGAGCGGGAGCTGTATCCAGCCGTAGCCGGAATGAATGAAGAAAGCAAGAAAGAGGTATAAGGGAACCGCTCGTTCGGGCGGAATCGCGCCGCATCGGGACCCAAGATAAAGTGCAACCACCGTGCCCAGGGCTGAGAGGATCAGTGTAATCGCGGAAAGACAAGCGAGTCCTCGCGCTGCTCGACCGACGGCCAGACCGATCAATGCGCTCAACAACACCAGCCCGCCCATCCCGATGCGCAACTGATTGGGCAAATACTTCCGCCCGTACTGGTTCCACACGACAAGGGCGGCGATGGCCAGCGCAAACGTCAGAGTTAGGACAAGTAGTGCGGCGACGCGACGCCCGCGTGATCCGCCGATGCGGCCGATCGCAGCGCCAGCGGAAGCCGCAAGAGCAAACGCGGCAATCGTTGCTAGGGTGAGCCAGCCATAGGCAGCGCCTCCGATCATAATCCGCGCGGCTTGTCCCGTGTATACTTGGGGAGCGGCAGGCGAAGAAGGCTGCTCGACGACGGGCGGCGAGGGCTCGAGCGGTTCGGCTTGGCGAGGGAGGAACATGGCCGCGGCCATGTCAAGATCCATGTCCATGGGGGTCTTTAATGCAAACGTCAAGTAGATGAATGGATCGACACGCCACCAGGTCACGTAATAGAGCCCTCCAGCGGCCAGAAGGTTCAGGAGGCCTAATACGATCCAAGGTGCGGAACGACTAACTCGCGGGGTATGGTCGACTCGACGAGTCGGCTTTCGTCGGCCTTGCGACGCGGCGTCGAAGATGACTTTCACTTCGATAGGGGCGGAGGCAACCATCAGTAATCGGTCCTATTAGAGGCCACGCTCCCGAAGATACAAAGACCAATCCCTTTCGGTCGCGGCTCGGAATGGCCGGCGCTGAATCAGTTTGCCCCCGGCCAGTTGCGTGGTCCTACGCTTGTCAGATGCCCCGGGATGTCGAGGGGGCATTGTTGCAAATAGTCGTGGATCGAATCGGCGGACACGGCGTCCACGTCGGCTAGCGTCTCCTCGATCGTCCGCGGCGCGCCGTGATCCTCCATGTCATCCATTAATTGTGTGAGCCTGTAATAAGGGGCTTCGGCCTCCACCGCCAGAGACGTTCGACGCTTGTTCTTCACGCGCTCGACTTCGTGCTGGGAGACGCGCACTTCGCACATCCGCTTTGCCTCCGTCCGTATGGTGGCCAGGACTTCCTCGGAACGCTCCGGTTGACAAGCGCCGTAAAGGATCATCACGCCGCAGTCGTTGTAGTCCAAGTGGTGAGCCCCGGCACGCGGGGCCAGGCCTTTCTGCACGATGTTCCAGTAGAACCTTGAGTTGTCGCCGCCCAGGATCGCGGCCGCGGCGGAAGCGGTCTCGATGCGTGGGTCCGTGGACGCAATGGAGGGGAAGGTCAAAGCGACGACCTGTTGTCTAAACCGATCTATCGGCAGTACATCCGTCCCACCCTGAACCGTCGGCGCGACCCTCGGCGGAGAGGGGCCGGCCGGCTTCCAGTCGCCGCAGAAGGTTTCCGCGTGGACTATGATTTCGCTCGGATCGACGTTTCCCGCGACGATGAGCATCATGTTGTCTGGAGCGTAGCGCCGCTGAAAGTAGGCCCACATCTGGTCGCGGGTCATCGCCGCCAAGGTTTGGTCGTAGCCGAGGATCGGCCAGGCGAGGGGATGCCCGGCGAACACCTTTTCCTGTAAGAAATCGAACATGACGTGCTCGAGGTGGTCCTTGGACATGGCGATTTCCTCAAGGATCACGTTCTTTTCGGTGGCAAATTCGTCCAGCGGAAGCGACGATCGCATCATGTCGGCGAGCAGCTCGATCTGTTTGCCGATGTCGGCCTTGCGCACCCAACCGTAATACACCGTGCGGTCCTCGCTGGTGAAGGCGTTGTAGGTGCTGCCCATGCGGTCGAAATCAATGTTGATGTCGCTCCAGGTTCGGTTGGCCGTGCCCTTGAACATCATATGTTCAAGGAAGTGAGAAACGCCGGCAAGTTCGGGGATTTCATCACGGGCACCGGTTTGGACGAGGAACCCCGCGGCGGCGCTGCGTACTCCCGGCATGACTTCGATGACCACGCGGAGACCGTTGGCCAACGAATGTAGGGTATAGGGGTTCTTGGCATTCATTCAAATCACCGCCCGGCGCCTTCCATCGCCTTCGCCGCCCCAGCGTTAACGCCGGTCAGCGGGCGAGGCCCTAACGTCACTACACAGAGCCGGTCCCGCGGATGCAGGGTGAGGTAACGACGGATATCTTCGATGGTCACCGCTTTGACTTTCGCCACTTTTTCTTCCAGTGGAACCGGCCGTCCGAAGAAGAACAGGTCATTGGCAAGTTCGGCGCATCTCGATCGGGTGGAGTCGCCGCGCGTATCCTGGCTGGCGACGATGCCGGTCACGGCGCGATCCAGTTCGTCCTGGGAAATGTCCGCAGCGAGGCGGTCTACCTCGTGCAGAAGGGTCGAGTAGGTCTTGGCGCAGCGCTCGGGTGTTGTGGAAGCGCCGAGGAAAATCATTCCCGCGCCTCGTGGCGTTTCCTGCCAGGCGCTGACCCAATAAACCAGCCCGCGTTTCTCCCGGACCTCGGTGAAGAGGCGTCCGCTCATTCCCCCGGAGAGTATTCCCAGGGTGACTTGTTGTGCGGGGAAATCATCGTGTGTGGCGTCGACGCCCGGCCAGCAAATGGCGATATGCTCTTGTTCCAAGGCCTTGTTGTGGTGGATTGTTCGCGGATTGAAATCAATCGCCAACGCGTCGCGCCCCTCGCGCCGGGAACCGCCAAACCCGTCGAATTGCTTCATCAACGCCTCGGCCGCGCGGCTTGGTTCGATACCACCGGCGACCGTGGCGATCATACGTCCGGCACAAAACTGGGTCAGCCAAAAGTGTTCCAAGTCGGTTCGGGTAATTCGTTCCAGGGTCTCGTACTCTCCAAGCGGGTGCCGGCCGGCGACAGGGCCGTACGCCTGCCGGGTGATCAACTTATCCAAGAGCCCCTGGGCGTCATCTTCCAGGGCCGTTAATTCCTGCTTGGCGAGTTGGACGTTGACGGCGACGGCATCCTCGGGAAACAAGGGCCGCCGCAGGATTTCCGAGTGCAACTCGAGGGCACGTTCAAAATGTTCCGGCAGAACGGTGCAGGTGAAGGTCATGGTCTCCCGCCCCGTGCCGCTCTGTCGGCCGGCGCCGATGGCGTCAAAGGCATCGGCAAGTCCTTGGGCCGTGTAGGCTTGCGTCCCCTTGTCCAGGGTCTCCTCGACGAGGCGGGCGAGGCCTAGAGTCCGCGGCGGTTCATTGGACATTCCCCCAAGGATGCGCAGTTGGAAGGAAACCACGTGGCGATCGGGAAGGGATGTCACCCCATATTCCAACCCGTTCGGAAGCTGTTGGTGAACTATCTTGCTCATGTAGAATCCCGGGAAGACAACAGACACTCTGACGGCCTATAAGACCGCGCCCCGTCCATCGGCAGCGTATGGGCGTCAGTGCAGTCCCGCAAGTCGAACCCGTCGAACCACGCGAAAAATCACGGTTGTGGCGAAGTTTCGGAACCGGTGGGTGTTGCGGCCTCGACGACAAGGCGCAGCGCTTCCAGTTCCGAGCTATCGGGCATCATTGCTCGAGCCATTTCCAGAAACCTCGCCGCATCCGCCGGCGGAAGGCCTAGCCGCAGTGCGGACTCCAGGTGGCGGGCGGCGGCGGCAACGTCACCGGCGTGAAATGCCAAGTCGGCGGCGAGGTGATGCGCCAAATAATCTTCAGGGTTGATCTCGATGGATCGCTGGATCCAATGTCGCAGCTTGGGCAGCAGTTTTTTTTCCGGAATACGCAGAGCCGTGGCATCTCGACGCTGCAATAACAACGACTCGCACAACCGCCGCAGGCGTATCCCAAGCTGTTGCTCAACCGCAACTTCGGCAATGCCCTGTGGTGCGATCTCGAAAAGAATTCGTTTGGCGGACGCCTCGTCGTCCGCGGCAAGGTAATAGTGGGTCATTCGCTGCCGGACGCCCAGCTTAAGTTCACGTCCAAGGCGTGAGTCCGGCGCAAGTATCAGCGCCTTCTCCGCGCATTGCAGGGCGTTTTCGGGTTGGTCGGGATCGGCGAAGAAGCGACAGTCGGCCAGTTCAGCGTAACAGGCGGCCGCGCCCATCGACGCCGCCGATGGAAGCAGCTCATAAGAGGTGGCCGCCGGTTCCAGTTCTTGAACCGCCCGGTCATATTCACCCCGGATAAAGTAGAGCGTCGCGATCATTCGCAGTATCTCGGGTGCCCAAGTCTCCGTTGCACCTCCTGTTGAAAGTGCGGGAGGTGCGCCGGACACTGCGTCGCGCGCGGTGACAAGCACCGGCTCGACGTGTCGATCAAACTCGGGATTGCGGGCGAGTTCGCGCAGCACCTCCACGTAGGCGTCCGTGATTCGGTTGTAGCGCAGGGGACGCGCAAGAACGCTCAGTGCCTCGGTGTAGTCCACACTCGAGACGGGTACGCGCACGAAATCGATGGAGATGTCGGGATTGAACGGCTGGCGAAGGAGTTCGCGTTCGATCGCTTTCCGGCCATTCTGGAGGTAGGCCTGACTTGAGACTACGTCACCCCGAACGGCAGCGGTACGGGCTTGTACCCAATTGATCTTGAATTCCAGTTGTCCGTGATTGAGGAACCCCGGAGAGCGAGTTATCAGCTCCTTGAGCACATGACTCGCGTTCTTGCCGTACTCGTCCGCGGCGCGGTAGTCGTCCTCCGCAAGGGCGAGCAGCCGTGGGTTCGGAGGCTCCGTTTCGAGGGCGCGACCCTCTCGATCGGAGGCCCGTTGCTGAAGCCGGTCCGCGGCGAACACGTAGGCTTCACCAAGCCGGTAAAGACTGACCAGGGCGCGCTGAGGATAGAGCCGATCCACGGCCTGCGACGCCAGGGAGATGGCTTCCTCGTACTCGTCCTGTTGGAAAGTCTCCTGTGTGCGAAACCCGCTGCGTGCGGAGGCGAAATCCTGCTGGTTGATAACCAGAACCACCAGGCCGAAAGCGATGCCGACCGGCCCGATGATCAGTCGGCGGCCGCGGGTGGCCGTGAAAGACGTCCAGGGATTCGATTGCGGAGATCGACAAAGCGCCCAGATAAGCCCTAGTATGGTGTAAAACACGATGGGAAGTTCACAGATCCGCAACCCAACGCCGAAGGCCTCTTCCACGATCAAGCCGACCAGCGCCGCCGAGAGTCCGAGCAATGCCCAGCGACCGTTGTCATTGGGTGTCTGTTGCAATTCGGTCATGGCGGCCCTGAAAGTAATGAGGAGGGCCGCGGCAATCAGAAGAAATCCAACCAATCCAAGGTCAGAAAGGGTTTCCAGCCACTCATTATGTGCGTGATCAATACGTGACACGAACACCAGTGGGTCGTTCAAAACGTCCCCAACAGCGTACGAATCGCCGTTGAGTGCAAATCCACCCTGGCCATGGCCGGTGATGGGCTTTTCCTGTAACATCCGCCAGGCATAGCTCCACGCGTATCCTCGAAAACGAAGTGTTTCGCCGCGGCCGGCGGGGGAGGAGCCGCCGGAGGATTGCGAAAAATACGACCAACCGGCTACCGCCAATCCGATTGCAATCAGTACTGGGACCGGCTTCCAAGGACGCGGCGCGGCGAAAAAAAGCAGGGCAAGCAGACCGGCTGCAAGTCCGACGAATGCACCCCGCGAGTCGGCCAAGATGAGAGTCCATGCGCTGACGGCGATCATTCCTACCATCAGGGCGGCAAGGCCGACGGGACGCAGCGTTTGCGATTGCCTGGCCCTGCCTAGGCACTGCCCGATGAACGCGATGGCAAGAATGGTTCCCGGTATCAGTGCTGCAGAAAGAAAATTTGGGTTTCCAAATGGAAACTTGGCCCTTAGAACTGGGTTCCTTCCGTAATAGTACCATAATGCGATCACGGCGGTGATCGCGGTCACGCAAACAACGACATGGGATACGATCCTGGCCGCACGTGGACTCAGTCCGACGCCCAGGGCGAAGGACCAGAGAAATTGAATGGTCAGCAGAATGCTTCCGCCGATGGCAAGCTGCGGGGCCGAGGACCAACGGCTGCTGGCAAACGACCAGAGCAAGTACAACGCCACCAGGAACTGCGCCACCTGAAGTGGAGCAATTTGCGGATGCCTGAGCGACGGCGCATCTCCGTCCAACTCTGTTGCGTCGACTTCCTCTTCACCGCCTGGTTTACGGGCAAGCAGGGCGATGCTCACGGAAAGTATCGCCAGGGCGGCGCCAATGCCCAATAGGTAGCCCTTGATCTCCCCGGCATTGATCGTCGGAAACTGGTAGTTCAGGCAGAGCAACTGCACGACGGCACGGAGCGGCGATTCGATGTGCCATTCAATCGCGCCGTCCACCAGTGTCACGGACTCAGCGGCGCTAAGCAGGAGGAACCCGCCCGTGACGGTCATCGAGACCAGGAAAATCATCACGACGTGAAGGGGTCGCAGGTCGTCTTGTTCACCGATGCGGATGAGCTTCATGCGTTGCTGCGTCCGGCCAGTCGGGGCAACCAGTTACTCTGTTTCGGGTACTACGGGGCACAGATCAAAGGGTTCGTCCGCGTCATATCTCTGTAGCGTCACCCCTCGTGGGTGACGCTAAGCGTAGAATGCGCCGCCCATAAAGGGCGGCGCTACACCTGTGCCTCCTTCGGTGGATGCCAGGGAATGTCCTCCACATCCGCACGCTTGTTGGCCTGACGCGCCAAGGCGAAAAGCAGGTCGCTTAGGCGGTTCAGGTAGACAATCGACCATTGCCCGACTTGCTGTTCTTGCGCAAGGGCGACCGCGGCGCGTTCGGCTCGACGGCATACCGTTCGGGCGAAGTGCAGACCGGCCGCAATCTCGGACCCGCCGGGGAGAACGAAGTTTCGCAAAGGGGCAACCTCCGCGGAGGCCGCGTCGATCCATCGTTCGAGCTGCGTCACGTGAGGCTCTCCGACCCGCAGCCGTGGCGTCTCTCCCGCCGGGGTGGCGAGTTCCGCGCCAAGCACGAACAACTCGGTCTGGATGATGCGGAGTGTCGCAATGATTTCCTTATCGCTGCAACCGGCGATGACCACCCCAATCGCGGCGTTGGTCTCGTCCACCTCGCCGTAGGCCGAGACGCGAATATCGTTTTTCAAGACCCGGGCTCCTCCGATCAGCCCCGTCGAGCCGTCGTCGCCGTGCTTGGTATAGAGTTTCATTGTTGTCCGCTCCGGCGCGGATTATAGCGCGTCCCCAGCACTCGGCAACTTCGGCGCCGTCTATCCGAACCCCAAGCGCAAGCCCGGGGGTCAGGCCCGTCGCTTGCGCTCCGGGTTCAGTATTGCCCCGCCGCGCGATCAATGACGAAAATGGCGAGTTCCGGTGAAAATCATGGCCACGTTGCGGGCGTCGCAAGCGGCGATGGTCTCTTCATCGCGTTTCGAGCCGCCCGGCTGAATGATCGCGGTCACACCCGCGTCCATCAACAGGTTCGGCCCGTCGGCGAATGGAAAAAAAGCGTCCGACGCCGCGACCGATCCTTGCAGCATCTCCGCATGCCCGTTTTCCTTGGCCAGCCACGTCGCGATTCGGCAGCTCATCACCCGCGACATCTGCCCGGCCCCATTCCCGATGAGCATTCCGTCCTTGCAGATGCTGATGGCGTTGCTCTTGGTGTGCTTGGCGATCAGCCAGGCCAATCGCATATCCGAAAGCTCGGATTCACTTGGCTTTCGCTTGGTCGCAACTTTCCATTGTTCTTCATTGAGGCCGACAAGGTCGCGCGATTGAACGAGCATGCCGCCTGTGATTGACTTGTATTCCTTTTCGTTCGCATCCGGCGGCTGTGACATGTTTCCAACCGCAAGTAAACGCACGCGCTCACCCCACGGTTTGCTTGTTTGAATCAGTTCGACAGCTTCTTTAGCAAAATCCGGTGCAATCCAGACTTCGACAAAGAATCCTCCTACCCCGGCATCTTTTCCCCAGGTTGCAAACGTCTCCATCACAGTCGCTGCAAATGCTTTGTCAACGTCGAAACTGCACGCCAGTACTCCTCCCATCGCGGCGTTGGGATCACCCAAATAGGCACGACGATATGCCTCCTTCGTATTTGCATGGGCGCCTACTCCGCAGGCATTCGTGTGCTTAATGAAAGTGCAAACGGATGGGTGATTGTCTGTGGCACCGGTTTCTAACCGGTGTCCTGTATCTGCCCGTGTGGCGCGGAATTGTGTGGCACCACTTTGTATGGTACCCGCTTGTGACCGAAGAATTGTACTTGCTTGTGTGGCACCGGTTTTCAACCGGTGTTCTTCCATCCCTTCGTGCCAAAACCAAGGATAACTCACATCGGTGCTAATACCTGCCTTGATAGGATTATTGCCAATGTAGTCAAAGGTCTCATTGAATTCCTTTTCATTCCGCATGATCCGATCAAACGACTCATCAAGCCATAAAGGTCCTTCAACTCCCCTGAGCTTGTTGATTTCTCTTGCCGAATGCCGCTTGATCGAATGCATGATCTCAGAGAGCGAAACCCAACAGTCTTGCGCAGTTTCCAAGGGGGTCATCAAGATGTGCACATGATCTGGCATGACCACAACCGCATGCAAATCCATCTTCTGCTTGTGCCAGAATTTGCAAGTGTTCAGTACGATGTCTCGCTCCCTTGGAACAAGTTGGCCGGTCTTTTTGAGACGGAAGGTTACAAAATAACTCCGTCCCGGTGTTTGAAAGTGTGGAAGATTTCTTCGCGTGTTTTTTTCTTCGGTAAGGATGTCAGGCCAGGATTGCTTCACCGGTTGAAAACCGGTGCCACACAATACATCTGAGCCCCAAGCTCGACTTAACTCCTTGCACAACTCCAGCGCCGCATGAGCGTCGGCATAATTGTTAAACGAAACCTCAGATTCCTTGTTGTCCTCGACGTTTGCGCTAAGGACCGTAGCTTCGCTTGGAATCTCTCCAGAATATCCAATTAACTCGGCTGCCTGGTGCGGGTTTTCTCCGTAACGGAGCGATCCCCAGTTGAAGAATTCGAGAAACCGCCACATCGGCGAACCGTCGTTGGAGTGCTTGGCGCAGATCCACTCTGCGACAGTCCCGTCATACCGTGCCGTTTCCGCGAACGTCCAATCGGCTCCGCTCGTGTGTAAATCCTGGATACCCGAAGATTCTTTCGCCCTCATTCGGATGAGGACTGTCGAATAGAGCCTCTCCGAAGGGACCGAAATCACGTGCTTATGGTTTTTCGCCGCGGCCCGGAGCAGGCACGGCCCGCCGATGTCGATCATTTCGATAGCCTGTTCGAACGTGCAATTCGGATCGGCGACGGTCTTCTCAAAGGGGTAGAGGTTCACGACCACCATGTCGATCGGCTCAATACCCTGTTCTTTGAGCTGCCGCATGTGATCGGGATTGTCCCGATCAGCCAGGATGGCTGCGTGGATTTTCGGGTGAAGCGTCTTGACCCGGCCGTCGAGCATCTCCGGAAAGCCGGTGATTTGCTCGACCAGTGTTACCGGAATGCCGTTTTCCTTGAGCAGCGACGCCGTGCCGCCGGTGGAGATGATTTCGATGCCAAACTCGTTGACCAGCGCGCGGGCGAATTCGACGATGCCGGTCTTGTCGTAAACGCTGATCAGCGCCCGTTTGATGCGGCGATCGGCCATGGGGATATGGTAACCCGATTCCCGCGGTGTACCAATTCCTAGGGAGTGATGTCTTTCTTGCTGCGCAGGGGATCCTCTTCGGTGGGGTCGGGCGTAGAGACGAAAGGCTTCGGAAGTCGATCCGCCGATTTCGATTCATCCACCGGCGGCCGATTGAGCTGTTGCCGGGCGGCCATTACCTGCTGCTGGCGAAGGTAGGGCACGTCGTCGAGCCGGACACAAAGGACCCGCCCGTCACGTCCCAACAGGTAGACCGATCCGTCACGAGTATTGGACACGGCCTTGAACACCGACGGCGCTTCGACGGTGGCGAGAATCTCGCCGTGCTCGTGATGAACGACGCGGAGGAGGTTCGTCGTGGTCATGACGATGTCTCCGCCGGAGGTGTGCGCGGCCAACATTCGCCCATCCTCCACCCGCCATTTTTCCTGGCCGGTCACGGCGTCCAGGGCCGTCAGCCCGTGACCCTGGCAAAACTGATAGACCATCTGGGCGGTGACGAATGGGCCCTCAGTGAGCGGCCGCGGAAACCGTGCCCGCCAGTGGAGCCTTCCGTCCTCGCGGTCCATTTTGTAGAGAGAACGGTCCGCGCTGGCGACGTAGACCCCGCTGTCATCGACCGCGGGGTCGCCGTTGATAGCTCCCTGTGTGCGAAACGACCAGCGAAATGACTTGTCGCTTGCGCGGCAGGAAAACACCTTTCCGCTTAGAGAAGCGAAGACAAGGGCGTCCCCCGCGTAGATCAGGGGAGCGGCCGTCACGGGACCACCGGCGTAAACCTCCCACCGTTTCATCAGTTGGTTTGGAAGTAGAGGGCTGAACGACAGTGCGTAAAAATTCCCGTCTGCCCCGCCCATAAACAAAGTGTTGTCCACGCCCGCGGCAGGGCTGCCGATGGCCATTCCGGGATGGAAACGATATTTCAGATCGCCCAAGAATCGGTCAAGTATGATGATGGCCGTAGTCGTTGGAATAACGACGGGCCCGGCCCCGCCGCTTCTTTGAATGTGGCCCGGAGGATAGATGCGGTAATCGGCTTCGGTCAGCTTCGTGCCCCATCGGACAAGTCCGACATCGGCCTGTAGGGAGAAAATGCTGCCGAGTTCTGAAGTAATGTACAGAGCTTCGTCAACGAGATAGGCGTCTCGAATGGAGTCCCCGGCCGCCAGCGGCACCTGAGCCTCCCAGAACTTGATAAACCCCGCCTGCTGAAGAGCAACGTCACTGACCAGCGGCGAACCGGCGGCGGGAGGCGTTCTTCCGACGACTCCCGCTACTACCAAGCAGAGAAGTTTCGTGCCCAGGACCATTCGTTCGACTCCATGCCTCCGGCGCCCGGTCGGGCGGAAGCGCCATTGACCGGGAGCGACCGCCTATTCAATGTGGAAACCGGCCCCAAGTCAATTGAATCACCCTGTGCCGTCGCCTGGCCGGAGAATTCGACCTTGGGCGGTCTCCCAGGATTGCATGTTCTCAATCATTGCCAGGTGTTCCGCGATCGTACTCTTCATCCGATCCGAAATCGGGACAAGTTCAAATACATGCGGACGGCCTTCCGCCCGTGATCTAAGATCATGGATGAAATCCTGCCAACTCCCCTCGTACAGCGTATCCCGCATCTGCAGCAGCATCCGGTGATCGTCAGTTAGGGCAAAGCGCGCCGGGCGATTGTGAAGATTGGTTTCGATGGTAGGTCCCTCGAATCAAGTTCCGTTTGAGACAATTTGGTCAAGTCTCCGACCAAGTCAGAATGGCAGGCCCCCAATACCAATTCATCTCGCCTTAGGTGATCGGGGTAGTAAGGGTGCCCAGCCGTTCGATCTCCAGCTCCATGACGTCGCCTGGCTGAATCCAGCCGCCGGTTTTTTCGGGGCCCAGTTCAAGGATGCAACCGGTCCCAACCGTGCCGCTGCCGATCAGGTCACCGTGATAGATGGTAACGTCCCGCGAGGCCCGCTCGATCATCTGTGTAAAATCGTGGGTGAGGTCCTTGAAGTTGCCGCGCGATATCTCCTTGCCGTTTTTTCGGGCGAGCATGGTCAGGTCATACCGGCCCGGGCCGACCCGCCGGTCGGCGAGTTCATCCTTGGTGACCACCCATGGACCGATGGAGGTGGCGAAATCCTTCCCCTTGGCCGGACCCAGGGAGCACTTCATCTCTTCCCGCTGCAAGTCACGGGCCGACCAATCATTAAGGACAAGGTATCCGAAAATCGCATCTTCCGCTGCCTCGCCGCGCACATCTTGAACCTCACGACCAATGACGCACGCGACCTCCAGCTCAAAGTCCAACTCCGCCGTGGACGCCGGTTTCCTGACCGGCTCCAGGTGACCCTTGAGTGAACCGGTGTTGGAAAAATAGAAGATCGCGAGCTTGTACCACTCCGGGATCATCTCGAGCCCCCGACGAGTCCGCGCGGCCTTGACGTGCTGTTCGAAGGCATAAAAGTCCCGAAACGCTCGTGGATCCGGTATGGGGGGAAGCCACCGGGAGACCTTTTCGATTGGAATGGGCGTTCCGGTGGCCTTTCGCGCCAACGCCTTTAGACCCTCATCGCCGTAACGTTCCAAAGCCCCACGCAGGCTCGACGGGGCGTCAAGCGGCAGCAGGCCACGATCCTTCTCAACGGCCAGCCGCGGGACACCCTGGCCCGTGAATTCCACTACACAGAAACGCATGATCCAATCATCCAGGGACCGAAAACTCGATCTCAGGCGGTTTTAGAGCCATATTCGGTGTACGTCAATTGAGCCAGTTGATGGCCCATGAGACCTGCCGGTTATCGGGCGGTAAAAATTGAAACTCCATGTTCTGCGGCTATAATCCCCTATTACTGCAAACCACAACAACATTCGGTTGGGGTTAAAGGGGGACTAAGAAGCCGCGCTCAGGTCGGGGGGGATGCGTTGGAAACAGGAAGAAGCCGCTGCGGTCGCGGTATAAGCTCGATTGTAGGCATTGCCGCACTTCACATGGCGATGGTGGTTGCGCATGGCCAGGTTCCAACCACGCTGGATAACTTCTTCCACCCCGGCACCCAACCTGATACCAGCAACGGCAAAGACTTTGCTCCGATCGTAAGCGCCAATCAGTGCGGCTTCTGCCACGAGATGTACGACCCCACGGAGGTTCCCGTTTACAGCCGCTGGCAGGGGAGCATGCACGCCAATTCCGCTCGGGATCCGCTTTTCCACGCCTCTCTGGCCATTGCCAATCAGGATGTGGCGTTCTCCGGGGACCTTTGTATTCGATGCCATTCGCCGGGTGGCTGGCTGGGCGGCCGTTCCACTCCGACCGATGGATCGGCTCTGCAGGGTAATGACTTCGAGGGAGTCACCTGCAACTTCTGCCATCGGATGGTCGATCCGGTTTTCAACGCGGGAGTCAGTCCGCCTCGAGATGAGTTGCTGCTGGATGCGTTGGCCTCGGCGGGATTACTGCCGTTACAGTCGGGCAACGGGGGCTATGTGGTAGACCCGGATGACGTTCGCCGCGGCCCGTTCGACGATGTTCCGTTCAACTTCCACGGCGTAGACATTGTTTACTCGCCATTCCATAGCGAATCCGACAAGTGCGCGACTTGCCATGACGTAAGCAACCCCGCATACGTCCGTCAACCCGACGGTTCGTACGCCCTGAACGCCTTGGGAGTCGAGCATCCCACGCTGGACAAGTTTGACATGTTCCCACTCGAACGCACGTTCAGCGAGTGGGCCAACAGCACCTATGCGACGATCGGCGTCGACGCCGGCGGTGTATTCGGTGGAAATCATCCTACCGGAGTGATGCGCACCTGCCAGGACTGCCACATGCCTGACACTCAGGCCTACGGATGTATTTTTGAGGAACCCTATACATTCGAGCGCCAGGACGTGCCCGCCCATGACTTCAATGGGGGCAATGCCTGGATGCAGAGTGTACTCTACAACTTGTATCCGGGCGTGCTTCAACCCCAGTATTTGGCCGACAGTCAAGACCGTGCCCATTATATGCTTGAGAACGCGGCCACCCTGGAGGTGACGCCCGATACATGTTCGATCAAGGTACGAATCATCAACGAGACGGGCCACAAGCTGCCCACCGGATACCCCGAAGGACGAAGAATGTGGATCAACGTTGAGTTTCGCGACGAATCCCTGAATGTACTCGCATCACGAGGTGAGTATGCTTCCGCCTCCGCGGATCTGACCACGTCGGACACGAAAGTATTTGAAGCCAAGCTGGGTCCCGACGCCGCCATTGCAACGCTTGCCGGATTACCCGAAGAGCCATCCTTCCACTTCGCTCTCAACAACAAGTATTACAAGGACAATCGAATTCCCCCTCGTGGGTTTTCCAATGCCGCCTTTGCCGCGGTCCAGGCCGCTCCTGTGGCGGCCACGTATGACGACGGACAATATTGGGATGACACGCTCTTCCGTATTCCTCCGGCGACGACGACCGCCATCGTGTCCGTTTATTATCAGACTGCGAGCAAGGAATACATTACTTTTCTTCGTGATGAGAACCATACGAACGACGCGGGCGATGTTCTCTATGAGCAATGGGAACTCACGGGCAAATCGCCGCCCGTGCTGATGAATCAACAAATTATCGCGGACCTCGTCCCAGGCATTTTTGCGGACGCCGATTGCAATGACCAGGTCAATCTCGATGACTTACAGCTAATGAGCGGTTGTGTGACTGGTCCGGGCCGGACATTGAACCTCGGCTGCGAAGCCCTTGACGCCGATCTGGACGGCGACGTAGACCTCCAGGATCTTGCTTTTTTTCAACTTGAGTTCGGCCCGCTCGAATAGATCGATGCCTATTCGGGTGAAGGCTTTTTCTCGACCTCTGCTTCGTTTGCTTTCTTAGTGATCCGGCCCTGCATCACGCCTCCGTAATTCTTGCCCCCACAATACCATACGCCGCTATAGAAACCGTGGTGGATCATCACGCGAGCCGAATATGTTCCCAACAACGGCATGGTCAAGTCATTGAGCGTGATGATCGCCGTGTCTTCGGCCCAAATGACGCGAACGGGAACCGGGATGTTCACATCGAATTCCGCGTACTGAATCCGCGCCGTGATCAGCCAATCATCATCGCCTGTTTTGGAGACCTTACTGATCGAATAGTGATCGGGCTTCGGTTGCGTCAGCGCACCTTTGCCGGTTAGTCCGCCTTCGCCTGTCATTTGCCAGACGCCGCTAAGGGTTGCCCCGGTCAATTCGTTCTCGAACTGCTTCTCCAATTCGGCTCGCGAAGGGACTGCCGGTTTTGGAGTCGCCGTGCTCGAAACGGTGCCGCCTGGTGGCGGTGCAGTTTTCGCGGCATCTTGGGCCAAAACCGTCGCCGTCAACAGAATACCCGCTGACGTCATTCCGACCATCACCGCTTGCCTCCGTTTGTTCCTTGTCATTTCAGCCTCCTGTTGCACTGTTAAGCAGTTGCACCCAATTCCTGAATGCCCATACGGACTCTAACGCCTCGACGGTCCAATTCATTCACCATGAATTCAAATATACCCTTTTCTTGCGCAAGTGTCTCAGGAGCGAAGACGCCCCGGTCCGTGAAGCGGCCAAGCGCCAGCATCCGCGCGACAATGACGCAAGGGAATCCCGTCGTCCTCGCCATGGACGACGTGCCATTGGTGCGGTCGTATTCGTCGTAAAGATCGTAGGTATATCGCGTCGGCTTTCCGGCGCGTTGGCCTTCTACCTGCACCTTCAGAACGGTGAATTCCTCCTCGCCCTGTTCGTACGTCCATTTGGGAAAGAGCAGTTTAGCCGTGAGGTCGCGGGGACGGATTTTGATTCCCTTGACCTCGATCTCGTTTTCATCGAAATATCCGGTGGCGCGCAGCACGCGCATTAATTCAATATGGCCAGGGTAACGCAATGTTTTCTCACGCATATTGGGGACGCGAACCGTTTCCAGGAGCGATCGCAGTCCGTCGGTGTTGAATGCTTCCAGTGTTCCCGCAGGAGGGAAGTCCATCAGTTCCGGATCGGACAGCGCCGGCTTCACCACGATCTTGCCATTCTCGACAATGCGGGCGGGACGGGTGTATTCCTCGATGACATCGGACGGTGCGAAGGGGGCTTTGTATTGATAGGGCCAATGTCGCACCCTGGGTAGACCGCCGACGTAAATATCCGCCCGGTCGGCGCGATCCAATTGGGCGACGGCATGGCCGACCATCATGTTGGACAAACCAGGCGACACTCCGCAGTCTACCACGGCAGTTGCCGCGTGCTTTCTAGCAAGAGAATCCAATCGCCTTGCGTCTTCAGGCATGAAGGAAATGTCGCAATAGCACTTCCCACCGCGAATCACTGCATCCAGCGTTTGCAATCCAATGCGACTGGGCAACGCTCCAAGGACAACGTCCTGGTCGACGATGGCTTCCTTCACACCGCTGGGATCGCTCAGATCGACTCGTAGGGTCCGGATGCCGATCTTGTCTCGAAGCTTGTCTAAATTGCTTTGTGCGAAGTCGGCGGCGGTGACCTCAAATTCCGGATCCGCGGCAAGCTCGCGGGCCATCGTGGCTCCAACAAGTCCGCATCCCAATACGATCGCTCGTTTTTTCATGGAGTGGCTCCCACGATTCGGCTGCGCGCCCGCTGAGCGGCAAGTACGAATAGGACCAGGGCCAACAGGATGACGGCGCCGCCGATCATCGTCGTCGGCGGAACGCTTTCCCGAACGGCGATGTACGTCCAAACGGGAACGAGGACCGGTTCCAGCATGGTTATCAATGAGGCCTGGTATGCCGGGACCCGAGCGAGTCCCAACGTATACAGGTAGTAAGGCGTGCCGAACTGAACAATGCCCATGAGAATCAGCAGAAGCAGGGCTCGCGGGGACAACATGAGTCCGCCCATTCCAATGACCAGTGGAAGCAGAAGCGCGGCCGATCCAAGATTGTTGAGTGCGGTCACCGCAGCGGAGTCTGAATCGCGCAATCGCCGGATCATCAACGTCAGCAATCCGAAAAACAGTCCCGAGGCGAGAGCAATGGCGAGTCCGACGAAGTCGGTTGTAGCATTACCCGTGAAGATGATGGCGATGCCCACCAGGGCCAGAACGAGAATCCACAGATCGCGGGTTCGCGCCCGCTCTCGCAGCAACCAGGGCGAAAGTGCGAAAATCCAAAAGGTGGAGGTGTATTGAAGGATGATGGCATTGGCCGCCTCTGTCTTGGTGTTGGCTATCACAAAGCACACCGTCATCAGTGTAAAAAACACTACACAGCAGAGCGCCGCCGGGCGAATACCACGCCGTGGATGATCGCTCATCGATCCACCCAATGTTCGCCAATTTCCTCTTGCTAAAGGAACCAGGAACAGCCCGGCGAACAACGAGCGATAAAAGGCAATCGACACCCCGGAGGGGCCTGACCCACCTTCGTAAATCAGCTTAATCAACGCCCCGTTGAGGCTCCAAAGCAGTGATGCCAAGAGCAGGAAAACAACGCCCCAGGCATATGATCGCTCCACGGAAGCCATTTCGATCCCTACTTCACGACGCCGGCGCTCTGCATAATCGCCATCGCCATACGGAATTGTCACCAATTCGGCGATGATGGGCAAGCCGTTGCAGCACTTTCGATCCATAAGACGCCTATTCGTCATGAATGCACTCTTGACACACCTGCGTCGTCTCGCATCGAATACAGGAGTGGAATCAGGTGTTCGAAGCGGTCTTCGAGGAAAGTCTTTGATTTACGATATTACGCCATCGGTCACTTCTTCTCTGGCCGTTTGGCCTGGAGACAGCCCGCCCACGCGCGAAGTGCTCTGCGATTTGAAGCGCGGGGACAGTGTGACGCTCTCCACGATCCGTGCCACGGTGCATCTTGGCGCCCATGCGGATGCTCCCAGCCATTATGGCGTAGATGCCCCGGCGATCGACATGCGTGCGTTGGAGTACTATTTGGGCCCTTGTCAGGTTATGCGCGTGAACGTTTCTCGCCATGGACGCGTTTCTCCCGAAGATCTCGTTGGGGCGATTCAGGCGCCGCGCGTTCTGCTTTCGACCGGCACCTTTCCCGATCCCAAGATGTTCAACGAAGATTTTGCGGCCTTGGAACCTCAACTCGTGGATGCCTTGCATGACAAGGGAGTGGTGCTTGTGGGGATCGATACGCCGAGCGTGGATCTGTTTTCATCCAAAGATTTGGCCGCGCACAAGCGGTTTCTGAAGCACGACATGGCCATATTGGAGGGGCTTGTCTTGGATGATGTGCCTGACGGGCTTTACGAGTTGATCGCACTGCCGTTGAAGCTCGCGGGGTTCGACGCCAGCCCGGTGCGAGGGATCCTTCGCACAACCGATGATCGCGACGAATTGCTTACTTAAGGGCGAACCACCCCTTTTTTCGTGCCTTGGTCTTGGCCGGCGTGGTTTTCTCCTGCGATATCTTGGCCAACAGCTCTTGGTCGGACTTAGTTGGGTTGAGTCGGCGCATCATTCGCAGTCTGTTTGCCGTCTCGGGATCAAGATCGATCGACGCCGACACAGACGCGAGTTGTTTGGCGATAATCTCCGCCGTTGCAGTTTGATTTGCTTCTCGTGTGCACTCGATTGGCGCACTGCCGGACTTACGCCGCTTCCTTTTCGACGGCGCTTCTACGGCGGCCTCTGAGGGTGCATCTGCGGATTTCGATTGTCTGGCCGCGGCAGCCTTCGCGCTGGCAGCAGTCGACGCTTTGCCCATCCTAGAAGCCTTGGCGTCCTGCGTCTCTCCCGTTGCCGACGCTTCTTTCCCCGCCATCTCGGGCGCTGGGGAGGGGAACCCCGCCGCCATGGTTTCCAATCTGGTCTCCGGCGTTGCGTTGGGGCTACCGGAGACGGCGGTCGCTTGTGACGATGGTTTGAAATCAGTCCAGAACACCGCCACCGCCGCATGACACACTTGCCGCTGGGCAAGCAGGGTCCCGCTGGCGGACAGCTTCGCACTTGATCCGGCAGACTTTACTTCGGCCTCCTCCAGCAAGGTAAGTACTTCATGCTCTCGTCGCTCGATCGCGGCTCGTTGCTCGGCCGCGGTTTGCTTTTCGCTCTCCAGTTGGTCCGCCAATCGTTTTGCGGTCGCACGAGCGTCCTCGGCTTCGCGGGTTTCTCGCGCGTAGGCTGTTTCAGCCTTGCTCAGCTTTTCCTCCAGGGTTCGTTCGCGCGATTGTGCCAATTCGTTTTCCATACGCATCGCGTTCAGCTCAGCCCGAATCGTTTTCAACTCGCCCCAGCGAGACTCATCCACCTCGTCGATCACGCTTCGGGCCTTTTCGACAACCGCCCGATCGTTATTCAGGCTTTGTAAGGCCGCCCCCAACTTTGCCTGTTGTTCGTTCAATTCGCATTCCCTTTCGGCCAGCGCCTTGGAACGCCGCTCAAGCTCCTTGCCGCGTTCCTCAAGGTCTCGGGCGAGCTGCCCTGCCGTTACTTGGTCGCGCTCGACCTGTTCTCGACGCGCATGCGACTCCAGGTCGATTTGGGTCAGTTCTTGCCGCTTTTCCGCCAGCTCCGTCTCGACCGACATTCGCGTTGCTGCCAGTGCTTCGCGTTCGGCTTGCAGGGCTTGTTCCGTGGCGCGAAGCCGATCCTCGGCTTCCTGGATGTTTGCCTGTCGTGACGCCAGGTGAAGCTGAGTCTCCGCCAAATCCTGCTCGCGCAGTTGGAGCTTGCCGGCTGCGTCGTAAGCGGCTCGTTGTTGAGCCTCAAACTCGCGTCGGTCGGCTTCTAGAGCCTCGGTGCGTGAAGAAACCGCCCGAGTCGCATCGGCAATCTCGCGTTCACGGCGTTCTAAATCGTTTGTCGCCCACTGGTGCTGAGAAGAACTGTTCGCCGCCGACTGCTGAAGCGCGTGCTCTCTTTCGGCCAGCGCCTTGGAACGCCGCTCGAGTTCCTCGGTGCGACCATCAAGCGTTCGGGCAAGATTTTCGATGGTTTCTTGGTCGTGCTCAACCAGGTCTCGGCGCGCAAGCGACTCCATGTCCAGTCTGGCCGTTTCTTGGCGCCGAAGAGCAAGCTCCGCCTCGACGGTTGCTCGCGTCGTGCTTAGCTCCTCTCGCTCGGCCCTTAATTCCTTTTCCTCATCGCGAAGCCGAACCTCGGCTTCATCAATGGATTTCTTGCTCGCTGCTAGATAAAGCTGCGTTTCCTTCAACTCCTTCTTGAGCTGTTGGTTTGCTTGGGCTGTTTCTTGATTTGCCTGTTGTTGCGCTACATACGCGCGCCGGTCGGCCTCGAGGGCCTCGGCACGAGTAGAAATCGCCTGCGTTGCCTCCGCAAGCTCGCGCTCCCGTTCGATCAGGGCTTCGGACCATTGCTTGAGGCGTGCGATTTCTTCCTCAAGGGACTGTGTCCGGGTTTGGATTTCAGCTTGACGAGCTTGAAATTGCGCTTCAAGGGACGCCAGTTCCTCCGCGCGGCGTTCGACCTGACTGCGTAGTGTGGAGAACTTCGCAACTTCTTCGGCGAGCGCTTGTTGCTTCGCTTCCAGCTCCGTTCCATGCTGCGCGAGTTTCCTTTGCGTCTCCTCGTAGGCGATAGATTGCGCCGCCAATTCTCCTTCACGCAGCCCTAACTCATTACGAAGTCGAACCAGGTCCTGGTGATCGTGGTCGAACCGTTGACGTTCCTTATTGAGTTCGCTCTCTGAAGCGGCCAACTCGCACCGCCGGGTCTTGAACTCCTCTTCGAGCTCCTCAAGTCGCTTGTCAATCTCGAGTTGCCGTTGATCGAGTTCTTTGGAGCGTACTTCGAGAGCTGCCGCGGCCTGCTTGTGAGCGCCGGCATTGCGAGCGAAGGACTCTTCGTTTTCTCGCGCCGCTTGCTCTCTCCGATTACACTCTTCAACGAGGGAATCGAGTTCGGCCCTGAACTGCTCCAGCTCGGCCTTGGCTTGAGCCAATTCCTCTTGTTCGTGAGCGAGTTCCTGGGCGCGCTGCTCCAGGCCGCGTAGGCGCGCGGCCGCCCTTTCCTCCGCCATTGCGGTCTCGGCGCTCATCAGGTTAAGCCGGTTTTCAGTCCAGTGGTGGACTTGCGTTTGGTATTCTTCGAGACCTTGCTCAAAGGCTCTGATCGTGGATTCCAGGCTGGCCAACATTTCAATATCTTGTGTTTTCTTTGCAGCCATGATCGCGTCGCCTTACCGAAACGGACAATTCATGCACTGGGCGCAGAAATCTTGCGCCCTAAACGGCCAAGTCCCCTTTAAGTTTACATTTCAGGATACTACCAGGGGCCATGCGGGGCCTTCGGTTTCCTGCGTCCGGTAATCTGATCGCCGTTGTTATCGCGCCAATATCCGTTTCCGGTGGTCGATTCGTCAGTGGGCGATAGAGATATCGTACGCTTACTCAGTTGCTGGGCCGTCTCGCGACGGTTCGGCTCTTGGAAATCACACGGTCGTCCGTTCCGCGCTCGGTACGGATGTAACTCGACCGTCGACGTGTTTCGTGGGTTCGGTGAGAGATCATCCGGTGGAATCAAATGGATTGACGATCGAATGCACCGTCGAACCTGGCGGCGCTTTCCCTGATGCAGGTCGTGTCCAGGACCTCGCCCGCCAGGCACTGCAATCCCTCCGCACCGCCCAGGAGCATATCCGCGCTAACGCCGAAAACGCACGCACCGAGCAAGTGCGGATCTTCGATGAACGCGAGCAGTTAACGAAACGCGAATCACTTCTCGCTGGCCAGCGCCGTGACATCGAGGCGCAGGTTTCTGAGATCGTCAAGCGCACCGCCGAAATCGAAGGATCACGTAAGCAACTCGAAGCGGAAGCTCAAGTAGTCGCCCAACGACAGACCGAGTGCAAGAAAAGCGAGGCCCGATTCGCCGAACAAGAGCAGAAACTGGCTTCCGCCGCGCAGGCGCTTGCCGGCCGGGAGACAGCGCTGACCCATTCCGAAAGAGAGCTTGAATCTCGTGTTTGCGCCATCGAATCCGGGAAACGTGACTTGGTTCTGCACGAGAAAGAATTAGCCGCCCAGCGTGAGCAACTCAATAGGCAGGCGACCGAGCTGGATGAGACTCGTGAAACGCTAGCCTCCATGCAGGCTCAACTTACTAGGGATCACCAGGAAACCTCCAAACAACGTGACGAGTTGCTAAAACGGCTCGATCGTGTGAAACAAGTCGTACCTTCCCGACCAGAAATCGTCGGCGTTGCCGAGGAGCCGATCTCTGCCCAGGCCACGCCCCTACGCGGGCCCAAGCCCGCCATCGTCCAGTCTGTCGATCAATTTCGAAAGCTACGTCGCGACTCCAAACGCAAAGCGATCGGAGTGTAAGGATAGTCAACCCCGTCCATGACACGAACGGAGCATGAAAATGGCCCTAAACCTGTTTGCTCAAAAAAAGCCATCCGACAGCCTGGCACGACGCAACGGAAGAGTGACGGCCAAGCCTTCCTATGAAGAAGCGGTTGCTCAATACCAGCCGGCGCCGTACGAGTGCATTGAAGCGGACGAACTCAAGCGAAACTTTCAGCAAGGCCGCTTCGCGATGATTCTGCGCGATAAACAGAAGTGGGGAGCACGAGCCGACGGCGCGGAACTCGTCAAGAAGTCCAAACGGGAACTCGAACAGCGGATGGCCCTAACCCCCGCCGGCAGCGTGACGATTGCCAATACGCTCGGCGCCGAGCCTGGATCCGCCGAGGAAGAAATCGCCGTCGACCCCTATTTGCTCGACATACACTGCGTCACCAACGCTAGGTACCAGAAGTTCGTCGACGCGGGCGGTTACGAGGAGCTTGAGTATTGGCCCCAGGAAATCTGGCCGCATCTTATTGAGCTCAAGGATCTTACCGGCCAGCCAAGTCCGCGATTCTGGCGGCATTGCCGGCATGATTCGCGCTTTGCCGACTACCCGGTAGTCGGGGTCAGCTGGTACGAAGCTCAAGCCTATGCCCTTTGGATCGGCCAGCGGTTGCCCACGGAAGCCGAGTGGGAAATGGCAGCTTCCTGGCACATCAACAGCTCCACTAACATGATGCGCCGGTTCCCCTGGGGCGATGCCATGGACAAGAAACGCTGCAATATCTGGTCGTCATTCCGGGGAGCGACCGTGCCGGTGTCGGACTATCCCAACGGCGCGGCACCCAATCACGTATTGCAACTCATTGGGAATATCTGGGAATGGACCGACACGGAATTCGCGGTCAACGACGACTTCGGGAGGCCTGTGGTAGGCGAGATGCCCATGCACGTGGTTCGCGGCGGGGCCTTCGATACCTATTTTGAAGTCCAGGCCACCAGCCACTTTCGGACCGGGCAGATTGCCCTCGCCCGGACACACAATACCGGGTTCCGATGCGCGATGGACCTCTGCGACGCAAGTTGGATTGACGAAAACTAATCCCAAGAAATAAGAAGGTTACATTGATGGCCACAACCACCTTACCTAAGAAGACGACCATGCCCTGTCTGATCTGCCAGACGCAGAATCAGATGGAGGCCCTGGTATGCAGTACATGTGGGGCTCCGATGGCCCTGATCCATGAGGCCCTGTTTCAGGATCGCGATCCGTGCATCGTTACGGTTGTCGGTGACAGCAACGTCGGCAAGACAGTTTACCTCGGCATGTTGCTCGATATGCTCTCCAAACGAGCTGAGGACTTTGAGGCCGTCCCCAAGGGCGCATATTCCGTCAACCTTCAGCACACCGTTATCAGCAGCCTCGGCGCGCGCCAGTTTCCGCCCAAGACGGCCATGGAAGTGGACGACTGGCATTGGGCGTATTATCAGGTCTCTAGGCGCAAGCGCGGGGCGAAAATCTACGATTTGGTCATGCCGGACATGGCAGGTGAAGCGATCGCCGCTGAGGTCGCGAATCCGAAGACCTTCACCGTCATCCGCTCTCTTCTGGAGAAAAGCGCCGGGGCGATTCTACTCGTGGATGGCGCTCTGGCCGCCGGAGGTTCGCCACAGCCTGACTTCTTCGCCCTCAAACTGATGACCTACCTCGACGGCGTGCTGGCCTCAAAGCATATGAGCCGCCTGGAAACGCCCGTCGCCGTCGTCTTTTCCAAGGCGGATTATTGTCCGGAGTGTTTCGACGATCCTCGCGGGTTCGCGCAGACAAACTTGAATCGCCTGTGGAACCTTTGCGAGAGCCGCTTTGCTCATTATGAGTTTTTTGCTTCCAGCGTCGTGGGCGCTTTGGGCTACGGCTCGGACGAATCGCAGAACGTCGTACCTTACCCGCTGCACATCGCTCCGCGCGGCATCCTCGATCCATTTGAGTGGGTGCTTTCGAAGCTGTGACTTTTTCCCGCGCCGCGGGCACTTGCCCGCGCTGCCTTGCGGCACGTTGGAGGAACCAGGAGACCCACCGATCATGACGCCCGCCGAGAACCTGCAATGCGACCAGGCGGTCTTCACGTCCACCCGCGGACCGATGGGAGAGGGGTACCGCATCGTCGCCGCCAGCCGCGGCTTGCGTCCCGAGGAAAGGCAGGCAATCACCCGCTTGTCGCCCTCTCACGAAGCACTCTGCTGGAAGCCCGCAGAGGGTGAGGATGACTCCACGCGATATGCCGCCTCCTTTTATCCGCTTCCCACGGGCAGACTCTGTGTTGCTTTCTCCTGCTACGCCGGGGCCGAGCATACCGCCCGCGGCGGACACCGCGTGTACACTCACAACGTAATTTTCGACGAACATGACTTCCCGCGATGCGGCTTTAATCCCTTTCAGGTAGTCCGTGCCATGGTTGCTGCGGGCCTGACCATCCCGCAGCTCGTGATGGGCGCGGTACTATCCGATATCCAACTATCGATCGGCACAACGAATATTCCTCGAATATCCTCATTTGCGGCTTCTGTTGACTCGCCGCATCGTCGTTATGTTCTGCGACGCTTGCTGGAAAAGCGGGCAATCATTGTTCCCGTCCAGGACCATTGGCTCGAATCCACCGAAGCTTTGTTGATGGGCGTCCCCGGACCCATGAGATCAAAGATTTCCTTTGGAGCGGGACTTCGGTTTTCTCTCGGTCGACGCCACCGCCTCCACCTGTTCTGTGATGAAAAGGGCGCGGCGCGCACCCGCATCACCGGCCAGCCCGTCGAGTATCTCGATCCGATCGGAATGCCACCGGAGGACGATGCCTCCGCCTGGGTCGCCTTCGTGGACCGACATTGGGGACGTGCGGATTGCGCCGGACTCGCCCGCCGCACTTCGCGCCCCTTCACCGATCTCACTCTGGCGGCTCGAGAACGCATAGGGACGCTTTATAATGCCATTGACGCCGTCGCATCCACCTCGGACCTGGAGCTTCTCAATCTTGCCGCCGACCACATCCACACCAGCGCGTCAGGCGTGGAAGACGAGATCCGAATGGAATTGGTAACCAAGACGCAGCGAACCCTCCAGGAACGACTCACCAACCTCCACCGGCACGACGCACAGCCGCTGTGGCCGCGGCTCGTTGACTTCTGGCGACAATCCGACGCGGCCTTCGCTCAACCGTTGCTGGAGACTGCCTTGCGTTCGCTTCTGAAGGAAAATCCGCTGTCCGCCGCCGAGGCGGCTCTCGACGTTGCGGCGGATTATCCGATCGTCCTGGATCGAGAGAGGCATGAACGATTGATCGACGAAGTTATTGGCCGAGTGGTCGCCCATCAGCCGAAAGATGAAGATCCTGAACGCCTCACGAACCTGTGTTCTCGTTGGCGGTCCGTTCGACCGGCGGATCCGGCGATAGAAAAGCTGGCGGAACGCTGCTCCGCTGCCTCCATGGGCGTTCCCATGTCCTCCTGACCCACTTCCGACATCAAGACAAACGACTCTTTAGTGGTTACGATGACCCCGTTCGCCCTGAAAAAGGCGTACTCCGTTTAACCTTGTTGTAAGGGAACGAGTCTTGTATGGCCGACCGACTAATCGAATGTGTCCCTAACTTCAGTGAAGGGCGAGACCTGGCGATCATCAGGCAGATCACCGGCCAGATCGAATCGGTCGCCGGTGTAAACCTCCTCGATGTCGATCCGGGCAACGCGACAAACCGAACGGTCGTTACTTTCGTTGGTTCTCCGGAGATGGTTCTGGAAGCGGCGTTTCTTGCCGCCAGGAAGTCAATCGAATTAATCGACATGCGCCGACATCACGGCGAGCACCCTCGCTTCGGCGCGCTTGACGTTTGCCCGCTCGTTCCCTTGGCCAACATTACGATGGAGGAGACCGTCGTTTACGCCCGGCAACTGGCCAAGCGCCTCGGCGAAGAACTCGGTCTGACCATTTATTGTTATGAGTATGCCGCATTAGCCGAGGCGCGCCGAAATCTCGCCCTTGTCCGATCCGGAGAATATGAAGGGCTCAAAGACAAATTGACGAAATCCGATTGGAGGCCGGATTTCGGTCCGGCCGTCTTCAACGCCAAGTCCGGAGCGACGGCGGTGGGCGCCCGCGATTTCCTTGTCGCTTACAACGTCAACCTCAACACCACTTCGACCCGCCGGGCCAATGCCATCGCATTCGACATCCGCGAGAAGGGACGTCCCCAACGCGAAGGCAATCCCATCACCGGAAAAATCTTGCACAATGAAAATGGGATTCCCGTGATGATTCCCGGTTCCCTAAAATGCCTAAAGGCTATCGGCTGGTACATCGAGGAATACGGTATTGCCCAAATCTCCATCAACCTGACCAATCTCGGCGTGACGCCGCTGCACGGCGCTTTCGATGAATGCTGTAAGAAGGCCGACGCTCGCGGCGTTCGCGTCACCGGTTCGGAACTTGTCGGTTTGGTGCCGCTAAAGTCCATGCTCGACGCCGGTCGTTATTTCCTCAAGAAACAACATCGCTCAGTCGGCGTCTCCGACAAAGAACTGCTGAAAATCGCGGTTAAGTCCCTGGGACTGAATGACCTGTATCCCTTCAAACCAGAGGAAAAAATTATCGAGTATGCGATTGCCTCCCGGCGGAGCGAACCAGGTGAATCGGCTCGTTCGACAACCGCTCGCTCACAGCGATTGGTTGACCGATCAGTTGAGGATTTCGTCGAAGAGACCGCTTCCGAATCCCCTGCCCCCGGTGGTGGTTCCATTTCCGCCGCTGTCGGCGCGATGGGCGCGGCCCTGGCCACCATGGTCGCCAATCTCTCCGCCCACAAGCGCGGCTGGGACGACCGCTGGGAGGAGTTTTCCAACTGGGCCGAGCAGGGCAAACAGCACTACGTCGAACTGCTTCGACTGGTTGACGAAGACACCGCCGCCTTCAATGCCGTCATGGCCGCGTTCGGGCTGCCGCAGGGTAGTGATGCGGAGAAGACCGCTAGAAAGCAGGCCATTCAATCCGCGACCAAGCGCGCCATCGAGACTCCTATGAAGATCATGGAAACTGCCTTGGCATCGATGGAAGTCATTCAAGCCATGGCCGAGACCGGAAACCCCAATTCGCTTTCCGATGCCGGCGTCGCCGCTCTTTGCGCCCGCACGGCCGTCCTTGGCGCGTTCCTGAATGTGAAAATCAACGCGGGCAGTCTTGACGACAAGGCATTTGTTTCCGAAGTGCTCTCCCGTGGCGAGAAATTGAAGGCCGATGCAATCGCCAAGGAGCAGGCAATTCTGGAAATTGCGGGAAAGAGGATTTAGCGCGACGCGATCGAAGAGCGGGAGCGCTCCCGCATGACTTTCGCGACTGCCCGTTGTACTCTTTGCAAGATGCACCGGGCCCACGAATCCAAACTCATCGACGGGGTTGCCCTCGCCAAACGCATCCTGCAAGAGGTCAACCGAAGGGTCGGGTTGATTCACAAGGCGACCGGCGTTACGCCGACGCTTGCGACAGTGCTTGTCGGCAATGACCCAGCTTCCGCGGCCTACGTTCGCACCAAGAATAAGCGTTGCCGGGAGGTGGGAATCGAATCCCGTTGCATTGTACTTCCGTCCGATACGACGACTGATCGACTTGTAGCCGTAATAGAACAACTTTCTGTCGATCGTTCCATCCACTCCGTCCTGGTACAGCACCCCATCCCCGCTTCTATTGATAAACGGGCTGCATTTGAGGCGATTCCGCTCGACAAGGATGTCGACGGAGTCAGTTCCGCCGCCCTGGGCCGAGTGATTCTCGGTATGCCCGCCTTTCCTTCCTGCACGCCCGCAGGGATTATCCGCCTTCTCACGGAGTACAAGGTTGCTCTTGATGGCGCCGAGGCTGTCGTCGTCGGGCGAAGCCCTATTCTTGGCCGACCGATGGCGTCCATGCTCATCAACGCCCATGCGACCGTAACCCTCTGCCATTCCCGCACGCGAGACTTGCCCGGCGTCATTGGCCGCGCCGATGTTCTGATCGTAGCCGTGGGAAGCCCCCGTTTCGTCAAAGGAGAATGGATCAAATCCGGCGCAGTTGTAATTGACGCGGGCTATAGTGCGGGCAACATCGGGGACGTGGATTTCGACTCCGCTGTACAACGGGCGTCCCTTATCACTCCCGTACCCGGCGGCGTCGGCCCGATGACCATCGCCACCTTGCTTGAACACACTGTCGCCGCCGCATCCCAGCAGCTTGGGTTATGACTTCTGCTCGCCAATCGCGTTTAACAACCTTGCTCCCCGTACCCAGGAACTTACAAGTAACCAGAGGCAATTGCCGAGTTACAAGAGAATCACCGCTTGTGGTTCATGCCAACGATCCTCGCGTCGAACGCTCCGCACACCGATGGCTGAAAAAGTGCGCGACAATTTCGGCTAGGAATAGCAAGTCAATGTCGCCAATTCGCATCGCGGTGGATAGCTCGCACGAATCTCACCTGCACGGATATCGACTCACGGTCCGAGATGGCGGCATAGACTTGATAGGGGGATCTCCCGCCGGATGTTTTTATGCTTTGCAGACGCTGGCGCAACTCACCGACTTCACCACGGGTGAAGTGCGCTGCTGCGTCATTGATGACTTCCCCGATTTCACCACCCGCGGCCTCCTCCACGACGTAACCCGTGGAAAAGTTCCCACGCTTGACACCCTGAAAAACATAGCCGATCGGCTCGCCGCACTGAAGATTAACCAACTCCAACTCTACATCGAGCATGCATTTACGTTCGCATTTGACCCGGATATCTGTGGCCCCAACGATGGCCTCACCCCCGACGAGATCCGCGAACTGGACGTCTATTGCCGTGAACGATTCATTGAACTCGTCCCCGCCATGGCCACCCTTGGACACATGGGGCGCATTCTATCTTTGCCGAGATACCGACATCTCGCGGAAATCGAAGCAACGAAGCCTTGGGTCGAAATGAATTGGCCCGAGCGCGCTCGCGGATTCACCCTCGATATTGCTAATCCCGAATCACACGCCCTCGTCGAGCGCATCTGGTCGGAGATTCTCGACGCATTTTCCAGCCCTATAGTGAATATCTGCGGCGACGAACCGTGGGATTTGGGCAAGGGCAAGAATTGCGAGCGTTTCGCGGCTGGCGGAACCGGTCCGCACTACATCGACCACATTCTGCGTACACACGCGCTTTGTGCCGCACGCGGACGACGCACGCAGGTCTGGAGCGACGTTGTTGTCAAACATCCTGAGCTATTTGATAAGCTGCCGAAGGACCTGACCGTCCTCCATTGGGGCTACGACGACCGCGCGGATTACGAAGGCACGCGGAAATTTACGGAGGCTGGTCTCGATACCATCGTTTGTCCCGGCACCTCTGGCTGGAAGCGGATCTTTAATGCCATGAATCTGGCCGAGCGCAATATCGCCGCTTTTGCAGCCGCGGGCCGCCAACATGGCGCTACCGGCCTTCTCAACACCGATTGGGGCGACCATGGACACTTCAACTCCCTGGCCTGCTCCTGGCACGGAATCGCCCTTGGCGCGGCCTTGGCCTGGAACGCGAATCACCCTACTGGAAGCGACTTCGATCAACGCTTCGCCAAAACGGTTCTCGGAATCGACAATGCTGATTTGGTCCCAGACTTACGGCAGGCATCCGCCATCGCCACGAAGTGTGAGACCTGGCGTATCTTCTGGCAGTCGCTCGATGAGGTCCGCGATGACCCAACTCTTCCCACGATAGTAGACTCCGAAATAGCGGCCGAATCCGCATTAAAGGCTCTGCACTGCCTGGAAACTTTAGGAGCCGACCATCAGCGCGACTCTGCAGAACTATCCCTCGCCTGTCACTTTACTTTGCTATTCGCTGGAAAGTCCCGTCTGGCTCGCAATGACCTCGGGAAAACAGGGCTCGGTCGCTCCTCGCGAGACCAGACGCCTTTCCTGGCGCTACGCGGGAATGATCCCGTTGCCGACTTGGCGGCGTGTTGGCGCGCCCGCAATAAACCGTCCGGTCTTACTGAAATTCTCGACGCGATCCGTTACGCTGTAAGGGACATGCATCGTTTTGTTAGCCAAATGGCAGAGCCTCCGAGTCTTTAGTACCATCCTTCACGGCACGGAGGCTCTTTCAGGTGACTTTAGGCTGGCTCGACTTCGCCGTCCTTACGGCGTACTTTGTGGTGACGCTGGTCATCGGCCTTTGGTTCGGACGCCGCGAGCGGACCACGCACGATTTCTTCCTGGGAGGGCGACGGCAGCACTGGCTTCTCGCGGGCGTCTCCATTATCGCCACGGAAATCAGCGCCCTCACCGTCATCGCCGTACCTGGCGACGCTTTTCATGGGGACTGGTCCTACCTGCAGATGTACGCCGGATCGTTCCTCGGCCGCATTCTCATCGTCTTCATGCTCCTGCCCGCTTTCTACGGCGGGGCGGTAACGACGGTCTACGAATACCTCGGCCAGCGTTTCGGGCCGTGGACGCGGACCACGGCCTCGTTGATGTTTTTCGCGTCGCGCATCTTCGGCAGCGGCATTCGCCTACTGGTGGCATGCCTGGCCGTTTCGGAAATCTTCCAATGGCCGCTCATCGGCGTGATCGTCGCCGCCACCGGAGCGGCCATGATTTACGCAACTTTCGGAGGTATCAAGGCCATTCTTTGGACTGATGCTTTTCAAGCCCTGGTGTTCGTCGGCGCCGCCCTGACGTTGATCGTCGTCCTATTCCTCTACACGCCCGGCCATTTCACCCAGAATTTCGGCGACGCCTACTACGCCGGCAAGCTTCACACCTTTACCGGCGGTATCAGCCTCAATGACGATAAAGGCTTCTGGCTGCTGACGATCAACGCCATCCTCACCACCATGGCCGCCATGGGCACCGATCAGGACCTTACCCAGCGAATGCTCACCTGCCCGAATCTCAAACAGAGCCAGCGGTCCCTGATCTTCAACGCCATTGCCGGCTTCCCCATCGTTTGCACGTTTCTCTTCGTTGGCTCGATGCTTTGGGCCTATTACGAAAGTCGCCCGTTCGAGAGCGTCCCCGACCGCGTGATGGAGCAGGACGCCCTGATCCTACCGTATTTCATCGCCCATGGCCTGCCGTCAAACGTTGGACTTCAGGGTCTGATGATCGCCGCCATCTTCGCCGCAGCGATGGGCAGCCTCTCCTCCGCCATCGGCGCTTTGGCCTCCACCGCCGTCACAGATATCTACCGACCCTTCCTGGGTTTTCTGAGTGTGGCACCGGCTTCCAGACGGTGGATTCCCGTTTACAGACCCGAACCCTCCGAGGCCCATTTCCTGCGCGCCGCCCGCCTATTCACGGTTCTTTTCGGTGGAATCCTAATTGGCATGGCTTTGGCGTTTCAGCACGCCGAGGAACTGCTTTGGGCGGTCTTCAAATGGGTCGGTTTGGTATTCGGCGGGATGCTCGGCGTGTTCGTGCTTGGCGTTACCACGAAGACCCGGGGCTACGACAAAACGAATGCCTTAGCGATGCTCTCATCCGTGGCTCTGCTCGTCGCGCTGAAATGGTATCAGGATGCGTATGAGATCGTTTACTTCGCCTGGCCCTGGTGGATCGTCATCGGCACCGTCTGGACGTACGTATTCGGCGCACTGTTCCAAACTCGCGGGCCAACATTCGACCATCTCAAACCAACGATCGACAATGAATGATTATCCGCGCGCCTTCGCCGCAAGGAGATTGCGAATCAGTCCGACGACCGCTTTGCGATCGATCGGCTTGGAGATGTAATCATCGGTGCCGCACTCCGCGGCCCTTTCGATGTCGCTGGTCTCGTTGAGAGCCGTCACCATGACCACAATGATATCCCGTGTTTTCGGGTCGGACTTGATCCGTTTACACACCTCGAACCCGGACATCTTGGGCATCATGATGTCCAGAAGGATGAGGTCCGGCGATTCCGCCGCAACCTGGGCCATCGCTTCCAATCCGTTCGTCGCCGTCACCACCCGGATTTCCGGAAGGTCCTCCATGTAGACTTCGAGCAGTTCCAGGTTCTGGGCGTTATCGTCGACCAAGAGCACCGTCTGTTCACTCATCATTGCCGTGTCCTCGATACTTGCTCCGTATCCCGCACCGCTCCATCTGCTTCACTGGAGCATACTAATCCCATCCCGGGGCACAAGCGACGGGTTCATTCCAATCCGAGAGCAATTACACGCCGATTGGACTAAGGGAAGTAAACACTATGATCGGGCTTCCGAGTGCAAACAAAAACAACCGCCGGGCGGGGTCTTGATCCCCGCCCGGCAGATTTCATTTCTCAAGCTGGATTGTCGTCTTAGCAGTCGTCGATTGCGTGGATTACGGGTCAACGATGGTCCGCGCATCCTCACCGACCAACGGACGAGCTCCGCCGAGGTCGGTGGCGTTGATACGCCCGTCGTCATTCCAATCTGAACGCACGTGATTCACGTTCGCCGGATCGATTGGGTTGACCCCTACCAGACTACGGATGAGCCCAAGGTCCGTCGCATTCACGCGGCGGTCGCCCCCGTTGGCGGCATCGCCGCGAAGCGCCGTGAAGATTCGCTGAGTCCCCGTGACCACCGCGGCGCCGCACGCGTCGTTCGTCGTCAAGCCGCTCAAGGTGACCCGATACTTGGCGTAGTCAGGCAGCGAGGGAGTGAAAGTGATTTCAAGCTTGGTGTTTCCGGCGACGACATTCGTGCCGATTGCGACGCCGCCGAGATTCAGCAGATTTCCATTAACATCACGCCCTGCAATAGAGACCGCCGCGGGCGTTGCCGTGGCCGGATTGATGGCCGCACTAAAAGTGACCACCAGCTTGCTGACTGCGCTGCGCGGCTCGGAAAATGGGCTGTCGGTGTTGTCACCCGGGGTCAGGTCCTCAGGTATCATAAGGGCGACGTTGCCGCTCAAGTCTGGGCCCTCAAAGTTCGGCAGGTGGCTGACGACCGACTCCCAAGTGGTGCCGGCGGCCGCGACGCACGCCTGCACATTCACCGTCAGGTTCGTCGTCGTGCCGGGGCCGGCTTGCTCCACCGCCCAGTACACGGTTCCATCCTCGCCATCCGAAATCACGTTGGCCAATATGTCAAAGGCATTGAGGAAATACTGCCCCGGTGTATTCGGAGCGGTTAAGGTGCCGGTTGCGATTACCGCCGGGCCGCACCCGCCGGGTTGAGCGATGCCTGTTAGGATGGGGTCCAGGAGCGGATATGGAGCATACGCTGCTGTATTCTTGATTGTGTTCAGCGCCCCGCCGATTTGAACCAGGCAAGCACGAGTGGGGTGCGGGCACGGCGGGCTTCCCACGATCACGGTTCCGCCAAACCCCGCCGGGTTTCCCATTCCGTCGGGCTCAACAAACGCGGGCATGGGGTTAGCGCAGGAAATGGCTCCCGCGGGCGTATTGGCCTGGGCGAGATTTCCACCCGTAAAATCGAGGCTCAGCGCGATCAAGGCCAACCCCTCGTTCACGGCGTCGCTCAGTGTTCCGACGATCTTGTAATCAACCGTTGCCCCGGGGAGTACAGTGATTGTATTCGTCCCATTGGTCTGCTGGACGCTGATGTTGATATTCGTTATCCCCATCGCAGCCGACGTTGTTAAGCCCGCCGCGATTACCGCCAAAATACGAAGCTTCATGTCACGTTCTCCCCGGAAAAGCTATCAAAAAGGTGCCCAAAATCTCCCCAATCCAGAGCGCGGAATTGATCCCGCGCTATTCCTCTGCCTGTATTAGTCGCTCCTCACCTTCATCGGCGCGAAACCACAATCCCCAAAGGTTCAATAATATGATTCGCAGGTGAATCTACAGTCCCAGCTAAATACGAAGTACCACCTTAGACGATTCAAGAGCGAATATGAGCCGACGACTCAATTCTGGTGCGCGATGGGGCGGCCACCGGCCAAGCCTCCCGACTATGATCTCTGGACTCGGCCCGGGCGACGGCGAATCGCCGCCAAGCCGCCGAGACCAAGCAGAATTAGAGTGGTCGGCTCCGGAACGACGATTACTCCAAGAGACGAGCCCATTTCCGTAGGGATCGTGTTAAAGTTCAACGTGAAGGCATCCGGGAATGGTGCGATCACATATTTCTCGCCGATTTGGGCATCGCCGGGCATCTTAAGGGTGAGAGTGACTATTGTGCCGGCGCCAAACGTCTGCCCTGGCCGAGTAATCGCTTCGAAATGGACATCCGCGCGGACAGGGGGATTCGGCCCGTCGGGAATGTAGAGGTCGTTATCAATAATCGGCTTGACCCCCGCCGGAAAAAGTCCCGTACCGGGATCTACCTCCGGAATGCTAAAATCGTCCGCGCCTCCCGTGGCGTAGGCGATGGGATCCCACAAATAGGAGTTATAAGTCAGATTGCGCGGCCCCGTGAAGCCGACATTGAAAATGGCCGCGTCGTGTATGGTTAAGCCAAGGGCATCGCCGGTCAACACGACATCGACCTGGAAAGTTGCCCCCGGTGCTACTCCCCACTGGGGCAAAGCGCCATTACCGTCGGGGTATAGCGATCCATTGCCCTCAATCGATACGATATAGCCTCCCGCGTTCGCCGGCACGGCGCCGGAGGCCAGGAACAACACTACGACGGCGCTTCCCCATCCGTATTTTCGCATAATACTTGCCCTTCCAAACCGTCGGGCTGATGAAATCCGACACCACACGTTGCGCCCGGCAGAAGAAAAACCCCAGGTTAAAAAATAGGCCCGGGCGCAAACCCGGGCCGCATAATCCGTTTTGCGCCTGGTAACGGGCGGAAACCCACCAAGCCTTTTAAGAATTAGCCTTAGGTGGCCACAAAGCGACGACGAAGCGCCGCAAACCCACCCAGGCCGAGCAACACAAGCGTCGCCGGCTCAGGGACGATTACCACGCCCAGGGACGAGCCATTGGACGTCGGAACAACCTCGCCGAATAGGGCGAACTCGTCCGCGAACGGGGAGATCGTAATGGGACCGCCGCCGGCAACAGCCGTGTCGGGCACCTTCAACGTGAGGGTGACGAGCGTTCCATTGGTAAACGTTTGCCCTGCCCGAGTGATTGCTTCAAAGTGAACGTCGTTGATTGAGGCCGTGAACGGATAGGTGCCGTTGTTAATCAACGGCTTCAAGTCAGCCGGAAATCGCCCGGTGACCGCATCAACTTCCGGAACGCTGAAGTCGTCCGCACCACCTGAGGCCCAGCCTACGGGCTCCCACAAATAGCTGTTGTAAATCAAACTGTTTTGTTCCGAGAACCGAACATTGAAAATGGCCGAGTCGATCGGACCAGTTCCTGTCAACACGGCATTTACCTGGAAAGTTCCGCCAGGCAGCACTCCCCACCCATCTTGGCCGCCATTGGCATCAGGAAATGTTGCCCCATTACCCACGATGGACAACACATAAGCCGCGCTTGCCGGCACGGCGGTCACAGCCCAGGTCAGACCCAGGATTACCAACGCTTGTCCCCATCCAAACTTCTTCATTGTTTCCGCCCTTTCTTGTCTTATGGTTAATTAAGGAAACCTAACTAACTACAATTACCCATCCTACTCATGGCCAATTCCACTGTCAAGGGCAAACCGGGTCAGAAATAGCCCGCGCATCCTGGCCTACCCTGGCCCTCATAAGTCCTAAGTCGGTGGCATTGATATTACCGCTATTATTCGCGTCCGCTCGGACTTCGTTCAGTGCCGCTGGATTAATCGGATTTATACCCACAAGAGCTCGAACACCCCCTAGGTCGGTGGCGTTCACGTTACGGCTGCCGCTGGGGAGGCCGCCCCAATCGCCCTGTAGCGCCGTTAGTATCCGTGAAAGACCGCCAGCGCCGGCATGAATCGCACCGCCGCTCGCCCCCAGAATGGTAGTCTTCAATTCGATCTTATACTTGGCAATATTCGGCAATTGGGGCGTGAAGTTGATTATCATCTTGGTGTCACCCGTTGACGTCCCTGTAGTAATGACTACCCCAGCCGCAACCAGATCTATTGGCGAGTCCAAGACGTCTCTACCGCAAACAATCACATTTGCAGGGGTGACCGTCGCAGGGTTAAGCGGCGCATCAAAGGATATGACGATCTTCTTAACTCCAGACCGCGGTTCCGACCACAGACCGGTGTCGGGAATCACTAGGGGGATATCGATAGGTTGGTTGGGCGAGTGGTTGATCTCCGAAACCCAGCCGTCAAGGACGACACCAGGACCCTCACACGGACTGGCGGGACATACCTCGAAAGTCAAAGTCCCGCCGGTGAGATTGTTTGGGGCGACGTCGCGCGCTCTCCAGGTGGTATGCGGGTCGAAGCCGAAATCCAGGCGAGCGCCGCGATCCGCACCCAGGTCATTCTTGTTCATGAGGTTGAGCGTATAAGACCCGGCCAAAGCGGGCAAAGTGACTTGTAGTTTTCCTACGGTCACTGGAGTTCCGCCGCCCGGCAAGACAATCTGGTTCTGATTCGGGCTCAGGGCGTGAAACGCCATCGACAAGACATTCACCCGCGTGTCCACGGGACCAGCCGGCAAGTCGTCGTCGATGTAGTGATCCGAGCCGCAGGTCGATGGCGTGGAAACGCAGTTGGGACGCGAGCCGAAGAACCAGAAATTAATATCGTCGGCCGGCGCCGGCGTGCCCCGGTTGTGAGTCAACGGCATGGCGAGGGTGAGGAGCGAATTGGTGGTCTGCGTATCGAATTCGATCATACGGATGTTCTGGTCGCTTCCCCCGGTTTGGACCAGCCTGACGTCAACCTGCACCACGGAATTGGGTGGATACTGCGCCGAGTTTGGGGTGGGTACAAGCTGGACATCAACCCCTCCCTGGGCAACAGTCGCCAGAGCGAAAACCGAACACAACGCCAGACTGCGTGAAAACATCACCCCTACCTCCTTAGCCAAACCAGCAAACCCGAATTATCTTATTGGGAAGATCGCCGAAAACGTGACGAGCCTCCTCTCCCTCACCAGTGGATGACTGGTGCGTCAGTCATGTTGGTGACCCCCTCACCACGGTGGCCGCTACCCCAGCGGGGAGACGCTGAGTGACGCCGCAGAACACCGCACTATTACATGACGGTAATTTAAGCGATGTGAGGGGATGGAGTCAAGTGACCCATAATATGATTTTCCACAATTTTTGGCGGCATTCCGCTGCCGATAAGATACGGGTGAACGAAATCGATTATCGACCCACAAAGCGGTTTTGGTCGAACAGTACAAAATTAATCATTTTGGCCGTAACCCGCGGCGGTTACTTGAGTTACGATCGGTCAGCAACCGGATGCCAGCGGGTGTGTAAATATCAATGGAAAATAGCTTAGATCATCTGCCATGCGGAGTTTGAGATTCGTTACCGGCGCGGTCGTGGTGACCGCCACGGCAGTCCTGATACCGGTCTATCTCCGCACCCTGGAGGTTCGCCGTCTCGCCGCCCAGGTCGATGCCCTCGAACAGCAACGGCAGGAGTTACGGGACTATGTTCGCAGGCTGAGCGCCACCCGCCGCGTCGCCCAGATCGATGTGATCGACCAGCATTCCGATCAGCGCGGTCAAGCCGTAAGTGCCATTGTTTGGCACGAGATCGGGCGTGACGGCGTCCTCAGCGACCCGCAGACCGTGGAAGTCGTCGGCGATTTGATGTACGTCGAAGCCGCGGTCATCAAGTTCGATCATGACGCCGTGGCCAAGGCTGAGCCGGAAAAGGGAGGAAGTGTGGCCATGTTTCGCCGCATTTTCGGCGATCGCCAGATCGCGGCGCTGGTTCCCGACCTCAGCCAGGCCTCGCAGCCCGCAGCCGGGGGCGAGGCCTCCGGCGAGCCGTTCGAGACCCGGCTTTGGGACCTGTTTTGGCGTCTCATGGGGGACCCGAAACTCGCCGAGCATTACGGCGTCCGGGTTGCTCAATGCGAAGCTCCGGCGGTGCGCATCAAGTCTGGACAAATCTGGGAGGTGACTCTCGACGCCGCGGGCGGACTCAACCTCCGACTCATCGGCGAGCGAAAAGAAATGACGCTTGCCATACCGCCCTCACGCGACACTCGCCCCTGACCATTCTTTCTGGGTACGGCATCTTTCTTCGTGAAGTGGAACTCTGGACCGCCATGCGCGTCTAATCCCCATGGATCGTAGGGTATGTCTAATCTGAGAGGAGTTTGTTGTGGGTTCAGAGAAACGACAGAAAATGATGCTGGTAGCAGTCGCGGTCCTCGCCTTTGGTGCGGTATCCAATTGGTTCCTCGGACTAGGGCGTGGAGAAGTTCAATCTAGTGCAATGGTTGTGGGTGACATAGTGCGTCAGCCACGCGCCGCAGCGGATGCGCCCACGCCGCCGACAAAGCGTGACCGGGCGATCGTTTCGGAGGACAGCCCAGTGGTCGGCCCTCGCAGACCGAGGCCGGAACCGAACGACGTTCACATCGATCGGAAGCCGATTCGGCGACCCGGCAATGCGATCGTGAAGAAGCCGGTCAGTAACGCGGCATAGCAACCCAAATGCGACGGGGAGCTAGCCGCCGTCGGATTGGGTCGCTGCCGCGGCGCGAAGATCGGTCCAGGCTTGGCGCAGGCGGATGCGGGCAAGAGCGAGATCGGCGTCGGCGGTGATGTAGTCGCGCTGGGCCTCGTTGAGGCGGTTAAGGTCTTCTTTCCCCGCGGCGTATCCCGCCTGGACGATGCGACGGTTTTCCAAGGCGGTAGCCACCGTTTCGCGGTTCAGCCTGATTTGAGTCTGGGCGTTGGATAGATCGATGATCGCATTTCGCACTTCGGCCTGAACGGAAAGCCGGAGGCGGTTGAGATTCGCCGCCGCTTCCGCCCGACGGCCCTCCGCTTCACGCACCCGCGCGCCACGAGCGCCGCCGGTGAAGACTTCCCATCGGAACTCCACCCCCGCCGCGGAAGACTGGTCGTCCTCATCGTAATGAAGGTTGGAAGCGCGATCGAATCCCCAGGACGCACTCGCCAGTACCCTTGGTTGATAAGCGCCCTTGGTTGCTCGGACGACCTCCTCCAGGCTCCTTAGGATCTCTTGCAGTTGCAAGATGTCGGGGCGATCGGTAATCGCCCGTTCCAACCAGGGGGAAGGGTCAACCGGCTTAAGTTCTTCGGGCGATTCTTCGACAAGTGGGGACAATTCCATATCGCCTGGAAGGCTGGAGTCGGGCAACCCCATTAACTCAGCCAGAACCACTCTTCCTGTCTCTCGTTGCCCTTCCGCGCCGGAGACGTTGGCCTGCGCCGCCAGGACACGAATGCGGAAATTGTCCACGTCGGCGGCGGTTGAACGACCGGCGGCCTGAAGCTTTTGGGTCTCCAGTAGTTGTTCCTCACTAAAGATTTGGGCCGCGAGGGAAATCCGAAGCTGTTCCTGGGCAAGTTGAACTCGATGGTACGCGCTGTCCACCGCCCGCACAATCAAGCGCTGGGTGTCGATGAGTGATTCCATCGATGCCCGGTGCAGGTGCTTCGCCGACAAGATGTTCGCCTCGCGCACAAATCCGTCGAAAACCGTCCAACCCATGGTGAAGGCCGTGGTGAATTCGCTGTAGGGGTTGGAGTCGCCTCCTCCTGCGTCGCCGTAAAACGGAAGGCGCAAGGCATTCAGCAATGTTGTGAGCGCCAAGTTGCGTCCATCGAGGTTTGAAGGGACGGTGACGCTCGGCTGCAAGTCCGTGGCCAGGCGATTGCGGCTCGCGGGAGTAAGGAAGGTTCTCGTTGCATTCTGGGAGAACACGACGTTTGGGTAGTAGCGGGCGCGGGCTTCGGCGATTCTCGCCGCGGCGGATTCGAGCCTCGCCTGGGCGGCATGCACGTCGGGGTTGGCTCGTACCGCGACACTACGTGCCTCCTCCACTGACAGCACGCCACCGGCCGGAAGAAGTGTCTCGGCGTTCGAGCTGACCACCGCCTCACCATAGGGCATCAATTGGTTTTGTTTTTCTTCGGGCAGTTTCGCCACCGCCTTCGCATGTCGGTCGAGCACAACCTGAATGCTGTCCAACGGCGCCTTACATCCGCCTGCGGCGAGTAGGAAACCAACGACGACCAAGAGTGTGCGGCACAACGTAGAACTTTTGGCGGTCGGCGGGGTTACAATGCACGGAGGCCTGGGGGATTGATGGGTGTCGCACCACAAGGGCCAGACCGCTTTTCTTCTCATGGTCATGCGACCGCCCCGCTACGCTCTCGCGCCGCTTCTTCGACCATTTCGCGTAATGGATACTCGCCACCATACCGTAGCCAATAGAACAGGCGGCGAGCGTCGTTGGACACCAGGTACAGCCCGGGCACAACGAGCAGATTCAACAGGACCGAAGCGAGTAGTCCGAAAGAAAGTGAGATCGCCATGGGCTGAACCGATTGCGCTTGACCTGATTGATTGAGGAGCAAGGGAAGCAAACCCGCCAAGTCGGTGATCGAGGTCAGCACGATGGGTTTGAAGCGCAGCTCTCCCACCTCGAGCACGGCTTCCTGGACGCTTTTTCCCTCGCGGATTAGCCAATTGATGCTGTCCACCAGCACCAGGGCCTGATTCACCACCAGACCGGATACTCCGACAATCCCAAAGATGCTCATCATGGTGAGGTCAAAGCCCATCAGCAGGTGACCGGCGATCACGCCGATCAACCCGAAAGGCACCGCGGCCATCACCACCAGGGGCTTGACGTACGAATACAATACCGCGGCAAGGAGAGCGTAGTTCACCATCATGGCCAAAAGAAACCCGCCCCACAAGCTGTCAAACGATTCGTCCATGCGTTCCCGATCGCCGCCGAAGTTGTAAGTCAGATCATTGTAGTCCGATACGACGCTATCGAGGAATCCGGACTGGAGTGACTGAATGATCTGCTCCGCATTGGCCCGGCGCTCGTCGAGTTCCGCAAGAATGCGGACCCTCCGCTTTCCGTCCTGATGCTGGATAGAGGCATAACCCCTTGCCCATTCGACTTCCGCAACCTCGGTAAAAGGAACGTCATCGCCGTGCGGCGTGGCGATACGCTCGTTTTCCAGGTCACTGATGGAAGCTCGTTCATTTTCCGGATAACGAACTCGAACTTTGACCTCATCCTCGCCGCGTTGCAGACGGATGGCCTCTCCACCGAAGAATCCATGCCGAAGCTGCGTCGCAACGTCATCGAGAGTGAGTCCCAAGGCGCGGGCGGATGGTCGAAGCTTGATCCGAAGCTGACGTTTGCCAGGGAGCAAGTCCTGATACACGTCGGAGACACCGTCAAACTCCCGTAACTTGGCCTGGACTCGTTCCGACGCCGCCGCCATATCCTCCAGGTTTGACCCCAACAAACGAACTTCGATCGGTCGCTCCGTCGGTCCGATCTGTTGTCGGGCGATGGTGAACTCCGTCGCATCATGCACGGCGCCGATGAGACTTCGCCAGCGTTCAATGATCGGATCGTCGCCGATCCGCCGCTCGCCCGAGGGCATCAACTCCACGCGAACTTCGCACAAGTTGCTGCCGCGAACGGGAATGAAATCAGCGAACTCGCCGGTGATGGAGTAAACCTGGCGAACCAAATCCCCGGGAGTGGCCGGCTCTAGAGTCGGGTCCTGGTTCAGCGACCAAGCCGCCTTTTCGATGCGCTCGATCGTACGTACCGTGACCGAGGCCGGAGTCCCCTCCGGGAATCGCACCCGCGCCCGAAGGGTGCTGCCGTCCTCTTTGGGCAGCAGAACAAACGGCACCCTGCCGCCATACCATGCCCCCGCGGCAACCAAGAGCAGTGCAATGGTTATCGCGATGGTGACGCCACGGTATTGCACCGCGAGGCGAAAAACCGGTCGATACCATTGGGTGATGACACGATCGAACATCCGATCCACGGCCATTCGGAAACGATTGGGCGGCTTTGGGACATAGGGCGAACCGGGTTTCTGGCCGTAGCAAAGATGTGCCGGCTCGATGCACAGGCTCTCCAACGTCGAAGCCACCAACGCCGCTATAACCACGACGGGCAGCACATACACAAACCGACCCATGATCCCAACCACGTAAAGAAGGGGGACAAACGCGACGATGGTCGTCAACGTCGAGCCGAGCACGGGCATGGCCACACGCGTCGTGCCCTCTATCGCCGCCAGTTCCGGCGTGTCCCCGGCCTTTCGTCGCGCATGAACGCTCTCCGCGATCACAATGGAGTCGTCGACGATGATGCCCGCCACCATGATGAGGGCGAACAGGCTAATGACGTTGATCGACTGCCCGAGGTAGTCCATCAGCACCAGTCCGCCGGCAAAGGAGATGGGGATTCCCAATGCGACCCAGAAAGCAAGGTCAAATTCCAGGAACAACCACATGGTGAGGAACAGGACAAGGAGTCCCTGGAGACCGTTCGATACGAGTATCCAGATTCGTGATTGAACTTCCACGGAGCTGTCGCCCCACACGGCGAGTTGCAATCGCTCAGGAAGAAACTCCTGCCTGTCGCCGACGTACTCGCGCACCGCGGCGGCAATGCGCATCGAATCTTCTTCCGGAGTCTTATAGACGGCCACGAGAGCGGCAGGATGTCCATTAAAGCGACCGTGAAGTGCCAAGTCCTCGAACCCTTCCCGGACCGTGGCGATGTCGCCCAGGCGCACCGCAGCGCTGCCTTGTTCGAGCACAATGAGGTCTTCGTATTCCGCCGCTGTGAATCGCTGACCGGTGACGCGAAGCGTAAGCTCCTCCTCGGCGGTGCGGATCACGCCCGCGGGGAGGTCCAGACTACTCTTGCGGACCACGCCCATGACCGAGGCGAGCGAGAGATTGTACGCCAGCAACGCTTCCTCAGAGACTTCGATCAGGATTTCGTCCTCGCGCACGCCAGAGAGCGACACCTGCGATACACCGGGCAATGCCTCCAGGTCACGCTTGATGTCTTGCGCGGTACGTTTTAGGGTGCGCTCCGGAACCTCGCCGAACACCGCGATGTTGATGACTTCCGTTCGGATGATGGACTGGCTGACCACTGGCTTTTCCGATTCCGGTGGAAGCGTGGTGATGCGATCCACGCGGTCCTTAACTTCGTTCAGGACGCGCTGGGGGTCCTTGACGTCGGTTTTCAGGGCCAGTCCGATGGTGCCGAAGTTGTCATTGGCCGCCGACCAAATGCGCCGCACCCCGACGACGCCGCGTACCGCGTCCTCGATCGGCGTGCAGACTCGCCTCTCGACGTCTTCCGGACCGGCTCCGGGGTAGGCGACTTCGACGATCACATGATCAAGTGAAAGCTCAGGAAAGGCTTCGCGAACCATCCGGTTGGCGGACAGCGCTCCGCCGGCCAGAAGGCAGACCATCAATAGATTAGCGAAGACCGGATTGCGCACCCCTCCCGCGATTACCACGCGGAGTAGCTGCATTTAGCTGCCTCCGCGCCCGTGCCCAAGCGTATGGGCAGCCAGGACTCTCCCGGGGCTGGGGATAGAAATGCCGGGGAAAGCACCATCGGCATCATCGGCCGGGACGGTCACGACAGCGCCGTCTGTAGCTCCACCGTCGCCTCGCAGACGAATCTTCATGCCCACCACCGGCTTGTTCAGCGGTGAAATGATTACCTGTTCTCCGGCGGCAAGCTCGCACACTGGCGAGGCATCGCGCCCCCGATAGTCGACGAGGACCGCATTGCCCAGTGATCGCAGAAGGGGAACCTCCCGCCGACCCAGGCTGCCGGTCTCTCCGTTCGATCCGGCGTCCGGCTCGAACACGTAGACCCATCGACCGTCATATATCGCGTGTCGTGGAACAAGCAGGGCGTCGGCCAGCGGTTCAGCGGGCAACTCCGTCTTGCAATACATGCCGATGGAAAGTCGCTGGGGGGAATCGGTATGCCCGTCGCCGACCGTTGCCACCATGTCAACTTGCCGAACTTCGACCACCATCCGCGCCGTGCGCGTCACCTCGTCCACTCGTTCAAAGCGCGTCACTCGTCCTTCCCAGCGGAATTGCTGGCCATGGATGGACCATTGCACTTTCACCGTCGGCCCGTTCGCCCCGTCCTTATTGCCGAGAGCTTCCGGCCGGACTGCGCTATCCAGCCAGCGTAGTTCCCGCGGGTCAATGCCCACTGAAATCTCAAACGCTTCCATGTCCGTCAGCGTGGCGATCGAGAAGTGGGCGGTTACGACCTGGGACTTATACGCCGAAACCGCCTCCACGCGGGCCTCGAAGGGGCACCGAATCTGCGTGTTGTCGAGATCGTGTTGGGCTTGGGAGAGTCGTGCCCGAGCGGCGTCGAGCTGGGCCTCCGTCTCCAACTTGAGGTGGGGGATCATCGACCTTTGGCTCGACAAGTCAACAACCACGCCCTTCTGCCTCAGATATTTCTGGTTGGCCTGATCGACATCGCGGTGCGTTCCGACCTTCTCGATTTCATAGAGCTTCTTCGAGGTTTGGTAATCTTCTTCATCGATCTTCAGCATGGCCTCGGCGTTGGCGATTCTAGCGTCGATGTTGATTAGTTCCAGGTCATGCCGCTCCAGGGCCGCCTCCAGTGCGTGGGTCTCGGCTTGAGCCTGCTTCACCCGTGCTTCGTAGACTGAAGGGTCTATCTCAAACAACAATTCACCCTTGGGAATGACCATGCCCTGGGCAAGATTGGGGTGAACCTGATTGAGGCGACCGCTGACCAGAGGAATGATATTGACCTGGTGCTTCGCCCTGACTGTGCCGTGTCCAAGGACGGGGGACTGCTCAACGGTGGCAGCAACCGGCGAAACGACCACTTCAAGAACGCGGTCAACAGTCAAACGCTTCGTGGGAAGCGGCTTGGTGTACACCAAATAGGCATAGCCCAGGCTGCCGAGAAGCAGGAAGCCCGCCATGAGACAAAGATTGATGATCCGCCGAGTTCGTTCCATCCATCCATTTCCGTTTTAACAAGGTACGGCCAGAGGGCCGGGGGTTAGGTTCGGGCGATTGGGCCCAATCGCCCTTCCGCGCAAGGTTGTCCGAGCCGACCGCTGCAACGCCCAAGTCGATTGACCGCTTCGATTAACCAGGGCAGGCGGAGGTATCTTCCCTTTTCGCGCTTACTTGTCAACGCGACCTTCCTTGCAAGGCTCCGCTTGATCCAGATTTTTATGGTTTGAACGAGATCCACACCATCGCACTTGCTTGATATCGGACGATCGCATTATCAAGCAGAAATGTAACGCATTTGTCAGTAATTCGTTCAATCGACACTGCAATTGTGCGAATCCTTGGCCGCTGTGGCGACGATTGCTGTTCGCGAACGAAAACTTCGAAGGCTGCGACAATTCGACTTACGGTCGGTTGGTGGAGAGCCAGAACTTGTTCACACGAACATCCTCTGTCAGCTGACGAATGCGTTCCTTCAAAAGGGTGGTGATGTATTCCTCTTGTTCGTCAGGGCCGCCGGCGGGAAGTTCTGGCTGGAGCGGTTCACCGATGTTGATGCAGAAAGTCCCTCTGAGTGAAGTCACCGCTCTGTAGACGCGTCCCTCCACAACATCATTGAAACGCGGTCGCGCGCGCAAGGTGCGCTTGGGTGCGACAAGGGCGATAGGGACCATGGGCACCTGCACGTGTCGATACATCCTAGCCACTCCAGGGAAGAATCGCCCCAACTCAAACGGTTCCTGAAGATCGCCCTCCGGCGCCATGTACACCGCCTCGCCTTTTCTCAGATAAGCCACCGCCTTCTCGACTACGTTCTTTCGATGCGCGGGCATGCAGTTGATCTGTTCAAATGCGTCCAGCAACATTTGAAGCACGGGGTACTTGTACCCAGGTCCGATGACGATGTGTACTGCCTCCATGAACTCGGGTATGACCCATAGCGGATCGTTGGTGCTGATGTGGTTCGTTACGTAAATCTTAGGGCCTTTGGGGATGTTCTCGCGGCCCCAGACGTGCATATCGAGAAAAAGACGCCGATAGGCCATGAGCGGATATCGAAGCGAATACAGGATCGCCCGCTTGACTCCGTTCATTTTTCAGGCCCGGGGATACTACCACTTCAGCAGCCCGCCGCATTTGCCGCTGTCAGGCGCATCATAACAAGGTACGCCCTGCATGACAGGTGCCCACGGGCGACGGTAGCAACTCGAACCGTTCCCGCAACCAGAAGTGGGTATTGGTACTGGGCAATAGTCGCCCGGCCGGGATAGCGCCCTCCACGGCGACGCGGAGCAGGGCAACGGCAATCCCTTGACCGCGTCCACGGCACTGACAAGGTCCAGGACGGTGATCATCGAATCCGGCGTGCAATACGCGCCGGGTTCGTTGCCCCAGAGGTTCATCTGTTCGAACGTGAACGTCCCCCACAAGCCCTTGAGGGCGTTGACCAGGTTGGTCACGTCGATGACATTCACCATCCCATTGTTGTCGACGTCGCCCCACGTCCAGGTCGCGGCGGTGGCGGCACTGGAGAACGCCGCCCCGCCGGAAAAGTCGGCGAGGGTTCGCACCATGTTGGTCGTCCCCGGACGGATGGCCGTTCCCCGAACCCTGACCGTACCCCATTGGCCAGCCAACTTGTAGAAAGGCGTAGGGCCCAGCGTATCTATTATCACGTGGCGTCCAACTCACTCAAAAAATTCGCGCCCCCAACCGCAGCGCGGGCAGACCTCCTGTTCGTTTTCGACTTGTTCGTTGTAAGCGTCGAATCCACAAGACGGACATGGGCCGGAAAACTCCCATTTGCCGTGCTGGTCGCGCCGCTCCCATTGGGGATACGCACCCAAGGTGTAGCCTTGGTCGACGGCCGGGCCAAGAATCACCCCATCCTCGCCCCCGTCAACAAGATCACTCAACCGGTATACGCGGGTAGCCCATCTCAGAAGGCGTCTGTCGCTAGACTGGTTGACCAAGCGCTCGTCCGCAATGCCCGCCGCGCATCGATGACTCGTTGCGCGGATAAGGTATACTGTGTTATAGTCGTCGGGGCCATTTTCCCCGCCGTCGTGGCCAGGACGTGAAACCACAAATAGACTCGGTTTCATTTTCCTTCACTCCAGCAAAACCGTCACGATGCCTGCCTACTCGCCGGGCGGCCACGGATACGCATGAATCAAACCGTCTTGTTCCGTCTTGATCCTGATCAGCGTTGTACATTTTCCGTTGGAGACGCCGATGGGGCGAACGCGAGGTCCGTCCGGATTCAGTGGTAGTCGCATTCCCTGGGCAGCAAACCCACGTCGCAGTCGGTTCTCCGGATTGACATCCCATGGGGGTAATCCGGGGTAGTCCGGGGACACCATACTCATTTTCGGTAATCCGGCGGTAATCCGGGGACACCATACTCATTTTCGGTAATCCGGGGACACCATACTCATTTTCTGCCGGTTTTCTTTTTTCGCCCTGCTTGGCGGGGACGCAAGACACGACCGACGATTCTCTCCAATCGCTGAAGAAACCGGTCACTGCCCACGGGCCGACCCGTGGCCTCATGTCGATGCAACGCACGGATAATCTCCTCGTCGGGGTCGGCCGACAAGGATTGCGCCCAGCGAGGCTCCAACTTCAGAAGCGGTCGAACCTTGACCAGTCCGTCGTCCTTGCCCGATGCATGTGCCGCGGCGCTGCTCCACGGATAGTCCACCGCCCGCTTGCACAGCCCCGCGCGAACCGGGTTCCGCTCCACGTACCGCGCGCAGTTCAATAGGTAGGACTCATCCATCACGAAAGAGGCAAACCGCCCCTGCCAGAGGTGTCCCCGCCAGCCCTCTCGGAAGTTCACCCGCCGCGTGTACCGGCGGTGGGCCTCGCCAATGGCCCGACGCAAGCTGTCTTCCGATTCCGGAACCACGATCAGGTGAACGTGGTTGGGCATCAGGCAGTAGGCCCAGACGACCACGCCGCACTGGCCGCACCACTCCGCTATCAACTCCATGTATGCCTGATAGTCGTCCTTGCGAAGAAACGTCCGCTGACGCCGATTGCCCCGTTGCGTCACGTGATGCGGAAACCCCGGAACCACCACCCTGGCCATTCTCGCCATGCTCGTACTCTACCGCGCCCCCACCCGATGGGCAATGGAATGAGTATGGTGTCCCCAGATTAGTCACCTTTGCCTCGGGCAGTCCCAGATACCCGTACTAGGTAGTTTTGTTCCTCGTTGGTTAACTGAGGCCAAAGAGAATAAGAGAGCCACCAACGGTGTTGGCCACGCCTGAGAATCTGAAGCAAATGATCTAGGACTTGCTGATCCATTTTGTTTCTCCCTCTTAATTCGGGAACTCTACTCGAACCCACGGAGGTTGGGCATCAAGGTATATACCTGCTTTCGGGGAATCGTTTGAATGGTCGGGACAAATTAGACGTAGTACGGGAGGGATCGATTTGGGAGGCGTGCGTCCACTTATTGGGCCGGTTAGACGAGGGGGATTGCTTCCGATGCCCGCGCGCGGGCGTTTAATGTCAGCGCGCCAAGCGTGAAAACACAAGATCAACCTGACTATCAGGCGGTGAGACGCAAGGAACCGGACTCCGGATTTCATAAGGTCGAAAGTCCACCTCCGGGTTGACTAGCTTGTATGCCTTAAAACCCCTGGAGCGAAATGTATCGAATAGTTCGTTCGACTGCTCCGATGTCAGCCAGTGTGGGCTGAACTCCAGACAGAACTCCAAGTCTTCTCTTCCCTGTTCCATGAGGTGACTCATACCGCGTACAACGCTGACCTCCGCCCCTTCCACGTCGATCTTGACCAGCCGAATCCGTTTCCAGTTCTCTTCACCCAGCAAGTTGTCCAATGTGAGCTGGGGTACGACGATTTTGCGCGTGAGTGGTTTCATATACCAGAACGCCTGCGAGACGGTTGTTGACCACATGCCGTTGAATCGATTCTCGCGAAGTTCAATCGTCCCGCCCCGGTCCCCGGCAGCCGAGTTGACCAGTTTGATCTTCGATTGGAGCGCGTTGGCCTCGATATTCTGACGAAACAGCCGGCAGTTCACGGGCGAGGCCTCAATGGAGATCACGTCCGCTCCCCGCTTCGCCGCGATCAGACTGAAATGGCCGGTGTTGGCGCCGACGTCAACGAAGCCATCGCCCGCCTTCAAAGTCTCCTTGACGAAGTTTGCGAGCGTCGGCTCGTAGCATCCTGATAAGTAAATACACTTAACCAGCGAGTTTGTTCTGAGACTCCCCGTCAGAACGATGTCATCATCAGTCCGAACCTTTCGGCGCGCAATGACCCTGAAAGTTAGGGCGATGAATGCGATCGCGAAGAGCGGCAATTTCCACTGCTTTGCCGTTGGGCGCAACAGGTAGACCCGAATCAGGGGCGGTAGAACCTGGAGAATGACGAGGACCACGAACAGAGATAGGAACAATGATTTCAAGCCCGTAGTCCGGTCATTCGTTCGAGGGCGCTCGATTCGACGATTGCCGTTGTTCGAGCCTCAAGTTGGCATCGTACCCAGGCCGCTTGCCCGATTCAATTACCAATCTCCCGCGGTGCTGAGCGTTGGGCTTCGCCAACTGGGGCGTTGAAACGGAAGAGTTAGCCAGTGGCGTCGACGCGGGGTACACTCGCCCCGATGAACGTCCTTTTGACCACCATCGGGACCGCGGGGGACATTCTACCCTTCATCGGATTGGGTATCGCCTTGCGCGAGCGCGGGAATCGCGTCACGATGCTGATCAATGAGCATTTCGAGAGTTTGGCGACCGGAAACGATCTGGAGTTTGTATCGCTGGGGACCGCCGAGGAATACCACAAAGCTCTGGCGGATTGTGAGGAATATCACAAGTCGCTGGAAAACGCGCGTTTTTGGCACCATTTCAGCGGCGTCGAGCCGCTGGTCCAGACGATTTGCGGGACGATGCGGTCGCAATTTGAAGTGATCGCCGAGCGGCATGTGCCGGGATGTACCGTCGTCGTGGCGTCCGGCGGCGCTTTCGGCGCTCGAATCGCCCAGGAAAAATTCGGAATACCCCTTGCAACTGTCGTTCTCCAGCCGGCCGTTCTTCGCAGCGCCTACATCATGCCGAAAGTCGCGGGAACGCCGCAGCTTCCAGGATGGTTGCCGCCGATTTGCAAGCGTTTTTTTTTCCGATGCGCGGACGTTGTCTTGGATCGAGTTTTTCACGCCTCCGAGGTTAATGCCTATCGAGCACAAGTTGGACTAGGGCCCGTAAACCGCCTGCTGAAGGATTGGTGGCTCTCCCCGCAACTCGTGATTGCCTTGTTCCCTGAGTGGTTTTGCGAACCACAGCCGGATTGGCCTGAAAATCTGCGTATGACCGGCTTCCCCTTGTACGATGGCCGTGCGAATGATGCGGCGTTGTCTGACGAGGCGACGTCATTCCTGGGGGAAGGTGGTCCGCCGATTGTATTCACACCGGGTAGCGGAATGATGCATTGTCACTCGTTCTTTCAAGCGGGCTTGGAGGCCTGTCAGTTGCTCGGCGTTCGCGGTATTTTTCTTACGCGGTACGTTGACCAGCTCCCCAGTCACCTTCCCGATGCAATAGGGAATTTCGATTATGTCCCGCTGAGCCTGCTTCTGCCGCGGGCCTCCGCACTCGTGCACCCGGGCGGGATTGGAACGATGTCGCAGGCGTTGGCCGCGGGCATCCCGCAGCTCATCATGCCGCTGTGCAACGATCAGCCCGACAACGCGCAACGAATTCGGCGTCTGGGCGTCGGAGACTGGATCAAGCCGAGCGCATTTCGAGCTAACGCGGTGGCCGATAAGATGAATCGGCTAATTCATTCTTCTGATGTCGCTTCTCGATGCCGGGCGGTAGCGAAACAAATCGACGGCCCCAACGCCATCCGTCGGACATGCGAACTGATCGAGTATCTCGCGGGCGGCAAGGAATCAACAGCCTCTGAACGTACGGCTGACGGAAGGCGCATTGCAGGGGCATCTGTTCAAGCCGCAAGCTGATCATCGATAGACAGCCGGCGGTGTGGCAAAATTGATCAGTTACACCGGTGCTAGCCCTGCGCCGGATTGGCTGCGAATACTCGCCGCGCCATCGCTTCGTCCATCGTGGCCGACGGGTCGGATGGCAGCGTCTCAATCAAGTTCCGAATGATGTCCTCGCTGCGGACACCGTCCGCCTCCGCATTGAAATTGGTAAGGATGCGGTGACGAAGAACCGGACCGGAGACGGCGCGGATATCTTCCGTGGATACATAATACCGCCCCTTGAGGATCGCACGAGCCTTGCCCGCCAGCACTAGATTCTGTGAGGCCCGCGGCCCCGCGCCCCAGGTCACGTAGTCCTTGATCATTTTTGGAACGCCCCCCTGGTCGACCCGGGTAGAACGCACCAGCCGCATCGCGTAGCGGATCACATGATCGGCGCATGGTACGCGCCGAACGATTTCCTGAAGCTCGATGACCTCGCGGGCGTTGAGCGTGCGATCGACGGCTACCTCCGTCGGGGACGTAGTCATGCGCACGATCCGGAATTCTTCTTCCTCATTGGGATATCCGACGATGACCTTGAACATGAAACGGTCCAGTTGCGCTTCGGGTAGTGGATAAGTACCCTCCTGCTCGATGGGGTTCTGCGTGGCAAGTACAAAGAACGGCCGCGGGAGTTTGTGGGGAAAGCCGGCCGCGGTCACCTGATGTTCCTGCATGGCTTCCAGCAGCGCCGCCTGGGTCTTGGGCGGCGTACGGTTGATTTCGTCCGCGAGAACGACGTTGGCAAACACCGGGCCCTTTACGAAACGCAGCGACCGCGCCCCGGTGCCCCGGTCTTCTTCGATGACTTCGGTTCCGGTGATGTCCGAGGGCATCAGGTCGGGCGTGAATTGGATGCGCGAGAAGCTCAGGGAAAGCTGTCGCGAAAGCGTGCTCACCAGCAGGGTTTTCGCCAGACCCGGCACGCCCTCGAGGATGCAATGCCCGTTGCAGAACATGGCGATCAGGAGTTCTTCGATGACCGCCTCCTGCCCGACAATGGTCCGCGCAATCTGCGACCGAAGCCGGTCGTAAGCGGCGACCAGTTTCTCGACAATGGCCACGTCGTCCATGGTTTCGACGGCCTCTTTTGCTTGCGGCTCGGATGACATCAATGCCTCCTCTTCCGGCCCAACACTTCAACGGCCCTCAAGGGGCCGCATTCAGTGCATCGATCAGTGCCCGCAAACGCCCCGTGCTTCTCCGATCAAATGCAAGGACCAAACGGACCTTGTCTGGGTAGTGACCCTCCTCGCCTTCGATTGGGCCAACCGCCGACTCGATCCGCCCTGTGGTGATAATATCGGCGAATGCCACGTTAATCTGGGACAAAGATTCAGTGGAAAGCGGAGAGTTCATGCGTAACACGAGTCGATCATCCACATACCGCATAGAATGGTACCGGCGGTAGAAACTCACCACCGTCGTCGCCGCATCCTCGGCCCGGTCCAGGACTTGGACCAACGCCAGGTCGTTTGCGTCGATCATCCCATGGCCCAGCAGTTCCGTTTTCACATATTCCAGCCAATGCTGCCAATACGTCCCCCCCGGCTCGTCGCACAACACGATGGGGATGGGCGTCGTCTTCGCGGTTTGCACGAGGGTGAGGGCTTCGAAACACTCATCCTGCGTGCCGAACCCGCCGGGAAACAGAACGATCGCTTCCGCCTCCTTCACGAACATCAGCTTTCGCGTGAAGAAATACTTGAAATTGACCAACTTGGGATCGTCGGCGATGAATGAATTGGTTGCCTGCTCAAACGGGAGGCTGATCGCAACCCCGAAACTTTTTTGTCGCGTCGCTCCGTGATGGCCAGCGCGCATGATGCCGTCGCCCGCCCCTGTGATGACCATCCACCCGTGCTCCTGCATCAACTCCGCGAACTTCCTGGCTTCGGCATATTGCGGATGATGCTCCGAAGTCCGCGCCGAACCGAAGATGGAGACTTTGGGAACATGGGCGTAGGGCGCGAAGACTTTGAACGCGTAGCGCAATTCCTTGAGCGCGGTGTTGAGGATCTTCAAGTCGCCTCGATCGGCCCCGTCGGCCGCCAGGCGGCAAATTGTCACCATCATCTGTGCCAACAGGTCGGTGTGTTCGCTTGGAGCAAACTCGGCCAATAGTTTGGCGATCGCTTCCGTCCGCTCCCTCCGGCGATCTTTCGCGGTTTCCGCCGTCGATCGGTCCAAAGCCAATTCGAAATCTTTCATTTTCCGAAGTCGAACTCCTCCCAATCACTATATGCCGCTCTCCGTGAACAAACCACCCACAGATTAGCGGCAGAGAGTCCCCTATCTCTTTAAGGGCGGGCGGAAGCGAAAAAGAGCCGATAGAGATTATGGCCCAAACGTGGTGAACTAGGCGTCGAGGTAAGGCTCGATCGCAAGTTCCATGATCACTTCGTCATGAATTGGAACACCTCTTTCGCCGACCAGGGGTATCTGCGGCTTGATCTTGCGGGCTTCGTCAACCGCGCCTAGGTTGACCGCCGACATGCGAAATCCAAGGCGCTGATAAAAATCGATCACCCGCAGGCGGTCGTTGGTCGTCGCCAGCCAGATTTTCCGGCAACCCTCCTTACGCGCCGTTTCGATCGCATTCAGCATCAGCGACGATCCGATTCCCGCGCCCTCCATCGTGCTGTTCAGCGTTAGGACCTCCATTCCTTCTTCATCGAGATGATAGGTAAGCAATCCCACGATCGCCCCGTCACGCCGTTCAACAAAGCCTTGTTCCTGGTGGGGGTAGAAGGCATGGCCATGGCTCATGCTGATCTTGCTGCCCCAATGGCGCTCGATGAAGTCAGCGACCTCGCCGCGGTCGGAATCTTGGATTTCGGTCCGGGACATAAGCGTAATCCTATTCCGACGGGACGGATTGAGCCAGCGATCGACGATCGCTACCGAGAGGCTATACCCTCGCGGATTTGGGCGCGGCCGGCACCTCGAGGTACAGGATTCGGCCGCAGACGTTGCATAGCATAATATCGTCGCGGGTTTGCAGGGCGTTGATAACGTCCAAAGCGACCTTCATGTTGCAACCGCCGCAGGCCCATTCGTCCCGTTTGGGGCGGAGCTTGGTGACTGGCGCCATGGCTTCGCCCTCGTGGCGCTGGGCGACTCGATCGAAGACATCGATCGCCGCCGCGGTGAGCTTGCCCGCGAACGCCTCGCGGCCGGTTTGGAGTTCGTCTCGTTCTCGTTTTGATTGAGCGTCAAAGGTTTTTAGGGCTTCTTCGGCCGCCGCGGCCTGTTCCAGCAACTTGGCCTTTTCAGTTTCAATTGTCGCTCCCTCGGCCTTCAACTTCTGAAGTTCTTCCATGAGCTGGAGGACGCCGGTTTCCAACTTGGTGTTGTCGGCCTTTTCCGTGTTCATCGCCGAAAGAATGGCCGCATACTCCTTGTTGGTCTTCGCTTTGTTCAAGGCCTGTCGATGCTTGCCGACGGCCTCTTCCCTCATCGTCACTTCCAGGGAAAGGGCGTCGAGCCGCATCTGGCAATCCCGTACCTTGCGGTGGTTCTCTTGTAGCTTCTCATCCGTCCGCCGGACCTGACGTCGGCGGGCTTCGACTTGGTCTTCCCTGGAGTCCCGGTTTCGCTGGATGGTGGCGAGTTGCATCTCCACGGCCTGCAGGCGGAGGAGTTCATCCAGAATGACGCCCATGAACGATCCCGCGGGTATGGAGCCGATTTCGCAGGCGGGCGCCATACCCTCGCCCCTACCCACAGGCTTGCATTATCGCTAATCGTTCAGCGCCATGCAAGGGCGCATTTTCCTCGACAGTTTGACCCAATTCAGACGTGGCAAAACCTCTCCTGTTTTTTTGTAATTCGTAATTCGCAACGATCGGCGTTCGTTCCTTCGTGCCAAATGCCTATTGCCTTAACGCCATTAATTGCATCGACCACAACTGTCGCGGCAGGTGCCGACGGCATTGCACACCCCGCCATTAGGACAATGGGCGTTATTGATGCAAGGGTCGCCATCCTTGTCGCCGCCAACGCACGTCCTTACGCACATGCCGGGGCATCCCGTACACGTTCCCCCGCAGGTCACCGTAGATGGACATGGGCATGGTCCGGGGAACGAATAAGCATGCCCCTTTACCCCATCCACTACGGCTACAATGTCCAAGGCGTTAATGCTGGCGTTCAGTTCCGGTAGATTCGCCTGAGTCTGCGCTCGCGCATGCACAGGAGCGCCGGCAATGTTCTTGAACTTATTGACCAATTGGGCCACATCGATGGCATTGGGCTGATTGGTGGACGATGGCGGGTTGTACTCCCCATCCACGTCCCCCGAACGGCGCGTGTACATGGATAATGGAGAGGACACGCTTGTACACTCCGATTCCATGCCCTTGCATGTCGATGAATAGGCTTGCACGCTGTACTCCGAACTGGGGACGATTTCTGCTCCCACCACGGTAATCGGGCCGGTCGCTGTTTCCGTGATCCAGTCCCAATAGAACGGCGTACATTGCAACCGGGCCGCGCGATAGGGACCGGACAGGGGTGGACCCTGGGACTCGTAAAACGTCGCCGGCTTTCCTACCCACCGGGCGCAGCCCGATGGATCGGTGCAAGTCGGTCCGGACTCATAGGCGGAAAAGTCCGGCGGCGGGAACTGCGGCAGGTTCGGCGGATCGGGCTTCTGCAGGTCGATCATGGTGATCCTGATGGCATCCTGCCCCGGCCACGCGATGGCCGTCACCGGCTCGTCCACGGTGAAACGCAACGATCGGGTGGTTCGATCGGGACTTAAAGGATCGCTATTCCAGGAAATGCTCCCCGGCGGCCGTATCTCGCATTCGTCGGGCACGCCATTCCCGTTAAAGTCGGTTGAAGTCTCCTCGGTGATGTCGCATTGATCCGGAATCCGGTTACGGTTGCAGTCCGGCTCGCATTCGTCGGGAATCGTGTTGCTGTTGCAATCCTCGCTAGCGGTCTCGCTGATGTCACAACTATCCGGCACGTCGTTCTCGTTGCAGTCCTGACTCGATCCCGATGAGATGTCACAGATGTCACGGATGGAATTGCCGTTGCAGTCCTCAAACGGTTCACATTCGTCGGGAACACGGTTGCCGTTACAGTCCGCGCTGGTGAGTTGATCGATGTCGATGGAATCGTCGATCAGGTTTCCGTTGCAATCAACCCATTCGTCAGCTCCCATGTCGACCAGAGGAGCGGTCCCGACGCCGGTATCGGGTGTGGCCGGATCGTCGAAGAGTCGCGGTCCGCCTTCAAGATCGATCATGGAAAGAGAAGTAATCGTGTTGTCACCGGCGTCGATGCACGGCGAACCGGACGCCAGTCGATAATCACCGCCCCCGGCGTTCACGAATTGCGGATCGAGATCAATATTTCCGGTCCCCGCGAATCCGCCCTGCACGTCGCTGTAGGAGGCTATGACGGGGCTGTTGGCGACGATCTGGAAGGAACTGTTTCCCCAGATGATGGCGTTTTCAACTATGGAAACGGATCCTGAATTGGACGACAGGCCGGTTGCCGCCCCGGTAATGGTGGTGTTTTGAACTCGCGGGCTGGATGCCCCGATGCAATCCGTGGTGCCATTGCCGTTTGACGAAAGTATGCCGGTGTTTCCTCCGGAGACTAAGCAGTTGGAGACGACGGGACGGCTCGCATTACACTGAATGGCGCGAGTAAGACCGACGAAAGTGCAATGCGATACTTTTGACCGGCTGTTGTCGTAACATGCAATCCCCACTCCTGGGCCCGTAAACGTGCAGTGCGCAATGGTCGGACTACTACCGAAAATGTTGATAATCGGAACAATGAATGGAGGGGTAGGAATCGAAATGCTAAGATTGACAAACTGAAAGCCCTCCAGCCGCGTCGCCGGACTATCGCCGTTATCGAACACCACGAGAGGATTGCTGTTTTCCAAGTCGATGACGCACTGGTCGGGTCCGTTCTTGCTTCGCAAGGTCACGACTTTGCCGTTGAAATTGAGGTTGTTGTTACCAAAGCCATTATAAAGGCCATCCAGAACCAGAACGGTGTCACCGCTCGCTGCGGCGTCAATTCCTTCCTGGATCGCATCGAAGGGATGGGCCGCACTCCCGTTCTCGCCCGGGTCGCTTCCTGAGGTTGAACCGGGCAACGGGTCGTTGGGGGCATCGTCGTCGACGTAAATCGTAAAGCCGGTCGAAGATTCACAGGCATCGTGCACGCCGTTTCCGTTCGCATCCTGGCTGGGGTCGGCATAGATCTCGCAGTCGTCACGGATAGAGTCGCCGTCGCAGTCCGTGAAAGGCTGACAGTCATCAGGAATGGCATCGGCGTTGCAATCCTGACTGAATGTGGAATCAATATCGCAACGGTCAGCGATGCCGTTGTGATTGCAGTCGGGTTCGCAGTCGTCGGGGACGCCGTTGGCATTGCAATTGGCCTTGGTTCCACATCCGGGAACGGAACAGCCAGGCGCATCGCAATCGAGATCGCAGCGATCTTCAATGGAATTGTCGTTGCAATCGAGAAAACCAGCGGGACCTGGGCCGAGGGTGGGCGCGAGCACGCTCCCCACTATCTTAAACGTTCCAACGGTCGCGTCCGTGGATTGCGGTGGAGTATTGGCATCGAACCAGAAGTTGTACATGGTGCCGAAGCGGACGGCATTGGCGGAGGAACCTTCCAGCGGGTCTACCGACCACGTTACAGCACCGCCGAGCGTTGTAACAGTCCAGGGCGTGTTCGTAAAGTTGTCCGTGTGGGGTTCCGGCGCGTGATTGAGTGGAGCATGGAAGCCCGTATGGCTGATCACCACACCGGCGGGTAGCGGTATGCTCAGCACGCCCATGGCGCGGTCCATGTTCATGTTGTACAGGGCATATTCGTAATGCCAGACATTTCCCAAGTCGGTGACTTTGTAAACGAGAAACCCGCGCCCATCGACCAAGGGTTCAGGCTCGATCAGGGTCTGCGAGGCGCCCTCCCAAACGTTGATGGCGGGTTGCTCCGTGATCGTGTCGCTCGCCTCGGTGAATTCAAACTGGCCGCCGCACTCATCACCGCCGGTTACGAATACGCGGCGATAGGAGGCGTTGTTGTTCTGGGTCCCGTTGCCGGCCACGAACTCGTGCGGCACCAGATATTGGCCTTCGGCGAAGTATTTCGCTCCCACGTTGAGGCTCGGTAGCAGGTCTGTATCCTGCACTTGGAGACGGTGGGAAATCGGATTGTGAACATGGTCGCGGTGATCCCTTGAAGGGTACATCGTATTGCTGCACCCCGCCGCCGGGCCAACGCTGCCTCCGCCGGGCATCACGGCGGTATAGGGGTTAATCATGGACCGAGGACCCATGTCGCAGGCCACGAACTGCGAGGCGGCGTAAGTATCCGAACATCCAGGGTTGTTGAGAAAAGAATGCCCTCCGGGTGTGCAACCGAAGCCGCAGTCGTTAGCGTTTTCCGTCGCGAATCCATGTTTCAGCCAGGATTGCCCGAGCTGTTCCAGCCGATCGGTCCCATCCAAAGTACGCAGTCGGAAAAGATTGACGGAGATCATGGGGTGATCGACGTCCGGCAGACCCCACCAATTGGTGCCCTCGTCGCCGATCGTGCACGCCGTGGTCCAACAGGACATCCCGATGGTGCCCGAACCAACGGCACCCACGCGTCCAAGTTGTGCACATCCAAAGACGTGGCCGACGATCAAATCTGGTCCGGTGGATGTCGCAACGGAACGGGTGTCACTCGCCTCCGACTGGGCGGAATGCGGCGATTGGACCTGGAGTGCATTGTTCCCCATTGCGACTTCGGTTGGATCGTCGACTTGGCTAGATTCGTTCGAACGCGGCGGCAGCGGTTGCTCCGCCTTCAGCGTGATGCATAGCCCCATCGTAATAATTACAAAGCAAATCTTCGCCGGATGATACTTCTTGGACGTACCCAAACCAATCATCATAAAACAACTCCTATACCAACAAGCATCTCCTACCGCGGCGTTAGCGATTACTTCCAATCCCCAATCCGGCGCGCAATTCTTGGGCCCTACTGGAGCCCTTCCAGGAGTATGACCCGTGGCCATTGTGCAAACTCCGGGGGCGTGTGCAGGTATGCCTGTACTTATTGCGTGAGACCGCCGCGTTCTCTTAGGCACAAGGATGCAATGCATCAACCCTCCAGCCCACCTTGAAGCAATAGAATAACAAATCACGTTCCCAAAGACAACGGAATACATGAGATTCTCAAGCGGTTGCGTTATGAGTCCCTGCATCGCATTGGGAATTGGAGGATGGCGTGCGGAATTGATGGCGGAGCACGTTGAATTCCCCGGCGCGCAGGTTTCCCCACTGTAATTTATGGCTTCACTCCAATCACGTCGAAGACCGGGGGCGTGCAGAAAAACGTTGCGGGATCGGCAGCTCGCCGCGACCAATCGGCGTGAAACTCCTCCTGATCTTCCGGGCTGAGCAACCCCATCCGCACGAGCACGGGGATGTAGTTGCGGAAGAACGTCGTGGGCCACTCCCAAAGAGACGAACCGGGCCGAGCGACGCGGAGGATGGGACGGATTTCTCGCACTTCAAGCCCGCACCGCTGCATCATGCCCGGCAGTCGGCCGGCGAAATCGGAATCGCCGCCGCGGACTCGCCAGCTTGCATCCACGGCCTCGATCACTTTTGTGAAGATGGCGCTCTTCGGGGCCAAAGTCGCACCTCGGTAGTGGAAATAGTCCTGCACCGCGAATGCGCCTCCGCTCCGCAATGCTTTGGCAATGGCGGTTACCACGGACTGGGCTTCGGCCAGGTAGCACAGAACCCATCGTGCGTAAGCGGCATCAACACTCTCTCTCGGCAGGTCCAACTGTTCGACGCCTTGCAGCCGCGTCTCCACGTTGGTGATTCCCTGGGTGATCAATTGCCCTTTGAGATGCTCAAGAAAACGAGCAGAATGGTCCACGGCAATGACGTGACCTTTCGGGCCGACCAATCTCGCTAGATCGAGGGTCGCAAAGCCGGGACCGCATCCAAGGTCAACGACGGTCTGGCCCGGAGCAAATCCTGCTCGCTCCCAAAGGGCATACGCCTGCTCCCCCCACACCCGGTGCTGAAACCCCAGGCGTGCGAGCTCCTCGTCATTGGTCCCCAAGACGTATTCTCGATCTTCGTGTGTGCTCACGTAATATGAGTATAAGCATAATCTACTAAGGATTGGTAATCCTCACCGATTTATTGCTCGTTCGGCACTACTGGGTGGGTGTTGATGAACGATGTTTGCAGGAAGAAGTATTTATGCACCCATCGGCCAGTCGCAACCGCTCCACGGGCCTTCCTGCGACCAGGTGCGACCGCACGATCTCCTCGACGTCTCCAGGCTGCACAAACCCATACCAAACTCCTTCGGGATACACCACGATGGTTACTCCGTGCTCACATTGGTTGAGGCAGCCGGCCTTGTTGATGCGCAAGCCCCGTAGACCCTGGCGTCTCGCGGCGGTCTTAAGGGCTTCACAGATATCAGCCGAACCCTTGCTGGAACAGCATCCTATGGCGTTACCTTGCGGACGTTGGTTTAGACACACAAAGACATGTCGCTGAAATGGCGGCATCGGGCATTCCCGCAAGTTATGGGACGAATTCTTGATGCATTTCCTATTTCCAGGTTTCTTGTTGCGTTCCCTCGTCCCGCTTCAGTTGCCGACGAGTATATTCCAAGTTGGTTGGTATGGACATTTGTGTGAACATATTTTGAACGGGTCCATAGGAATCGGGAATGGGAGGCCCAAGGGCAATCCCGCTAATGTCGGCTCTCGATTGTGGAGCCTAGATTGACTATACTAGCGTCAAGGAGGCGGTATTGTTGCAGCAAGTTAGTCGTTCTTTCATTTCGATTCTGGCATTGATTGTGTGTACTAACGTGCCATCAACTGCGCTTGCCTATCGAAGCGGTCCACCCGCGGGGCGGAATGGAAGTACCGCCAGCGGCGGGGTGAGTTGCCGAGCGTGTCACGGGACTGCCGTCGGCCCCGGTTCCGTCCAGATCATCGGGTATCCAGCCCAATACATGGCCAATGTGCTCTATAACATCGATGTCCGAGTTCAGGATCCCACGCAGGTCGGCGCGGGGTTCCAGATCAGCTTCGAGACGATTGCCGGCGTACATGCCGGGACCATCATTCGCACGGATACGACCGGGACACAGCTCAATTCGGGGTGGTTGAACCACACCACAACGGGAGTGAACAACTCAGTGCTCAATTGGTCATCAATGGGCAACGCGGCCACGTTCAACCTTATTTGGCGAGCTCCATCCACCGATCTAGGACCAATCCGTGCTTGGGGGGCGGGAAATGCGATTAACAATAACTTCAATGTAACCGGCGACATTGTTTATCTAACAAGTGAAACCGCCACTTTTACGGTCGGACCCGGCGCATGCTGCGACGAATCGACGGGAACTTGCGAAGAGGACGTGTTTCCAGCGGAATGCTCGGGACCGGACGATCGATTCGGCGGCCAGGGATCGACATGCGCAACCCTAGATCCGCCATGCATCGTGGTCACTGGCGCATGTTGCGACGGAACGACGGGTGACTGTGATGACGGCTTGTTGCGAGCCGAGTGCGTCGGGGATCAGCTTACCTTCCGCGAGTTCCAGGTATGCGCCGATTTGCTCGCAAACGGTAATTGCCAACGCCATCGAGGCGCTTGCTGCGACGGTACGACCGGGATCTGCCGCGACGCCGTTCTTCCGGAGGAGTGCGTCGGCGACCAGGAGGAATGGTTTAAGGACACGGAATGCACCACGTTCGTGTGTGAACAACACCGTGGCGCTTGCTGTGATGCGTCTCCGGGCGCCGGTGGGCCCGGGCCGGAGGGTGTATGCACAGATGACGTGCTGCCGGGGGTTTGCTCGGGACCGGACCTGTCTTGGGAAAAGGCCGCGATATGTGAGAATCTTGATTCGCAATGCCTGGAAGTCCAAGGAGCATGTTGCAATACGCTGGAGGGAACTTGTGCCGATGACATGTATTTTGGAGAGTGCCAGGGCGCCCAACGGGTCTGGACGCAGGGCGCGGTCTGCATCGAAGTATCATGCGAGGCTGGATTGGGCGCGTGCTGCGATCAAGAGCCCTTCGGTACCTGCACCGAGACCACCAGTGCCCAGTGCGATTGCGAGAAGTGCGTATGGCATAAGCTGTTGACATGCTCCCAGATCGAGTGCCCCCACGGCTCGATTCCGACCGTCTCGCAATGGGGTCTTGCCGTGCTGGCCCTCCTGCTCTTGATTGGCGCGAAAGTGCATTTTGGTCGATGGACTAGGCCGGCCTCGTTATCGACCAAGTTCTTGGAATGGCAGATTGTCCTGGGCCGAACAAAGGGTCAGAAACTGGAGTAATGGCTTGGCATGCGACAAGAAACGGCCTTGTTTTCTGCAAATTCCATCACGACCTACTATCATTGACCATATCCCCGACTCTTGCCCATCGCGCTAGGCTTGCTACACTCCAATGCTCGGGTTGTGGGCCCAGAGTAAAGGCCTAAGTGTTGAGGGCTGTTTACGACTCGTTCACGGGAGGACGAACGGTGAGTATGCATTTCAATTTCTTTCGGACAGGACTTATTCTAGGACTGACGGCGGCCGTCGCGCTCGGTCAAACGCCGACTTATTCGATCGAGGCGGTAGCTGTCAACGGCATTCCGATCCCGAACGGTCCCGCAAGCAAAGTATCCATTACTCACGGCGACGTGGTGACCGCCAAAGTCTTCATTCGCAACTGGTCGCCGAATGGAGAAAAGCTGCGTGCTTATCAATTGAAGTTAGATGACGTGAGCTACGCCTCCGGTGAGCAAGGCGTCGTGCAGCCGGTCGATTTACAGATGCATCCCGACAAGGACCCCAATGCCTTCATTGACGAGTCTGATCCACAATGGGTCCACTTCGGCCTGGGGACCATACCGATCACCGACACGGTATCGCTCGGATATCGTTGGGTAAGCGTGCTGCTGGAGTCCATCGACGGCCCGATCAGTGCCCAGGATGGCAAGAAATACTCTTGCGCGACGGTCAATCTTACCCCATCGTTGAACGCAAAGGGCACATTCACGCTCGCCTTGGTGGAAGATCCCTACATCACCGGTATGATTACTTCGGAAAACGATCAGATCATGCCAATCGAGTACGAACGGCTGACCGTTGACCTGGATCCGACGCCGAAGTGGCGGCGGATGATCTCCAGCCATCCGCCCGACGGTGCCGTCGACGCGCGGAGCGCATCAAGGAAAAGAGCAGAGGAAGATTCCTGGACGACGATTCGGCTGACGTTCAATGCCGATCCCGGCAAGGTCGCGGCGGAAGACTTTACCGTCCAGGACGGAACCTCGTCTTCACCTCAAATCAAGAAGATCAGCACGGAAGGCGAGACACTTGCTGTCCTGTTGGATCGTCCCATCCGGGCAGGGGCGTGGACCACGATCACCCATAAGCACAGTTCCACAAGTACCCGGATTGGCCGGTTTCCCGGCGACGTCGATGGCAATGGAACCACCGATACCAACGACCTGCTTGCCCTGCTTGATGCCATTAACGGCGTTCGCAAGCTTCCCGAGTATCAATTCGATATCGACGGCAACGGCGCCCCCGGACCGGGCGATCTCTTACGGCTGCTCGATATCATTTCCGAAGGTCGCGTCGGATCCAGGACGAGCGGGGCGGGGCGCACCCAGCCCTAGTCCTCTCGGCATTAGGCGCGCAGACGGCGACGGTTTCAAGCGCTTGCAGAGCACGGGTCGCGCGGGTTCACCGAAGCGGAATCGAGCCCCTAGTTCTTTTCACCTGACTTCTCCACTTCTTGGAGATAGGTCTGAAACTCGGACATCTTGTAGGAAATAAAACAGAACGCATGGTGAAGGGCGAGGTATTCAATATCCGTTTTGTCGTCCTCAGCCTCGTGGCGAAGTTCGTTGAGCTTGGCAAGGAGAGGCTCAGCTTTCATAGATCGATCAGTCCGGAAGAACCAGCGTCTGCCCGGGCTGGAGGGCCATTGGATCGCCCTGAACCAGGGCCTTGTTGAGAGCCAGCAATTCCTTCCAGCGCTCGGCGTTGCCGAGCTGTTCCTTGGCAATCTTGTAGAAGCTGTCGCCGGACTTCACTTTGTACGTTCGCTTGCCTGCGGCTGGGGTGGTGGGAAGAGTCTTTTCCGGAACAGCGTTGGCGATCCGCGCGTCGATATCCGCCGGAAGCGGTGGAATCCTCACCGTCGAGCCGAGCGGCAGTCGCGCCGGGTCGCTCATACCGGGGTTGGATTCCGCAATGAATTTCGCATACTTCACGTTTCCATAGTAGGTCTGCGCGAGGGTGGCGAAAGAATCACCGGGTTGAACTTTGTGAGAATCCACGGCGGTCTTGACGGGGTCAGGCTTGGTCATCGACGGCATAACCGGCGGCTGGGGGTTCAAAGCCGCGATTCCCGGTCCGGGAATTGGCGTCGGACTGACGGACGAATCGGTGGGCGTTGACGATGCGGGCTTGGACGGCTCATTGCCGGCCATCAAAGTTCGAGAGACGTGGCCGCCATCGAGTTCTCTCGAGTCCATTGCACCAGGCACGGTTCCTGACGCCGAGCTGATTGGTGTAGAGGGCGTTGGATCAGGAGAGCGCACCGCCAGTGGATCCGCGGAGGGCCGCGACGCGGGTGTTTGCTCTTTTGTCGCGGGCTCGGAAGGGCGTTCTATCGGATTCACAGCAACTTTGGGGTTGCGATTGACCGGCAAGGTGCGGCGGGCGGGAGCGTCTTTCGGGGCATTCGGCTGCCGCGAGGCGTTGGTCAAAGGCTGCTTTCCAGCGGTCGATTTGGCCGCCGTTTGCGGTGCGGTTGGCAAAGACTTGTCTGCAAGGGATATCGGGGTCTGGGAGTCTTTGCGAAACAGAAAATAGCCCCCGGCCGCCAATACCACAACCATCGATGTAACGATCCCAAGCTTCACATCCGTGCGCATGACCAGTTCCCTTTCGATAGATTTCCGAGAAATACAGGAGCAAACGACAACATGAACGACGTCCCTGCCGAACCGTACCGGCACTGAAGCGGAGTCTAGACCACACTTCCATTTCCGTCAAGGCAAGAATGAAGCGACAAAAAAGGGCCGCCCGTGGTGGGCGGCCCTCGATAAGGGGTTATAGGTTTACTGAAGCCTTAGGGATGGGTCAGGCGCTGCGCCCGCCCGAGATTCCCGTACTTTCTTGCATCACGTCAACCATCGACAAACCAACTAGGGCGTACATCGCCCGCACCTGTCATGGCACGTCCCGTTAGCAGGACATGACCCACCACCTGGGCAATGGTTGTTGTTGATGCACGGCTCGCCCGCATTGTCCCCGCCGACGCACTTCTTGACGCAAATCCCGACGCAACCCACGCAGGTACCGCCGCAGGTCACCGTCGACGGACAGGCGCAA